>WBZS01000488.1_pt1 | contig 49707 bp, 53 predicted proteins | sample 5204201 | NCBI WGS metagenome assembly WBZS01 (sample SAMN12344357, study PRJNA552823) | activated sludge metagenome | biome: Activated sludge suspended growth; feature: Nitrification reactor; material: Wastewater; isolation source: activated sludge from nitrification reactor of wastewater...
CGACCTTCACCCTGCAGTCCAACGTCGTGGACAGCACGGGCGCGGTCCTGTTCCCGGCGGGAACTCGCAAGAACCCGCTCGAAGTCGTCTCGCTCTCCAAGCACCTGCTGTTCTTCGATGCACGCGACCCGGGCCAGGTGACCAGGGCGCGCGAACTCATCGAGCACTACCAGGGCAAGGTCAAACCGATCCTCGTGGGCGGCAGCTACCTGGACCTGATGAAGCGCTGGAACAAGCCGGTGTTCTACGACCAGGACGGAACCCTCGTGCGCAAGTTCGGCATCTCCGCAGTGCCGGCCATCGTTTCCCAGGAAGGCCAGCGCCTTCGCATCGACGAGGTGCCCGTGCGATGAAAACCATTCATCGGCTGCTCACCATCCTCTGGCTACTGGCGTGGTCGTCGATGGCCAGCGCTGCGGGCATGGCCACCTGCACGGGCAAGTTTCCCAACCCGCTGACCGACATCTGCTGGTCCTGCGTGCTGCCGATCACCATCGGCGGCGCCACCATCGCCAACTTCGGCGGGCAGGAGGACAACGGCGACAACCCGTCGAACCCCATCTGCAGTTGCGGCGTGAATCCCACGATAGGCCTGTCGATCGGCTTCTGGGAGCCGGCACGACACGTCGAGGCGACGCGCAAGCCGTTCTGCCTGCCGTCGCTCGGCGGCCTCAACCTGGACCCCGGCATACCCGCTCCTGAGGCCGCCCGCTACACCCGCTCGGAGGGTGACGGGGACGGCGGCTCCTTCTACCAGGCCCACTTCTACACCAACCCCGTCCTGTACTGGCTCGAGGTCGTCGCCGACTTCCCCTGCCTCGAGCGCGGCAGCTTCGACCTCGCCTACCTGACCGAGGTCGACCCCCTGTGGAACGACGACGAGCTCACGTTGATCCTCAATCCGGACGCGGTGCTGTTCGCGAACCCGATCGCGATCGCCGCCTGCGCCGCGGACTGCGTCGCCTCCACCGTCGGCTTCGGTCTGAACACGCTCTTCTGGTGTGCCGGCTGCCAGGGCGGCATCTATCCCCTGGACGGACAGGTCCAGTACCACATGGGGGGAGTACGGACAGCAGCCCTGCTCGCCCAGCGTCTGACGGCCAAGATGCACCGAGAGTTGATCGCCTGGGGCTGGCATGGCTCGCGAGGTCTGTGCGGGCCGTACTTCGAGCCGATCATGGACAAGGCGTCCTACAAGACGAACCTGACCTATCCGATCCCGTCGACGGACAAGCTCGACGGCAAGTGCTGCCAGCCGTTCGGACGCACCACCGTGCTGTGGGGAGCGGGCAAGGAGTATCCGGTTCGCGGCGAGGACTTCGCCTTCATGCTTTTCCGCAAGAGGAATTGCTGTGTCGGCTACTGAGACTCGCCGCCGCGCCTTCACCGCGACGCTCGCGGCCACGCTGCTCGTCGTGGTCGCAGTGCCCTGCGCCCAAGCGCAGCCCGGCCAGAGTCCCGTCACGGATGCCGACATCGCCCGGGCGGCCAGAGGCCAGCCGACGATCACCGACAAGGACATCGAAGCGGCGCGGCGCAAGTACCGGATGCCCACCGAGGACGAACTTGCGAGAGTTCCCGTGCCCTCGACCCCGCGGATCGACGCCCTGCCCCAGCCCCGATCGCCGCAACGCATCGATCTCGGGGCCATCGCCCGAGGGTTCGACGAGATGGGAGCTCCCGATCCCAGCAAGGCGGCGGTTGCTGTGGGCCCGACCCTTCTGGTCTTCGTGAGCTTCTCCATGCCCGATGCGGCCCTCGAGCGGCTCGCCGACCAGGCGGCGCGCAGCGGGGCGACCTTGCTGCTGCGCGGCCTGGTGGAGGACTCGCTGCCGAAGACCGTGACACGGGTCCAGCGGGTCATCGGACAGCGCAAGGTCGGCTTCCAGGTGGACCCCCAGGCCTTCGACCGCTTCTCGATCACGGCCACACCGTCCTTCGTGCTGATCAAGGACCGATCGGCCCCGACACCATGCGCCGCCGGCACCTGTTTCGCAGCCGACAGCTACGCGCTTGCGGCCGGTGACGTAAGCCTCGACTACGCCTTGCGCTTCATCCAGCGCAGCGCCCCGAAGTTCTCGCGCGACGCCAATCTCTTCCTCGCTCGGATGAAAGGAGGCTGAGCATGAACGTCAAGCGCCTGGTCGTCTGGGTGATGACCCAGGCCCTGCTGGTGACCCAGACGGGTGCGCTCGCCCAGTCCTCGCATGATCAGGGCGTCGCGGCAGGCCAGGCCGCCAATACGGCGATCCGCGGCATGGTGAACCAGCCGTCCGCCACCAGCGTGGTCCCCGGCTACACGACCACACCGCCGGAGGCCGCGCTGGCAGGCCGGCCCGCCCTCGGCCCCGACGTGAGCGCCAAGCTGGCTGCCTGCGCAGCAACGCCGAACGATCCGAGCTGCCAGGCGCTGCGCACCGCCATCACCTCGGCCAACACGGCACGCCCGACTATTTCGCCGAGCGACCCGGCGGTGGCGGCCGCATCGCGCATCGCCCGCAATCCCTCGCTCGACCTGGGCAGCCTTGCGGCCTACTACAGCGGCTGCACCACCACCGACACGACGATCGCGACGCACACGGAGACCCGGGTCTGCGCCCGCTACGTGACCGCCGGCAGCTACAGCTGCTCGAACGCCCTGAATGTCGCTGTTGCGCGCTCGACCAACTGCACGGCAGGGGACTGGTTCGCGCAGGCCTCTTCGGGATCGACTGCCGTCGCGGCCCAGTGCCTGCCGGACCGGCCGGACACCAGCCAGCACTTCCGCGTGACGAGCTCCGGCAATCCGCTTGCGTTCTTCGATGTCGACATGACGACGCCTGTCGTGACGCCGCAGCGGGTGGCTGTCATCGGGACCACCTACAACTGGCCGAGCTTCACGCCAGCGGAACGCGGCGTCTACGTGGCCGACAAGAGCTGCAGCGGCACGACCTGCAGCCTGACCGCCATGATCGCCGACGACCCTGTCGAGTCCTGCACCGGCGGCTGGGACTCGATGACGTGCGTAACCATCCACCCGTTCGTCGACGTGTATGCCGCATGCCCGGCGGGAACCCAGAGCGGCGACAACCTGCTGACAACCACCTGCTCGTACGGTGGCGACGGCATGGAGTGCACCACCTCGGCGCTCTCGACGACGACGTGCTACAGCCCCGGCTCGCCTGGCGACACCCAGGCGACCGACGTCACGGGCACCTATGCATCCTCCTACTGGCGTGCCTCCTCCACCCGCGGTGTGGTTGGCTGGGCTCCCAACCCCGCATACGGCCCCATTCCTCAGATGCGGCTGTCCTACACCAAGCCCTCGACGCTCAGCACTGCCACTGACACCTGGAACAACCAATGTCCGGGCCTCGCGGCCGACAGTCGCTGCGCGGTGGCCAGTGCACCGATCTGCGTCGATGGTCCCTCCACGAAGGTCATCGATGGTGTGCCAGTCACTCGCGACTGCTGGCAGTACCAGAGCACCATGAGCTGCAGCGGCACGTTCACGGCCGACCAATGCGCTCCGCTGGTCGCTGCCGGTTGCACCCCGCTGTCCTCGACCTGTTCCAGGACGAACCCCGCGACGGGGGTGTGCGAGGCCTATCAGGATCAGTACAGCTGCACGGTGCCGAACGAAACCGTGACGCAGGCGACCAACTGCCCCACGAACGTCTTCTGCCTCGGCACCAGTTGCTTCAACACCGCTTACACCAATGACGCGGACTTCGCACGCACGATGTCGATGCTCGAGGCCACCCGGGAAGCCGGCGTATACATCGACAGCGACCGCATGCAGGTGTTCAAGGGCGAGGCCAACAGCTGTCGCGACCGGCTGCTGACGAACTGCTGCAACTCCGACGCGTCCGGCCGTGGCATGACCAACCAAAGCGTCTTCGGCGCCGGTTCGCGACTGGTCTACGACATCCTGATGAACTCGGAGAACCGGCAGTTTGTCTACCAAGGTCTGAGCGCTTTACTGACCGGCGCCGGCTTCAGCGGCTCGTTCACCAGCTACGGCGTGACGATCGCCGTCAATGGCACTGCGCTGCCTGCCGGCTCGACCGTGCTCTATTCGTCCAGCACGGTGGCGGGCGAGGGCTTCGTGATCGCAGTCGATCCCTGGACGCTTGTGATCGCAGCCGTCATCTACATCGTTCTCTCGCTGACCTCGTGCAACGAGAACGAGGCCTTCCTCGCACTGAAGGAGGGCGCGGGTCTGTGCCACAGCATCGGCAGCTACTGCTCCTCGTGCATCCGCATCCTTGGCTCGTGCGTGTCCTGCATCGAGCACACGACCGGCAAGTGCTGCTTCAACTCGATGCTCGCGCGCATCGTCAACGAACAAGGGCGCGGCCAGATCGCCAAGGGGTGGGGCAGTGCCCAGAGTCCGGACTGCTCCGGCTTCACCATCGCCCAGTTGCAGTCGCTCGACTTCGCCCGCATGGACCTGAGCGAGTTCTACGCCTCGCTCGTGGCCAAGAGCCCCAATCTCGCCGTCATCCAGAACAACAACGGCGCGAGGGTCCCCAACTGCTACTTCGGCCAGGGGAAGTGTCAATGAAGCTGTGGCGCTCGCTCATCGTCCTACCGTTCGCGATACCGCTGCACGGCCTGTCAAAGGCCGCCGACGCCGGTCGGCTACCCGTCGCCGACGTGCGGGTGTTGATGGTGGCTGCCATCGATTCGCCGTCGGGAACCGCTCAGGGCCTGCTGACCGGCAAGGACGCCGAGAGCATCACGCGCCACTTCAAGGCCGCCGGGCCCATCCTGATCGACGTCACCACCCTCAAACGCTACGCGCAGGCCGGTTGCAGCCGGCTCAACGTGAGTTTCAGCCAGGAGGGCGTGCAACTGCCCGGTCAGCAAGGCGCGAAGCGCCACTCGGTCGACTTCGGCATCAACTTCTGCCGCGACGGTCAGCCGCCAAGGTCATTGTCCTGAGGAACACGTCATGTGCATCGTCAGACCGTTCGCGGTGCTCGCCACCATCGCCGCATTCATTGTGTCCAGCGCGGTGCAGGCACAGGGCGAGCCCCCGGCCGCCACGGCGACGGCCGCGTCTGCATCGACAGTCCGCGCGCCGTTCTGGGACGACGCGCGACGAGGCTGGCACTTCTACGAGGATCCCGAGCCGGAGATCGCGCCGGCGCCTCCCCCGAAGCCAGCGCCGGCCAGGCCCGAGCCCCGCCGCCGCGACACCCGCGCGCCCGAGTTGATCGAGTTCGAGCAGTTGCAAAAGCGTCTGGAGGAATACCGCAACATCGCGATCATCCGGCCGAGCGAGGACAACGTTCGTCGCTACATGCAACTCGAGGCGCAGGTCGTACGCCAGGCCAGCTTCTTCTCGGACGTCGCTCAGCGAGTGGCCTGGGCCACCCCCGAGCTGGACATGACCCTGCAGGGGCGGCCCGTGAACTCGCGCGCCATCGAGGTATTCGACCGTGAGCAGTCGAGCAGCCGGGCGCAGTCCCTGGCGGATCTGGCACGCACGCATGTCCTGTTCTTCTTCTTCCGGTCGGACTGTCCCTACTGCCACGCCTTCGCGCCAACGCTGGAGGCGTTCAGTGCCCGGTTCGGTGTCCAGGTCGTGCCTATCAGCGTCGACGGCAAGGGGCTGCCCAACTTCCCCAGCTTCCGCCGAGACAACGGCATCGCACGCACCCTGCAGGTGACGCAGGTACCAGCGGTCTACCTGGCCGAGCCCTTCACCGGAAAGATTACGCCGATCGGGTTCGGCGTCCTTTCCGAGTCCCAACTCCTCGAGCGCATCGCCACGGTCACCGCACCGGGCGCGGACGCCTACGTGCCGTCCATCACCCGCCGGGTCAACCTTCAATAGAGAGCCGTCATGTCCGCACGCGTCCTGCTCCGCAAGCTCGTCTCCATCCTCGTCGCCTACGCGCTGGCGTTCGCAGCGCCGCTCAGCTACGCCGGGGACCTCAACGCCGAGGTCAACAACATGTTCAACAACCTCGGCGCGATCGGCAACTACACCGCGCCGGGTGCCTTCAAGGGACAGACCTTCAACACCTACACCGGCGGCAACCTCTACCTGCGCTCGCCCAACAAGACCTACCAGCTCGCCGCCATCCAATTCCCAACGGCCAAGGGCGGATGCGGCGGCATCGATCTCTTCGGCGGATCCTTCTCGCACATCTCCGCCACCGAGTTCCGCAACATGCTGCGCAACATCACGGCTGCGCTGCCGGGGATCGCCTTCCAATTGGCCCTCGAAGCAGTGTCACCGCTGCTCGGCGGGTTGACCAAGTGGGCCAAGGGCCTGGAGACCTGGATCAACAACGCGCGCATCAACTCCTGCGAGACAGCGACAGCCTTGGTGTCGTCGGCAGCGGAAGCAGTGGGCTACGACTCCCAGCGAGCGTGCGCCAAGCTGGCCATGCAGATGGGCATGGAGACAGACATCGACTCGGCCATGCGGCGATGCGCGTCCGACAGCCCTTCCATCCTCGCTTCGGCGCGCACCAGCGCGGACGCCAACATCGCCGCGCAGGCGCCGTTCGTGGGCAACTTCACCTGGCGTGCGCTCAAGAGCATCGATACGCTCGACGACCCCGCGCGAGAACTGGTGATGAGCATCGTTGGCGCGGTGATTTTTCCGGCCGAGGCCGCCAACCGCGACCCCGAGTACGTCGGACCGAGCATCACGACCGTAGCTCAGCTGCTCTATGGCCAGTCGGATGCCGCGGGCGGCAACATCAACCTGCAGCTTCTTCGCTGCAACAACTACACCGACTGCGACTCGATCACCCGCGACAACACCTACGTGCATCAGCCGCTCACCAAGAAGGTGTCGGACATCATGCAGGCCATCTCCGACAACATTCGCACTCGCACGGCGATCCCCAACAACTCGGCGGCAGTGGGCTTCGTCAACAGCACCAGCATTCCGGTGTGGCGCATGCTGTCCATCGGCAACACCATCCCCGGCTCCGGACTCGCCGACATGATGATCGGCAACTATCGCGAGGTCATCGCAGCCGACTACGCCTTCACCTTTCTCAACCAGTTCGCCAACGTCGCCATTTCAGCGCTCACGAAGCAGCATCGACTCAACGATGAACAGCGAAAGCTTGCGCGCCAACAGCGGGAAGATGTCCAGAAGTTCATGGCCCTTCTGCAGCAGGAGCAGGCCACTCTCTACCGAAAGGTGACCGCGGTCTCGACGGTGGCGACCGACATGGAGCGCCTTGAACGCAACCTCAGGTCGAGCATGTCCCTGCACGCGCTTGACATGCTGGGCTACTCGAGTCGAGGCAGCAAGTAGCCTGCGACGAGGACAAGAGGTACCGTCATGTGGGAGATCTTCGCGTACCACAACAGCGATGCGTTGGCTGGCATCTTCAACGCCATCGCCGCCATCATGGCCTCGGGCACCTACCTGAGCGCCATCGCCGCAGTCGCCTTCTGCGGCTTTGTCGCTGCCATGGTGGCCTACATGTTCCAGCCCGAGAAGCTTGTCGGGTGGCGGTGGCTCGCATCGGTGGTACTGATCTACGGCGTGCTGTTCGTTCCTCGCGTGACGGTGGCAGTAGTCGACAAGACCGGCGGCACGGCCAACCGGATCATCGCAAACGTGCCCTTCGGGATGGCAGCCCTTGGCGGCCTGACCAGCACCATTGGGAACAGCATCACCGAGCTGTTCGAGACCGCCTTCCAGACCTTGCCTGGTCCAGCCTCGTTGCCGGGAGAACTCTCCTACCAGCAGAACGGACTGATGTTCGGCAGCCGGCTCATCCAAGAGACGCGCAGCATCTCGATTCCCGACCCCGCGGTGTTGAACGACATCCTCAACTTCGCCAACAACTGCACCGCGTACGACATCGCCGATGGCACGATTTCGGCCACGGCCTTCTCGACATCCGACAACCTTTGGGCAGCGATGGCCGCAACCAACCCCGCGCGGTTCACGGTCATCACGGCAGGCGCAGGAGTCACCACAACGACCTGCGACGCCGCATACGCTTCGATCGCCGGTCGCCTGCCCGCCCAGGTCAACGCTCTGGTAGCGCGGCTTGGCCAGCGTCTGAATCCTGACCTGCCTGCCGCAGCGGCTCAGGCAGCGGTGCTCAACCAGATTCCTCAGGCCTACATACGCTCGCAAATCGCTGGAGCGGCGGCGACGGCCGCCGATCTGATCCGCCAGAACGCCATCGTCAATGCGATCAACGATGCCGGTGAGATGGGCTGTCAGCGCATCAACGATCCGGCGTGCATGATGCTTGCCACGGGTCGCGCACAAGCGGTAGCGGCGCAGAACGCCTCCTGGATCAATGGGGCGAAGATCTCGTCGCAGGCGCTGCCTGTGGTGCGCAACGTGGCCGAGGCGATGTGCTACGCGGTATTCCCGCTCGTGGTCCTATTGCTGTTTCTTTCGAGTGGACGCACAACGCTCCTGATCCTCTCGGGGTACGCCATCGCCCTCGTGTCGATCCAGCTCTGGCCGCCCCTGTTTGCGATCCTCAACTACATGGCGACGCTATACGGTCAACTTGACCAGGCCGCCGCTGCCGAGGTTGGCGGAGGGGTGAAGGCTCTTTCGCTGCAGACTGCTTCGCCGATCTACTCCAACTCGGTCTCCGCGCAAGCGGTGGTCTCCTATTTGATCATCGGCATCCCGATGCTGGCTTGGTCGCTTGCCAACCGCATGGTCAACTTCGGATCTGCGGTCATGGGCGGACTGCAGGGGCTTCAGGCAGCCTCCATGTCCGGGAACGCCTCCGCCGCGGCGGCGACCGGGAACGCCAGCATGGGCAACGTGTCCATGGATCAGCGCACGATCAGTCCGTCTACCTCGAACCCTTGGGTCAGTCGCGAGCAGGACCTCGACGGGAACTGGGTCACGACAACCGCCAGCGGCGCTCAAGCAACGTCCTACCTTCGCAACGAAAGTGCCACTTCGCGCGTGGTCTCATCCCGCGTCACTCAGTCATCGGTCCAGGAGGCTTCGCGGTCGGCCGACAACGCCCGAACAGAAGCTCTCTCAGCTTCGAAGGACCTGTCAACCGTCCTCGTCGACACGATGACGCGAGGCTCGGGACGCTACCGGTCGACCACTCGCAACGAAGGCCAGGCGGTGAGTTCAAGCAGCGATATCGGAGCAGCCGCGGATCGCCTTCGCAGCATTACCGAGTCCGTAGCTCGGACGACCGGCCTAAGTGCGCAGCAGGTTGCCAATATCGCCTTCCAGTTGTCTGGTGGGGTTGGCACACCTGGCATCAGCCCGATAAAGGCTAATGCATCAGGCACCGCTGGCAAGAGCTACAGCAGATCGCTTGACGAGACTGAGCAGAAGGTTGCGAACGAACTAGGAGCAGAGCAGCTCCGTGAGTTCAAGTCGTTTGCTGAGCGCGCTACCCGCGAGCAGTCGCTTGTGCGGTCACTTGGAAGCGACCAACGCGAAGGCGAAGAGCTTGCATCTCGCATGTCAACTGCACTGACCCGCGCCGAGACAACGCAGTCCACCTACGCGGAACGTAGTGCCATCGCGGAACGCCTGTCGACGGCCTACGAAACCGGCGAGATCTTGTCGATCGACCTCGCACAACTTCCGGCCAACTCTGACTTTATCAAGCGCTACCAACGTCTCGCGCACGAGTACGGGTCAGATAGTCTTGCACTTCAGGCCGCCATGGCCAGTGAACTGGCGTCCAGAGCGCTACCCCCTACTCGGACGGCATCAGGCTCCGCATTGCCTTCCAGCTTTAGCGAACTCGGATCGGTAGCAGCGCAAGCTCGGAGCGATCCGATCTTCTCAACAGATCGTGTGGTTCGTGCAGACGCAGCCAATGACAAGACGGTCGGCAGAAGAATCACCACTGCCACCGTTGTGGCGCCGGACGTTTCCGCACGCTTGAGCGAGGTGCAGGGAGACCTCGCGGATCGACTGGATAAGGCGGCCACTCGACAAAGCCCGGCTGCGGGCTTCGATGAACGGAACGAGATCGTTCGTAATCCCGACGGGACAGTGACTACCAAGAAGTCGCAGCAGCTTGGAAACCTTCGACAACTGCGCGATGACGCGTCGGCGCTAGCGGAGAACGCGAAGGGACTGCTTGACGTCGGCTCGGACTCGGCGCGGCGATCAGCAGAAGAGGCACGTGCCCGCCAGGAGTCATCTGAACGATCACGAGCAATTCAAGAGACGAGTGAGGTCCCGCGAATGACACCAAACAGCGGAAAGCGGCGATGAAATAGTCGGCTGCCCTGGTCGTTTCAGTATCGGCCGTGGGCACCTGGCGTCGGATGATTCTCGACATCCAACACATCCCCGGGATATCGATGCACGCCGAGTTGGTCAGTGAACGGATTGGGCACAGCCACCTCAGGCGGCGCAAGCTCTGACTCAGAACGACGGGCAAGGAGGACTAGGAGCGCCGCGATGCCACCGAACATCAGCCAGAAGAATGCGATCACAAAAGCGCCTCGGTCGGCAACAGTCGCAGCCGCGCCGGCGCCAACCACGCCGAACGTCCACGCCGACCACTTGCCTCGAGTCATCTCTCCTCGCTGTAGCTGAAACAGTGTGCGACAACACTGGTGCTGTCCCGAGCCTAGCTTCATATACTACCTAAGGCTTGTGGTCAAGGGAGCGTCCATGATCCCATCGCGCTATCCCCTTCCGGTGCCGTTGTTGGCACTCCTGTTCGGCATCTTGGCTGCGCAACAAGCCGGCGCAGTCGCGCTTCGGCCGAACAAGGCTACGGACGATTCGGTCTGTGATCTAACGCATCACACGAATCTGTACCTAGGCTCAAAAACCTTGGTCCCTTCGGTCGCTCAATCCAAGGACAAGGTCGACATTTACTTTCGGCTTGCTGGTGACTTTGTGGCGACGAAGTGCAGGAATGGCCAGTTGCTGGTTGTTCAAGGTGATTCAGCCAGCAGTGTCGATATTCGTTCACTCGGCGAGTTGACCAATTCATCATGTGCGGTTGCCTCGATCCAGAGAACCGAGGTGACACTTTCTCTTGGCGATCTTGCGCTGCCGGGCTTCGAACTCCGGTGCCCAATACTGAAACACGCAGAGCTAGTAGAGAAGCTCAACTCGCTGGAGCGATCGGACCCGCTTGACTCCCTCAAGGCGAGACTCGCCGCTAGCGCACAGCAAGGTGACCGCGGCCCCCCCAAGCCAGACACGACCGCCGACTCCAAGAAGGACTGCAGGAAGATGACGTTGGCCTCGGTCCTCCAAGGTGGCTCTTGCAAGTAGGGCAGGTCGTCGCGGGAGTTTGACGCGGCTTCGCCAACGGGCCCTCCTCCGCCGGGTTCGACGGGGGTGTTGAACCGGCCTTTCGAGTGGAAGCCGTTCTCGAGGCGTTCTATCTTCGTGTCACCGGCACTGGTCGTCCGGCACGGAGAGCGCGATGTCCACCACCCCCGTCGAACCACCGTCCTCTCGAGACGGCCACAGCGAGGCGACGAGCTTCCCAGCCGTAGTTCTCGAAGTGCTCCGAGAGATGAGGGAGCAACGCAATTCCTTTGAACGCTCGGCGGCGCTTGCGGCCAAGGAGCGCAAATCCGAGCGCCGCTGGCGCAACCTGTTTCAGGCCATGTTCTTCGGGGCTCCGGTGCTGCTCGGGGTTCTCTACTTTCTCTTCTTCCTGAGCTCGACAGGGTTCCGCTGGGGGCCGTTCGGCAACGTTGTCGGCATCGTCCGTATCGAAGGTCCTATTGGGTCAACCGAACGCGCCTCTGCCGAGAACATCATCCCGATCCTCGAGAAGGCATTCGGCAACCCGAATGTGAAGGGAGTCGTCCTGCACATCGACAGCCCCGGGGGCGCGCCTGTCGAGGCCGAGCGAATCTCCACGGCCATCAACTCTCTCAAGGCCAAGCATCGCAAGGAGGTCGTCGCCGTCATCAACAACCTCGGCGCGAGCGCCGCCTATATGGTCGCCTTGAACGCGGACAAGATCATCGCGGCCAAGTACTCGTTCGTCGGCTCGATCGGAGCCATCATGGCGCCGTGGCAACTGGACAAGGCCATCGCCAAGGTCGACGTGGCGCAGCGGGTCTACGCCTCGGGCAAACTCAAGGCCTTCCTCAACCCGTTCACCCCGGTATCGCCGGAGGTCGATCGCAAGGCCCAGCAACTGGTCGACCAGATGGGCGGGTTCTTCCTTGCTGAGGTGAAGGCGCGGAGAGGGCAGGCGCTGAAGAGCAACATCGACTTTGGCACCGGCGAGTTATGGCCGGGGCCCGAAGCGAAGGAACTCGGCTTGGTCGACGCGGTGGCCACCGTCGACGACTTCGTGGCGTCGCACTGGGGTCTCAAGCCATACGACTATGGTCCGAGCGCCGACACTGCCCCTTTCCTCACGAGATCCCTTCAGGATGCCCTCGCAGGCGCGGTCAGGCGACTCGCACTGTCAGGCCCGGTCGTGCAGTAGCGCTTACGCCACCCAGGTTTCGCGGGCCGGCCTCCCCACACTCGCCGGTCAGCCCTGCGCTTTGGGTCGACCCGAGAGATCCCACAGTGTGCCCTGCCACTTCGAGATTCGACCCTCCGCGCCGCAGGCCGGACAGGCCCAGACGATGGCCTGATCCATCGCTCGCGTCGCTGTCACCGCGCTCTTCCTGCACTTGAAGCACAACGGCGCCGATGACTCGCCATCCGATCCCGCAGTTGCGTGTGCAACCACGTCGACGAGGAATTGAGCCAAGGTCCGTGCCGGCCCCTTGACCGGCGCGAGCCCGCCAGCAGCGTCGAGAACGTGGGTCAGGTCGGAGATGTGCATCAGCAGTTCGCAGGATCCATCGAGTCTTGAAGCCGGTAGACGGCGGCTGCCGTCCGCGCCGGCAATCGACTGGCATTGTCGATGCCTGTGGACCTCGAAAGCTTGCCACGCCGCCGGAGCGCTTCTGCTGGCGGCTCGAGCAGCTCTGCACCGTGCCGCTAGTCGCGGTCTCCGTACGTTCGTTGGCACACCGCCCTGTGGGCGCACTTGTCGCAGGCCTTCCTGCGTGGCGCCGGACGAGGCTCCGGCCCATGGCCGGTCCTCATTTGCACCAGTCGATGTCGCATGGCCATCACCTGCTGTTCGTCGAACAGGTCGACCCGAATTGTCCGCAGGCCCGGTCTGCCCGGTTGTTGGACTGCGACGTGAGCGACCGGTGAGACCCGCTCACCAGTGGCTTCCTCGAGAACCAGGCGCTGAACCGAGAGCTCGATCGCATCGGACGCATGCGCAGCGAAGTAGGCCCTCGTCTTCAGCTCCACCAAGTGAAGCTCTCCACCGGCGCGGTAGGCGCGATCGAGTCTTGCCACCAAGCCATGTCGCCTCGACTCGAATCGCTTCTCTGCGAAGGCGAGTTGGCCTCCGGCAATCTCTCTCGGCAGCCAACTCTCATCGGGCTCTGCTTGCTTTGCACGCAGCCATACGTAGCCGCCAGCGAAGATCAGCAGCCCGACGACCAGAAGCGCGCCGGAAAAGGCGTCATTCATCGGGGTAGCCTCCTAGCATTCGCCCATGCCGCTGCCTTAGCAGCCAGGCGAACGCAGGCCCGCACGCCCTGCAGCAGGCGCCGGTGACGACCCAGCTGTTCACAGAGGCCAGGTCCCAGCCGGTAGTAGGTTCTGATCAGCCACCGCCCCGCTGCGGTTCTCCTCATGTACAGATCCCGGAAGGCTCGCAGTGCTCGTGTCTCGGCGCACTCTCCAAGGGCCAGCGTCGCGACGAAGCACCGGCCCTTCTTCTCGCTGGCCCGGGCGATCGTGACGCTGTCCCGGTAGAACTGGTCGTGCGCGGCGTTGCCGCGGTCCTGAGCCTTGACCTGTTCGCTGGTCCGCCGGGCACCGTCGCGCCAGTCGAAGTGGGCCACACGCTCGCAGTAGCCCAGCTGTGCCAGCTCGCTGGCGCTCACCAGCTCGCGGTCATTCCGGCTCATCAACACCCAGGCCCACGTTCGACCCCTCGAACATGTCGGCCATCTCCGCAATGCTCTGACCACCGAGTTGCGCCGCGGGTGTAGTCGGGGCACCGACGCCGCTGGGTGCCAGCGGCTTCAACGGCATCGACATCTGGGGACCGCCCATGACGGCCTGAGGAAGACCGCTCACACCCACGCGACCCTGTTCGACGAGAAGGCCCAGTTCCGCCAGCTTCAATAGGCGCTTCACGCGCCTCCTGGCAGAGGTGATTCCGCTGAGCTCTCTGTGCAGATCGGGACACTCTTCGGGCGTGATGGTCACCTGCATCACGATCTTAGGCACAGCAGTCATGGCCGCTCACGCGCCGACGAGTGCCGTGGCGGGTGACACCTCCGCGCCAGCGAAGTGCTGCGGGTTCTCGCGGACGTACTGCTCGCCCATCAACTGGAAGCCCTTCACGTTTGCATAGAGCGGTTCGCCGACCTCACTCATCTTGACCTCGGGGAACTTGCGCCGGATCGTGGCACGGTACAGATGCATGCCGCCCCCGACGACGACGATGTGCTCGAGATCGTCGGTCGAGCCGAGGCGTTTGTGGATCGCGGCCACACCTTGCTCGGCGATCTTCTCGATCATCTTGTCGTACTTCTTCAGATCGATGCTGCGCTGGTAGGCGCGCAAGGGCTTGCGGTCCCTCAGCGCCTTGTCGATCGCCTCGAGGTTCTGGTAGTCCCTTCCCGTCTCGCTGGAGATGGCCGCCGCGATCTTCGTCAGCATGTCATGCACCCCTCGATTCACCGAGTGGCTCATCTTGCCGACGACCCGGCTGTCCAGGGTCACGAGCCAATCGAAGGTGCGCGACCCGGCGTCGATGACGAGCGTCCGCCCCTGGCGCAAGTTGGCATTTGCCTGGTCACCAAACACCGCGTACATCGCACCTTGCGGTTGCGCGACGACCAGGACACGTCGAACTTCGACCTTGCGCTTGCGCCCGACATCGAACGTCCCTGTCATGGCCTTCTGCAACTCCGCACGGCGGTTCATGTACTGCGAGACCGGCAGTCCCAGCACCAGGAGATCGACGTGGTCGACTTTCATGAAGTGCAGCGCTCCTGCCGTGAAGGCGCGGTACTCCTGCGTCCGGATGTAGTCATCGTGGTGATTGCGACCGACGAAGCCGTCAGCCGCGAGAGCGACATCGGGACCGACTTCGTACCAGATCCCGCCCACCGGCACGCACACTGTTCGTCGAGAGCTTCCGATGCCGTCGCCCGAACTGTCATGGGCGCTGTCGTAGGCGATCGACGCGAAGTGCGAGCATTCCACGCGCCCGTCCTGCGATGCCCGCACGTACTTGGTGTTCCCGAATCCCACGTCGATGGCTCTGACGATCGGTGCCATGGGCTGCGCTCTCCAGGTTGCGTTGGTCGATCTCGCCAGCATCGCCAAGCCCGCCCGCCTCGCCAACTCGAAACGACGCTTGTATCCCCCGGCCTTTTTGTCTTCGGGTGCCTTGGTGCGTGCTGGACGCGGCACCTTCGCAGGACTTCGTTCGTTGTCCAGCCGGCAGCGCGGACATCGAAGTCCAATGGAACTGGCAGCTTGGGCTGCCTGCAGCCTCGCACCACCTCGCGCCATGGTGCCCGCCCGCATCCGCCTGGCGGCTCGGATCGGCCTGTTACGGATCGCCTTCCACGACTAGACGCGGGAACCTGTAGGTCAAGCCCCTGGGAAAGGTCGGAGCAAACTTCCGAAATGCACTAACCGTTGCCATACCACCGTGCTTTCTTGGTCAAGGGCTGCGGACAGTTGACAACCGCGCCTTCCATGGGTTCAACTTCCTCTCGAGCCTGTGCTGCCTGCCACAGCTCTCAATGCAAGCAGGCCGGTGCTGCGGGATCCGAGAACCCGCCGTTCGCAGTCGTGACCTGCACTTCAAGCCCGGCCCTTCGAGGCCTTGCCGCGCCAGTCGCGGTGCTCCCTAGCTCTTCATCTCGATCCGTTCATCGGATCTGCCCGAGTGGTCTTCGTTAGCGGCAACGCCGCGGCCAAGGCCATCCAACGAGCAGCCAGTGCGCTGCTCGCGAAAACACCGTCGCCTACGTCGTCAACCCCATGAGGGTTCTCGGTCGTGGTCAGCCCGTCTGAGGCTGCACGATCGATTCCAGACGTGGCCCCGTGCGCTCCGGTGGCAGGAGTGCTTTTCAAGCGGCGAGAGACGGTACCCACGAACTCCCAGAAGCGCCTCGGCATGGACCGAGGACGGCGCAGCGCATCCGATGAGGTGCGCTGGCCAGGTCGTCGACCGCCGCGGAATCGCGACGGTGGGCTACGGGACTGTGATTTTTCAACACCTGCCAGGTCGCCCCGCGCGGCCGAACGCTTGAAACAACGCACCGCGCTCGAAGGCCGGCGGTGCGGGCTGCTCCCTTGACCTTCGACCTGCTCGCGCGACCCTGGACGCACGTGTGAGCTGGCGTTTCGCGTCCGAACCCATTGACGCGGCCGCAGTGGCTCGCCGGCCGTCAACGGAGCAAGAGATGTCGTCGAAGAAGCCAAAGCCCCCGGCCAAGCTGCCGGTCTACGCACGCCGGTCGCCGGCGGGCTCGCCGAAGAATCCGCAGAACGTCCTCGACACGGAGCCCAACGGCACACGCGACTGGAAGCGCGTGCTGCACTGCGTCCTGGCCATCCACAACCCGGAGCACTCCAAGCTGCTCAAGACGGTCTCGCAGAAGACCATGCTCGATCGCGAGCGCTTCTACTTCAAGTTCTGGGATGACCTGCGCTTCAACACCACGTTCCGCGACGCCGATCCGCGCGTCCTGACCCATCGCCAGGTGCAGGCTGTTGCCAACCTCTGGGCCGAGCGCAAGCTCTCGGTGGCTACGGTCCACAACTACCTTTCGTTCCTGCGCACCTACGCAGCATGGATCGGGCGGCCGGGGATGGTGCGCGACGTCGCGACCTACTTCGGCGCCGACTCCCACTACGTCCATCGCGAGCGCACGGCCAAGGTCGATCGAAGCTGGATCGCCAGATGCGTCGAGGTCGAAGCCAAGATCCGTGAGGTCACGGCCTACGACCCGTGGGTCGGGATGCAGCTCGAGCTCTGCTACCGCTTCGGTCTGCGCGCCAAGGAGGCCCGGCACTTCCGGCCGCATGTCGCTGTCATCTCGCGCGAGTTGGCCAACCCGCGCGACGCCCAGCACTTCCCGGACTGCAAGCAGTTCTTGAGGGTGCGCTATGGCACCAAGGGTGGACGCCCGCGCGACATCCCAGTGAAGACGCCGGAGCAGGAGGAACTGATCGAGCGCACGCTGAGGGCGGTTGCGCCTGGCCACTACGTCGGCGCACCGGGCCGCACCGCGGTCCAGAACGCCAACCGTTTCTACAACGTGCTTCGGCGCTTCGAGATCACGAAGGCCGCGCTCGGCGTGACCGCGCATGGCCTGCGCCACCAGCATGCCAACAACCGCTACGAGGAACTCGCGGGCGAGCCCTCGCCGGTGCGCGGCGGCGCCGGTGTTGGGGGCGCCGATGGCGCAGCGCGCATGGCCGTCTCGTCCGAGCTCGGCCACGGCCGCATCGAGATCACAGACGCGTACCTGGGCAAGAGCCTGGCTCAGCCGAGGGCGAAGTCACCGGCCGCCGGCGACGAAGCCGTCGCCCCGCCGGCCGCGTGAGGAGTCGGGCATGTCGAATGACAGACACCTTCCCGGCCTTGCCTGCGCACCGCGCCGCTTGCCGCTGCAACGCAATGCATTCGAGCGACGCCGTTGGTGGAGATTGAAGCAAACCTTCGTCAAAGTAGACTTGCGCGTCCACAGGAGATCGAATTGGCAAAGTCCTACAGCCAGCTTCAGGCCCAGATTCAGAAACTGCAGGCCGAGGCAGAGGCGATCAAGGCGAAGGAATTAGACGGGGTCATTGCCCGCATTCGAACGGCCATCGAGCACTACGGCATCACGCCGGACCAGTTGTTCGGCAAGGCGAAGAAGACGAAGGCCACGCGGGCGGTGTCCAAGAAGGCACCGGCTCGCAAATCGGCTGCCAAGGGCCGCCCCGTGGCGATCAAGTACAGGGACGGCGAGAACACATGGACCGGCCGTGGCAACAAGCCGCGGTGGCTTGTCGCTCGGCTGGCCGAAGGCAAGCAACTTGGCGACTTCGCTGTCGGCTGATCGGCAGACGTCGAGACAGACGCCCAGACGATGGCGGGCTCTTTCGGCGCGGGGCTGCAGTCCCGTTGCACCAGCCGAGCAGGCTGAGGCCATCCGCCAGCGGCTGGGCGCGTAGGGGCAGCGCCTCACGCCCCGCCCGTCATGCCCACCGCGGCAAGTCGATGTCCTCCCACTCCCCGTCCGCCTGCATCATCGGAAAGTGCCCCCTTGCCCGGCACTCGGCAAGCCGATGCAGCGCACGCCGGAAGTCGCTGCGCCCGCGCTCCAGGAACGGCCGCATCGCGCGGTAGACGGCGACAGTGTTCGGCCGGCCCTTCTCGCAGGCGATGAAGGCCCATTCGGGCTCCTCGCCGGTCAGCTGGTAGACACCCTCGCAATACATCGCCGCAGACAGCGCGTAGCCGAGCCTGGCGCAGGAGCGGCGGAACCCTTCGAACGTCACGTCCTCGCCGGACTTCACGTCGGCCAGCATGCGTGCGTCGTGCCACCAGTCGATCTTTATCTTGCACTTTATCCCGGTGTCCGGGTCCAGCCAGACCATCGCCACTTCGGCCTCGCCCTTGGCCAGAAGGTCGCGGGCTTTGCGGTGGGCCATCGCGTTGTCGATGATCCGCTCGATGGGTTCCTTCCACGCCTCTGGGTAGACCGTGCGCCCCGCCGCCTGCACCATGCACTCGGCATATCGCTGCTTCCCGTCCTTCCGGGCTCGGTTCACCTTCGGCATCGCGAAAAAGCGCGACTCGAAGGTGTCGGGCTCCAGCAGCCGACCGTGCAGCACCGAGCCGAACAGCAAGGCTTCGGTGGATTCCTCCGGATCGCTGATGCCGCTGAGGAAGTGCGCAGGGCTGACCAGCATGCGCTTGAGCTGGGTCGAGGAGACGGCGCTCCGGTCACCGTGGTAGTCCTCGTTGCTCATGCCGCGGGTGATGCCGAACAGGATGTCCGGAATCTCGCGCGCTGGCACGGCGGCGGCTTCGCGCGCGTCGGTCGCCTCGGCGTCGTCTTCTTGCAGTTCGTGGCTCATCGCGCTCTCCGTATCGTTCGTTGCTCCCTGATCACGATACGAAGGGATGCCCGATTCTCAAGGGCGCGGACAAGACTCTCCCAGCACACGAGTGAATGAAGGCCCGCCCTCCCGATCCGCTGACTCTCGGTCCGTCTCGGCTCGGACATTGGCAACCGACTTTGTTGGGGGTGAGGGGTGCAGTTTCGAATGGACGAGACCCGGGCCATCCCCGCATAGTGAGTGCGCCGAGGTCGCGCGATGGCTAGGCTTCATCGTAGCTACCTCAACACCAGAGGGAACTTCGTGCACTCGCTGTTAGAACGCCTTCGCCAAAGACTTCGCGACCTGGGTCAGCCGCTGCGCGACGCTCCCCCCGCCGAGCCGGCGCGCCAGTCCAGTCGCGCAGATGTGGGCGAAGCTACGGCGCGACGAACCGAACTCGAGCCCGCGGGCTCTCGACTTGCCGCCGCCCAAGATGCGAACAGACTGCCCCAACAGCCTCAGGCTCCTGCATCGACTCGCCTGAAGGCCGCAGTTCTCTCGAAGCGGCGCGGTCCTATTCCGCGGCGGGCGACAGGTCCGACCTGGGGGCAGATTTCGTTCCTCGACTTTGGCGACCATGCCAACCTGAACATCCGAGGCGTGGATACACCAGCGGCACCGATCAATGCACATCCACTGCCCCCCGAATCCGCATCCGATCCGCACAACCTTTTGTGGACGACTCGCCAGGAACTTGCCGTGGGGCCCTGCTTCTCGTCTTCCATGGACGGCTCATCACCCCTCCCGTGGCATCCGGAACCTCCTCTCTGGTCAATGGACGCGACGGGGACCAGGAGCGGACCGTTTTGCGGGTCAGCGTCCCTGAAAGGCGCCGCCATGGTCGTCCCGGACCCGAACCCTGGGACGACTCCAATCGATGACATGCGACCCGCATCGGATCTCCGCGACGCGTTCCTCTGCCCAAGACGCTCTTGGGGAGAGGATCTATCAGCCGCGGCAACCGACCACGACACCTGGTAGTCGAAGGTCAACCACCATGGCGCCGGCAGCGATACCTGACACCGATTGATTGTGGCTGTGTCGGCGCCGACCGAAACTAAGCCTCAGAGATGGATCGGCCCCGAGACGTGGCTAAACTTCCGGTTTATCGACCTCCATTCGTGGTAGCATAACCGGAAGTAACCGACGGAGTCGAACTTGCTCATCCCTTCACCTGCGCCTCAGCCGACCCGCATCATCGTCGAGCCGGAGGACGTGGCCGCTCGATTGCTCTCGCTCGATTCCGTGCTGACCGAAGACCTGTTGCTGGAGGCGAATCAGCGCGGCTTTGAGGCTCGTTTGGACGTGACGCGGGCCCACGCACCCACCGCCGCAGGTACCTATCACTGGCACGCCTTCGTGGCTGCGCTGCGTCTCGCGCTTGTCGAACACGGATGGACCATGCGCGACGAGCGCAACTGTCCTTTGGTGATCTCGCCCGATCGCGCCATGGCGATCGTGGTCATGACAGGCAACGCCGATACGGGCAAGACCTTCGGCAACCCGACCAACCAGGCCGACAAGGGAGCTGTCCTCGACGAAGCAGTGCAGCGCAACATCCAGTACCAGCTGTTCGAGGCGAGCGCCCTGGCAAAGCTGCAGAAGGGCGGAGGCACGCAGCTGTGGGTGCTGCTGTATCACGTGGAGTCCGGTTCGAACGGCGCGAAGGAGGTTCGTACCGAGCTGTCGCTGCCCTCCGAATTCCACCGCAAGCGCATAGCCAACTGGTCCGAGCGGATCATTCTGCGGCCCATGAGCACCGAGCCGTCGACACCGGTGATCGCACCCATCCCGACCATTCCGTTTGACGTGCCCGTCGAGCGCAAGACCGGTACGTGACGGCTATGACGACGGCATCGTCATGACGGTCAATCCATCAAGAATTGAGTTCGCCCGTACACGCCGACGTTGGACGAAGACCCGCCTGGCGACGGAGCTGGGCGTGCAAAGTCGCGCGATACAAGGCTACGAGGCCGGCGAGTACGAGCCGGAGCCGGAGCGCCTGGACAAGCTGGGGCGGCTGCTTGGGTTTCCGGTCGAGTTCTTCTCAGGCCCTGACCTGCCCCGCATCTCCGAGCACAGCGCGAGCTTTCGCTCGATGTCGAAGATGTCGGCTGCGTTGCGCGACAGCGCACTCAACGCCGGCTCTTTGGCGTTCGTGCTGAACACCTGGATTGAGAGCCGGTTCAAGCTGCCGACTGCTGATCTCCCCGACCTCAGCGACCTGAGCCCGGAAGATGCTGCCGCGACCCTGCGCCGCATGTGGGGCATCGGCCAGGCGCCCGTCAGCAACATGATTCACCTGCTGGAATCGAAGGGCATCCGCGTCTATTCGCTGGCCATCGAAGCACGGGAGGTCGACGCCTTCAGCGTCTGGCATGAAGGCACGCCATTCGTGTTTCTGAACACCTTCAAGAGCGCCGAACACAGCCGCTTCGATGCGGGCCACGAGTTGGGCCACCTCGTGCGCGACCGGCACAGCATGCTGCATGGCAAGGCGCACAGCCCGGAGATGGAACGCGAGGCCAACGCCTTTGCGTCGGCGTTCCTGATGCCGCGTGACGATGTCGTCGCGCGCAGGCCGTCATTGGTCACGATCCCGCAGTTGATCGATCTGAAGGGCTATTGGGGCGTTTCGCTCGCCGCACTGGCCTACCGCATGAACAGTCTGGAACTGGTGACGGAATGGACGTACCGGACCCTCTGCATCGACATCGCCAAGAAGGGGTATCGGACCAAGGAACCCAAGCCCATGCGGCACGAAACGTCGCAGGTGCTGTCCAAGGTATTCGATGCCCTTCGGCAAGAAGGCGTGCGCAAGGCCGACATCGCTGCCGAGCTGGCTCTCACCGTCGATGAGCTGAACGCGCTGACCTTCATGCTGACGCTGTCTAGCGTCTCATCCGGCATCGATGGAGAGGCGGCTACAGACTCTCCGCGGCGGGCAACAAAACTGCGGCTAGTCCGATAGTGGCACCCTCAAAACTGCAGAGCTGCGCGCGGCAACGGTGCTGTCAGCGCCAGGGGCAGGCAAGCTACGAGTAGTCGCTGGCAAAGTCGCTTTTGTACAGGCCGACCAGATCTTGTGCCTGCGCGACGGCATCTCGCACTTCCGCCTGAGTCAGGTCGAGCACACGCAGCTTCTTCTCCACCTCCGCGATTGTCTCTATGCGCCGAAACGCTTCACCATGCGCGGCGGCGTACTCAGCCAGGCCGCGCAGCTTGGGAAGCGCATCGGCAAGGTGGTGCCCGTGAGGGTCCACGAGATCGGCCACGATCGACCCGTCCTGCTGCTTCGCGAAGAACAGGAAGTCAGGCCGAACGATCTTGAACTGATCCCCGTCCTTGTAGGCGACGCCCAGCGACGACTGACCAGGCTGTTGCGGGTTGCGGTACCAGCTGACGAAGCCACTGCGCTTCGTCTCGGCTGCGATGACGGCCACCTCCCAGGTGTTCAAGTCTGCCGGGTAGGTACCGTCAGGCCTGCACAGCAGGTGGTCGCTGTAGGTGGGAAGTGGCTTGACTTGGTCGCCTTCCAGCGTTGAGGTGGCTTCGTCCCGGGCATCGGGTCGGACGAGATCGAAGCTCTGCGGATCGCTGCTCATCTCGCGGACCTGCCGATACTCCTCCTGGCGGGCATGAGGCAGGCCCTTGATGGCCACCCGGAACTGCGCGAACCACGTTCTCGCAAGCTTGTCCGCTTCTTTGTCAAGGTAGGCCTGCAGTTCAGGAAGCAAGCCGAGCGCAGCAATGGCAACCCGCGCCTCGCCCAACGCCTCGACATACGCTTCGCCTTCGTCCTGGCCTGCTTCGCGCCGGGCGAGTGCCGCGGTGTAGGACCGGGCAATGTCCGGCGTGATGACGCGTGCGGCCCGCTTGAAAGCGTCATCGATCACTGCCAGGTCGGCCTCTTCCCAGAACTGGTTGAACGACTTGGCTCGGCCGCGCATGTCGGCCACCAGCGACTGGCCTTCCACCTTCAAGACCGCCTCCCGGTGCGCCGCAATTTCGTCGCACCACCGAGCCTGTGCCGCGTCCAGCACCTTGTGCAGTTCGGCGTGGGCTTTCTTCCCGGCATTCGGCAGCAGGTTGTCAGTCGCAAGCTCATGGGCCAGCGCGGTTAGGCGGCGGGGCGGTCGTGCACCGCGCTGGGGGCGAGCCTGGCTTGGCAGCGATTCGAGCTTCTGCCACACCGCTTCAGGCACGGCCGGGTTCGGCGTCATGGTCTCCGGGTTGACCAGCACGCGCCCGGCCTTGGGCTGGTCGTTATCGCTGTCGTCCCCGCTGCTGCTGCCCTTCATTAGCGCGTCGGCCACGGCAGTGGCTGTCACCGGGTCGAACATGGGCAGCAGGCACTGCACGGTGTTCAGCTGATCATGGCCGGCAATGCGCCGAGCCAGGGGGGTGCGCACCATGCGGCCCAGCAACTGGGTGATATGCGTGCGGTCCGACGCCGCGCGGAACGAAACCATCACCTCGGCACGTGGGCAGTCCCAACCGGTACTGATGGCGTCCTTGGCGATCAGAACGCGCACCCAGGTCGATTCCTGAACTCGTTCCGGGGATATGTAGGGCACCGCGTAGGGCCCGAATTGCTGCGTCGAGTGTTCACCGAACACGTGCGCAACACTGTCGCTCGGGAGGTCCGGGTACTGTTGGAAGATGGTTGCCAGCGCCTTGCCGATGTCCCTGGGGTCTGGCGTGTTAGGGACCTGCAACACCATCAGGGGCACGACGGTTTGCGCTTCGCCCGGGCGTTGCGCGTAGTCCGTCCACGCCTGCGTTGCTTCCCGCAGTTTGTCTGCAGCACGCCGGACGATCACAGTGTCGAACTTCTCACCGTCCTTCGGAATCTCCAGGACGATCGTGTCCTTGAGCAGCCCCGATTCCTGCACTTTCTGCGCATCGACGACGACGTTGGGCAGCGTACCACGGCCTTGTGCGCCGGCCATGGCTTGGTTGAAGCGATCGACCGTGGCGGAGATGCCCCACACTACAGGAATGCCGGGGACACCCTGGGCGCCGTTGATCAACCGCAGCACTAGTGTTGCCTTGGCGTTCTGCGCAGCCTTAGTCGGGTTGCCCATGCCGCGGTGAGCCTCGTCCAGCACCAGATACAGTGTGAGAGCAGGATCTTCAATCGTGTTGCGGATCGTGTCCCAGATCGTGTATGCGTGCATGTCCGGGCGCGATTCCGGGAACAGTCCGCCGCCCTCATCACCCTCGAAGCCGCGCACCAGCAGACTGTTCTTGCCCAGCTTCTGCGTGTTCAAGAAGTAGATCTTCCTCGGCTCGAACTTGGGCCGGTTGAAGGTGGTCTCGATCACGACGAGATCACTGTGCGGCACGCGATCAGAGGCCTCCATGAGCCGGAACCGTGTCTGCTCGTTCAGCGAAGGGTCGTCACTGAACCAGATCACCACCGCACCGGGGTCCGCGTCGAACTCGTATTCGTCGGCGCCATAGAACAACGCCTCGAAGACCGCTGCCGCCATCACGGTCTTGCCTGCACCCGTGACGGCAGTCAGCGAGAACGCATTCTTGTCGTTGTCCTCGTGCCAACGCCGGCGCGCCTTCCTCAGGTTGACCAAGGCGTCTCGAACTGCCTCGCTTTGATAGTCCTTCAGCGTGAACTTCATCGGTCACTCCGCGTTCGCAAAGCTGAAATTGGCCAGGTACGACTCGTAAAGCCGTACTGGTTCAACCCCGCTCGGCAAGCGGCGCGTGATGGCCTGGAATCGTCGTTCATCGTCAGTGACGACATAGGCAATGCGCAGCCCCTTGGCGCCTGCGACTGCCTTGCAGAACGGAGCAGCGCAGTCCACATCCACCAGCAGGCCGTAAGCATCCACGACTTCCCAGCCTTGATGCGGGAGCCGATCAATGCGACGCCCGCACGCGCCGGCTCGCAACCACAGCAGCGGTGCAACGCGAGCGAACGCGGCGTTGTGCCTAACGGCAACGGGAGCCTCGTAGGTCAAAGTGAAGAACTCAGCGTTCTCGGGGAGGCCCTCTGCGATCGGGAACTCGTCTGTGAATTTGTAGTCACCTTCTATCGGCTGCCCGCTGGGTGTCAGGCCCGTGATCGCCGCAGCTACACGCGGCTTCGTGATGTGGTCGCAGATGCCCAGAGCCTCCCACTCCGGGTCACCCGGACGGGCGCCTTGACGCCGCAGCCTCTGTTGCTCTTCCGCGCTAACTTCATTGTTCGTGACAGAAATGCATTGGCGCCTACCGCCGTCTTGCCGATTGAGTCGCATTACTGCATGCGCTGTCGTTCCCGAGCCGGAAAAGAAGTCGAGAATCACTGCTTCGGGCTTGTTGGCTACGAAGAAGCGAAGTGCGTCTTCCACAGCGAAGAGTGATTTCGGAAACGGAAATTTCCGATCAGGCATCATTTGCTTTTGAAGATTCGTTCCTCCCTGCTCGGCGTTGTGAGAGGCGATGCGCCATTGAGTTCCGGGCAGGAAGGCCGGCGCATAGCCGGCTTCATCGACAACAATGGAGCCGTCCTGCCGTTTGCCGACGATGGGGAAGACTCCAGCTCCCACCTTGCCTTGCTCGCCCTTCTTCAAGTAGGTTATCGACGTATCCGCACCGCGCCACGGGCCAAGCCTTGCGTAGCCCGCTTCAATGAGGGCTCGCAGGCTGTCGGAACTTACTTGCCAGTTCCCTTCGCTGCCATCCTGTCTGATGGGCCAGATGGCAACGCAGCCTTTCGGCACATGAACGGTAGCTGTGCTGCTTCCAAAGAATGTGTCGCCGACCGAGTCAAAGATTGGGCCGTCGTCTGTGTTCCGAACGAAGACCGGATAGAACTGATTCGGACGATCGGATCGACGCGTGTGAGAGCCCGCCCTGAGAAGCTCTGCCCATCGCAGTCGTTCGGATCGAGGGTCCCGAACTACCTTCCACTCCGTCCCAAGGGCGACGGGTTCGGGCGCCGCTTGGCCGAACATCACAAAGAATACGTACTCGTCGGTACGGCCAAAGGCGGCCGATCGAGTTGCGCCCTTTGGGTTTATCACGCTGCTGATCATCTGCATTCGTCCCTCAGGGAACGTTTGTTCGAGCAGCATTCCGAGACGCAGATACTCCTTCTCGTCAATCGTGACGATGAGAACGGAATCCGTCGGCTTCAGAAGTTCTTTCGCCACCAACAGCCGCCGTTCCATCATTGCCAGCCATTTGCTGTGGCGATACAGGTCATCGCCCCCGACGTAGTCGTTGTTGTACTTCCAGTCCTTTGCGCCGGTGTTGTAGGGCGGGTCGATGTAGATCACGTCCACCTTGCCTCGGTGGGTGAACGTCAGCGCCTTCAGAACGTGGTAGTTCTCGCCGTTGATCACCGAGTGATAGGGCTTGTCGCCGCCGCGTTCAACACGGCCTGTGCTCGCCAGTCCGGGATAGATCGTGTCTCTGAACTCGGCCACAACCACCAGGTCATTGAGTGCCGCGGTCTGGGTCACGACTTGCGCCGAGTCCAATAACTCCAGCTCCGCTGACCGGCTTTCGCCGGCCTTGTTGATGCGTGCAACACGCCAGAGCCGGTCGTCACCCTTGGCAGTGGTGCCCCGTTCGGGCAACACGCGCACCTTGTCGCCCTTGCGCACCGAGCGCTGCGGCAGTTCCACGGCCTCAGGGCTATGCCTTTCGAAGTTCAGACCAAAGGGGAGACGGGCGGACAGCACCTTGAACTCGCGTTCGAGGTCCGCTCCCAGCTGGGAGTCCTTGGCCTTAGCCTGGGCGAGAAGGTCGGTCAATCTAGACATCTGGCATTCGTCTTCTTGGAATCGGCACCGCGCTCATCCGCTCGTCGTCGGCGGTCTGCACGTTGGCAAAGTGACTTTGCGCGACAGTCTTGCATGCTCGTCGCACGGATCGATTCAGCTGGCCGCTGCACGGAATCGTTCCAGCGGCACGAAGAGTTGCCGGTTCTTGCCGCCGATCGGCTCAAAACCATGGTGCAGGTAGAAGTTGACTGCCGCGTCGTCCTTCGCATCCACCAGCAGAGCAAACACGGCCACCTCAGAACGCGCGGCACGGTCAACTGCGTCGGCCAGCAAGGCACCACCGAGCTTCTGGCCGTGGAACGCCAAGTCAACCGCGAGGCGTCCGACCCTAGCGACCGGCAGTGACGCATAGCGAGGCAACTTCTTGGCCAGAGGCTCTGGCAGTTCGGTCAGCGGCACGCTGGCAGCGGCCAACGTGTAAAAGCCGGCGACTCTGCCCGTATTGACCTGTATGGCGAGGTAGCAGGCACTGACGCGGCGCCGCATGTCCTGGCCGGCTTGGCGGGCCAGATAGTGGTCGAGCGCCAGCGTGCCACAGGAGAAGCCGTCACGGGCATGCTCAGGGCCCAGCACCTCGACGCGAAACGGCGCCGTCACTTGTCGCTTGCGATGAGGCGGCCGCGGGCCCTAAGCGCACGCTTCATCGCGGGCGCCAGAGCAGGCGGATTCAGTAGCAATTCGGCAAAGCGCTGTTGGTCGTCCACCGACATGCGAATAATCTGGACATCCTCGATAGTCTTTTGCGCGTCCTTCAGCGCCGCGGCCACTAAAAAGTCACTTACGCTGCGGCCCTGGAGTTCGGCAGCTCGACGGACGACAGCCAGCGCATCGGGTGCGATACGAGCCTCCACGCGGGCGGTGCGAGTGACGTCAGGATTGGCCATCTTGAACCTCCAAGGGTTGATCAACATTGTACGTCATTTTTCCGTACATGTGGAGTCAAGTCGCGGAGTGTTCTTCAGCCTACCAATCAGCGTCTTGATCGTCGCGTTGACCTCTGCGCTGGGGCCAGGGAGTCTGGCGGAGGGTGAGGCTGCAAGGCGCGCCGCTTAGGCGTGGAGATTGTGCGCCCGAGTCTCTCGAACGGCTCTCTTGGGCCGCAAGGTCAGCAGCAAAAGTGCCTGCTTCCACTTCCCAAACGAGCTTGCGCAGGTTCCTTGTGCGAAGAAGGACGGTGGTTCAGCCGAGTGACATGTCACCAAAAGGCCCCACCTGGTCAGCGCTCCTGGCAACCGTCACGCGCCTTCTCGCGGCTCCCGTTGCCTCGCGCCTACTGCCATTGCCTCCGCAGTACCAGTCACCTCGCGATCTACGAACCCGACCGGCATGCGAACACGCCGGTCCATGAACACGAACAGATGGAACTGGTTCGCGGTGTCGACCAGCCTGGACTCGGCGGGGTAGAGCTCGAAGCCCTCGTGCTCCGGCCCGACGATGGCGTTCTTGATGGCCTGCAGGTCCCGCCAGTCGCGGATCACTTCGCGATCGCGGCGCTTGATGGCTAGCCACGCAACGTCGCCGAGGTCTTGGCCGAACGGCGCCTTGATCAGCTGCACATTCACCTGATGCGTCGCGCTCAGGAATACGGATTGCTGCCGAAGCTGCTGCACCTGGCGCTCGGCCGTCGCGATGTCGACACCGAATCGGCTGGCGATGATCGAGACATCGAGTGCGGCGGCGGGCAGTTCCGCCGCGAAGAACGGCCCCGGATTCGCGGTCGCCGGCGCCCCTTCGGCCTGTTCGGCGTGTTCCTGTGCGCTGGCCCAGGCTGCGAACACCGTCGACCGCGCCGGACCCACCAGGGCCCGCGGCATGCCCGGCTGGTGAAGCACAAACGCGAAGCTCTGCTCTCGTTGCTGCGGCCCGGGAGTTCGTCGCACGCTGTAGCCCTGGGCCTGCAGCGCGTTGATGGCACTCGAGACAGTGCCGGTGTCGATTTCGTCCATGCGAGATGCCTGCTGGTCCTGGTGAGTGGACCTTTAGGATCTCGCCGCCCTCGCAGTTTTCAAGGTACGCCGGCGGGCGAGCGGGACAAACTGCCTCAGGCTCTGCTGACCCGGAACTCGCTCGTCGACGTCCAGGACTCGCCGAGTTCGACGAACGCGCAGCTCGCGATGTGCCAGCGCGCCACGTCACGCCACTCCTTTGACTGCCGGTTCCGGCACTGGGCACCCAGCAAGCCAAGTGGCTGCCGGCGAAGCGCGTGGCCGGCCGGCAATTCACCGAGAAGCTGATACCCCTCGGCACCCACTGCCGGCGGCGATTTGCTTGCTGCGGTCATCTTGCGCGACGCACCTTCACGCAAGCCTCCATGCCCTGCGCGAAAGCCAGTGCTCCGCCATTGGCCGGATGCCGGATCGCCGCCGCTGGCGTGACGCCCAGGCGCGTCAACTGCTCGGCCGCCTTCTTGCCCACAGCGATGACCGTGGCACGCGGGTACGCGGCCAGCAGTGCCTGCAGAGGACGCCGACCGTGCGTCAATTCGGTGTCGGTAGGCGTGCGGTTCGTCCGAGGAGCACCGACCACGAAGGGATGCATCGGCAAGGCGTTCCACATCACCACACGATCCGCGATGCCCAGCTCGTGCAGCGAGCGCCAGACCAGCGTGGCCGAGGGCTCAGTGAACGGCTTGTCCCGGGTCGTGAGACGTGCCGTGCCACTCTCAAGCCGAGGAACGGCCCCCTGAACCACATGCCGTTCGCTGGTGAACGCCAGCCCGGTATGGCGCATGCCCTGCCACCCGGCCGCCTCACCGCACAGGATGAACTCGGCCTCACAGTCCAGGTGCCGCTCCAGCCGCGATCTCTTGGCATCCGGGCCATTCGCGGCGAGGTCATCCGCGCAGACATCCGCCCACGGGTTGAACAGGCCCGGCGCAGCTGCCGGTAGCTTGCCGACCAACGCTTCCACGAGCCGTTTCGTGTTCACCCAGCCCCTCACTGTTCCGTCTGCGATCCGAAGGTATGTCGCTCGATCGACACGCCGTTGATCGGAGCAAGTTCGATTGTCTGACCCGAAGCGAGCGGGTCTTGACGCCCTGGCCAGGACTGCGCCGTGAAGTGCCGCATCCACGCCAAGTAGTCGGCGTAGGCCGCCGCCGGCCTGCCCTCGAAATTCTGTCCCGACAGATTCCGAAAGATCACGACCATGCTGGCCTCGTCGCCGAGCCAGATCCACTCGCCCGTGTTGTCGCGGATCTCATGCGTGTAGGCATGCCTGCCCGCCAACTGCGACTTGTCTTCGACCATGACGATTGCTCCTTTGAGACAAGTCTCCCGGGCGGCCGCCGATGTTCAAGCGCCCTGGCGGATGCACCCGTTGCGGTTCCCCCCTGCCGGCCCCCTCCAGTCCGCAGGGGCAAGCGCCCTTCACACCCCCATTCGGCGGCCCCTGGATGTAGGCCCGAGAAAGGGGGCCACCGGCCGGGTGCACCCTGCGGGTTGGCGCCTTCATGCAGCGGCCTCCACTTCCTCGAACAGGTCGCCCTGGCTCGGATAGCGCACCGACAGGCGATCCCGCAGGCTGGCCAGCGGCGGCTCGCCATGCAGTCCATGTCGCTGCCGCCACTGGGATCGGCGCAGGATCTGGTCGACCCGAGCCGACTGGCCCCGGCCCGGCTGCACCAGTCCGAACGAAAGGTAGGTCTCGTAGCCGCTGGTCCAGTAGCCCGAGGCCGTGGACCGCTCACGCAGCATGCGTTCGAGCTCCAAGTCGAGGAAGAGCCAGGCGCCCTCCTCGTCGATCTCGCTCTCGCCTTCCACGTCGATCACGGCCCTGCCGCTGGCCAGCGTGCGCAGGCCTGGACCACAGGTCTCCGCGAAGTCCTCCCAGGCTGGGTTGCGCAACCCCGTGACCTCCAGCGCGGAGGTGACGTCGTCGTTCCAGTCGCCTACAAAGATCTTTCCCAGCTTGGGGACAGCCGTCTTGGGATGTGCGCGCGTGGCAGGTGGCGTCCAGATCGCGCCCTCCTCGACCTGCTTCCAGATGCGCAGCGCGGCGAAGGGCTCGGCGATGGCGTACTGGGACCAGCGGGCATCGATCGCGATCAGCTGGGCGGCACTGATGATCGGGACGCCCGAGAGTATCTGCGCGCTCAGCGCATAGCGCAGCAGGTCGGCCAGCATCGAAGGCGAGTAGGTGTCGGCGCCAACTTCGATGAAGCCCTCGACGATGCTGCGTCCGACGTACTGCCGACGCGACCAGTCATATTGCGTATACGCGATGAAGTCGCGCAAGGCCGCCAGCGGCGCCAGGTACCCGTAGCGATCGCGGTCCGTCTCGATCATCTGCCGCAGCGACTTGTCCTCGCGGACCGCTGTGCACACCCAGCAGCCGAACCGGCTCGAGCAGGGCTTCGAGTGCTTCTGCATTTCGGCGTCGGCCACCACCACGCAGCTGCTGCCGCCGGCGGCCTGGTACGTCTGCATCGTCTCCTGAAAGCGGCTGTACGACGGGATCACGCCCGCGTTGGCCAGGCCGAGGTACTGCCAGACATCGTCCACTGCCCACTCCAGCAGCGGGCTCAGCCGTAGCCGGCTCTCCTTGTCCGTCCAGAGCGTGACGGCCTTCTCCCCACGACCCTTCACGGCGGCCCCACGCACGACCGATTCGTCGCGCCGCACGCCAGTCATGAGCACCGGCTTCTGCCAGCCCTTGGCCAGAAGCTCCCGCTCGATCAGGGCCAGTTCGCGCTCATTCGGCAACCGCTTCAGGTCCGTCTGGCAATCCCGCCGCGAGTCCGGGAACGTGGGCAGCGCCCGGCCGCCGATCACGCGAACGGGGAACGAGTCCCAGAAGGCCGGCTCAGCGACCCTGACCACCGCCGTGACCCCGTGCTCGCGCGCGAACCGGCTCGCCTTGGCGATCTCCCCGGCCACCAGGCGCTGGATCTCTGGGTTCTCCACGCCCACGTCGCTGTGTGCAATGACGACCAGCGGCCTGTGGCCGCGGCGAACCTGCTCGACGGCTGCGGTCAACGCCAGGTTGAGCAGCACCGAGGAGTCCTTGCCACCGCTGAAGAGCACGATCGCCGGCCGCCCGGCATCCATGAACGCACCGATCGCCTGGAGCGCGATGGCCTCGGGCGTCTCGTTGCGAAGGTCGATCAGCTGCTGCATGCGCTCTCCTGGTGAACACCAGGATCGCGCGTGGGACCTGACCTTCAACCCCGAGCCATGGACAGGAACTCACCGCTCACACCGGTCGCCACGCAGCACCTTGACCCACACGACCTTACGCCCTTCTTCCGGGCCGGCGTCGCGCGGACGCTTCGACGAGCCCCCGTGCCCTCCAGGACTGCGTCCGATCGGGTCCCAGCCTGCGGCGTAGAGGCTCGCACCGTCCTCGTCCTCCGATGTGTAGGTGACCAGACGCCGGTAGCCCATCGCCGACGCGGACCGGGCGATGGCGCCCAGCAGCTTGGTGCATCCGTTGGCCACAGAGGGATCGACTGCAACTCGGCGAACCTCGGCCGTGATGCCATCGTCGAGGTGACGGGACACCGGCCGCGCGGCGATCGCGACCCCATCCAGTTCCTGATCCAGCACACGTCGCAGACCGATGGCGAACTTGTGGCCCTGCACCTTTCCGAGCCGCCGGTGCAGCCGCTCCACCACGAGATTCGCCTCGCGCAGGCCCACCGGTACCACCTCGTGGTCGAAACGCGGCCTGGCCGCGACCGCGCGCCGGATGGCGGCGATCGGGTAGTACTCGGCGCTGCCCGGCTGGCGAGCGAGCTCGACCCGCACGTCACCGCTTGGATGGATCCAGTTCACGTGGCCGGGCCCGACACCGTCGACGATCACGGCGTCCTGCAGCCGGCACAAGCCCTGCGGGTGTTCGACCAGCGGCGGTGTGGCGTCGACGCCGCCTCGCGCGGCCACCGCGTCAGTGAACCGGGTGAAGACAGCGGTTGGGATCGGCAACCCCGCGGCCGCTCCACTCGTCGAGTTGCGCACCAGCCAGAACAGGCGCGACGAGACCGACGCGATGTCCACCAGCAATTGCGGTACGGCACCGGGCTTCGGCGCCAGTGTCGTTGGGTTCACGATTCAATTCCTTCGCATCTATGGGACGGCGACGCCTCGACGCGAGCCTTCGCCGCCGCTGCCGCCATCAGGTCGCGGTAGCGCTGCAAGACGGATTCGCGATCGGTGTGGGCCACCTGCAGCCCCACCGCGGCCGCCACATCCCGACGGACTTCGGCGATCAGCGCCGCCTCGCACGGGGTGGGCATGACCGTGGGCCAGCCCTTCACGAACAGCAGGTGTTCTGGAAGCCGTGACTCCGCGCTCATCCGCGCTCGGGCACGCTCCTTGGCCTCCTGCAAGCGCGCACGGAGCCCGGCGTCGAGGAGGTCGGGGGCGACATCCCCCAGCCACCGGTGGCTCTGGAACGAGAAGGTGCTCGCGGCCTCCAGCGCCACCATCTCGCGATAGATCGCGTGGTTGTCTGCGCAGTTGCTCGACGCCCGAAGGTCGTGCTCCGAGCCGAGCACGCAGAACGCGCACGAGACCCGCGTGCTGCCGTACAGCCGGTAGGCCTTGTGGAGTTCGTCACCACGAATGCGCACGTAGTCGTTGACGTCGCCGCGCCTCCAGCCAAGGATGGGATTCCAGGTGTGTCCGAGCCCGCGCTTGCGCGTGGTTCGCTCGTCCTGCTTCCAGGCCGGCATGCGCGCCCGCTTGGCACTCTCCTCTCGCCGGATGCCGACGGCCGACACCACGTCGCCCACCGGAAAGCGTCGGCGCATTTCCCGCGCGATGACCTGGCTCTTCAACTCGGCCGTGCAGAAGCGTTGGGCCGCGGTACTCCACGGCAGGATCAGCTTCACGCACTCGAGCTTGGTGTACCGCGCAACGTTGCCGGCCCAGCGCGACAGCCATCGATCCATCATGTCGCCGGCGGTGCGGCGTACGACAACCAGTTCGATCCCCAGCCGCTGCGCCAACCGCTCGCAGGCAGGCAGGCTGTCTCGCCACTCCACGCGGCCCAAATCTGCATGTACGAGGAACCGCGGGCCCGGGTGTTCGATGTCATCGAGGTGGGCGCCGACACGGTAGGCCAGCGCCTGGGAGTCACGCCCACCGCTGACGCCAATGAACACCGGGGCGCCTGCACCCAGCGCAGTCGTGACCTCGGTCGGCACGTCGATGGCGAATCGCACTGCGCCCACCGCCACGCCGAAGAGATCGGGCTGCGTCGGCTCGAAGGGCTCGAGCGCCGCATCCGCGCGGTAGAGCTTGATGATGTTCACGCATTCAGGCTACGAGGCACCTCCGCGTCTTCAAGCCGCGCCGCCAATCACCGACGGACACCGAACTGCGCAGCTGGTCGGACAACGTCACGACCGGTTCACACGGCACGTGAGAGGGCCCAACGGCGCGTGTCCTTGTGCTCGAACCGGACGCATGAACATGCGCCGGGCGCAGCTCATCTCGAGACCCCTACCCAGGCCCTCCGTCGAGTGGCAAACTTGCTGGGCTTCCTGCTGGCGATCGTCGCTGGTACAGCCTTCAACGAGAGCCGTCAACGGCTGGACTTGAAGTCCAAAGTGCCCTGCACCTTGGCGTTAGCGGTCGTGACCCGCACTTCAATCGACCATCTCCGGATGGCCCTACCGCACCTGCGGCGCATCCCGGTCCGCGCAAGCGGGCTATCCAGTCCGTGCTGGATCGCGTCGACCTCGGTTGACGCAGTTCCTCGTCGGTGTGCACGTGACACATCGACCATGACGCAGGCCTAGCCAGCCGAGCGGGTCACCACCCGCGCGCGTCGTCATCCATTCGCGTGGCCTCGCGAAGTCCACCGGTCATCCAGCCTGCTGCATGACCCGGACACGGCACTCCTGCATGCCGGTCCTCGATCCTTGGGATGCAATTCCCGAAGTGTGCGGAAGACCCATCGCCTCGGCGTGGGTCCTTCTGCCTGTCCATGGGCGCGCGCCAGCGTGCCTTCAACCCGAATGGGGAACGTCGCTTCTCCATCCGGGGGACATGTCGTTCCCCTTTTGCACTTGTGCAAAGGAGAACGACCATGTCGAAGAACACGGCTCGCACCGTGTGCCGCCTCTGTGGCGGTAGTGGCCTGCCGCAACGCCCCGTTGTGGTGGCCAAGAAGCTCCCGGCTCTGTGCACTGCGTTCGTCCGCCCGTCGGCCGACGTGGTCGTCCTGCTGCCCCAAGCGCTGCCCCTGGCTGCATGAGGAGCAGATGGACAAGCACTTGTGGCTCAGCCTGCTGCGTCTCGTCGACGAGGGCAGCGCTGAAGAGCTCCAGGCGAAGAAGGAAGAACTCCTTCAGAGCCTCGAGCGGCTTCGCATCACTCGCGGCCCGGTTCGCAGCGATGTGCTGCGCGTCGTGCGCCTGATCGACGAGGAACTCGTGTCCCGTCTGCATCTGGAGCAACGACGCAAAGCACGTCGTTAGCGGACGGCTCGAGGCGCCTCGCGAGGGCCTGCTTGTCGGGATGATCGAACACGATCGCCCACAGGTAGGCCCGCTCGAGCGTTTCGCGCCCGCCGTCGATGACCTCAAGAGTCCGGCCTGAACGATCCATCGTGATGGCTTCCCGTGAACACCGGCTTGCCGGTCCGTTCATGCTACTACCCCTCGGGGACGTTTCGTCCCCTGGGGCCGGCTCGTTCTCGTGGACATCCACCGGAGCGAACCATGCATCAGCAACTGCCCAGCATCGGCCCTATCCACGGTCAACTCGCCGGCCCGGACCAGCCGAGCCGCCACGAGTTGGCCGAGGAGATGGCCTGGGTGCACCTGTACCGCGCCGTGCGCCACCCTCCCGGCGCCGCGGAAGTGGTCAAGTACCTCGACAGCAACCCCGAAGCCAGAGCTCGCCACGAGGCTCTCTACCTGATCGCCTGCGAGACCTTGCACGCCAAGGTCCTGGCCGACGAACAGAGTGAGCGCACCGTGGCCGCGTTCCGCGCGATCTTCGTGACCGCGCCCATCCGTACCGCGGAGCTGGTGATGGCCATCGTCATCGCCATCCCCCGGATCTTCGGCAAGCACGCGCCCGATCCGCAGACACAACAGCCCAAGGCTCGCGGCTCGCGGCTCAAGGAGCCCGGCTCGCCAGCCAAGGCGCGGGTCGACGCGCTCGCGAAGCATCCCGAGGTCGCCCAGGTGATCACGGGATTTGCCCCCTCGCCGAGCGCCGTGCAGACCGCGGCATCAACGCCCATCGCACCGGAGGGGCCGAGCGACGCCCGTGCCCCCGCCTCACGCGGCGGCCAGGCAGCGTGACACCTCTCTGTCGATGAGCCACGCGAGGATCTCGAATTCCCTCGAGTCCTCGGCGTAGTAGGCCTTGCACTGCGCGACATACAGCGCGAGGCCGTCGAGGGTTCGAACGCCATCCACCGGGAAACCGGTGATGCGTTCGAGCCGCTCGGCTTCCGCCCGCGTCAGCCTGATCGCCTCGCCCAACCTCAGCATCTCGCACCTCTCGAAGACCTGCCGATCTGTCTAGCACGCAAAGTGCTGGCGTCAAGGTCTCGCGGAGGCACATCCCCGAAGGACTCTTCATGACGATGAACGTCGAAGCCCTCCAGATCATCGAGCTCGAAGCCGCCCGGGCGCCCGCGCCGATGGTCGATCACTACATCGCACTGGTGCGCAACAGCATCGGCGAGTGCGCCGCCGACTCGGCCGAGTACGCCGCCGCACTGCTGCTCAAGCTGGAGCACCTGGCCAACAGCCAACGCGCGCCGGCGGTCGATCCGAGCCTTCCACAGGTCTTCCTGGCTCCCTGGCTGGAGCTCACCCCTGCGTCGCTGAAGGACGCGGCGTGATCCACGCAGGGTCGGCCGAGTGAACACCGTGGCGCGGCTGACCGTCCTCAACAGCGAATTCCCTGCGACCGGCATGGAAGCGACCTTTACCGGTCGCGCATCGAGCAGGTGCCCTGCACCTGCGTCTTCATCAACCCGAGCGGGGCGCTCTGTCCCCGGTCGGGGCAGCGGTGCCTTCTCGCACAACAAGAAAGGAACCGTCGCATGGCAACTCGCAAGACGAAGCATCCGCCCAAGGCCGAACAGCGCCGAAGGCTTACCCTCTTCTTCAACAAGGAGGCCCGCAAGTCCGCGGCCGACGCGTTGAAGAAGGCATCCTGGCTGCTCGCTGCAGCCACCACGTACCTTGGCTTCGCCAAGGAGTCGATGGCCTACCTGGCTGTCGTGATCGTCGGCTGGTTGGTCGCTCAGACCCTGGCCGTCATCCTCCTCAGCCTCGAGGAGGAGCAGGGCTCGCAAGGGCCAGAGGAGCAGGCGCATGCAAGACCTCCTGGCATCGGTGGCAAGCGCACTCAGCCGTGACCCCGTCCTCGCCACCTACGCGCTCGCGTGGGTGGTGCTCGACATTTGGGGAGCAGCCGCCCTGGTCCTGGCCTACCGCAGCCGCCTGCAAGAGCGAGCCGGCCAGCCTCATCCGTCCGCGCACCGCTGGTTCCCACAGCGTCCGAGCCCGAAGTAGCTCACGCTCAGGTTCAAAGCGTCTTCACATGCCCCGCTCGATCGGTTGATCGGACGGGGCATCGTCTTTTGTGGGAATGCGTCAGCGCCACCGGCGCACGTAAGGGCGAACTCGCCAGGTGATGCCGTCCGAGGAAGTGGCCTCCGCAAGCACCGACCGACAAACGCCCCGCTTCACGAGCCTCATCTCCTGGTCGAACCGGAACCCCATGAGCTTCAGCGCTTGCATGGAGTACCGCTTGCGGAGCAAGGCGTAGACCGCGCCCAGCGGCGGCCGCCGATTCCTGTTCACCTCGTGCCTCCTTGACCGCTACCCCGCCAGAGTCACGGGGCCTGCTGGCCTTCACGCTGCAGGCGCCGCCACTCCCAAGGCGGCATCGGAGACTCGTCAGTCCACAAGCCGAGACGGTTCTCGCGAGCCAGCGCCTCCAGTCCGAGCAAGCGAGGATCCTTGCTGTAGGCGCGGTACACCCATGCCATGCCTCGGCGAACCTGCTCCTCGCTCACGTCGAGCCCGTCCACCGTCATGGTGACGATGGGCCGACCATTGCGGTCGACCTCGCGCCACTCGATATGCACCGGCTTCTTCCAGACCAGTTCCCGAAGCGACTGCTCCGCGCGCTGACCCCAGGCTTGCCGATGCTCGGGCGCGTCGATTCGCGACAGACGCAAGCGCATCGACCGGCCGTCGATGATGGCCGTCACGGTGTCCCCGTCGGACACGCCGGCCACCACGACATCGGCTGCGTGACCTGTGCGAGTTGTCGCGCTCGGAGCCGTCGGCAGTGCTGAGCCGTGTTGCACGGCGAGGGCTTCCTGCGCAGGGGATGCCGCTGTCGCAACGGCAAGCCCCGCCGACAGCGCGATGCCTCTTGCCACTGACCATGTTGGCCACACCCTCACGTTCATCTCTCCCCTACTTCCGCTTTCGCCGAGCCTTCGCCCGCTCGAGCCGCTGCGCTTGAAGCCGCTGACGCACCGCGGTCAGGTAGCACCATGCCACATCCAGCGTCTCCGTACTTCGCAGGCCCTTGGCCCGCAACACGATCACGCCACCGACAACAGTCACGATCACGGGGCGCGGCCCCTTGTCGCGAACGACCGCACTCGTCTCCCGACTCACCGGTCGCAGGGATTTCGTCACCATGTGTCACCCGCATCGACGTTGTTCGGAGCCGCGGCGCGTCCCGTCCTGCGCTCTGTGGTTTGCGTCCTCGTGCTCGTCATGAAGGCTTCCCTGTCTCGGTTGCTGTCCTCAGGATCGCACCCGCTCCGGCACCTTCAAGGCCGCTCGGTTCAGCGACAGCGGCTTCGAGGTCCTGGGAGCGATAGGCGTCGGGCATGCTGATCGCATCGAAGACCAGGTGACCCGGACAGACGCCCTCGCGCGCGGCGATCCGAGCGAGTACTGGCATGAGCAGCGACACCGCGACGGGCAGCGCCCTGATGCCCGGGTCGTCGATCCAGCCACAGCCCTCCACCGCAGGCAGGACGGAGCCGCCGCTGCGAACCCAGCGCAGGCAGGTTTCGCACTGCCCCGAACGCCTCATCCCTCGACTCCCACCCACTCGCCGGAACCGATGGCTTCCGCGCGCTGAAGCATCGCGCGGCCCATGTCCCCTGCTACAGCGATGAAGGCCTCGCGGCCCCGCGGCCTGGCCGCGCGACCAGGGGCGTGCAGTGGCTCGTGCCGCAAGCCCAGCCCGTCGTTGCGAGCGCACACCAGGTCGAAAGCACCCGAGGCGTCCAGTTCGACGATCAGCGTCTCGGCGATCGGAATCCCGAACCCGCCGATCAGGTGCCGGTGGGCCGAGGGCACCAATTGATCGATGGCGTTGGTGACGCTGGCACCCTGATTGCGGCCCCACCGCTCCATATCGACCAGCAGCAGCCTCGCAAGCCCTGCACGCTCGCACACACCAGCCACGGCCAACACGCCGTCGTGGTTCCGAACCGGCTTGACGTTGGGACTCGCGCAGTAGAGGCGCAGGTGACGGATCAAGGTTTGCGGCATCGAGGGTCCTTCCAAGTCCTCGAAGCCATCTTCCCCGCGAGCAGGCGCGCATCAAGTGCTCAGCGCGGACGTAGGTTCCGATGTACCAGCCAATCCTCGAAGGACTGGCACAGCCTGACCGCGTGCCTTGCGCGGGTCAGCGCCACGTACAGCAGATTGACGTCTGCCTGCTCGACGTCGTCAACCGACAACTCCCGGCCTTCCTCGAAGAAGCGCATGAAGTCGTCGGCCAGCCAGACCTGGTCGAACTCCAGTCCCTTCGACTTGTGGGCCGTCGAGAAGAAGATGCCGTCGAAGTCCGGCCACGCGCGCTTGTCCAGCGGGACGTGCCGCGATTTGATCTGGTCCACCAGCGTCGGTACCCGCGCGCCGTACTCCTCGACCACCCGCACGAGGTGCCGCAGTTCCGCGTCGGCCGCCTCTTCCGCGAGCTGCTGCAGGCTATCGAAGGTCCCGAAGCTGCGCAGGTACGGGTCGCGGATGAGACCGCCATCGCCGGTCCAAAGGTAGTAGGCGTCGAGCAGCTTCTCCATCCGGTATCCCTCGGTCCCGCCGACGAAGTGGTAGCGCCGGTTGGTCGGCAGGAAAGCGATGGCCTCTTCGAACACCACGGCATTCGTGCGGGCCAGCACCGCAAAGGCACGGCGGGTGTCCACCGTGAGCCGCGTTGCCACCCGGCCGCCGCCCTCCAGGCGCAGGTCGCAGTCCGGCTTGAAGTGTTCCAGCAGCGCGTTCGCCATCTGCGCAATGCCGCTGCCAAACCGGAAGCTGCGCGTGAGTTGCAGACGCTCGTCTGCCGCATGAATGCGCAGCGCGTTGGCAGAACCCCTGAACGCAAAGATCTGCTGCGCCGAGTCGCCGACCAGCACCACACCGCCACCCTGGCGCCGCACGATGTCATAGGTGCACATGTTCAGGTCCTGGGCTTCGTCGACGGCCACGAGGTCACACCCGCGCAGCCGCGGCTCGTCCATCTGGAAGAGCTTCAGATAGCCGTCGTGAGGCAGCTTGAGCTCGCTCCCATCCCGCCGCAGCATGCGAGCCCACACCGTCCGGGCGAGTTCGACGACCCCGCCCGGGTCCGCGAGCCGCTCCGCGATCTCGCGCGGAACATGGGACGGGCCGATGTGCTCGTCCAGCGAACCGCACCAGTTCTGGATGGCCTGCAGCGCACCCGAGGCAAGCAAGGGTCCGCACTTGAACGCTCGTGCGACCGACGAGGTGTAGGTCTTGCCGACTCGCTGGCCCGCCTCGTCGCCGAACAGTTCGATCGCCTTCCGCCAGGCTATGGAGTGCGTGGTGCGGCAGCTCACGTTGGCCGGCATGCGACCGACGGCCTCGAGCTGGATCGCCTTGCTGAACGCCAGATACAGAATCCGCGCCCCCGGCCGGGCACCGGCGTAGAGGCCGAGCGTCGTCGTCTTCGCGGCGCCAGCACCGGCCTCCACCACCAGCGCACGCGCCTCGCTCTCCACGATGCGCTGCTGCTCCTGCGTCGGCTCCAACATCGCTTCCGCCGCGTCCTACTCGGAGACACGCTTGTTCAGGAACAGGGTGTGCATCCCGCTGCCAACGTCTTCGGCCCAGGTCCGGTAGGACCACGCACACACGGCAATGTTCGTCAGGTACATGCCGATGCTCCACCAGAGCCCCATGCGCGCGCTCAGCGCGATCAGCACCAGGTTGGCGGCGATCCAGGTGGCGAAGCCGGCCCGGCGTTTGCGCGCCACCTGGACTTGCCCGAGCAGCCTGAGTAGCCAGCCCAGCACCTGCAATCCATCCACCAGCTGTGTCTCGGTCATCGGCGCTCCTCTGTCGTTGATCCGAGTTCATTCTTGAACGCGAACCGCGCTGATCAAGCCGCTGCACTGCATACGGTCTTCGCGACCCGCCGCGGCCGAGCGGCAACGCCGAACGTGCCGCGACGTTGAGCATGCTGCCGTGCTGGATCGGATTTCGCCAACCGAAAGTCGGCATGGAACACCCCTGGATTTCCTGGCGGCGCCGAGCGCCGGCCGGCGCCCTGCCGCTATTCGACCTGGAGGCCCCGAGGCTTGCGCCGACGTATCCCGAAGCGCCGCCACACAGCAGGATTCACATCGACGGGACCGGAGCGCTTCGAGGCGAGATTGACCAGCACCCCGTGCTGCCGGATCGGCCCCTGGAACAACTCGTAGAGCAACTGTGAGGCCCACCGAACCGCCACATCGTTGACGAACAGTCCCTGAGAACGCAGAGAGATGCGTACCGAGCACGACGGCGTATCGTCCTCCTGCACGTCGTCCAGGAGTTGGGGAAACAGTTCCGTCACGCACGGCAGGCGCTCCCACTCCAGGCGCTCGGGCAAGGGGTGGGGCTTGGGCTGGCCCAGCACCACCTGGGCGGCGCTGTCCGTGTTGCCGAGGTCCAGCCAGTAGGCGACGCTAGACCCGCGATGGAACAGGCGCCGGTGCAGCTCGCGCCGAGCGCGCGCGGAGTCGACGCAACTGATGACGATGCCCGGCCCGCATCCGATGTCGGATGCCGCGCCAGGGCCGTAGTGCTGCGGCACCGCGTCCCAGTCGAGACCGAAGTACTGGTTCAGGCGGTGGATCGTGACGACGGCCTTGTGACGGCCGACATCCGAGGGGCTGTAGATCTGGCGGCCCACGTTCGAGTCGCTCACGACCTCGCCGTCGAAGGCGGTGACGTGCAACCCGTACGGGTGACCCAAGGCCCGCATCGCGATGTCGAGCCTTGCAAGGCAGTTGGCCATCTGAGCGCCATTGCCGCCGACGCCCACAAGGTGGACCCTGACGCGGTGGGTCAACAGGCTGCGAGCGATGCAATGTTCCATGTCGTTGTCGAATCCTCTCCTGAGGATCATCCGCGTGGGCCACGCGCTTTCAACCACGCTGGTGATGGTGAAACCCTGCCAGCGGATGGCGCACCTCGCCCGGCGACACGCACGCATCAAGTCGTGCCAGCCACCTGCCAGGGGTGCGCGAGGTCCTTGAACATCCCGTTCAGCACCAGTCGGAACCGCGCCGTGGGCCGCGCTTGGTCGAGGTTGCCGAAGACGCCACACACCCGTACGCCCTGGTCGTCTCGATCGTCTTCGGCCGACCAGAAGGCGTGCACGCGACCGTGCGAGTGAAGGTCCACGGCCAGCAGATCGTCGTCCGGCAGTTCTTCGATGCGGTAGCTCACATGGCCTGGGCCAGCGGCCATCGCCTCGTGCATCGCGAGCCGAAGTCCCCCGGTTCGCACGTTGAAGATCAGTGCGCCAGCCGTCTCGTTGGGCAGGGCCAGACGTGCCTCCCTGATGAAGCGCTCCAGCAGGCCCACGGGGATCACGCCAAAAGCAAAAGCGATCGTCTCGTCCAGTGCACCAAATGGCAGACGCATGCCCACTTCGGCGACCCGCATCGTGCAGTCCAGCCACGGGGTCTTCATCTGAACGAACAGACCATTGCCGGCCAGCAGCATGCGCTGCCCGCTGGCATGCACCGGCAGGTCGCCGAAGCGGGGCACCACCCTCACCGGGCAGGTGGCCTGAATCGCCGCGTCGCGCGCGTCAGTCATCGTGCCGGCCAGCCTGGGACAGCAGCATGTCCCCGAGCGAGCGGTCGATGTCGACCAGGACCCGCTCCGGGAACACAGGGTGCTTGCCGTCGAGCATGTCGCGCCAGAACCGATAGACGCCGCCCACATACGCCACCAGTTCGCTCTGCACGTTCGGGTGGGTGAACCAGCTGTCGAAGAAGGCGCCCGTCCACGCGTCGATCTTCTCGGCCGTCGCGCGCTCAGGCAACTCCACGTTGCCAACGCAGATCTGGCCACTCTCCCAGACGTTGAAGTACGGCGCACGGTAGAGCTTCGTGTCCGAGCTTGGTCGCTCGCCGCCCTTGACCGCCCAGACGTACCACTTGCGAGCGGAGGTCACGCAGAACACCAGGCCGGGATGGCTCACGACTTCCGAACGCTCGGCCGCTCCGAGTTCGCCCCCGGGACAGCGGAACCAGATGGGGCGCTGCCCGGGCGGCACCCACCACGCGAGCGCGGTGGCGTCCTGGAAGATGAGCCGGTCGGGGATGAAGCCGCCCTCGCGACGCTTCATCAGCCGGCGCGCGAGCCGCAGGGCCGCGAACGCGGTCATCGGCTTTCCAGGCAGGATCGTCGCGGCGCCGCTGGGCTCCGTCGCGATGTCGTGCACCGTGGCGAAGCTGCCGCCGCCTTTGCCGGCGTACACCAGGATCGCGCGGTGCAGTCGCATCTCGGTGGGCCCTTCTTCGGTCACTGTGAACTTGATCCCCGGCTGCTGCTCACTCATCGGCCACCTCGCTTGTGTGTCGTCCAGTCTCCATCGGTCAGCCTGCACGTCAACTCGTCCAGTGCCCTGACGCCTGCACACCAGTTCCGCAGGAAGGCGAACCATCCGGCCATCGCCTCGTGATCGCTGGCGCCAAGGGTGTCCTCGCCGCAGGGCTCGAAGTAGTCGCCGCTTTCCCCGACCATCTGCTCGTAGTCGTCCAGTACCCGGGTCGTGAGTTCGTCCTTCGGCCCCCAAGCCATCACCCCAGAGAAGCCGACGAACCGGCCCTCACGCAAAGACCAGTCGTAGTCCGGTAGATCCACGTCCAGCAGTCGCAGTACGCACTCGATCACGTCACCGATGCGGCGGTCATCTGCGACCTCGGCCAGTTGGCGCAGCGTCCGCCGCCCGAGCGACCTGGCGCGACCACCGAGCGCCCACGCGGGAAACGTCGCGTCGAACATGGCGCGTGTCACCATGTCCCGGCGCATCGACTCCCGCTCGGCTGCGTCATCGCCACAGGCTTCTTCAATCGCCACTTCCTCGTCGAGTTCCCCGTACCAGTACGTGTCGCTCGCGCACTCCATGACGACCGCCGGCGTGTAGATCGGGAGCGTCCGCCACGCACACCGCTCCAGCGCGCGGAGGACGGTCATCCCCAGCCTCGGCCGATGCCGCTCCAGGCTCTCTAGGGCAGGTCCGACCATGCGGACCCCGAACGACTCCCCGCCCCATTCCACGACACACGAAGGCTGTTGACCGCCTCCCGCGTCGTCTCCCTCATCGCGCAGGTGCATCGCAAAGTACGGCCTCAGCATCCGCAGGCCACCGAGCTCTCTGCGCACCCAGCCCTCAAGCACCGACTGACAGGTCCTGAGGTGGTCCGCTGAGGGGCGGGCGGGCAGGAGTGACGCATCGACCACGCCGGCGCGCAGCAGCGTCCTCGCGAAGGCTGCTCCGCGGCGGCGCGAACTCTGCGGCACCAGCCTGTGCGGGATGCGCGCGTCGAGTGATGGCAAGATCAGCATCGCTAGATCAAGGGCGGAAGCAGCACACCGCGCAACACCATCCGCTCCTGCCGGTCGCCCCGGGGCTGGCCCCAGACGTCTTCGGCGAATCGATGCACGACGCTGCTCACCTGGACCAGTCTCTCGTCCTGCATCGAGGCTTCAAGGGCGCCGGCGTCCCCTCGATCCGATTGACCGAGAAGGCGGTCCAGCCGCGCTGCATATCGCGCGACCGGATCGCCCCGATCAGCCCTTGGTGCCGACCGCACGCTTGAACGCAACTTCCTGGACGCCACGGACCACCTCTCCGACCTGCGCCTCGGCGGTCAGCAGTTCCGGGTACTGCGCCGCGTAGACCTCCTTGACCTGTTCGACCGTGAGCCCCGGGATGTCGGGCAGCGTCAGCCCGTTGTACTTGAAGCATCGGGAGAGGGCCGCAACAACGATGGACATGGTGTGTCCCTCCCCTCAGGCGCCGAACAGGTCGGGCACGCCCGCACCGCCGACAGGTGTCGTCGCCTTCGGCTCGGTGTCACCCGACGCCGGCGTCGATGCCTCTTCGACCGCGCTGCCGTCACCATCGTCGTCGTCGTGCTCGGCGTTGCCAGCGCCAGCGACAGGCCGCGCAGAAGCCCTGGGTGCAGCCTTCGCGCCCGCCTTGGTGACGGCCTCGGCGCCCTTCTTCACGGATGCGGCCCGGGCCGCGTCCAGGACTTCGTTCGTCGCCGCCACCTGCTCGTCCAGGCTGGTGCGCCGCGTCGCGTAGCTGGCCAGCGCCTGCACGAAGCCGGCGTCCAGTTCCTCCGCCGTGGCGGTCAGCTTCAGCGGCATGGCGAGCGCCGGCACGTCCTTGCCGCTGTCCGAGGTCTTGGGCACGACCACCACCGTCATGAGGCCACTGCTCTCGTCCGCCGACAGCAGCAGGCTGAACGGGCCTTTGGCTGCCATCGGGAAAAGCTCTTTGAACATTGCTTGAATCTCCTGTTGCGCGAGGGATGACCCTCGAAGTCATCGTAGGAGTCACCCATCGCTTGTCGAGGGCTCACGCAGCCGGCGCGGCCTCCGGTTCGCGGCGCACTTCGCCCGTTTCGCCCGGCGATTGCGTGGCTCCTTCTGCGGCCGACGTGCGGCTGGCGAACTTGAACTTGCGACGCGGATAGCGCATCGCCTTCGGCACCGTGCCTCGGTAGGCGAAGCCCTCGACGGCGAGCAGCGCCTGGATGAAGTCCGACCGCTTGCCGGCCTTCGCCTTCGCGTACCGCTCGCCCATCGCCTTCTTGAGCCCGACCTCTTCGGCCAGCGACTCCAGCTCGCTGACCGTCAGCAGGTTCATGTACTCGTCGTTCAGCGTGAAGTGGCGCGCCTCATCGACTTCGAGGTAGTTCAGCAAGGCCTCCAGCCCCTCCGTGTCGATGCCGTAGGCCGCCGATGCCGTCACGGCCTTGACCAGCGCGTCGAGCGCGTTCGTCGCCACGGCATCCGCCTGCTCCAGCATCTTCCGCAGCGGAGCGTCGCCGATGCCCGGCTTGTGAATGCCGGCGAGCTTGACGGCAACATCGGCATATCGATCCGCATTGACCGCTCGCGTCTCGCGCGCCAGCACCAGGGCGGCCAGCACCCGCTGGTTCCGCTCGCCCTGCGCCATCAGCTGATTCGCCACCGTCTTGCGCCAGAACTCGGTTCGGTGGGTGACCACCTTGCCCGGCACTTGGTTGCGCGGCTTCGGCGGCTCCGCGGCCGGCCCTGCGCCTGCAGCACCCGTGGGCTTTCCTCCACCTGCGCCTTTGCCGTCCTTCTGCGCCGCAGGCGGCTTGGCAGCGTCCCGTTCGGCCCTGCGTCGTGCCGCCACTTTCGTGCTGTTGCACGCCGCATCGAAGCACAGGGACTCGGCCACTTCGCCGTAGTGACCCGGGATCGCCGAGACGCTGCATCCGAAGTTCGCGCACCCCTTGCAGGCTTCCATCTGCTCCGCACCCACGCCCAGCGGCCCATCAGCGGCCACGGCCAGCGGCACGAAGCCGTCTTCGGGCTTGATGAAGCGGATCACCTGGAAGCGCTCGCGCAGCGGCTCGGCCTTGGCCTCCAGCGCCGCCATCGTCAGTTCGTCGTAGTGGGTCGGATGCTGGCAGTAGCCCTCGCCGATGGACGCATCGAACAGCGCAGCCTGCTGAGCCGAGTTGTGCGGGCAGCCCAGGCATTGCGCCGTGTCGAAAATGGCCTCCGACAGCCGCTTGGCGAACTGCCCGAGTTGCTTCTTCAACACCTCCACCGGCACCTTGTGCTGCAGGATGCCGGCCAGCACCTTGACCTGCCGGTCCTGCGGCAGGCCCGCCAGCAGTTCCGCGTGCCCGATGCTGATGTTCGCGTGGCGTTCAATCACCGCCTTCTGCACTTCCGACGCGCAGTTCAGCAGGAGCAGCCGGTTGTCCAACTCGCGCAGCTTCCAGCCCAGCTGGTTGGCCGTCTTCTCCTTGTCCCCGGCGTTGTAGCGCAGCAGGTCGGCCGCGCCCTTGGCTTCCTCGATGGCGCTCGGGTTGTCGCGTCCCTTGTTCTCGATGATGCCCAGCGCCCGCGCCTCGGCATCGCTCAAGTCTTCGATCGTGACGGGCATGTCGTAGGTCTGCCCGTACTCTTCGCCGGCGATCATCCAGCGGCGGTGCCCGTAGACGATTTCCCACAGCCCGTCCTGCGTGGGATGCGGACGGACCATGATCGGGCTCTTGATGCCACCTGCGGCCTTCACCTGCTCGCGCAGTTCGTCCAGCGCCTTCGGGTCGTAGTGCTCTCGGTAGTTCTGCCCCGGCACGATCTGCCCGACTTGCAGCGTGGGCTGCACCGGTCGATCCTGCGTCGTTGTGTCGTTCATGTCGACTCCTTCGGTCTGAGTGCGCTTCTTTCGAAGCGTGAAGCCATGTTCCCGCGCGGGGCTCCACCTGCAAGGGTCGAGGCGGGCCGGACGGGGCCTGGGCGACTCGCCTTGGACTGGCCTGCCTGCCGAGCCAACTGGCCATGACGCTCACCCATCGATCCGCTTGCCACACCGGTCCGTTGGGCTGGTCGGGCATGAGGAATTCATGCTCAGTTGCGACGCCCGCACTTCAACGCCTGAAAGCGCCACATGAACATGCGCCGGTCAAGCGGGACCCGTTGCAGGCGCCGCCCACCGTTGCGATACTGAGTGCACCTCTACTCGGCCTTGCGGCCGGTCCTCATCGCGAGGAGGTATCCATCGCGCGAGCGATGGCGTTAGCGGTCGTGACCCGCATGTGAATCCGCACGCTGTCTCTCGGACAGCGTCATCGACCCCAACCGGGCACCGTCCCGGCGGGTGGTGCCCACTCCTTGATGGAGCGCACCATGCCATCGACACAGTCCCTCCCCTCGGAGGCTCCGTGGATCCCACCAGGTGTGGTCCGCCTCGTCAGGCTCAAGCGCGAAGGCGCTCTGGGTCGCGGTGACCTGGTGGCCACGCGTCGCCTCGGTACCTGCGAGGTGGTCACCGTCGAGTCCACGCACACGTTCACGGTGCGCGCCCTCGACAACCACACCCACTACCGCATCAGCGGCATCGACTTCGGGCCCGGCGTCCGCCTGGAAGGAGTCTAGAACGCCCCGCGGCTCGCGCCGCGCAACACCCACGAGGGATCACCGTCCCTCGGGGGCCGGTGTTCCTCTTCATCCAAGAGGTCCACACCATGAATCTCACCTTGTTGGATCGCCCGCAACTCGAGGCGATCGTGCTGAACCCGTCCAGCGAGTCGCAGCAACCGCTCCTCTGCTCCGACAACGCGGTTCTGGAGTACATCCCGACTCCTTCGACGGCACGCGAGTGCCGGCTTCGCCACGTGCTCGCGGCGGCCCACGAACTGCTCACGCGGATCGCGGCCGAAGCGATCAGGGGCCGCTCGCTGATCGACTCTCCGTCTGTCATGAAGGACTTCCTGCGCGTCTACTTTGCCGGCGCGGAACGCGAGACCTTCGTCGTGATCTTCCTCGACGCGAACCACCGGGTCATCGAGGTCGAGGAGCTCTTTGCGGGCACCCTGACCCAGACCTCGGTCTACCCACGGGAAGTGGTCAAGCGCGCCTTGCACTTCAACGCCGCCGCGGTTTGCCTGAGCCACGTTCACCCGTCGTCGCAGACGGAGCCGAGCCGGGCCGACGAGTTCCTCACCGCCACGCTGCGTCAGGCGCTGTTGTTGGTCGATGTTCGCATCATCGATCACATCATCGTCGCGGCCAACGGCAGTTCGTTGACCTCGATGGCCGAGCGGGGCCTGCTGTGAACGAGCTCACCGACCAGGCCGGTGACCACTGGGTGCCCGCCTGCGGCGGCTCCGAGCGCCCCACCAGGACTCGCACCGGACGCACGTTGCTCTATATGTGGAATACCACAAAGGGCGAGCACGCGTACTACGACTGCGAGCGCGACATCTTCCTCAGCGACGAAGAGGCCCGCGCGGCTCTCGCGATCGACTGAAGGCCCTGCGCGGCGCCCCGAGCGCCGCGCCCCCTCCACCCCCGCGCGCCCTCTCGGCGTGCCACTCCGGAGCATCTTCATGCCCTACATCGAAATCGGCCCGGTACCGGGCGAAGAGAACTGTGCCCAGGTCGGCAGCTCGGACTACACCGAAGCCTCGCTGCGCGAGTGCGAGGTCTTCCGCCGCATGCTGACCCGGCTCTTCCCCGTCCCAACGGGGCTGCCGGTCGCGTACGTCGGCCGCACCCATCCTCACGACTTCGGAAACTACCGCGAAGTCTCTATCCGGTATGACGACACTGACAGTCAGGCTGTCGAGTTCGCCTACGAGGTCGAGCGGTCCGCCCCTGGCGAATGGGACGCGATCGCCCGCTACGAGTTGGCCTGGTACGAGCGCAAGCGCGCCTACGACCAGGCCGTGCGCGAGCAGCGCCTCCGCCCCGACGAGGTGCCGCTCACCTTCAGCACCTCGGACCCGCCGATCCTCTCGGCGGACGCCCGATTCGCGGAGTTGCTGGCCGCCCAC
>WBZS01000489.1_pt1 | contig 49675 bp, 50 predicted proteins | sample 5204201 | NCBI WGS metagenome assembly WBZS01 (sample SAMN12344357, study PRJNA552823) | activated sludge metagenome | biome: Activated sludge suspended growth; feature: Nitrification reactor; material: Wastewater; isolation source: activated sludge from nitrification reactor of wastewater...
GCAGGGTGCAGTCCGAGCCGCATAGCGAAGAGTAGCGCCGGCGCGAAGGCGAGGTGTAGCGGGATCCACCAGTTGTCGGCGCGCAAGGCGAGCGACGCGGCAGCGGCGACACCGGCCTGGAAAACCAACAGCGCCAGCGGCTGGTCGGCCGGCATCAGGCCGAAGAGCAGTGTCGAGGCCATCAGGCCGAAGCCGACCAACTGCGCGACGAGCGCTTTCAGAGCGGGCGGCATTGGTGGCGGCGACGTTACGCCGTGTTGGCCGGGCTATTCCCAGCTATTGATGTCGGCGGCCTCGTCGGTGCCGCCGGCCTGGCCATCCTTGCCGAACGACCACAGGTCGTATTCCCCATGTTCGCCCGGCCGCTTGTACTGGTAGGCCGTTCCCCACGGATCGGCCGGTACGGCTTTCTTCAGATACGGTCCGTCCCATTTGGTTTCGTTGGCCGGCTTGGCCATCAGCGCCGCCAGGCCCTGTTCGGTGCTCGGGTAGTGCCCGGTGTCCAGCCGGTACTGGTCGAGCGCCTTGCCCAGCGCCTCGATCTGCGCTCGCGCTGTCTTGACCTCGGATTTGCCGACCTGCTTGAAGTACTGCGGGGCAACGTAACCGGCCAGCAGCCCGATGATCAGCATCACCACCAGCAGTTCTAGCAGCGTGAAACCGCGCTGCCTCAGGCCGGCAGTGCGGCAGTATCGAGTAATGGTTTTCAATTTGGCTTCCTGCGCTGATGCGGTCGGTCAAGGCCGCGAATGGATGACGATTCTACCGAATCGCCAGCCGGCGATCGTTTGCTAGCGCCGGTACGGTACCGATGATCGCATTGGCGCGGCAGGCTCGGCCGGCGACCGCGGCCGGTATCCCGGCGGATTGTGCGGTTTGAAAACGATCGGTCGGCGCACCGGATTGACAATGATGGTGGGTTCCTGGCTGCCGTAGGGGTCGCTTTCGCAATTGACCCGGCGCTGCGCCTCGCAGTCGGCGCGTGCCCGGGCGAGCCGTTCGCCTTCGGCGACTTGCGCCTGCTCGCGCAGCCGGCGTTCTTCTTCGACCTGCGATTCCAGCCTGCGAACGCGCTCGCGCAGGGCGGATTGTTCGGAAGACGCTGCTGCGGCAGGTTTGGCCGGCGCGGGTACGACGCTGACACGGCCGTTTTCCGCGTCGATCGGCTTTGCATTGCTGCCGGCCGGTGGGCGGCTGCCGTAATTGACGACGCCGTGTTCGTCGGTCCAGCGGAACACCTCGGCCGCGGCCGGCATCGCCAGCAACAAGGCAAATGCGCCGGAAAACAGCGTCGTCCTGGACATAGGCTGCGTCTCCGATCATGCGCCGGGCATCGTCGGCCGAATCCCGGCCTGATCCGGCGCGGCTACTTCTTCGCAGCCCGATGTTGGCGCGTCTTGTGCGCGATCAGCTGCGCAATCGCGCACGACGCGGCACGCGTCTCCGCCGAATCGGCCCGGCTGGTCAACACGATCGGCACCCGGGTGCCCAGCACCACGCCGGCCATCAAGGCATCGGCCAGGTACTCGAGTTGTTTGGCAACCATGTTTCCCGCTTCGAGGTCGGGCACCACCAGAATGTCGGCGCGCCCGGCAACGCCGGAAACGATTCCCTTGGTCTTGGCGGCCACCAGCGACACCGCGTTGTCGAACGCCAGCGGACCGTCGAGCAGTCCGCCACGGATCTGCCCGCGATCGGCCATCTTGCACAACGCGGCGGCGTCGATGGTCGAGCGCATTTTCGACGACACCGTCTCGACCGCTGCAAGAATCGCGACCTTCGGCTCGGCGATGCCCATCATGTGGGCGAGGTCGATCGCGTTCTGGATGATATCGACCTTGTCATCGAGCAGCGGCTCGATGTTGACCGCGGCGTCGGTGATCAACAGCGGGCGCGGATAGGTCGGCACGTCGGCGATGAAGACGTGGCTGATGCGCCGCGCCGTGCGCAGCCCGGTCTCCTTGGCGACCACTTCGCTCATCAACTCGTCGGTATGCAGGCTGCCTTTCATGACCGCATCGACATCGCCTCGATGCGCCAGCTGGACCGCCCGCGCGGCGGCGGCATGGCTGTGCGGCTGATCGACGACCTTGACGCCCGTCATGTCGAGTCCGAGTTCCTCGGCCAACGAGCGTATGCGTTTCTCCGGTCCGACCAGCAACGGGATCACCAAGCCAAGGTCGCGCGCTTCGAGGGCGCCGCGCAGTGATTCCGTGTCGCAGGGATGCGCGACCGCGATGGGGATCGGCGACATGCCGGCCGCGGCGGACAGCAGGTGCCGATAGCGCAGTTGCTTGTCGGAGATCGTCACTTCCGGCAACGACATGCGTGCCCGCTTGATCTTTTCCGTCGGCGCCAGGACTTCCGCGGTACCCGAAATCACCTTCAGGGCGTCCTGATTCACCGCCATGCAGTCGAACAGGACGTGGTGATTGTGGGCGAACTTCTGGCTGACAGTGATCGTTATCGTGATCGTGTCGCCGATGGTCACCGGTCGATGGAAGCGAAAGGTCTGGCCGATGTAAACGGTTCCCGGACCCGGGTATTCGGTGCCCAGCAGGCTGGAGATCAGGGTGCCGCCCCACATGCCGTGTGCGACCACCTCGCGGAATTCGCTCGATCGTGCGTATTCGACATCGACGTGGGTCGGATTGACATCGCCCGACATCGCCGCGAACAGGTGAATATCCTCCGGGCGCAGCGTGCGCACCAGCGTTGCCGTGGCGCCGACCTCGATTTCGTCGAAAGTGACGTTCTGGATGTAATGAGGTTTTGGTTCGAGCATTTGTGGCAACTCCGCGAAGTTTCGCGCATTTTAGCTGTGTCATCGCGCCGCGCGATGACACAGGTCAATCCGTGTCGTGCTTCCTGGCCGGGTTCGCCCTGCATGTTAAGATTTCAACCTGATCCCCTCTTCCGCGGAAAGGCGCCCGCCGACCCCAATGCAGGTTGTCATTCTCGCCGCCGGACAAGGCAAGCGCATGCGTTCCGATTTGCCGAAGGTCTTGCAGCCGCTCGCCGGCAAGCCGCTGCTCGGCCATGTGCTCGAGGCGGCACGGGCCGTCGCGCGCGAGGGAATCTGCGTGGTCTATGGACATGGCGGCGAGCAGGTGCGCGAGGCCTTTGCCGATCCGGCGATTGCCTGGGCCAGGCAGGAACCCCAGCTTGGAACCGGCCATGCCGTGCAGCAGGCGATGCCGCACCTGTCGGACAATGGTACGGTCCTGGTGCTCTACGGCGACGTACCGCTGATTTCCGCCGAAACACTGCTCACGTTGACCACCGCCGCAGGCGCCGACCGCCTTGCCCTGCTGACGGTCGAGGCAGCCGATCCCACCGGCTATGGCCGCATCATCCGGGACCAGCGCGGGAGCGTGCAGCGGATCGTCGAGCAGAAGGACGCAAGCCCCGATGAACTGCGGGTGTGCGAGATCAATACCGGAATCCTCGTCGCGCCGGTTGCGCGCCTGCGCGCCTGGCTCGAGCGAATCGGCAACCGCAATGCACAGGGCGAATATTATCTGACCGACATTGTCGGCCTCGCAGTGGCCGACGGCGTCGAGGTCGTCACCACGCATCCCGGCCATGAGTGGGAAACACTCGGGGTCAACAGCAAGGCGCAGCTCGCCGAGATGGAGCGCATTCACCAGCGCGACCTTGCCGAGCGCCTGCTCGAACAAGGTGTGACGCTGATCGACCCCTCGCGCATCGACATTCGCGGCGAGCTGGTTTGCGGACGCGATGTGGAAATCGACGTCAACTGCGTGTTCGAGGGCCGCGTCGAGCTGGGCGACCGGGTCAGGGTGGCGTCGCACTGCGTGCTGCGCGATATGGTGGTGGGGGCCGGCAGCCAGATCAATCCGTTTTCGCACCTCGAGAAATCCGAGACCGGCAAAGACTGCCAGATCGGACCTTATGCCCGGATGCGACCCGGCTGCCGCCTCGGCGACGACGTTCATCTGGGCAACTTCGTCGAGGTCAAGAACAGCGTGGTTGCCGATCATTCGAAGGCCAATCACCTCGCCTACGTCGGCGATGCGGACATCGGCAGTCGGGTCAACGTCGGTGCCGGTACCATCACCTGCAACTACGATGGCGCCAACAAGTTCCGCACCGTGATCGAGGATGACGTGTTCATCGGCTCGGATACCCAGTTGGTCGCGCCAGTGCGGATCGGGCGCGGTGCAACACTTGGTGCGGGCACTACATTGACCGGCGATGCGCCGGCCGGCCAGCTGACCTTGTCGCGTGCCAAGCAGGTCACCATCGCCGGTTGGAAGCGACCAGTGAAGAAGAAGTGAGGTCTTAGCAATGTGTGGAATCGTCACTGCAGTGGCCGCGCGCAATGTCGTGCCGGTGCTGCTCGAAGGACTTGCGCGTCTCGAGTATCGCGGCTACGACTCGGCCGGCCTGGCTGTGATCGACGGCACGCTGCAGCGGCTGCGATCGGTTGGCCGGGTGGCCGAACTGGCCGAGCATGCCAAGGACGTGGCTGCCCAAATCGGGATTGCCCACACCCGCTGGGCGACCCATGGCGTGCCTTCCGAGCGCAACGCGCATCCGCACATCTCCGGCAATCTGGCCGTCGTGCATAACGGTATCATCGAGAACTTCGAGGAGATCAAGGCCCGGCTTTCCGCGCGCGGCTATGTGTTTGTTTCCGACACCGATACCGAGGCCATCGCGCACCTGATCGAGGAAAAGCGCGCCACTCACCCGGCACTGTTCGATGCGGTGCGCGTGGCGACGCAGGAACTGGTCGGCGCCTACGCGATCGGCGTGATCTGTCTCGACACGCCGGAGTATGCGATTGTCGCGCGCAACGGCGCGCCGCTCCTGCTCGGAGTGGGTGAGGACGGCAACTATGCCGCGTCCGACGCTGCCGCATTGCTTCAGGTGACGCGCAAGATGATCTATCTCGAGGACGGCGACATCGCCGAACTCAGCCGGGGTTCGCTGCGTATCGCCCGCGCCGACGGCTCGCCGGTCGAGCGCCCGATCAGTGTCAGCAGCTTGTCGCCGGACGCGGTTGAACTCGGCAGCTTCCGGCACTACATGCAGAAGGAGATCTTCGAGCAGCCGCAGGCGCTGGCCAATACGCTCGAAATGATCGGCGGTGCGCAGTCGATCGTGCCGCAGTTGTTCGGCGCCGAGGCGTCCCAGGTATTCGATCGCGTTTCCGGCGTGCTGATTCTCGCCTGTGGAACCAGCTATCACGCCGGACTGGTGGCGCGTTATTGGATCGAGGCGCTCGCGCAAGTGCCGGTTACCGTCGAGGTTGCCAGCGAGTATCGCTACCGCAGTTCGGTGGCCGATCCGCATCAGCTCGTGGTGGCGATATCGCAGTCCGGCGAGACCGCCGATACGCTCGCTGCGCTCAAGCACGCCCGATCGCTGGGCCAGCAGCGCACGCTGTCCATTTGCAACGTCGCAGAGTCGGCCATCGTGCGCGAAACCCGGCTGCGCTTTCTGACCCGCGCCGGCCCCGAAATCGGCGTCGCATCGACCAAGGCATTCACTACCCAGCTGGCCGCGCTGTTCCTGCTTGCCTGCGTGCTGGCCAAGCAGCGCGGGCGACTCGATGCCGACGAGGAAGCCGCCCAACTCAATGCCCTGCGCCACCTGCCGGTTGCCGTTGCGAAGGTGCTCGAACTGGAATCGGAAATCGCCGTCTGGGCGCAGCGCTTCGCGCTCAAGCACCATGCCTTGTTTCTCGGTCGCGGCCGCCACTATCCTGTCGCACTGGAAGGCGCGCTCAAGCTCAAGGAGATCTCCTACATCCACGCCGAGGCCTATCCGGCCGGCGAACTCAAGCACGGCCCGCTGGCGCTGGTCGATGCCGACATGCCGGTCATCGCAGTTGCGCCGCACGACAATCTGCTGGAAAAGCTCAAGAGCAATCTGCAGGAAGTCAAGGCGCGCGGTGGCGAACTATTCGTATTCGCCGATGCAGAGAGCGAAATCGGCGAGAGCAGCGGCGTGAATATCATTCGCATGCCGGAGCACTACGGATTGCTGTCGCCGGTGCTGCATGTGGTGCCGCTCCAGCTACTCGCCTATCATGCGGCGCTGGTCAAGGGCACCGATGTTGATAAGCCACGCAACCTGGCAAAGAGCGTCACGGTCGAATGACGGACGTTGCATCGCCGCTGGCAGGAATCGCGTCCGTCGGATCCGAAAAGTTGTCTGTCGGGAAATTCGTTTGGCAGAGTCTGTCGCCGCAGTGACAGGTTGGCGGCATTGGCTTGCAGCCGAGTCTGTATCTTCGGCACTTCAATCGATTCACCGGTTCTCCTTCCGCTGCCGGGATCTACCATCACGGGAATTCGTATGGCGCACTGGAGCGCGGCTATGACCTCTCGCTGGTCAAAGATGCACATACCACCGGCACGATCGCGCTCGAAGACGGAGCGCGGATCGACGCGGCAAACATCGTCGAGGAACTCAATATCGCGATGAGCTGGGTAAGTTACCCCGGGCGGACGATCGGCACCGCCACATCCGACGAGGTCGAATTCGCGATCCCCGACGGCTCGCGCTGAAGCTGCACTACCCTGCTATCGACTCCAGGGCGGGGTCGGATCGGCGGCGTGCGCCACTGACGAGCGCCGGCTCATTCGACGGCAGGCGCAAGACCAGGCGGCATAACCTGTTCCGCTCAGGTGACGACCGTGCCATCGCCAAAACCCCCGTACCACGGCGCCGGGCGATGCCCTGGAAGCCGCATGGATATTGGCTCTCAGGGCATGTGCGGGGGCGGAAACCGGCTGTTGTCAAACCGGCAAACCGCCACCTTGGCGCGCTACAGGTTGGCTGAGCGCCACCAGTTGCTGTGGTCCTTGCGCAGCGCCGCCAGCGAGAGCATCGGGTAGTAGACGAGTTCGTTGCCGATGCCGGCGAAGAAGCCGTTCTTGACCATCCGGAACGGAAACTCGAGCGAATGCACGCGGTGTACCAGCTTGTTCTGCTTGGTGCGCGGGGTCAGTTCCATCAGCGCCTCGCGCAGGTGCTGCATGAACGAGTAGGGCAGATCGCCTTCCTTGCCGTTCTCCGGGTCGCGGGCGAGCGGACCGAGTTCGAGTTCGACAAAGCACATCCCGGGAAACGAAAAGGATTTCGACGGCTTGGTCGTCACGTCGGCGTAGTAGGACGCCGGGTCGAGCAGGCTCACCACCAGGCTGTTGATCGGTGCGAGATCCTGATACATGTGCAGTTCCGGCTCGATCTTGGGCAATTCACTGGCACGGCTCAAGCCCAGTGTGGCGCCCATCGCCGTCGTCAGGTAGAGCTTGTCCAGGGCGCTGACCTTGAGGTGCTCGGTCACCCTGTACATCGAGACATAGATGGAATTCTTCGGTGCGCCGTTCTTCTTGGCCACGCAGCGCGCATAGCAGCCGTCGATGTCGAAGTAGGGGTGCCGGTAGTTCGGATCGACCTCGAAGAATACGGCCTGTCCCTTCGACTTGAACTTGTGTCCGGTCGCGTAGTACTGCCCGAACTCCTCGGGCGGCAGCATCGAGGCGATCAGCGCTTCCGGAATCAGTGAGTAGTACAGATGTATGGACATGGTGATAGGCTCCCTTCAAAGAGTCGACTTGGTTAGAATTCTGCCCGCATTGTTGCATCCGCGATCTAAGCGCACTCCTTCGCTGCCTCCCGGCGGCGATCGCGATGCGGCCCAATGACTGCCGTTACTGACTTTCCTTCTTGGCGACGATGCGCATGCCGTAGAAGCTGCGGAACACGAATACCAGGTTGACCGCAAGGAACGCGGCTGCCAGCGCCCACACCACGATATGGTACCCCTGCGACTGCAAGCCCACAGCCATCTCGACCGCCAGCAGACCGAACAGCGTGGTGAACTTGATGATCGGGTTCATCGCCACCGAGGCGGTGTCCTTGAACGGGTCGCCGACCGTGTCGCCGACCACCGAGGCGTTGTGCAGGTCGGTACCCTTGGCGTGCATTTCGGTTTCTACAATCTTCTTGGCGTTGTCCCATGCGCCGCCGGCGTTGGCCATGAACACCGCCTGATACAGGCCGATGATCGCCAGCGAGATCAGGTAGCCGATGAAGAAGAACGGCTCGATGAAGGCGCACGCCAGGGTGCCGAAGAACACCGCCAGGAAAATGTTGAACATGCCCTTCTGCGCGTAGATCGTGCAGATCTCGACGACCTTCTTGCTGTCCTTCTGCGAGGCTTTCACGACCTCGTCGAGGCGGATGTGCGTGCTGATGAATTCCACCGCGCGGTAGGCGCCGGTCGATACCGCCTGCGTGCTGGCGCCGGAAAACCAGAAGATCGTCGCGCCGCCGGAAATCAGACCGAGCAGGAACGGCGGGTGCAGCAGCGACAGTTTGTCAAGATTCTCGGTCAGGCCCGCGGTGAGCAGCATGACGATGGAAAACACCATGGTGGCTGCGCCGACCACCGCAGTGCCGATCAGTACCGGCTTGGCGGTGGCCTTGAAAGTGTTGCCGGCGCCATCGTTCTCTTCGAGCAGGAACTTGGCCGCTCGGAAGTTCAGATCGAAGCCGAAATCCCGCTTGATTTCCGCCTCGATGCCGGGAATCTGTTCGATGGTCGACAACTCGTACACCGATTGCGCGTTGTCGGTGACCGGACCATAGCTATCGACCGCGATCGTCACCGGACCCATGCCGAGAAAGCCGAACGCCACCAGCCCGAACGAGAACACCGCCGCCATCATGGTGGCCTTGGCCAGATCGGGATTGATCACCGCGGTCAATTCGAATTGGGACACGATGTAGGCGCCGGACATCAGCCCGACGATGATCACGCCGATCCAGAAAGCCGAGAAGTAACCGGCGACGATGCCGGACAGGATATTGAGGCTGGCACCGCCGGCATTGGAAGCCTCCACCACTTCGCGCACATGCTTGGAGTTGGTCGACGTGAACACCTTCACCACTTCGGGGATGATCGCGCCCGCCAGTGTGCCGAGGGTGATGATCAGCGAAAGCTGCCACCACAGGTTGGTGTAGGCCTTGCCGGCGAGCGCGAAGTCGCCGATCAGCAGGTACGAAACGATGAACGTCAGAATCAACGACACCACCGAGGTGATCCACACCAGCGAGGTCAGCGGCGCCTCGAAGTCGAAGCGCGTCTTCGCGCCATAGCGCTGCTCGGCGAGCACGCCGTTGCCGAGGTACGAAATGCCCGAGGCGACGATCATCATCACACGCATGACAAACAGCCAGACCAGCAACTGCACCTGCACCGCGGGTTCCGGCACGGCCAGCATGATGAAGCTGATCAACGCCACACCGGTGACGCCGTAGGTCTCGAAGCCGTCTGCCGTCGGGCCGACCGAATCGCCGGCATTGTCGCCGGCGCAGTCGGCGATCACGCCCGGGTTGCGCGCATCGTCTTCCTGGATGCCGAATTCGATCTTCATCAAATCAGAACCGATGTCGGCGATCTTGGTGAAGATGCCGCCGGCGATGCGCAGCGCGGCCGCGCCCAGCGATTCGCCGATGGCGAAGCCGATGAAACACTTGCCGGCCAGCGACGGCGGGACGAACAGCATGATGCCGAGCATGATCAGCAACTCGGTCGAGATCAGCAGCATGCCGATGGCGATGCCCGACTTGATCGGAATGGCATAGACCGGAAAGGCTTTGGCAGCGAGCGAAGCGAATGCGGTTCGGCTGTTGGCCAGCGTATTGATGCGGATGCCGAACCAGGCCACCATGTACGAACCCGCGATGCCGACCAGCGAGAACGCCAGGATCAACGCCACGGCGGACACCGGGAGTTGCTGCACGAAGTAGAAGTAGCCGATCATGATCACCGCGGTGAACGCTTCCAGGATCAGCAGGAACTTGCCCTGGGTGATCATGTAGGTCTTGCAGGTCTCGTAGATCAGGTCGCTGACTTCGGCCATCGAACGATGAACCGGAAGGCGGCGAATCTGGCTGTAGATGACGCCCCCGAAAACCAGTCCGCCGAGGCAGACCAGCAGCCCGTAGGAGAGCAGCGTCCAACCGGACATGGTGCCGAAGAACGCCACCAGCGACGCATCGGCAAGGTCGGGAAGAACGAGATTGGCCTCGCTGACGTGTTCCGTCGCCGCAAGGGCCGGAATCGCCCCCGAACCGATGGCGCATATCACGAGCAGAAAAAGGCAGCGCAGCGCATCGCGCCATGCCGGCGCCGACGCAGGGTTGCCGAACGTCATATCGTCACCTCAACAGGAATCCGCAAGAATCTTTGCTCGCAGTATTGTACCGTTCAGACGACGTACAAGTGGACGTGGATGCCACTGGCCGGGATTGTCCACAATGGGACCGGCACCGCATGACATGCGAGTTGTGCGCCTTGCCGGTTGCGCAAACGAATAACGGCAGAACCCCCGAAGGAATCCTGCCGTTCAGGCCGGGCGCTGTGCCCGCACCGGGGTACTGCAGTCGGCGCTCAGTTCAACCAGAAGCGGTCTTCGCCGGAAAACGCCCGCTGCGCGCTTGCGCGCTCACAGATTGGCGGAACGCCACCAGCTGTTGTGATCGCGCCGCAGATCGGAGTGCGAGGGCATCGGATAAAAAGCGAGATCCTTGCCGCTGCCGATGTAGAAACCCCGCTTGACCATCCGGTACGGGAACTCGAGCGAGTGCACACGATGCACGAGCTTGCTTTCCTTGGAACTGGGCTTGAGCGTCATCAGGGCTTCGCGCAGGTGGTGCATGAACGAGTACGGAAGATCGCCCACCGCACCGCTCATCGGATCCTTGGCCAACTCGCCAAGATCGAGTTCGACGAAGCACATGCCGGGGAAGCGGATGAACTTCGCGGGCTTGCTGGTGATGCCCTCGTAATACGCCGCCGGACCCTGGGTGCTTACGACCAGGCTGTTCACCGGCGCAAGATCCTGATACATGTGCAGGCCGGGTTCCGGTTGCGGCACCGCGTCGCCGCGTGCGATGCCGAGCGCATGGCCGTAGGCGGTCGTCAGGTAGAGTTTGCCGATGACGCTCACCGGCAGGTGCTCGAGGACGCGATATACGGACACATAGACCGAATTCTTCGGCGTGCCGTCCGGTGCGGGGACGCAACGCGCTACCGCCTCGTCGATGTTGAAATACGGGTGCCGGAACGCCGGGTCGACTTCAAAAAAGATCGATTGTCCCTTCGACTTGTAGTCGTGACCCGTCGCGTAGTACTGCCCGAACTCCTCCGGCGGAAGCATCGACGCGATGAGTGCCTCGGGGATCAGTGAAAAGTAGAGATGCACGGCCATGACTTCAAGTCCTCCCTAGTGATGGATGCCGGCGATCAGACGACGTGCGAAAACGCGCCCCGCCAGCAACGTATACAAAACCGAAGTGCGCTTGCCTTGGGTATGCCCGGAAACAATCAGATCGACAATTATATTAGCTAAAGCGAGTCCGTGTCATGGGTGATGGCCGGCAGTTTCGCGGCGCCAGCCGCAAGGCTGTTTGCGAGCGGGATGCCTGCCAAGGGCATCGCACTCGACGACCTGCGTGCAGTTGAACCCCGGGCTTCGAGTTGGCGCCAAGTGTAATCCAAGCGTGCCCGCAAGGCGTCGGGCTGCGTGCCTGAAGGGAGGCCGCGGAAGGCTGGACCGGTCTCGCGGCTACAGCACCGGCGCGAGCCAACGCCTGGCCTGATCCAACGCCATACCCTTGCGCCGCGCCAGATCGGCCAGTTGATCTTCGCCGATTTTCGTCACCGCAAAATACTGCGCCTCCGGGTGCGCCAGGTAGAAGCCGCTGACGGCCGCGGTCGGCAACATTGCGTAGCTCTCGGTCAGGGTGACGCCGATCCTTTCGGCGGCGCCGAGCAGTTCGAACAGCGCGGCCTTTTCCGTGTGATCCGGGCAAGCCGGGTAGCCCGGCGCCGGGCGGATGCCGACATACTTCTCGGCGACCAGGGATGCGGTGTCGAGCGCCTCGTCGCCCGCGTAACCCCAGAATTCCTTGCGCACGCGAAGGTGCAGGTACTCGGCAAAGGCTTCGGCCAGGCGGTCGGCCAGCGCCTTGAGCATGATCACGTGGTAGTCGTCATGCTGCGCCTCGAACTCGGCGAGTTTCTTCTCGATGCCGATGCCGGCAGTCACCACGAAAGCGCCGGCGTAGTCGGGCGTGCCTTTGTCTGCGACGAAATCCGCCAGGCAATAGTTCGGCTTGCCGGCCGGGCGCTCATGTTGCTGGCGCAGGTTGTGCCAGGTGATCAGCGGTGCCGAGCGCGTTTCATCGGCGTAGAACTCGATGTCGTCGCCCAGCGAATTCGCCGGGAACAGGCCGAACACGCCGCTGGCAGTCAACCACTTCTCGGCGATGACGCGCTTGAGCATCGCCTGCGCATCCTTGAACACGTTGCGCGCGGCTTCGCCGACCACCGCGTCATCGAGAATCTTCGGGTAGGCGCCGGCGAGATCCCAGGTCTGGAAGAACGGGCTCCAGTCGATGTACTGCGCAAGCGTGGCGAGATCGAAGTTGGCCAGCGCCTGCACGCCGAGTTGCTTCGGCTTCACCGGCGCATGGGTCGGGCGGAAGGCGTTCTCGCGCGCCGCGGCAAGCGAGATCAGCGTTTGCCCCTTCTTGTTCGCGTGCTGCTCGCGCAGCTTGGCATAATCGGCAGCGACCTCGGCGACATAGCCGGCGCGCTGGCCCTCGGAGAGCAGTGCGGTCACCACGCCGACCGCGCGCGAGGCGTCGGGCACGTAGACCACCGGCCCCCGGTAATTCGGCGCGATCTTGATCGCAGTGTGGGCGCGCGAGGTCGTTGCGCCGCCGATCAGCAGCGGCACCGCCAGGGCGTCGCCAAACCCCTGGCGCTGCATTTCCGCGGCGACATGGCTCATCTCCTCGAGCGAAGGCGTGATCAGGCCAGAGAGGCCGATCGCCTGCGCGCCATGCTCGCGCGCTGCGTGCAGGATCTTCTCGCACGGCACCATCACCCCCAGATCGATCACGTCGTAGCCGTTGCAGCCGAGCACCACGCCGACGATGTTCTTGCCGATGTCGTGCACATCGCCCTTCACGGTGGCGACGACGATCCGGCCCTTCGAGGTCGACCCGGTGCGCAGCTTCTCCGCCTCGATGTAGGGAATCAGGTGCGCGACTGCCTGCTTCATCACCCGCGCCGATTTCACCACCTGCGGCAGGAACATCTTGCCCGCGCCGAACAGGTCGCCGACCACGTTCATACCGGCCATCAACGGGCCTTCGATCACCGCGAGCGGGGGCTTGCCTTCTGCGGTGAGCTTGGCGCGCACTTGTTCGGTATCGGCGACGACGAACTCGGTGATGCCTTTCACCAGCGCATGCGAGAGCCGCTGCTCGACCGGCCATTCGCGCCAGGCGAGGTCGACTGCCTGTTCCTTCGCCTGACCCTTGACCGTTTGCGCGAACTCGACCAGCGCCTCGCCGGCTCCCGGGTTGCGGTTGAGCACCACGTCTTCGACCTTCTCGCGCAGCACCGGATCGAGATCGTCATAGACGCCGAGCTGGCCGGCGTTGACGATGCCCATTGTCAGGCCGTTCTTTACCGCGTGATAAAGGAATACCGTGTGAATCGCCTCGCGCACCGCGTCGTTGCCGCGGAAGCTGAAGCTCACGTTCGAGACGCCGCCGCTGGTCTTGGCGTGCGGCAGATGCTGCCTGATCCAGCCCACCGCGTTGATGAAGTCGACCGCGTAGTTGTCATGCTCCTCGATGCCGGTGGCGATGGCGAAAATGTTCGGATCGAAGATGATGTCTTCCGGCGGAAAGCCAATGCCGAGCAGCAGATCGTAGGCACGCCGGCAGATTTCCGCCTTGCGCGCATAGGTGTCGGCCTGGCCCTTTTCGTCGAAGGCCATCACGATCACCGCCGCGCCGTAGCGGCGCGCGAGCTTCGCCTGCTGCAGGAACGCGGCCTCGCCCTCCTTCATCGAGATCGAATTGACGATGCCCTTGCCCTGGATGCATTTCAGGCCGGCTTCGATCACCTCCCACTTCGAGGAATCGAGCATGATCGGCACACGCGAGATGTCCGGCTCGGAAGCGATCAGCTTGAGAAAGCGGTCCATCGCCGCCTTCGAATCGAGCATCGCCTCGTCCATGTTGATGTCGATAACCTGCGCGCCGTTTTCCACCTGCTGGCGAGCCACCGCCAGCGCATCGTCGTAGCGGCCTTCGAGGATCATCCTGGCGAAGGCGCGCGAGCCGGTCACGTTGGTGCGCTCGCCGACGTTCACAAACAGCGCGTCGGCGCCGACGTTGAATGGTTCCAGTCCGGACAGACGAAGCTTCTTCTCGACCTGCGGCCGCGCGCGCGGCGCGACATCGGCGACGGCCAGCGCCACCGCGGCGATGTGGGCCGGCGAGGTGCCGCAGCAGCCGCCGACGATGTTCACCAGACCCGAGCGCGCCCACTCGACGATCTCGCTCGCAAGCTGCGCCGGCGTTTCGTCGTAGCCGGTGGGCGAAAGCGGATTGGGCAGGCCGGCGTTCGGGTGCGCGGAGACGAAGCAGTTGCAGACATGCGAGAGCTCCTCGACATAGGTGCGCAGTTCTTTTGCGCCCAGCGCGCAGTTGAGGCCGAAGCTGATCGGCTGCGCATGCGAGAGCGAATTCCAGAACGCCTCGGCCGTCTGGCCAGAGAGCGTGCGGCCGGAGGCATCGGTGATGGTGCCGGAGATCATCACCGGCAGGCGCCGTTCGAGGTCGTCGAACAATTTCTCGACCGCGAACACCGCGGCCTTGGCGTTGAGCGTGTCGAAAATGGTCTCGATCAGCAGGATGTCGGCGCCGCCATCGATCAGGCCGCGCGCCGAATCGTAGTAGTCGTCCACCAGCGCATCGAAGCTGATGTTGCGGAAGCCCGGATCGTTCACGTCGGGCGAGATCGACAGCGTGCGCGAGGTCGGCCCCAGCACGCCGGCGCAAAAGCGCGGCTTGGCCGGATTGGCGGCGGTGAATTCGTCGCAGAGCGTGCGAACCAGGCGCGCACCAGCGACATTAAGTTCGTAGGCGATCTCGGCCAGCCCGTACTCGGCCTGCGAGACGCGCGTGGCGTTGAAGCTGCTGGTCTCGATGATGTCGGCGCCGGCATCGAGGTAGGCGCGGTGGATGCCGCCGATCACGTCGGGCCGTGTCAGCACCAGCAGGTCGTTGTTGCCCTTGAGATCCTTCGGATGGTCGTTGAAGCGGCTGCCGCGGTAATCGGCCTCGCCGAGCTTGTGTTGCTGGACCATGGTGCCCATCGCGCCATCGAGGATCAGGATGCGCTGTTGGAGCAGGGCGGAGAGTTCTTGCGTGCGGTCGGGTTGCATCGATCTGCCTTTCGAACGGCTGCCGGATGCGCCGACCCTTCGTCGGCAACCCTTCGCGGGACCACCAAAGGAAAACGGCGCTACAAACCGGTGTGGGTTTGCGAGCGCCGTTGTTCGGTTGCCGAGCCTGGCCCGTCCAAAGCGGGTCGCAACGCTCCTCGGCAATGGCTGGATTCTAGCGGCTCGTCACCCCGCTGCCAAGACAAGCCGTTTCGCAGGCACGGCATCTCTCCAGGGCGATGCCCTGGAGGCCGCATGGATAGGCGGTCTACGAATGCACTACCTGGAAAGCCGCATGGATAGGCGGTTTACAGATGGCATGCCTGGAGAGGTCCGTCCCGTCTAGCCTGCAGCCCGACAGCCTGGGACGCTGCAATCCGGGATCGGACCCGGCTTCGGCCCGGATTCGACCGGGCAACCCTCCGCAACTACTGTGCCATAATCGCCGCAACGCTCGACTGGAAGGAAAACCACATGGATGACAACAAGAGCAAAGCGCTGGCCGCGGCCCTGGCGCAGATCGAAAAGCAGTTCGGCAAGGGCTCGATCATGCGCCTTGGCGACGGCGAGGTGGTGTCGGACATCCAGTCGGTGTCCACCGGCTCGCTGGGCCTGGACATCGCGCTCGGAATCGGCGGCCTGCCGCGCGGCCGGGTGGTCGAAATCTACGGCCCGGAATCCTCCGGCAAGACCACGCTGACCCTGCAGGTGATCGCCGAGATGCAGAAGATCGGCGGCACCGCCGCCTTCATCGACGCCGAACACGCGCTCGACACGACCTACGCGCAAAAGCTCGGGGTCAACGTCGGCGAACTGCTGATTTCGCAACCCGATACCGGCGAGCAGGCGCTGGAAATCGCCGACATGCTGGTGCGCTCGGGCGGTGTCGAAATCGTCGTCATCGACTCGGTCGCGGCGCTCACCCCGCGGGCGGAAATCGAGGGCGAGATGGGCGACCAGTTGCCCGGCCTGCAGGCGCGCCTGATGAGCCAGGCGCTGCGCAAGCTCACCGCTAACATCAAGCGCACCAACACGCTGGTGATCTTCATCAACCAGATCCGCATGAAGATCGGCGTGATGTTCGGCAGCCCAGAAACCACCACCGGCGGCAACGCGCTCAAGTTCTACGCCTCGGTGCGCCTGGACATCCGCCGCACCGGCGCGATCAAGAAGGGCGACGAAGTGGTCGGCTCGGAAACCCGGGTCAAGGTGGTCAAGAACAAGGTGGCGCCGCCGTTCCGCCAGGCGGAGTTCGACATCCTTTACGGCGAGGGCATCTCGCGCGAAGGCGAGATTGTCGACATGGGCGTGAACCACAAGCTGGTCGACAAGTCCGGCGCATGGTATTCGTACAACGGCGATCGGATCGGCCAGGGCAAGGACAACGCGCGCGATTTTCTGCGCGAACATCCGGCAATCGCGCGCGAGATCGAGAACAAGATCCGCGTGGCAGTCAACCTGCCCGAGATGCCGCCGGTGACCGCCGCGGCCCAGGCGGCGGCCGCCTAGCGGCGGGTCGATGGAATCCACCCTGCGCGAGCGGGCACTGCGTCTGCTCGCGCGCCGCGACTACTCGCGCTTGGAACTGACGCGCAAGCTTGCTGCACACGGCACTTCAGACGAAATCGACGCTTTGGCAACCCAACTCGAACTCGCCGGCCTGCTCTCCGACGCGCGCTTCGCCGAGAGCTTCGTCGCCGCCCGCGGCGCGCGCCTCGGCGGGCTCAAGCTGCGGCATGAGCTGAAGAATCGCGGCATCTCGCGCGAATTGATCGACCAGCATGCTGCGCGCGACGCCGACTCCGAACTGCAAAGTGCACGTGCGCTAAGGCTGCGCAAGTTCGGCGCCCTGCCTGGCGATGCGCGCGACTACGCGAAACAAGCGCGCTTTCTTGCCGGCCGCGGGTTCTCCGCCGCAACCGTGCATCGGGTGCTGAAGGATTCGCCGGAAGATGCGCGGGAGGATGCGCAATGACCACGCCCGGCCGGCCCGGGGTGCCATTCGCCTGCACGGCGCAGCGGCGGGCGTCGCCGAGGGTGCCGTCATGAGCATGTTGCGCGTCAACAACCTGCGCAAGAAATACAAGTCGCGCACCGTCGTGCAGGATGTGTCGTTCGAGGTCGCCAGCGGCGAAGTGGTCGGCCTGCTCGGCCCCAACGGTGCCGGCAAGACCACCTGCTTTTACATGATCGTCGGCCTGGTGGCGGCCGACGGCGGCGAGATCGTGCTCGACGGTACGACGCTCACCCACATGCCGATTCACCGCCGCGCAAGACTCGGCCTGTCCTACCTGCCGCAGGAAGTGTCGGTGTTCCGCAAGCTCAATGTGGCCGAAAACATCGGCGCGGTGCTCGAGCTGCAAGGCCTGTCGAAAAGCGAGATTCGGGAACGGCTGGAATTACTGCTCGACGAACTGCACATCGCACACCTGCGCGACAATTCCGCGATCTCGCTCTCCGGCGGGGAACGCCGCCGGGTCGAGATTGCTCGTGCCCTGGCGACCAGCCCGCGGCTGATTCTGCTCGACGAACCGTTCGCCGGCGTCGACCCGATCGCGGTGATCGACATCCAGAAAATCATCGCCTATCTCAAGCAGCGCGACATCGGCGTGCTGATCACCGATCACAACGTGCGCGAGACCCTGGGCATCTGCGACCGCGCCTACATCATCAACGAAGGCGCAGTGATGGCGGCCGGAAGTGCACAGGAAATTGTTTATAATGAAAACGTCCGGAAAGTGTATCTGGGCGAGAATTTCCGCCTCTGACGGGCCGACGCAATCATGTTGTACGTAGCTGCCTTTCCGCCCGCGCTTCTGAGCCGTCTTTCGCCGTTGAGCGGTGTGTCGCGCAATCCCGTCGCGGGCCTGCGTCGACGCGTTGATCGATGAAGCAAACCCTCCAACTCCGCCTCTCCCAGCACCTCGCGCTGACTCCGCAACTGCAGCAGTCGATTCGGCTGTTGCAACTGTCGACGCTCGAACTCAACCAGGAGATCGAGAAGTTCCTGACCGACAATCCGCTGATGGAGCGCGACGACATCGAGCCGGAGGCGGCGCCCTACGTTCCCGGCCAGGAAGGCGCCGCGCCGGCGGCATCCTCGAGCGACGCCCCGCGCGAGCAGGCGACCGACCAGCAGGATCGTGCGTCCGGCGCAGACGATTCCGCGATCGACTGGTTTGCCGAGGGCGGCAGCGGATCGAGCGGGCCGCGCAGCGACGACGACGACAACGACTATCAGGACATTCAGGCGGCGGGTACCACGCTGCGCGATCACCTGACCTCGCAACTTGCATTGACCCAGCTTTCCGACCGCGATCGCAGCCTGACCCGTTTCCTGATCGAAGCGATCGACGACGACGGCTATCTGACCCAGGCGCTGGAAGACCTGCTGCCGCTGCTGCCGGAGGAGTACGGTTTCGAGCTGGACGACTTGCTGATTGCCTTGCGCCATGTGCAGAGCATGGACCCGCCCGGCGTTGGCGCGCGGACCGCCTCGGAGTGCCTGGCGCTGCAACTGACGAACCTGGTCGAGTCGCCGGTTCGCGATCTTGCACTCGTCATCGTGCGCCAGCACCTCGAGCTGCTCGCCGGGCGCGACTATGTGAAGCTGAAGAAGGCGCTAGGCTGCAGCGACGACGAGCTGCGCGTCGCGCATCAGTTGATCTGCTCGCTCAACCCGCGTCCCGGGTCGCAGTTTTCGTCGGTCGATACGCGCTACATCGTGCCCGACGTGATCGTCAAGAAAGTGCGCACCCAGTGGCTCACCGCGCTCAACCCGGATGCGATGCCCAAGCTGCGCATCAACCGGCTCTATGCGGACATCCTGCAGCAGCAGCGCAGCAACGGCGGCGGCGCGTCCGGACTGTCGTCGCAGTTGCAGGAAGCCAAGTGGTTCATCAAGAACGTGCAGCAGCGTTTCGACACCATCCTTCGCGTCTCGCAAGCGATCGTGAACCGCCAGCGCCAGTTCTTCGACTATGGCGAAGTCGCGATGCGTCCGCTGACGCTGCGCGAGATCGCAGAAGAACTCGGCCTGCATGAATCGACCATCTCGCGCGTGACCACGCAGAAGTTCATGGCCACGCCCCGCGGCATCTTTGAACTCAAGTATTTTTTCGGCAGTCATGTGTCAACGGTTGCCGGCGGCGAATGCTCGGCCACCGCGATCCGCGCGCTGATTCGTCAGCTCGTGGGCGCGGAGGACACCAAGCGTCCGCTGTCGGATGCCAAGATTGCCGAGATTCTCGGCCAGCAGGGAATCGTCGTCGCGCGTCGCACGATCGCGAAATACCGCGAGGCGCTCAGCATCCCGCCGGTCAATCTGCGCAAGTCCATTTAGCACCATACCGGAGAGGAGCGAACATGAACCTGACGATCACCGGGCATCACATAGAAGTCACGTCGGCCATTCGCGATTACGTGACCAGCAAACTCGATCGCGTGATTCGGCATTTCGACCATGTGACCAGCGTCAACGTGATTCTGACGGTGGAGAAGCTGCGACAGAAGGCGGAAGTCACCCTGCATGTGCGCGGCAAGGACATCTACTCTGAAGCCGAGGATCAGGACATGTACGTGGCAATCGATGCGCTGGTCGACAAGCTCGACCGCCAGGTGGTCAAGCACAAGCAGAAGACGCAGGATCACGGGCACAGTACGCTGAAGAAACACCCCGTGACCGAGTAGGCTGGCCGAGATTGCGCCAAGGCGTATAATTTTCTCTGTTCTACGACAAACCCGGCCTCGCCATCCCCAAGTGTTTCGCGTTTCTGCGCCGCGCGTTAACCACGCGCGGCTCGCCCCCGATCCCAGATGAACCTCATCGCCAAATTGCTGCCTCAAACCAACGTCGCGATCGATCTCGAGGCGAGCAGCAAGAAGCGCGTTTTCGAGCAGGCCGGGCTGATGTTCGAAAACAATCAGGGAATCGCGCGCAGCCTGGTGTTCGACAGCCTGCTTGCGCGCGAACGGCTCGGCTCGACCGGGCTCGGCCAGGGGATCGCCATTCCCCACGGACGCATCAAGGGGCTCAAGGAAGCGATCGGCGGATTCATCCGTCTGGCCCAGCCGGTGCAGTTCGACGCGCCCGACGGCAAGCCGGTTGGTTTTCTCTTCGTGCTGCTGGTTCCCGAACTGGCGAACGAGCATCACCTGCAGATCCTCTCCGAACTGGCGGAGGTGTTCAGCGACAAAACCTTCCGCGAACTGCTCGGCAAGGCAGCGACTGCGCTGGAGATTCATTCGCTGTTCTCGACATGGGACCCAAATGCAGCAAATCAGCGTCGGTCAGCTGTTTGAGGACAACCGCGAGAAGCTCAAGCTAACCCACGTCAGCGGCAACCTTGATACCCCCATCAAGGCCGCCGACGATACGGTATGGCCGGCCGACCTGGTAGGCCACATGAATCAGATGCACCTGAATCGCGTGCAGGTGGTCGGGGCCGCGGAGATCGCCTGGGCGGCCCGCCAGCCGCCGGAACGCATGCGCGGTCGCATGGACGAAATCGCCACGGTGCGGCCGCCGGCAATCATCATGGCCGACGGCTGCGAGGTTTCCGACGGGACCGCGCGGATGTCCGCCGAGACCGGGGTGGCGATCTTCACCACGCCGTCGGCCTCGGCGTCGGTGATCGACCTGCTGCGTCTTTACCTCGCGCGCGCGCTGGCCGAGCGAACCACGCTGCATGGCGTATTCATGGACGTGCTCGGCCTGGGCGTGCTGATCACCGGCGAATCGGGCGCCGGCAAGAGCGAACTCGCGCTGGAACTGATTACCCGCGGCCATGGCCTGGTGGCGGACGACATCGTCGAAGTCTTCCGCGTTGCGCCGGATACGCTCGAGGGGCGCTGCCCCGAACTGCTGATGGATTTCCTCGAGGTGCGCGGGCTCGGCCTGATCAATATCCGCACCATTTTTGGCGAGACCGCGCGGCGGCGCAAAATGCGCTTGCGCCTGATTGTGCACCTGCAGAAACCCTCGCCCGGCGTACCGGAGGCGACCCGCCTTCCGCTGGACGACCAGACACAGGTCGTCATCGGCGTGCCGATCCGCCGGGTGGTGCTGCCGGTTGCCGCCGGGCGCAACCTTTCCGTGCTGCTGGAGGCGGCGGTCCGCACCACCGTGTTGATGCTGCGGGGAATCGACGCCAACAAGGAATTCATCGACCGACAACGGCGTGCCATCGACGGGCAAAGCCCGTGACGGCGCGCGCCGCCGCGTCAACCCGGTCGGATGCGGCGCGTTCACCAAGGGCAGTCAAACCGCAGTCATATTCCGAGGAGATGCCAATGAAGACAAGACTGATGTTGGGCACTGTCGCCACGCTGTTTGTTGCCGGTTTGACCGTCGCCCCGGTCGCCTACGCGACGCCGCAGCAGGACAAGATGAAAGCCTGCAACGCCGATGCCAAGGACAAGACCGGCGACGAGCGCAAGGCATTCATGAAGCAATGCCTGTCGGCCAAGAAACCCGAAGAAGCCTCCTCGACCATGACGCCGCAACAGCAGAAAATGAAGAGTTGCAATGCGGAAGCCAAGGCCAAGGCAATCAAGGGCGACGAGCGCAAGAAATTCATGAGCACCTGCCTCAAGGGTTGATCCCGCGCAAATCCGCCAGCAGACGGCAGCCAATAGGCTGCCGTTGTCGTTTGGATCGACTGTGTGGCTATGACATAAGGCCGATTCGTAACCTGACTTCGACGCGTAGAATGCGAGTCTGTCGGAACCGCTACTCGCTCTGGAGATACTCATGAAGGTACATTTTCTGGCTGCGGTTGTGGCTGCGGTCGCACTGGCCGGTTGCGCCAACCAGGTACAGATGGGCTCGCAGAATGCAAAGACTACCGCGACCGGCGCTGCCGGCGGCGCCACCTCGAGCGGCGCCAACGCCCAGCTCGAACGCTGCGATCGTCCGCTCGGTACGCTGGCGCTGCTCGAAGATCAGAATTCCGACTGGTATCGGATTCTTACCGGCGAGTACAGGCTGACCTCGACCGTGCCGTTGCTGCGCCTGCTGGTGCAACAAAGCAATTGCTTCGTGGTGGTCGAGCGCGGGCGCGGCTTCCAGGGCATGACCACCGAGCGCGCGCTCGAACAATCCGGCGAATTGCGCCGCAACTCGAATTTTGGCAGAGGCCAGATGGTCTCTGCCGACTATGGCCTCACGCCGACCGTGATCTTCAGCGCGCGCGATACCGGCGGCCTGGGCGGTGCGCTCGGCGGCTTCAGCGGCAGGTATCGCGTCCTCGGCGCGGTCGGTGCGGGCGTCAAGCAACGCGAGGCAAGCACCATGCTGGCTCTGATCGACAACCGCTCCGGTGTTCAGGTCTCCGCGTCGGAAGGCAGCGCATCGAATACCGACTTCTCGATTCTCGGCGGCATGATCGGTACCCATGCCGGCGGCGGTCTGGGCGGCTACTCGAATACGCCGGAAGGAAAGGTGATCGCCGCCGCGTTTACCGACGCCTACAACCAGATGGTCAGAGTGTTGCGAAACTACAAGCCGCAGCAAGCGACCGGCCCGTACGGGTTGGGCACGGGAGGCTCGCTGGGTGTCGATGGCGATCGTCCGCCGCCGCCGCCTGACGCATCGACCAAGAAGCGGCGATAGGACAGGCGACGTTTCGTTGCTGACGACGGGCCACCTTGGGTGGCCCGTCTCGTTTTGCTCAGTCCTGCTTGTGGCATCGCCGTGGCAGCTTGGCGTCAACCGCATGCTGGCCGCGTGAACGCCGTCCGGGCGCAACCCGCGTGGCTGGTCGCGGCGCGCTGCGGGTCGGCGGACTCAGGCGCTCTTTGACGCTTGGCGATAATCCCAGCGCAACGATCGATGCTGCCATGAACCGGTCCCAATCCATAATCGCTTTCCTTTCTGCAGATGCAAGTGCGAGCTAACAGCTTCGCACGCAACGTGCCAGAAAGTTTCTCCATTTAATCAATTGCTTGGCAGAGGCGTAGACGCCGGGGCCGTCGCCCGAGTGGGACAATTGCCGGTGCGGACAGAAAACTTCTTTTGATTCAACCGCTTGGTCGTCGCAGCCTGGCGACTTGACAGGGCGAGGGGCGCGCGCCCCTCGGGCGGTGGCTAGTCGAGCAGTTCGAAATCGACCGTTTCGGCGTCTTCGGCGTAGGTGCGGCCGAAGCAAATGTGGCCGCGGCCGCGCAGCACGACTTCTTCGCGCTTGAGCGCGACTTCGAGTTCGCCCTCGAACGTGACGTAGGTGCCGTTGCTGCTCATGTCGAGCAGGACGAACTTGTCGCGCCGGCGCTCGATCCTGGCGTGGGTGCGCGACGAACGACGGTCGGCAATAACGATGTCATTGCCGAGTTCGCGGCCGAGGGTCAGGTGGGTGCGCTGGCCGTCGATCAGGATGCTGACGTTTTGATGGCGCACCTTGAGCCGGGTGCGCGGCAGCGGGCGGACCACCGGGCTCGGCGACAGCATGGTCATGTCGGCAGATCCCTGCCACATCACCTCGAACACGCGGGTTTCGCTTTCCTTGCCCTTGACCGTCACCTGATCGAGTTCGCGCACCGAGCCGCGCAGCAGTGGCGTCAGCGCCTCGGTGGTTTCAAAGCTGGTGATGATCTGCCCGGCCTTGGCCAGATCAGTCAGGCGCGAGGCGACATTGACGCTGTCGCCGAATACGTCGTTGTTCTCCTCGATCACCGGCCCGCGGTGAAAGCCGACGCGTATCGCCAGCTTGATACCGGAAACCGGCGGCAGGTCGTCAACCCGTTGCTGCATCTCGCAGGCGGCTTGGAGGGCCGCATCCGCCAAGCCGAAAACGGTGAGGATTTCATCGCCGATGGTCTTGATCACGCGGCCGCCATAGCCCTCCGCAACCCGGACCATCCGCTTCAAGCAGCGATCGACCGCATGCAGCGCCTCGGCGTCGCCCAGGCGTTCGTACAGCCGGGTGCTGCCGGAGACATCGGCGAACAGCACGCAAAGCGTGCGCAGGCTGCCGACCGGCGGTTCGTCGCCCGCATCGACCATGGTCTTGGCCGCCCAGCCGCCGTCGACGCCGGTGCGCGCAAGTCCGGCATCCACGCCGTCCCTGCCCGCTTTCTTGTCTGCTGTGCTCGCCAGTGTGGTCATTCAAATAACCATGGATGCCGGTGGAAGGGCCGCCGTGCAATCATTCGTCCTCGATGCGAATCGAAACCAAGATAGCGCTTCGAGTCCGCCGCAGAAAAGGAATTTTGCACCATTTTTTGCCTACGCGTTTTCAACTGCCAATTTTCTCACATGCCAGATCGCTAGGGTGTAACGGGCTGCGGCTCGACACCTGCGGCGGCTAAAGATGCGCGCTGCGGCCACCGTCCACCGCCAGTATCTGCCCTGTAACGTATTGTGCCCCTGTCAGGAGAAACAGAACAGTCCCTGCTACATCGACCGAACTGCCGATTCTCTTGAGCAACGTGTGGTCGATAATTTCCTGCCGGGTTTTGGCATCGAAGGTTTCGTCCTCGGGCCACTCGATCGGCCCCGGTGCCACGCCGTTGACGCGCACTTCCGGCGCCAGTTCGATCGCCAGCGCGCGGGTCAATCCGGTCAGGCCGGCTTTTGCGGCGCAATAGACCGAAAAGCCGGCAAGCGGGCGTTCGCCGTGAATGTCGGTGATGTTGACCACCGCGCCGCGGCTCAGCCTGAGGTAGGGCGCAGCCGCCTGCGACAGGAAAAGGGGGGCTTTTAGGTTGGAATCCATCAGAGCCTGCCAGTGGGCGTTGGTGATGTGCCCCATCGGCGTGGCGAAGAAGCTCGAGGCGTTATTGACCAGCCCGTCGAGCCTTCCGAAGCGCTCGACCACCTGCGCCAACAGTTCGGGGAATCCCGCCACATCGGCCAGATCGAAACACACGGGATACGCCGATCCCGCCCGCCGGGCATTGAGTGTTTCGGCGAGCAACAACGCCTCACGGGCACTCTGGTGATAGTGAATACCAACATTTGCACCCGCCTCATGGAGCGTGCGAACGATTTGCGCGCCCACCCGGCGGGCTGCCCCGGTCACCAGAACCGCCTTGCCTCGCATCGACTCGTTGATCGCCATTGCAGTTTCCGTTTGCCAATTCCCGCCAGTTAATCGACACTGCGGCCGCCATGAATGACGCCGACCTTCCGCTGCCCGACCCCGATGCTGCCACAAGCAGCGCGGCGCTCGCCCGCCTGATTCGGGCGGAGATCGACGCCAGCGGCGGCTGGATATCGTTCGCCCGTTACATGGAACTGGCGCTTTACGCGCCCTTGCTCGGCTACTACAGCGGCGGCGCGACAAAGTTCGGCAGTCGCGGCGATTTCGTCACCGCGCCGGAACTGACGCCGCTGTTCGGCTGCACCCTCGCGCCGCTTGCGCTGCGCGTGATGGCGGCCAGCAAACCGCAGATACTCGAATTCGGTGCCGGCAGCGCCGCCCTGGCGGCCGACCTGCTCGCCGAGTCGGCGCGGCTCGAACGGCCGCCCGAACAGTATTTCATTCTCGAACTATCCGGCGAATTGCGCGCGCGCCAGTACGAGACCTTGCGCGCACGTGTGCCCGGGTTGATCGACCGTGTCGTCTGGCTCGACCGGCTGCCCGACGGTTTCGAAGGCCTGATGCTCGGCAACGAGGTGCTCGACGCCATGCCGGTGCATCTGGTGCGGTGGACCGCCACCGAAATCCTGGAACGCGGCGTCGTCGCGGACGCCGAAGGCGGGTTCGACTGGGCAGAGCGGCTGGCGATCGGGCCGTTGCTCGAATGCGCGCGGCAGTTGCCTGCGGCGCCACCGTATGTGTCGGAAGTCGCGCTGGCCGTGCCGGCCTGGGTCGCCGAATGCGCGCGCCGGCTGAGCCGCGGCGCGCTGCTGTTGTTCGACTACGGATTCCCGCGCGCCGAGTTCTATCACCCCCAGCGCAGCAGCGGCACCCTGATGTGCCACTACCGCCACCGTGCGCATACCGATCCGTTCTGGCTGCCCGGGCTCAACGACATCACCGCTCATATCGACTTCACCGCCGTTGCCGAGGCGGGCGTCGGCAACGGCCTGCAACTCGCCGGTTTCACCTCGCAGGCGGCATTCCTGATGGATTGCGGGCTGCTTGAACGGCTGGCCGCAATCGGGCCGAGCGATGGCCTCGACTACCTGCGCGCCGCCTCCAACGTGCAGAAACTGCTTAGTCCGTCGGAAATGGGCGAGTTGTTCAAGGTTATCGGCTTTACCCGCGAACTCGATGCGATCCTGCCCGGATTCGGCCGCGGCGACCGCAGCCACATGCTATAGCCGATCGATCCGGTCAGTCGAGCAGGCGCTGCAGGCTTGTCCGCATCGGCGGGGGGATTGGCGTCGGCTTGTTGCGCGCCCGGTCGACGAACACCAGCGTGAAATAGCCGGTCGCCGCGGCCTTGTCCTCGTTCTGACGGAACAGCGCGACCTCGAAGCGTGCCGAAGTGTTACCCAGGTGTCCGACCCGCAGCCCGGCGTCGATCGTCTCCGGAAACGCCAGCGAACGGTGAAAGCGGCAGGCCGTCTCCACCGCGTAGAGCGCCGGCGCATCGGGCGACTGAATCTCCAGTCCGCCTTCGCGGATCAGGTATTCGGTGATCACGCTGTCGAACCACGCGTAATAGACGACGTTATTGACATGGCCGTACATGTCGTTGTCCATCCAGCGCGTCTGAACCTGCTGGAAATGGCGAAAGTCGCGTCGGTTGTGCGGAACGGGCGAGGGGGTGTCGGTGACCTTCATGCGAGGCTGCCGGAAACGTCGGGAAACCCGGCCGATGGTAGCAGAGGCCCGCCCCCGTGCTACTCCTGCAGCCGGTAGACGCTGCGCAGGAACTCCTCCGGGTCGAGGACCAGGCGCCGCTTGCGCGCCGCCGGACCGCCGCTTGCCGCCTGCAGCAACTGCAGGCCAGGGCATTGCAGCCAGCCGGCGTTGAGCACCTCGTCGTCATACTCGGTGCCGGCGCACTCGCGAATTCCTGAATCCGTTCCCATGACGATCACTTGGCGCCCCAGGTTGCATGGCTTGCCGATGCGCAGCCACGATTGTTGTAACGTCAAGACCTGCGATGCGGTTCAGTTCGCAGGCCGGCCATTGCTATGCCAAATCCATCGTTTCGCCGGCTCCGTCCCGGATCGCATACCGCGCGATCCGGGACGGCGTTGCGTTTGCTGGCGACTTGCCGATTGCTGCAACTACTGTCTGACCCCCTGCCCCACACGCTTGATCCGCCATCCGCCGCTTGCCGCGCTGCTCGGGGTCGCGCCTCTCCCCTTTGTTGCGGCTTGCACGGCGAACAACGTCGCGCTGGTCGCGAAGGCACAGCAGCGGCGGGGCCGCGGCGCGCGGGGAACGGGACCGTCCAGCCAGTTCCCGTCCTGGACAACCGCGCCACGGTTTCCCGTCACGCCGTCGTTGCGCCGTGCCACCTGCGCTGCTGCGTTCAGCACCCCGATCTGCCCGGCCCGGCCATGCACCGCGCCGCAAACGGCCGGGAGTCTTCGACCGCACGCCGCCGCGCATGAAGGGATATGGCAACAACGGAACACTGATGGAACACATGATGGACAGCGGCGCGCCGTCCGGCGAGGAAGAAACGCACGCTGCCCCCGCCCGCCTGCCGACCATGCCACGGATGCCTGTCGAAACCGTGCGCGTGCCGGGTCGCGCCTCGCCGCAAATGACCCCGCTGCCCTGCGAGCCGCATGAAATGGCGGTCTACGCCCATCGATGCCCGGAGATCCGCATCAACAGGCGCTCCTGGCTCGATGGCACCGCGCGTTGCCGTCACGACGGGCGCGATGGCTTGCGGTAGCATACGCAGCCGGCAACCGCCAGAATCCGCCGCGACCGGCGTCCCGGAGAATCCATGACGGCAGCAATCGACTTCTACTTCGACTTCTCCTCGCCCTACGGTTACCTCGCCTCGGAAAAGATCGACGCGCTGGCCGCCCGCTTCGGCCGGTCGGTGGATTGGCGTCCGGTGCTGCTCGGCGTGGTGTTCAAGTCCACCGGCTCGGCGCCGCTGGCCGGCATTCCGCTCAAGGGTGAGTACTCGATCAAGGATTTCGCGCGCTCTGCCCGCTATCTCGGCGTCGCCTACCAGCGGCCGAGCGCGTTTCCGATCGCCACGCAGCATGCGGCGCGCGGCTACTACTGGCTGGCCGAGCGCGACCCGCAACTTGCGCGCGACTATGCGCACGCCTGTTACCGCGCCTACTTCGCCGCCGATCGCGACATCTCGCAACCCGCCGTGCTGCACGACATCGTCTCGCCACTGGGCATCGACCCGGCGCAGTTCGACGCGGCGGTCGACGCGCCGGCGTGGAAGGCGCGCCTAAAGGCCGAAGTCGATGCGGCAATGGCGCGCGGCGTGTTCGGCTCGCCGTATTTCATTGTCGATGGCGAGCCGTTCTGGGGTGTCGATCGCTTGCAGCAACTGGAAAAATGGCTGGCGGAGGGCGGATTCTGAGCGCCGAGCGCATGCGCCGAGTCTGCGTCTTCTGCGGCTCGCAGGTCGGCCGCCAGCCGCACTATGCGGCGGCGGCGGTCGCGCTCGGCAGCCTGCTGGCCCGGCGCGGCATCGGGCTCGTCTACGGCGGGGGCAAGGTCGGCCTGATGGGCGTGGTTGCCGACGCCGCACTGGCGGCCGGCGGCGAGGTGATCGGCGTGATTCCCGAGCGGCTGATGAGTCGCGAACTCGGCCACGGCGGCGTCACCGACCTGCGGGTGGTCGATTCCATGCACCAGCGCAAGGCGATGATGAGCGACCTGTCGGACGCGTTCATCGCGCTGCCCGGCGGCTACGGCACCTTCGAGGAATTCTTCGAGGTCGTCACCTGGATGCAGCTGGGCATCCACGCCAAACCCTGCGGCCTGCTCAACGTCGGCGGCTATTACGATATGCTGCTTGCGCTGCTCGACCATGCGGCGGGCGAGTCCTTCATTCGCCCGCATCATCGCGGCCTGGTGCTGGTGGACGACGATCCGGCGCTGCTGCTGCAGCAACTGCACGACTACCGCGCGCCGCAGGTCGACAAGTGGCTCGAACACGATCAGACATAACAAACAGGGGTTGGGACCATGAGCGAATCGGTGGTGATCGAAGTCGACAACGGGGTGGGCATCGTCACGCTCAACCGGCCGCAGCAGCACAACGCCTTCGACGACGTGCTGGTCGGCGAGCTGACGGTCGCGTTGCAGGGCATGGAAGCCGACCCCGGCGTGCGGGTGATCGTCATCTCCAGCAGCGGCGAGAGCTTCTGTGCCGGCGCCGATCTCAAGTGGATGCGCCGTGCCGCCGCCTATTCGGAACAGGAAAACGTGCGCGACGCCAAGACCATGGCGAACCTGTTCAACACCCTCAACCAGCTGCCCAAGCCCACGGTCGCCCGCGTGCAGGGTCCGGCCTACGGCGGCGGGGTCGGGCTGGTGGCCTGCTGCGACATTGCCATCGCCACCTTCGACGCGCAGTTCGCTTTCTCCGAAGTGCGGCTGGGGATCATTCCAGGCGTCATCGCGCCCTATGTGATCGCCGCCATCGGCGAACGCCGGGCGCGCCGCTACATGCTGTCGGGCGAGCGCTTCTCCGCCTCCGAGGCCTACCGGATAGGCCTGCTGCATGAAATCGTGCCCTCCGACGAAGAGCTCGACAACGCCGTCGGCGAAGTTGTCGACGACCTGCTGGCCGGCAGCCCGCAAGCGCACGAGCAGTGCAAATCGCTGATCCGCGCGGTCAGCGGCAAGCCGGTCACCGACCAGTTGATCGAGGAAACCTCGCGCCGCATCGCCCGCGCCCGCGCCGGAGAGGAGGGCCGCGAAGGCATCGCTGCCTTCCTCGAAAACCGCCGGCCGTGGTGGTTCGCCGGGCAGTAGCGGATGATGGATCGCGTTCAGGACATCCGCATTGCGCGTCGCGTCGGGCGCAGCCTGCGCTGCCTGCTGCTCGGCGCCGTGCTGTGCGTCGTGCAGGGCACGGCGCAGGCGCAACTCGACCGGCGCGGCCTGATGGCCGACGCGGTGCTCGCCTCGCCCCACGCCGGCCTGCTGCTGGACGAACGCCGGCTCACCGAGGCGGTGCTCGACCCGCGGGCGCGGGTGCTGTTCCGCCAGTTGCGTCCCGACCCGCAATGGGGTCCGGCCAGTGCGGCATGGAAAGCCAATTTCGCCGAGTTCAAGCGCGAACTGCAGCAGATGACGCCGGTAGACGAAAGCCGGCTCAAGGGGCAGATGAAAACGGCGCTGATGCGCGACCTGTCCGAGGCCGAACTGGCCGAGATCGACCAGGCGATGGCCGACCCGGCGCTCGGCGAATCGATCAGGGTGGCTGCCGATGCCGGGCTCGATCCGAGTTTCGCCTTCCGCATCGCGGCGATGGGCAACCAGCCCGATCTCTATGGTCCGGAGGAGATCGACGAAGTGCGCCGCGTGGTCACCCGGCTGCAACAGAAAGAGCAGGAACTGATGGCCTCGGAACGCACGCGCAGCGCGGTGGCACGGCTCGACACGCCGGCCTTCCGCAAGTACCAGCAGACGATGATCGGCGTGGTCGAAGCGCAGGTCTCGGGCGGCGCAGCCGATGCGGCGCGGCGCACGGCGGTCGATGACCTGCTGGTGCGCTGGCGCGCGCGCATCGGCAATTGATTTTTGGACCGGCGAGCGCAATGGTGAATCCGCGACAGCTTCGCTCTCCGGTGCGCATCGTCGAAGTCGGCCCGCGCGACGGTCTGCAGAACGAGCCGGGCAGCATCGCCGTGGCGACCAAGGTGGCGTTGATCGAGCGTCTGGCCGAGGCCGGACTGCGCGCGATCGAAGCCGCGTCTTTCGTTTCGCCGAAGTGGGTGCCGCAGATGGCCGGCAGTGCCGAGGTGATGCGCGCGCTGCGGCGCAAGCCCGGCGTCAGCTATTCGGCGCTCACCCCGAACCTGCAGGGATTCGAGGCCGCGTTGGCCGCCGGCTGCGACGAGGTCGGGGTATTCGCCGCCGCCAGCGAAGCCTTTTCGCGCAACAACATCAACTGCTCGATCGCCGAGAGCATCGAGCGCTTCCGTCCGCTGGTCGAGGCCGCGCGCGAACGCGGTATGCGCTGCCGCGGCTACATTTCCTGCGCGCTCGGCTGCCCGTACCAGGGCGCGGTCGATCCGCAGGCAGTCGCCCGCCTCGCTGCCACGCTCTACGAGATGGGCTGCTACGAGATTTCGCTCGGCGACACCATCGGCATCGGCACGCCGGCGTCCACGCTGCGCACCTTCGCGGCCTGCGCCGCTGTGGTGCCGGTCGATCGCCTGGCCGGCCATTTCCACGACACCTGGGGCATGGCGATCGCCAATATCCACGCGGCTCTCGGCATGGGTGTCGAAAGCTTCGACGCCTCGGTCGGCGGCCTCGGCGGCTGCCCCTATTCGCCCGGCGCATCGGGCAACGTGGCGACCGAAGATGTGGTCTACTTGCTGCAGGGCATGGGTATCGAGACCGGTATCGACCTCGATGCGCTGGTCGACTGCGCAGCATTCATCAGCGACGCGCTCGGTCGCGCGCCGCAATCGAAGGTGGCGCGGGCACTGCTCGCGCAACGCGCCAGGGTTGAAGGAAACGCATGAAAGCAGGGCTCAAGCCGGGGCTGGAACACGAGCTGAAATTCACCGTGACCGACAGCAAGACGGTACCGGCGCTGTATCCGGAATCGGCGTCGTTCGTCGCCATGCCGTCGGTATTCGCCACCGGCTTCATGGTCGGCCTGCTCGAGTGGTGCTGCCTAGAACTGGTCAAGCCCCATCTCGATTGGCCGGACGAGCAGACCGTTGGCACCCACGTCGATTTCTCGCACACCGCGGCCACGCCGCCCGGCTTCATCGTCACCGTCAGGGCGCGGCTCGAAGCAGTCGATGGCCGCCGGCTGGTGTTCAGCGTCACCGCGCACGACGGCGTCGATACGATCACCACCGGGCGCCATGAGCGCTGCATCATCGACAAACCGAAGTTCGACGCGCGGCTTGCGCAAAAGGCTGCCGCCCGATGAGCGCCCCCGCGCCCGGTCCGGTGCCCTCGCCCTGCATCAATGTCTGCAGGATCGATGAGCGCAGCGGCCTGTGCGAGGGTTGCCTGCGCACGCTGGACGAGATCGCCCGATGGGGCCAGGCAGCGGACGCGTACAAGCGGGCCATCCTGGCCCAGCTTGTCGAGCGGCGCAAAAATGCCGCCGCGCCGCTCGCCCCGTTCGACGGCGACTGACATGGAATGGGCGGCCGCCCTGCCGGAGCCCGTGCGCGCGCTGCTGTCGCTGGCCGCCATCCTGCTGGTGATCGTGCCGGTCTGCATGAGCTTTGGCAGCCTGCTCGGCGCTGTATTCGCCCGGCATGGGCGCAGGCAGCGCGCAGTGGCCTTCGGCGGCACGCTTGCGGCGACGGCGCTGGCGCCGTTCTTGCTGCTGGCGGCAACTGAAGCGCCGGCGATTTTCGTTCCGCTGCTGTTGTGCGGGCTGGCGCTGCCCGGGGCGACCTGCTGGTGGCTCGGCCGCTGGGCCGGCAAAGCGTGAAAGCGGCGCGCGGCCGCCGGAACGGTGGTACATGGCAGGAGGGGTTTTCCGGCGGCGCGCCCGCAGTCGAACCCTAGCGCACGGGGCGCCGCCCGTGGCCGGGATTTGGTAAGCAAATGTAATCCGGATCGATACAATGAAGAGCATGCAACTGATATTGATCAGCGGCCTGTCCGGTTCCGGCAAATCGATCGCGCTCAACGTGCTCGAGGATGCCGATTACTATTGTGTCGACAACCTGCCGGCCACCCTGCTGCCGCGGCTGATGCGCCAGTTGCGCAACGAGGGCTACGACAAGGTCGCGGTCGCGGTGGATGTGCGCTCCGGCATGTCGATCGCCGCCCTGCCGCAGCAAGTGACCGAACTCGGTCAGCAGGGCATCGAGGTGCGCTTCATCTTCCTCGATGCGCGCGACGAGACGCTGATCGCGCGCTTTTCCGAGACCCGCCGCAGCCATCCGCTGGCCGACGAGCGGGTCACGCTGGGCGAGGCCATCGCCAAGGAGCGCGAAGCGCTCGAGCGGGTGGCAGAACTGGGCCATCGTGTCGACACCAGCGACCTGAAGGCCAATGCCTTGCGCGCCTGGGTCAAGGATTTCATCAGTCTCGATGCCACGGCGGGACTGACGCTGATGTTCGAGTCATTCGGCTTCAAGCACGGCATTCCGCTCGATGCCGATCTGGTATTCGACGTGCGCTGCCTGCCCAATCCGCATTACGACCCGCAGTTGCGGCCGCTCACCGGCAGGGATGCGCCGGTCATCGAGTTCCTCGAGCGGCAGGACGATGTCGTGCGCATGGTCGAGGACGTGCGCCGCTTCGTCGCCGACTGGCTGCCCTGCTACATGCGCGACAACCGCAGCTACCTGACGGTGGCGATCGGCTGCACCGGCGGCCAGCATCGCTCGGTGTACTTCGCCGAGTGGCTGGGCAGGCACTTCGCCGACAAGGTGCGCGTGCTGGTGCGCCACCGGTCGTTGAGGTAGATCGATTGACGCGCCGAGGCAAGCCGGCGCCGCGAGACGCCGCGGCTTTCACTGCGCACGGCGCGAGCCGCCGGCGCGGTGCCACGCGGGCCGCGCGCAATCGCCATGGCAATCGCTGACTGGCGCGGCTTGCTGCGTGCAGGCGACTGGCTCGCACTGATACTCGCCGCGCTGCTGACCGCCGCATTGTTTCCGCTGGTCTGGCGCGGCGGTGCGGCCGAGAAGGCGGTGGTGCGGGCCAACGGCGAGCTCGTCGCAGAAGTGCGGCTGACAGAGACGCGCAGCATCGCGGTCGATGGCCCGCTCGGCACCACCCGGATCGAAATCGTTCCCGGCCGCGCGCGCGTCGCCGCCGACCCGGGTCCGCGCCAGTACTGCGTGCGCCAGGGCTGGCTTACCCAGGCCAACAGCATCGCCATCTGTGCGCCCAATCGCGTCAGCCTGGCGCTGGTCGGCCGCAACCGCGCCTATGACTCGCTCAACTACTGAGATCACGCTGACGCCGGATGCGGACGACCACCGCATCGCCCGCTACAGCGCGGTCGCAATTGCGCTGTCGGTTGCCGAAGCGGCGATTCCGCTGCCGCTGCCCGGGGTCAAGCCGGGGCTGGGCAACATCGTCACGCTGGTCGTGCTGATGCGCTACGGCTGGCGCGACGCCGCCTGGGTGTCGCTGCTGCGGGTGTTTGCCGCCAGCCTGCTGCTCGGCTCGTTTCTCGCGCCCGGATTCTTTCTCAGCCTTTGCGGCGCGCTGGCAAGTCTCGGCGCGCTCGCCCTGGCGGTGCAACTGCCGCGCCGGTGGTTCGGACCCGTGACGATGTCCCTTGTGGCTTCATTCGCCCACATCGGCGGGCAACTGCTGCTGGCGCGTCTGTGGCTGGTGCCGCACGACGGCGTGTTCCTGCTCGCGCCGGTGTTCGCGCTGGCCGCGCTGGTGTTCGGTCTGGCCAACGGGCTTGCCGCGGCACGATGGTTGGTCGATGATGCGGCAGATCGATCGTCGCGAGAAAGCGGGCTGCCGGCACCATGATCCAGCACAAGACCATCGCCGTCGCCCTGACCGGCGCCTCCGGCATGCCCTATGGCATACGCCTGGTCGAATGCTTGCTCGGATCGGGCGCGCGCGTGCAGTTGCTGTACTCCCAGGTGGCGCAGATCGTCGCCAAGCAGGAGATGAATCTCGCGCTGCCGGCGCGGGCGGCAGAACTGCAGGCGGCGTTCTCCGGCCGCTTCAACGTGCAGCCCGGCCAGCTCGAAGTCTATGGCCGCGAGGAATGGTTCGCGCCGCTGGCCTCGGGCTCCAGCCCGCCCGATGCGATGGTCATCTGCCCCTGCAGCATGGGCACCCTGGCTGCGGTGGCGGCCGGGCTGGCGCAGAATCTTATCGAGCGCGCCGCCGACGTGGTGCTCAAGGAGGGCCGCAAACTCGTGCTGGTGCCGCGCGAAACGCCGTTCTCGGTGATCCACCTGGAGAACATGCTCAAGCTTGCGCATGCCGGCGCGGTCATCCTGCCGCCCAACCCGGGCTTCTACAACCACCCGCAGAGCGTGCAGGATCTGGTCGACTTCGTCGTCGCCCGCGTGCTCGACCAGATCGGCATCGAACATCAACTGATGCGCCGCTGGGGCGAGGCCGAATGAGTCCGCCGGGCCGGCCCAGGGACTCATGCTCCCGCCTGGCGGGAAGGCGCGCAGCGCCAAGGGTGCAGTCATGAGTCCGCCGGGCCGCCCCAAGGACTCATGCTCCCGCTCGGCGGGAAGGCGCGCAGCGCCAAGGGTGTGGTCATGAGTTCGGCTTACGAGCTTCCGATCTTCCCGCTCGGCACGGTGCTGTTTCCGGGCGGCGTGCTGCCGCTGAAGATTTTCGAGCAGCGCTACATGGCGATGACCGCCGAATGCATGCGCGAGGAAAAGCCGTTCGGCGTCTGCCTGATCGCGCAAGGGCGCGAAGCCGGGCAGCCTGCCCTGCCGCACGCGGTCGGGGTCGAGGCACGCATCGTCGATTGGGACATGCAGCAGCTCGGCGTTCTGCACCTGACCACGCGCGGCGGCAGGCGCTTTCGCATCATCGACAGTGCGGTCGATCGCGACGGACTGCGCCGTGCGCGGGTCGAACCGATCGCCGACGAGCCGCCGCAGCCGGTGCCCGAGTCGCTGCAAAACCTGCTGAATCTGCTGCGCGAGATTGTTGCCGAAGTGGGCGTCGAGCGCATCCCCGAGCCGCACGACTATGCCGACGCGGTATGGGCCGGCTATCGTTACTGCGAGGTGCTGCCGATTCCGCTCGCCGCGCGGCAAAAGCTCCTCGAACTCGACGACACGATTTCGCGGCTGGAGATCGTCCAGCAGTTCCTGCGCCAGCGCGGACTCGCCGAATAGGCGCGCCCGCGCACTTCGCCCATCCGTAGTCGACCGGCGGTCGCGCGCTGGATCACCGGTTATCATTCGGCATCATGACGAGCACCAGACCCATCGCTGGCGACGAGCCGGTGCGTGCACCGCATCGGGTGCTCGATCCGTATTACGCCAGCGAGAACAGCAAGCGCCGTTTCGTGCAACGGATGTTCGACGACACCGCCACCGACTACGACCGGGTCGACCGCCTGCTCGCGTTCGGTACCGGTTCGCGCTACCGCCGGCAGGCGCTGTTGCGCGCCGGGCTGGCACCGGGAATGAGGGTGCTCGATGTCGCGGTCGGCACCGGGCTGCTGGCGCGGCAGATCGTGCGCGTCGTAGGCGATGCGCGCAATGTCGTCGGCATCGATCCGAGTGGCGGCATGCTGGGATCGATCTCACCGCCGCTGGCCATCGACTTGCTGCGTGGCCGTGCCGAAGCGCTGCCCTTTGCCGACGCCTCGTTCGACTTTCTCTCGCTCGGCTTTGCGCTGCGCCATGTCGAAGACATGGCAAGGGTTTTCCGCGAATTCCGGCGCGTGCTCAAGCCCGGCGGCCGGATGTTGGCGCTGGAGATCACCCGTCCGCAAGGCAGGCTGGCCAATGCGCTGGTGAGGGTTTACATGCGCGGCATCGTGCCCTTGCTGTCGCGGCTGGTGGCACGACATCGGGATACACCGCGCCTCTATCGCTACTACTGGGACACCATCGAAGCCTGCGCCGCGCCGGAGCGCGTGCTCGGCACCCTGGCGTCGGCCGGGTTCGTGCAGGTCCGGCGGCACCTCGAAGTCGGGATCTTCTCCGAGTATCTGGCGCGGGTTTGACCTGCGCAGGCGAAAGTCGCGTCGCCGCGCGGCTGCCGGCCGTGCCTGCAAAAACCGATCGGCCTGCGAGCCGCATAGATAGGCGGTCTACGGGCATGGCAGGCTGGAGAAGCCCTGTCCATGCGGTTCCCGGGCCATCGCTTAGCGCGGATCGGCGTTTCAGCGCGCCAGCAGCTTGCGAATCGGCGCCGGCAGCGCGGCCCGAGCTAGCGCGTCGGGGTCTAGCCACTGCACGCCCGGCTGTGCGGCGTGCGGGTCGACTTTCGCCACACGGCATAGCAGCGGCTGTAATGTCAGCGTGAAGTGGGTGAAGCCGTGGGTCAGCGGCGGCTGGACGTCTACGCAATCCACGCGGCAGGCGTAGCGCCGGCGCGCGAGCAGCCGCGGGTCGTCGCCGTCGGCCAGTTCGGGCAGGCACAGCAGCCCACCCCAGATGCCGCTCGGCGGACGCAGTTCGAGCAGAACCCGGTCGTCATGGCGCAGGATCAGGAAGCGGGCGCTGCGCTGTGGAACCGCCTTTCTCGGCCGTGGCGTCGGCAGTTCGGCGACGCGATCCTGCTTCAGTGCGATGCACTCGCCATCGAGCGGGCAGCGTGCGCAAGCGGGTTTGCCGCGCGTGCAAACGATCGCGCCGAGATCCATCAGCGCCTGGGTGTAGGTCTCGATGCCCTGGTCCGGCAGCAGCGATTCGGCGAGCTGCCAGAGGCGGTTTTCCACTTGCTTCTCGCCGGGGAAGCCGTCGATGCCGAAGCAGCGGGCCAGCACACGCTTGACGTTGCCGTCGAGTATCGCGCCGCGCGTGCCGTGCGCGAACGCGGCGATCGCCGCCGCGGTGGAGCGGCCGATGCCGGGCAGCGCGGCGATCGCGGCAGTCTCGCGCGGAAACTCGCCGCTGTGCCGCTCGACCACGGTCCGCGCGCAGGCGTGCAGGTTGCGCGCCCGGGCGTAGTAGCCGAGCCCGCTCCACAGCGCCATCACCTCGCCGACCGGCGCGGCGGCGAGTGTGCGGACATCGGGAAAGCGTTCGAGAAAGCGCGTGTAGTACGGCAGCACTGTCGTCACCTGCGTCTGCTGCAGCATGATCTCCGACAGCCAGATGCGATACGCATCGCGGGTGTTTTGCCACGGCAGGTCATGGCGGCCGTGTTGCGCCTGCCAGGCGATCAGCCGCCCGGCGAAATCGTCCAAGCGTTCAGCCCCCGGTCAAACCGTGGTCGGCTTGACCCGGCTCGCCGCCAGCCGGGCGCGGCTGCGCGCCTCGTCGGTGTCCGCGCCGTTGGCCACCGCCACGCCCATGCGCCGCTTGAGGAAGGATTCCGGCTTGCCGAAAAGGCGGATGTCGCTCGTGGGCACCGCCAGCGCCTCGGCCACGCCCTCGAAGGCGATGCCCTTTGCCTCGATGCCGCCATAGATCACCGCCGAGGCGCCCGCTGCGCGCAGCGACACGTCAACCGGCAGGCCGAGAATCGCCCGCGCATGCAATTCGAATTCCGACTGCCGCTGTGTGGCCAGCGTGACCAGGCCGGTATCGTGCGGGCGCGGGCTGACTTCCGAGAACCACACATCGTCGCCCTTGATGAACAGCTCGACGCCGAAGATGCCGCGACCGCCGAGATTGGCGGTGACCTTGCGCGCGATCTCGCGCGAGCGTTGCAGCGCCGCCGGACTCATCGCCTGCGGCTGCCACGATTCGACATAGTCGCCATTGACCTGCAGGTGGCCGATCGGGTCGCAAAAATACGTCTGTACGTCGCCGCGCTCGTCGCGCGCACGCACCGTGAGCTGGGTGATCTCGTAATCGAAATCGATGAAGCCCTCGACGATCACCCGGCCCTGATCGACGCGCCCGCCGGCCGCGGCGTAGTGCCAGGCCTTCTCGGCATCTTCCGGCGCCTTGATCGTCGACTGGCCCTTGCCCGAGGACGACATCACCGGCTTGACGATGCACGGGCAACCGATCGCCGCCACCGCCGCGCGCAGTTCGTCGAGCGAATCGGCGAAGCGGTAGGGCGAGGTCGGCAGGCCGAGTTCTTCCGCGGCCAGGCGGCGGATGCCTTCGCGGTTCATGGTCAGCCGGGCCGCCCGCGCGGTCGGGATCACTTCGGCCAGCGCGTCGCGCTCGATCTGCAACAGCATGTCGGTGGCAATCGCTTCGATCTCCGGCACGATCAGGTGCGGGCGCTCGGTCTCGACCAGTTTGCGCAAGGCCGCGCCGTCGGTCATCGAAATCACATGCGCGCGATGCGCCACCTGATGGCCGGGCGCGTTCTGGTAGCGGTCGACGGCGATTACCTCGACACCCAATCTTTGCAGGGCGATAATCACCTCCTTGCCGAGTTCGCCGCTGCCCAGCAGCATGACGCGGGTGGCGGACGGTGACAGCGGCGTGCCGATTCTCATGGGGAAACTCCGAAGCGTGATGGGCGTTCCTGCGGGCGAACCGCAATTATAAGCTGCCGCCAAATGCGGCCCGGCCGGTCGCCGGTTCGCCGCGAAACTCGATGATTCCCGCCTTGCACCCGGCGCCGGACGCCGAATTCAACTCGCGCGAGTACCGCCACGCCCTCGGCCGTTTTGCCACCGGCATCACCGTTGTTTGCACGCGCGATGACAGCGGCAAGCCGGTCGGGCTGACCGTCAATTCCTTCAACTCGGTGTCACTCGATCCGCCGCTGATTGTCTGGAGTCTTGTGCAGCATTCGCCGCTGCGCCCGGCCCTGGAAGGCTGCAGCCACTTTTCGGTCAACGTCCTGTCGCACGACCAGGAGTGGCTGTCACGCCAGTTCGCCGCCCGCAACATCGACCGCTTTGCCGGTGTGGCCTTTGCCGATGGCGCCGGCGGCGCGCCGCTGATCGAAGGCTGCTGCGCATGGTTCGAGTGCCGCAACCAGGCGCGCTACCCGGGCGGCGACCATGTGGTGTTTCTCGGCCGCGTCGAGCGCTACGCGCGGCGCGACTTGCCGCCGCTGGTCTATCACGGCGGTCGCTACCGTCACCTGATCGATTGAATCAGCCGCCGGACACCTGATCCAGCGAAAGCTTCCACGTCTCCAGCAGGTGGCGCAGCAGCACCTGCTCGGCGCGCGAAAAATTCCCGTCCGCCTTGGACAGCACGACGATTGCACGACAGGCGAGCAGTTGCTTCGCCGGGTCGTCCACCAGCGCCAGCATCGGCGCGACGCGCGCCGGCTCCAGCAGTCGAATGCGCCCGCCGTCGCCCGGTTCGAGCAACTCGCGGCAATGGTCGATGATGATCTGGATGAACGCGTCGCGGCTCAGCCCGGCGATGGCGGGAATGTTGTGGCGGTCGAGCGCCTCCAGTTCGGAGTTGGCGAGCCGGCCATCTGCCAGCATGGCAAGCGCGATGATGCGGCCGACCGCTTCGGGGCTGTTCTTCTCGATCTGAGTCATGGTCTGTTCCGGTTTCGATTCGAACTGATTCAGACCGCCCCGGCTCGATCCGGTTCAGCCTGCCCGCGACAGGTGTTCCATACCGCAGCAATTGCTTTGCCGCGTGACAGTTTCGCGGTGCCAGCCGCGTGGCGGCGCGAAACCCTTCGATGCGACAAGCGCTTGGGAGCGCCTGGCGCCCCGGCAACCGCACAAAACAGGCATCGTAAAGCATAAGCGGCGCCACCCGCGGCCGCGGCGGCAGCCGGACGGTCGGCGCAGCTTATGCCATGCGCGACATGAAGCGCTACGTTCTGCCGCACCCGGCGGCCCCGTCCGCAGGGGCCAATCCGGGAAAGGTTTCGCACGGATTTCAGGGACTTGCGGCGTCCTCCCCGATGGCATGGCGGTTGCGCAGAGGGGCCATACCTTCCGCGCGGGGCAGGATCGCCTGGCCCTACGGGAACCTCCGGCGCCAGATCGCCGGGGGGCGCCGCTCCGGCACGACATGCCGGGCGAATTCGCAAACCACAATTTGGGAGACAACATGATCTACGCAGCCCCCGGCCAATCCGGCGCCAAGATTTCATACAAGGCCAAGTACGACAACTTCATCGGCGGCAAGTGGGTGGCCCCGGTCAAGGGCGCGTACTTCGACGTCGTCACCCCGATTTCCGGGCGCAACTACACCAAGGTTGCCCGTTCGACTGCCGAAGACATCGAACTGGCGCTCGACGCCGCCCATGCCGCGGCCGACAAGTGGGGGCGCACCGCGGCGGGCGAGCGCGCCAACCTGTTGCTGAAGATCGCCGATCGTCTGGAACAGAATCTGGAACTGCTGGCCTACGCCGAAACCGTCGATAACGGCAAGCCGATCCGCGAAACGCTGAACGCGGACATTCCGCTGACCATCGACCACTTCCGCTATTTCGCCGGCTGCGTGCGTGCCCAGGAAGGCGCGCTCTCCGAAATCGACGAAACCACCGTGGCCTATCACTTCCACGAGCCGCTGGGCGTCGTCGGCCAGATCATCCCGTGGAATTTCCCGATCCTGATGGCCGCCTGGAAACTCGCCCCGGCACTCGGCGCCGGCAACTGCGTGGTGTTGAAGCCCGCCGAATCCACGCCGATCAGCATCCTGATCCTGGCCGAACTGATCGCCGACCTGCTGCCGCCCGGCGTGCTCAACATTGTCAATGGCTTCGGCCGCGAAGCCGGCATGCCGCTGGCAACCAGCAGGCGCATCGCCAAGATCGCCTTCACCGGCTCAACCACCACCGGGCGGGTGATCGCACAGGCGGCTGCCAACAACCTGATTCCGGCCACGCTGGAACTCGGTGGCAAGTCGCCCAACGTCTTCTTCGCCGATGTCGCCGATGCAGACGACGACTTCTTCGACAAAGCCGTCGAAGGGCTGGTGCTGTTCGCCTTCAACCAGGGCGAAGTGTGCACCTGCCCGTCGCGCGCCCTGATCCACGAATCGATCTACGACAAATTCATGGCGCGGGTGCTGCCGCGCGTGGCTGCGATCAAGCAGGGCAGCCCGCTCGATAGCGACACCATGATGGGCGCCCAGGCTTCGCAGGAGCAGATGACCAAGATCATGACCTACCTGGATCTGGGCAAGCAGGAAGGCGCCAAGTTGCTGATCGGCGGCGAACGCGCCCATCTCGGGGGCGATCTGGCCGACGGCTACTACATCAAGCCGACCCTGTTCAAGGGCCACAACAAGATGCGCATCTTCCAGGAAGAAATCTTCGGGCCGGTGCTGGCCGTCACCACCTTCAAGGACGAAGCCGAAGCGCTGGAAATCGCCAACGACACGCTGTACGGCCTCGGTGCCGGCGTCTGGTCGCGCGATGGCAGTGTGGCCTATCGCATGGGCCGCGCGATCAAGGCCGGCCGCGTGTGGACCAACTGCTACCACGCCTATCCGGCCCACGCCGCATTCGGCGGCTACAAGGAATCGGGCATCGGCCGCGAGACGCACAAGATGATGCTCGACCACTACCAGCAGACCAAGAACCTGCTGGTCAGCTACAGCCCGAAGAAGCTCGGCTTCTTCTGATTTGACGGCGACAGCGCGCAAGACTCACCGGGGCGGGCATCCGCCCCGTTTCATTTGGAGCCGACCATGGTCGAAAAAGTCATTGCCACACAGGCGACGCTGGATCTGATCGAATTCCTCAAGACCAAGCACGGCCCGTCGCTGATGTTCCATCAATCCGGCGGCTGTTGCGACAACAGCGCGGCCAACTGCTACCTGCCGGGCGAACTCACCATCGGTGCCGGCGACGTGCTGCTCGGTGAGATCGGCGGCTGCCCGTTCTACATGAGCACATCGCAGTACGAATACTGGAAGCACACCCAGCTCATCATCGACGTCATCGACGGCCGCGGCGGCACCTTCTCGCTCGAAGGGCCGGAAGGCAAAGCCTTCCACACCCGCTCGCGCGTATTCACCGACGAGGAATGGGCTGAATTGCAGGCAAGCGGCGCTGTGTAGAACCAGACATCCCACGCCGTCTTCGCGGACTGCGTTAAGCAGCCATCGCCGTAAGCCGCATGAATGCTTGATCTGCGGCATGGCATTGCCAGAAGCCGCGCTATTGCTCGCTGGTGAGGCAGGCAGGCCCGAGGACACGGCTCAGCGACCGTTGCAGCCGCGGCGACGATCAGAGTGCCGCCGCATTCGCGCCGTTCACGGTGCGGCGCAGGTCGAGTACTTCGCAACGATCGCGGTGCGCACACCATGTTCGGGCGCCTGCCCCGTCCATGCGACCAGCAGGCAGCCATCGTAAGAAACGATCTGCGGAACGCCGCTGTCGCGCCCGGCGCTGAGGGTGGCGATACGTTCGACGGGCAACGCAACGCCGGCCCGAATGCGCCGAAGCAGCAGACCTGCCGATTTGTACGCCGCGTCCGGCGCACCGATCCAGGAGACCACCGCGGTATTCGGGTCGGCCCAGGCGACACCGACCCGGCCGAGCGGCCCCCCGGTGTCGACGTCGACAGCGGGTGTGAAGGTGGCGCCACCGTCGTCGGAAACGGCGGCGCGCACGCGGGCCTGGCCACCCGCGGCCGAAAACCACGCTGCGGCAACCTTGCCGCCGGCCGCCGCAAGCGCGGGGCCATTGGTCGGACAGGCGTCGATCTGCCAGCCTTCGCCGCCGAGCGGGCGCGCGGCGAGCCATTTGCCGTCGGCATAGCGTGCGGTCAGGTTGTCGCGTATTTCGGCGTCGGTTCTGCCGCGCCAGGCGGCGAGTGCGCCGTTCGCCGTGCCGATCGCCGCCGTCTGGCAGCAGGTGCAGACGTTGGGGTCGACGACGCTCTCGGCGCCGATGCTGCCATCGCGCTCGATGCGTGCAAAGCGCAGGGCGAAGTTGCCGGATTTGCCCGGATGCCGCACCTTGTCGGCCGCTTTCACGTAGTCACGGCCGTCGAGCCACACCACGCCGGCTGCGCTGCCGAGCGGGAAGACGGTGGCGAATCCGTGCTCGGCGGCAGCAGCGTCCCTGTGCGGCGAGCTCGCGGCGCGCCAGGTCGCGCCGGCATCGTTCGAGACGGCCATCGCGATATCGTAGTCGTAGGTGCGGCCACCCGGATGCCCGACCAGCCAGTGCGCAATCCAGAACTTCTCGTCGATCGCGACCACCGACGGAAAGTCTGCCCAGTTGAGGAACCAGTTGGCGCCGCGCGCGACTTCGCCACTGCGCACCCAGTGGCCGTTGCGCAGCACGGCGAACTTGAGCGCCGCGCCGGCATCGACCGCTTCGACCCAACTCATCAGCGCGCCCGAACTTGGCAGCGCCGCAAGTCGCGGCAGCCGCGCGCCGTTACCCGCCGGATTGTCGAACAAGATCGCTGCGTCTCGCGATGTCTGCGTGGCGCCGCCCGACACCCCTTGCCAGAGCGTTGCGCCGAACAGGACGATGGCGATGGCAAGAAGAACCGCCGGCCGGGAAACCGGTTCGCGAATCATCCTGACTGTCCGACGCGCATGCCGCTTAGAACTGCGCCGTCCAGGTCAGATCGACACTGCGCGGCGCGGCGACATACACCTGCGTGGTGCTGTAGCCGGACCAGTCGGCGTAGAACCTGTCGCCTAGGTTGCGTCCGCGCAAGGTCAGCGTACTCGACGAGAAGCGGTAGCTGATCGAGGCATCGAGCACCGTGTGTCCCTTGACGCGAATCGTGTTGGCGTTGTCGGTGAAGAAGTCGCCCGCATGCCGCACCGCCGCGCCCAGCGTGAGCGGAAGCCCGGCGAGGCGATACGTGGTGTCGAGATTGAACACCTGATTGGTCACGTTCGGTGGCCGGTTGCCCGAGCGGTCGGCGCCTCCCGCTTCACGCAATTCGGTGAACTTCGAATCGATGAAGGCAGCATTGGCCCCGACCTGCCATTGCCGCGTGACGGCGAACGAGAAATCCAGTTCCACGCCCTTGGCCTCGCGGCTGCCCCCTTGCACTGTCAACGATGGCGTGACCGGATCGCGCGTCAGGATGTCGTCCTGCCGGATCTTGAACAGCGAAACCGTGAACACGCCGCGATCCTGCAGGAACGACGACTTCATCCCGGCCTCGACCGACTTGCCCTTCGACAGATCGAATGCGGCGCGCGCCGTATTGCTTAGCAGCAGCGTCGTGATCGGCGCGGTCGCGCGGTTGTACTGCGCATAGATTTGCGTGCCCGCCACGACATCGAAAACCGTACCGATGCGCCAGGAGTGTTGATGCGCGAGCGAAAGTACCCAGTTTTATAAGGTAGTGCGCGTTGAAAATTACCCAGGGTGATTTACCTTCGCTGCTCATTTGTTGAGCAGGGACAAAGGAGATGATCACCATGAAGCAATTGGGAAGAGTTCGACGCTTGTTTTACCGTGATGGCCTGTCGTTATCGGAGATAGAGAGACGTACGGGCCTGACGCGCAAGACTGTGAGGGGCTGGCTGAAGGCGGCGGAAGGGACGGAACCGGTGTATCGACGGCGCCCCGCCGAAGACACCAAGATTGCGCCCTTCGCGGAGCATCTGACCAAAGCCCTGGAAATTGATGCGCGCCGCCCCAAGCGCGACCGGCGCACCGCGCTGAAACTGTTTCGCGAGATTCAGTCTGCCGGCTTTGACGGCGACTACAGCCGAGTTACTGAGTTTGTTCGGCGCTGGCGCGACAACGGTGGTCAGTCGCTGGCCAAAGCCTATGTTCCGCTGAGATTCGATCTGGGCGAAGCCTTTCAGTTCGATTGGAGCGAAGAGCGCTTGGTCATCGGCGGCGTCTGGCGCAAGATTCTGGCCTCTCACCTGAAACTCTGTGCCAGCCGGGCCTTCGTCGTACAGGCGTACCCGACGCAGAGCCATGAGATGCTGTTCGATGCGCATACGCGGGCCTTCGCCACGCTGGGCGGCATACCGCGTCGTGGCATCTACGACAACATGAAGACCGCCGTCGACAAGGTCAAGAAGGGCAAGGGGCGAATCGTCAATACGCGCTTTGCCGCCATGGCCTCGCACTACCTGTTCGATGCCGACTTCTGCAATGTTGCCAGCGGATGGGAGAAAGGCCTCGTCGAGAAGAACGTGCAGGACAGTCGGCGGCGTATTTGGCAGGAGGCTGCTCAGGAACGATTTGGCTGCTTTGCCGAACTCAATGTCTGGCTGCTGGCGCGCTGTCGGGCACTGTGGCAGGAACTGCGCCACACGGAGTACGAGAACCTGAGCATTGCCCAAATGCTCGAACACGAACAGCCCAGTCTGATGCCGATGGTCACGCCCTTCGACGGTTACGTGGAAACCTTGGGCAAGGTCTACAGCACATGCTTGGTCATCGAGGATCGCAATCGTTACTCGGCACCGTGCGAACTGGTCGGGCAGATGGTCAGCATTCGGATCTACCCGGAGCGCATCGAACTGGTTGCCCACGATGCCGTGGTGGCCAGCCATGTGCGTTGCTTCGAGCGCAACCAGATCCGCTACGACTGGCAGCACTACATCCCGCTGATCGAGAGAAAGCCTGGAGCACTTCGAAACGGCGCGCCATTTGCCGACATGCCCGAGCCACTGCTGCGCCTGCGCGGCTTGTTGCTCAAGCGCGAAGGCGGCGACCGTGTCATGGCGAAGGTGCTGGCCGCGGTACCCAAGTCCGGGCTTGAGGCCGTGCTGGTCGCTGTGGAACTGGTGCTGGCGTCGGGAAACCCGAGTGCCGAGCATGTCGAGAATGTGCTCAATCGGCTCAAGGCGGCAGTCCCACCCGAGTGTGTGCAGACCAGTCTGGAGCTTGCCGAGGCACCCATTGCCGATACCGGGCGCTATGACCGCCTGCGCGAGGAGATGAGCCATGCGTGATGTCGCTGCGCAACTCAAGGCATTGCGCCTGTATGGGATGGCCGGCGCATGGGAGGAACTCGTTGCTCAGGGCAACTCGGCAGGGCTTCAGTCCGCCCGTTGGCTAATCGAGCATCTACTGGACACCGAGCACGCGGATCGGGCCATACGCTCGATCAGTTACCAGTTGCACACCGCCAAGTTTCCGGTGCATCGCGATCTCGCCGGATTCGAATTCGAGCAGTCGAAGGTGGATCGCGGCCTGATTACAGAGTTGGCCGAGCTCTCCTTCGCAGAGGCAGCCCACAACGTCGTGTTCATCGGTGGGACCGGAACGGGCAAGACGCATCTGGCCACAGCGCTCGGCATCTCCGGCATCACCGGCCACGGCAAGCGGGTGCGCTTCTACTCGACGGTCGATCTGGTGAACCTACTGGAGCAAGAAAAGGCGGCCGGCAAGGCCGGGAAACTGGCCTTTGCCCTGTTGCGCATGGACCTGGTGATTCTGGACGAACTGGGCTATCTGCCCTTCAGTCAGGCCGGCGGCGCCTTGCTGTTCCACCTGCTGTCCAAGCTCTATGAGCACACCAGCGTGATGATCACGACGAACCTGACCTTCGGCGAGTGGGCCAGCGTGTTTGGCGACGCAAAGATGACGACGGCGCTGCTGGACCGCCTGACGCATCACTGTCATATCGTGGAGACAGGCAACGAGTCCTACCGGTTTCGCCATAGCAGCGCGACGGCAAAGTCGCGCATCAAGGCCAGAGAGCAGAGCAAACGCCCCAGACCAACCACCGAGCAGACGCCCATTTGAGTCGCGCCCGCGCGGGGAAATCCGCTCCGGGCTACGCCCTACGCGGCTTCCCCCGCGCAACCGCGGACCTTCTGATTACGTCGCAAGAAGACAACCACAATGATTGGAGGTGCCCCACACCTTGTGAATACGCTAAACTTATCCACAGATCGCCCTATGATGTACAGCTAAAGCCCCTGGGTAAAATTCAACGCGCACCCCTGGGTATTATCAAACGCGCGCCGACAGACGGGTTCTACGCGCCTTGGCGAATCCACCGCGAGCAGGTGCTGGCGCGGTGCGCCGTCGTCCCGTCGCTCGATGACTTGACCGCGCAGTTCCCATCGTCCGGTCGGGACATCCTGACAATAGACTCTTGAAAGCCAGTATCCATGCGGATTCTGGAGGTGGCTCCTGACAATTCCCGTCGTTCCGCTGGTGGTGGCGAGCGGCTTCGCAGAGCGGTTGTGGTTGTGATTGCGCGGCGAGCTTGGAAAGGCTTTGGCCGTCTTCTTCCAAAGCCCCAAAACGGATCGAGCGCTTTCTGCGGATTCCTTTCAAGGCGCGGTCGTTGCGACCATGCGGCACCGGGCGCTGTTGCAGCGCAACAGTCTGATTTTTCTGCGAAAAATCTCGACGATTCGGCTTGCGCCTCTCGCTTCGCCGGAACAAAACGACTATTCTGTCGTCTGGATAGGGAGGGATCTCTGGCGAGCGATTCGCGTTGATACAAGTGCATAAAAAAAGCACATTTCGAGGAGGAAGACAAAGCGATGGACATGAACCGCAGACAGTTCTTCAAGGTCTGCTCGGCGGGCATTGGAGGCTCCAGCATCGCGGCGCTCGGTTTCAGTGTGAAACCGGCGCTGGCTGAAGCGCGCAACTTCAAGCTCGCGCGAACGACCGAAACCCGCAACACCTGCCCGTATTGCTCGGTGGGTTGCGGCATCATCATGTACAGCCTCGGCGACAAATCCAAGAACGTGAAGGCCGAGATCATCCATATCGAGGGCGACCCCGATCACCCGGTCAATCGCGGCACGCTGTGCCCGAAGGGCGCCGGCCTGATGGGCTTCATCCACAGCGAGAACCGGCTCAAGCATCCCGAGTATCGCGCGCCGGGCTCGAAGGAGTGGAAGCGCATCTCGTGGGACGATGCCCTCAACAAGATCGCCAAGCTGATGAAGGACGACCGCGACAAGAACTTCGTCGCCAAGACCGACGACGGGCTGACGGTCAATCGCTGGCTCACCACCGGATTCCTCGCTGCTTCTGCCTCTTCCAACGAATCGGGCTACATCACGCACAAGGTGGTCCGTTCGATGGGGATGCTGGTATTCGACAACCAGGCACGCGTTTGACACGGCCCCACGGTGGCGAGTCTCGCCCCGACGTTTGGCCGTGGTGCAATGACGAATCACTGGACCGACATCAAGAATGCCGATCTGGTTCTGATCATGGGCGGCAACGCCGCTGAGGCGCATCCGTGCGGCTTCAAGTGGGTGACCGAAGCCAAGCATCACAACAAGGCGAAGCTGGTCGTGGTGGACCCGCGCTTCACGCGCTCGGCCGCCATGTCGGACTACTACGCGCCGATCCGCGTCGGCACCGATATCGCGTTTCTCGGCGGCATCATCAATTACCTGCTGTCCAACGACAAGATCCAGCACGAGTACGTCAAGGCCTACACCAACGCCTCGTTCGTGGTGAATGCCAACTACAAGTGCGAGGACGGCATCTTCTGCGGCTACGACGAGGCCAAGCGCAAGTACGACAACAAGGACTGGTCCTACGAGCTGGACAAGGACGGCTTTGCGGTGGTCGACGAGACCATGCAGCACGAGCGCTGCGTGATGCAGATCATCAAGCGCCATTACTCGCGCTACACGCCGGAGATGGTGGAGACGATCTGCGGCACGCCGAAGGCGACCTTTGTCAAGGTGTGCGAGATGATCGCGACCACGTCCAAACCGGACCGCGTGATGACCATCATGTACGCGCTGGGCTGGACGCAGCACTCGCAGGGCTCGCAGATGATCCGCACCGGGGCGATGGTGCAGCTTCTGCTGGGCAACATCGGCCTTGCAGGCGGCGGCATGAATGCGCTGCGCGGCCACTCGAACATCCAGGGCCTGACCGACCTGG
>WBZS01000490.1_pt1 | contig 49580 bp, 40 predicted proteins | sample 5204201 | NCBI WGS metagenome assembly WBZS01 (sample SAMN12344357, study PRJNA552823) | activated sludge metagenome | biome: Activated sludge suspended growth; feature: Nitrification reactor; material: Wastewater; isolation source: activated sludge from nitrification reactor of wastewater...
TTTGTCCTGCAACACCTGAGGTTGAACCCACCATGAAGCTGAAAAACAAGGTTTCGATCATCACCGGCGCCGCACAAGGCATCGGCCTGGCCACCGCATTGAAGTTTGCCGAGGAAGGCTCGACCGTGGTCATCTGCGACCTCAAGCACGACGGCGTCGACGCCGCGGTGGCGATGGTGCGTGCGCGCGGCGCCCAGGCGCAAGGCTTTGCGCTCAACGTCACCGACCGCCCGGCACTGGACGCGATGGTCAGCGCGGTGGTCGAGCACTACGGCCACATCGACGTGCTGGTCAACAACGCCGGCATCACCCGCGACGCGCGCTTCCAGAAGATGACCGCCGAGCAGTTCGACACCGTGATCGACGTCAACCTGCGCGGCGTGTTCAACGCCTCGCAGGCGGTGCTGCACCAGATGGTGGTGCAAGGCGGGGGCGTGATCCTGATCGCCAGCAGCGTGGTCGGCATCTACGGCAACTTCGGCCAGACCAACTACGCCGCCAGCAAGTTCGGCGTCATCGGCTTCACCAAGACCTGGAGCCGCGAGCTCGGGCCCAAGGGCATCCGCGTCAACGCGGTGGCGCCGGGCTTCGTCGAAACGCCTATCCTGGCGACGATTCCCGACAAGGTGCTGCAGCACATGCGCGAGCAGGTGCCGCTGCACCGCCTGGGCAAGCCGGAAGAAATCGCCAACGCCTACGCCTTCCTGGCCAGCGACGAGGCCAGCTACATCAACGGCGCGGTGCTGGAGGTATCGGGCGGAATGACGGTCTGAAGCGGCTGAGCGACCGCGCGGCCGGCGTCGCGCCGGTGCAGTTGCCGCGGCGGTGACAATCGCCGCCCGATCACGCCCCCAAGCCACGCCCGCCGCGCAGCCACTCCAGCCGATGTACGCCTTGTTCGACGACGCCGGCAAGTTCCTCGCCGGCCGGGTGCTGTCCGAAGCCGATACCTCGCTGCAGATTGAGCTGGAGTCGGGCAAACGCGTGAAGGCCAAGTCGGCCAACGTGCTGCTGCGCTTTGCCAGGCCCGAGCCGGCGGCGCTTCTGGCCAGCGCCCACGCGCTGGCCGCCGAGATCGACCTCGACCTGGCGTGGGAATTCGCGCCGGCCGGCGAATTCGGCTTTGCCGAGCTGGCGCGCGAGTATTTTTCGGCCCAGGCCGGGCCGGAGCAGCAGGCTGCGGCGCTGTTTCGGCTGTTTGACGCGCCGCACTACTTCCGCCGCGCCGGCAAGGGCCAGTTCAAGAAGGCGCCGGAAGAAACCGTCAAGGCCGCGCTGCTGGCGATCGAGCGCAAGGCGCAGCAGGCGGCGCAAATCGAGGCCTGGGCCGCCGCGCTGGTCGCCGGCGACTGCCCGCCGCCGGTGCGCGAGCAGCTCTACCGCATCCTGTTCAAACCGGACAAGAACGCGCCGGAATACAAGGCGGTGGTCGAGGCGGCGCGGCGCAGCCAGCGTCCGCCGCTGCTGCTGCTGAAGGACGCCGGGGCGATCGCCTCGCCCTACCAATTCCACTGGCGGCGCTTTTTGTTCGACATGTTCGGCAAGGGCACGGCGTTTCTGCCGCTGGCTGCGCCGGCGGTCAAGGACACGCTGCCGCTGGCCGAGGTGCAGGCGTTTTCGATCGACGATTCGCAGACCACCGAGATCGACGACGCGTTGTCGGTGCGCGGCCTGGGCAGCGGCCAGGTGGTGCTGGGCATCCACATCGCCGCGCCGGGGCTGGCGCTGGCCGCCGACTCGGCGCTGGACAAGGTGGCTCGCGAGCGGCTGTCGACGGTGTACATGCCGGGCGGCAAGCTGACCATGCTGCCCGACGACGTGGTCCAGGCCTACACGCTGATAGAAGGCCGCGACTGCCCGGCGGTCAGCCTGTACGTGACGCTTGATGAAGCCACGCTGGCCACCACGGCCACCGACACACGGCTTGAGCGGGTGCCGATCGCGGCCAACCTGCGCCACGACCAGTTGGACGAGCGCGTCACCGAGGCCAGCTTGAGCGGCGCCGCGGTGGCCGACTTTCCGTTCGCCGCCGAGCTGGGCTTCGCCTTCCGGCTGGCCAGGCACCTGAAGGCGCAGCGCGAAGTGGTGCGCGGCAAGCCTGAAACCTTCAATCGGCCGGACTACAACTTCCGCCTGCAGCGCGCCGACGGCCAACCGCTGGACGCGCTGCCCGATGGCAGCGAAACGGTGACGATCAGCGAACGCCGCCGCGGCGCGCCACTGGACCTGATCGTCAGCGAGGCGATGATTCTGGCCAACAGCCACTGGGGCGGCTGGCTGGCCGAGCACGGCGTGCCCGGCATTTACCGCAGCCAGGCCAGCCTGGCGCCGGGCATCAAGGTGCGCATGGGCACACGGCCGCTGCCGCACGCCGGCATGGGGGTGGCGCAGTACACCTGGGCCACCTCGCCGCTGCGGCGCTATGTCGACCTGGTCAACCAATGGCAAATCATTGCCTGCGCGCGCCACGGCCGCACCGCCGCGCTGGCCGCGCCGTTCAAGCCCAAGGACGCGTCGCTGTTTTCGGTGATTTCGTCGTTCGACGCCGCCTACACCGGCTACAACGACTTCCAGCGCGACATCGAACGCTTCTGGACCCTGCGCTGGCTGGAGCAACACGCGGTCACCGAGCTCGACGCCGCGGTGCTGAAAGACGGCCTGGTGCGCGCCGACACGCTGCCGCTGGTGTTTCGCGCGCTTGGCTGCGAGGCCTTGCCGCGCGGCGCACATGTGCGCGTGCGCATCACCGGCATCGACTTGCTGACGCTGGACCTGCACGCCTCGCTGCTGGCGCGGCTGGACGATGCGCCGGCTGCCGCCGCGGCGGACGACGCGGGTGACGACGACGACAGCGCCGCCGCTGCGGCGCCGCTGGCGCTGGCCATCGACCTGGCCGATGCCGGCGACGAGGCCGCGCCGGGCGCAGCGGATGGCGGCGCTGCCGCGCCCAGCGCTGGCGGCTGACGAACATCGCCAAACGCCGCCAGAATCAACAATCATCCCTGCCGCAACGGGCCAGAACCGCGATGCACCCGCTGTCGCCGCACCAGCGCTCGAGCAGCCGCCGCCTGCAATGGGCGCTGGGGCTGTCGATCGGGCTGCACGCCGCGCTGCTCGGTTTTCGCATCGCCGACCCCGAGCGCTTTGAGCGCGTTTTCCGCGACACGCCGCTGGAGGTCATCCTGGTCAACGCCGGTGACGGCCAGCGGCCGCTGCAGGCGCAGGCAATCGCGCAGGTGGCCTTGTCCGGCGGCGGCGACGCGGCCGCCGGGCGCGCCACCTCGCCGCTGCCGACCGCGCCGCGCAAGGAATTGGGCGACGCGCCGGACGAGGCGCACCGCCGGCTTGACCAGCTCCAGCAACAGCAACAGCAATTGCTGGCCAGCATCCGGCGCGAAGTCGCCACGCTGCCGCCGCCCGACCCGCAGCGCGACGCCGGCACGCCGCAGGAGCGCGAGCAGGACGAGCGCCGCCGCCAGTTGCTCGATCAATTGGCCGAGATCGAAAAGCGCATCAACGACGACAACCTGCGCCCGCGCAAGCGCTACATCGGCCCGGCCACGCGCGACGAGGTCTACGCCGTCTATTACGACAGCCTGCGTCGCCGGATTGAAGAACGCGGCACGCGCGACTTTCCGGTCTACCAGGGCCACAAGCTGTACGGCGAGCTGACCATGAACATCACCATCGACCGCGACGGCCAGGTGCTCGACGCCGAGGTGGTGCGGCACTCGGCGTCCAAGGTGCTTGACCAACGGGCGGTGGCCATCGTCCGCGCCGCAGCGCCCTATGGCCGGTTTGATGCGGCGATGCAGGCCCAGGCCGACCAGATCGTGGTCACCTCGCGCTTTCGATTTACGCGCGACCTGGAACTGGAAACCACCCTCAGCAACGCCACGGCGCGCTGAACCACCTCGCACAGACGCTCGATGGGCTGGCGCCAACACCCGCTGTGGCCGCCGCTGAAGCGGCTGCTGGTCCTGCTGGGCGTTTGCCTGCTGGCACTGCAGATGTGGTTTGCGCTGCGCATCGCGGCCATGCTGCTGATCGACCCGCAGTCCACCGCCTTCCAGCGCAGCGAGGCCTGGCGCCTGCTGAGCACCCAGGGCCGCATCGTCTGGGCCCAGGAGTGGCGCGATCGCAACCAACTGGGCGAGCCCATTGCCCGCGCGGTGATCGCCAGCGAGGACGGCGGCTTCGTCGACCACGGTGGCGTCGACTGGGACGCGCTGGAAAACGCCTGGAGCCGCAACCAGCGCGCCGAGGCGCGCGCCGAAAAGCGCAATGCCCAGGTCGAGCGCCGCGCCGCGCAGGCCAGCGCCAAGGCGGCCTCGGCGCTGCGCGCCAGGCGCGTCGAACCCAAGCTGATCGGCGGCTCGACGATCAGCCAGCAACTGGCCAAGAACCTGTTTTTGTCCGGCGAGCGCACCGCCTTGCGCAAGGCGCAGGAGGTGGTGCTGACCTATTTGCTCGAGGCGATGCTCGGCAAGCGCCGCATCCTGGAGATTTACTTGAACAGCGTCGAGTGGGGCGAGGGGCTGTTCGGCGCACAGGCCGCGGCGCAGTACTACTTCCATAGCGACGCACTGCGCCTGGGCAATGCGTCGGCAGCAAGGCTGGCGGTGATGCTGCCCGCACCAAAGCGTTTTGAGCGAACCCCGGCGTCGCCCTACCTGTTGGGCCGCGCGGCCACGGTCAGCGCACGCATGGGCGACGTCGAGTTGCCCTGAGCGGCCCCCGCGCCGCTGCCGGCAGCGGCCCGCAGCCTTGGCGAGGTCGCCAATTTGTCACGCCTCGGGTGGCGCGCGACAAGGCGCACGGCTGTGCCGCGCTCAACCCGTGGCCGACCGCGCCGATGCCCAGCACAGCCGCCGCATGCCTGCTTTTGCTGCGACCGCCACGCCGTTGCCGCCGCCAACCCTAACCTCAGCGCCGCATTCGCCGCCCGCCGCTGCCCTGCCCGGCGCATGGCGGCAGGCTTATGCCCGGCTGGTGGCGCGGGTCAGCCTTTATCCGGCCGACCACCCGCACGCCGGCGCCTACCGCGCACGCCAGCTCGACGCCGTGATGCGGCTGTTTCCGCTCACCGCGCTGGTCAATGTGCTGATCGGGCTGCTGGTGGCCCATGTCTTCTGGAAGCCCGACACCCGCACGCAGGTGCTGGTCTGGTACGTGGTGGTGGTGCTGCTGCAGGCCAACGGCCTGCCGGGGTGGTGGCAGCAGTACACCGGGCGGCTGCGGCGCACGGTGTCGCGGCGCGGCTTGCGGCGGGTGATGCTGCACTCGCTGGTCATTGGCCTGATGTGGGGCGCCATGCCGGTGATGCTGGCGCCCGCGGCGAGCGACGCCGAACGGGTGCTGATCTGGGTCATCACCGCGGCGATGGTCGGTGGCGGCAGCTTCACGCTGTGCACTTTGCCGGGGTCGGCGACCGTGTTCCTGCTGACGACGATAACGGGCAGCAGCCTGTCGCTGGCGCTGTCGGACTACCCGCTGCGCATCGAAGGCGCGCTGTTGAACGTGGGCTATACGCTGGTGTCGGTGGCCTCGGCGTGGATCACCGCGCGCGCCTTTTGCCGCCAGTTGCTCGCCGAAAGCCAGGTCGAGCAACAGCGCCAGGTCATCGGCCGGCTGCTCGAAGACTACGCCGAAAGCGCGCGCGACGTGCTGTGGGAAACCGACGCGCAGCTCCAGCTGCGCCAGGTCACGCCGCGGCTGGCGGCCTTGTTTGGCCTGCCGCCGGAACAAATGGAGGGCGTGTCGCTGACGCAGGCCCTGCAAAACCTGCTCGGCGCGCCCGGCCGGGACACCGAGCAGGCGATACAGGCGCTGCGCGACAGCATGGCGCGCGAAATGCCGTTTCGCGAGCATTTGCTGCCGCTGCAGGTGCTGGGCGAGGCGCAGTGGTGGACGGTGTCGGGCAAGCCGCTGCTCGACGCCGCCGGCCATTGCGTCGGCTGGCGCGGCGTGGCCACCGACACCACCGCCGCGCACCACGCCAAGCAGCAACTGGCCTTGCTGGCGCAAAGCGACGCGCTGACCGGCCTGGCCAACCGCGCCGGCTTCCACGCCGCGGCCGGCGCGGCGCTGACCGGCGCCGGCGCCGAGCAACGCCAACGCGCGCTGGTGTGGCTGAACATCGACCATTTCAAGGACACCAACGAGTCGCTCGGCCTGGCCGCCGGCGACGCGGTACTGGTCGCGGTGGGGCAGCGGCTGGACCGCTGCGCGCTGCGCAGCGAGGTGGCGGCGCGCCTGGGCGGCGACGAGTTCGCGCTGCTGCTCGAGGCCGACGATGTGCTACAGGTCGACCAGCGTCTGCGCAAGCTGTTCGACAGCGTGGCCAACGCCTGCACCCACCAGGGAGCACCGATCGCGGTGCGGCTGTCGGCGGGCGTGGCGCTGTGGCCCACCGACGGCAACGACCTGGAAAACCTGATGCACCACGCCGGCCTGGCGTTGCGCGACGCCAAACGCGGCGGGCGCGGCAACTGGCGCTGGTTTGCACCGCAAATGGGTGCCGATTCGCGGCGCCGGCTGGGCATTGAGCAGGCACTGCGCGATGCGCAGGACAACGGCGAACTCAGCCTGGCCTACCAGCCGCAGGTGACGCTGGACACCCAGACCGTGAAGGGCTTCGAGGCCCTGTTGCGCTGGCAGCACCCGGAACTGGGCACCGTGTCGCCGGCCGAGTTTGTGCCGATCGCCGAGGCCAACGGGCTGATCGAACGCATCGGTGAATGGGTGCTGTTTGAAGCCTGCCGCCAGGCCATGCAATGGCCGGCCAGTGTGGCGGTCTCGGTCAACGTCTCGCCGGTGCAGGCCATGCTGCCGAGCTTCCCGCACACCGTACAGCGCGCCCTGGCCGAGACCGGTCTGCCGCCGGCGCGGCTGGAGCTGGAAATCACCGAGTCGATCTTCATCCAGGACAGCGCGGTGACGCTGAACACGTTGTCGACGCTGCACACCCTGGGCGTGCGCATTGCGCTCGACGACTTTGGCACCGGCTACTCGTCGCTGGCGTATTTGCGGCGCTTCCCGTTCGACACGCTGAAGATTGACCGCGCCTTCGTGCGCGACCTGCTGACGCGGCGCGACGCGCGGGCCATCGTCGACACCATCCTCGAGCTGGCCAGCACGCTGAAGATGAGCACGGTGGCCGAAGGCGTTGAAGAAGTGGCGCAATTGCGCGCGCTGCAGCAGCAGGGCTGCCACCTGGTGCAGGGTTACCTGGTGGCCAAGCCTATGCCCGCCGCCGCGGCGGCCGAGTTCATCCAGCGAAAGGCACGGCGACCGGCGCCGGCCAGGCCCCGGCAACGCCTGGCTGAAGAGGCGGCGCTGGTCTGAACGGCGTGCGCGGGGTCGCGCCCCCGTAAACTCGGCGCGCGATGGACCACGGCACGGCACAGGACGAATTGACCACCTTGGCCGCCCGCCTGGTGATCGACGAGGGGCTGGAATACAGCGCCGCCAAGCGCAAGGCGGCGCGACAACTGGCGCGCCACGGCGAGCGCGGCGGCGCGCTGCCGGGCAACGAGGCGGTCGAAGACGAGGTGCGTGCGCAACTGCGCCTGTTCCACGCCGACCTGCAGCCGGCCGAACTGCTGGCGTTGCGCCGGCTGGCGCTGCAGTGGATGGAGCGGCTGACCGAGTTCCGGCCGCACCTGGCCGGCGCGGTGTGGCGCGGCACCGCGACACGGCGCTCGGCAATCCACCTCGACCTGTACTGCGACGACGCCAAGGCGGCGGAAATCGCGCTGATCAACCAGGGCGTGGCCTACGATGTCGCGAGCCGGCCCGACCCGCGCGGCGGGCGTGAGCCGGTCAACGTGCTGCGGCTGGCCAGCCGCTGCGGCGGCTGGCGCGAGCCGGTGACCTTGCTGCTGTCGGTGCTGGACCACGACGACCTGCGCGGCGCGCTCAAGCCCGACGCACAAGGCCGAAGCTGGCGCGGAGATGCCGCCGCGCTGCGCCGCCTGCTCGACGCCGAGGCGGCGGCGTGACGGCGGCATTGCTGCAGCGCCGGTCAGTATGGGCCGGTGTCGCGCTGGCGGCGCTGGCCGCCGGCGTCGGTTTCGGCGTCTTGCGGCGCGGCGACGGCGATGATGCGCTCGCCGCGCTGTGGGCGCTGCGTCTGCCCAAGCCCGACGGTGGCGAGCTGGCGATGGCCGATTTGCGCGGCCGACCGCTGGTGGTCAATTTCTGGGCCACCTGGTGCCCGCCATGCGTGCGCGAGCTGCCGACGCTGGACAGGTTTGCACGCCAACGCGCCGGCGAAGGCTGGCAGGTGGTGGCGTTGGCGGTCGACGATGCGCAGGCGGTGCGCAATTTCATTCAGCGCCTGGGAATCGGTTTGACGGTCGCGGTCAGCGGGTTTCAGGGCACGGAATTGCTGCGTCAATTGGGAAACAGTCAAGGCGGCCTGCCATTTACGATTTTGGTCGGACGTGCGGGACATTTGCTGCAACGCAAAATCGGTGAAATAACCGCCGCCGATTTGGAACGCTGGCACGCGCTGGCCTGACGCGCCAGCCAAATGCTCCACTGAAGGCAGATGTTGCTGACAACACGCCGTATGTTGCGCGATTTGCACACCTACTGCCGGCAAGTTGGCGTAAGTTAAATTGACTGGCCTAGGTCGTCGGACCAATTCCGCGCCCGATACGCCGCCGGCCCGCCCGGCACCTTATCGGGCAACTGCCGGCCTGTGACACAATCCGCGCATTTTCAAGCCAGTACGCCGCAATTGCCTGCAGCAGCATGCCGTTTGACTGCCGGTAAGGAATTTGGACCCAAGCGTGCCGGAGCCTTTGAACGGCCACGCCTGTCTGCGGTTGCCAACGGAGCCCGTCATGGACTTGCGCAAACTCAAAACCCTGATTGACCTGGTTTCTGAATCCAACATATCGGAGTTGGAAATCACCGAAGCCGAAGGCAAGGTACGCATCGTCAAAGCCAGCGCCGCAGCCAGCGTGGCCAGCGGCGTGCCACTATCGATGCCGGTGCTGGCCGCCGCGGCGCCGGCGCATGCCGCGCCGGTTGCGCCGCCGGCCGCCGCGACCGCGCCGGTGGAAACCGGCCACATCGTCAAATCGCCGATGGTCGGCACCTTTTACCGCTCGTCCAGCCCCGGTGGCCAGCCGATGGTCGATGTCGGCCAGGCGGTCAAGGCCGGCCAGGCGCTGTGCATCATCGAGGCGATGAAGATCATGAACGAGATCGAGGCCGATGTCGCCGGCACCATCGTCAAGGTGTTGGCCGACGACGGCCAGGCGGTCGAATTCGGCCAGCCGCTGTTCGTGATCGAGTGAGTGCCCTCGATGTTCAAAAAGATTCTGATCGCCAACCGAGGCGAGATTGCATTGCGCATCCAGCGCGCATGCCGGGAAATGGGCATCAAGTCGGTGGTGGTGTATTCGGAGGCCGACCGCGAGGCCAAATACGTCAAGCTGGCCGATGAGGCGGTGTGCATCGGGCCGCCGCCGTCGGCGCAAAGCTATCTCAACATGCCGGCGATCATCTCCACCGCCGAGGTCACCGACGCCGAAGCCATCCACCCCGGCTACGGCTTCCTGAGCGAAAACGCCGACTTTGCCGAGCGGGTGGAAAAAAGCGGCTTTGCCTTCATCGGCCCGACGCCCGAGTCGATCCGCATCATGGGCGACAAGGTGGCCGCCAAGCAGGCCATGGTCAAGTCTGGCGTGCCCTGCGTGCCGGGATCGGAAGGCGCGCTGCCCGACGACAGCAAGGCCATCGTGCAGGCCGCGCGGGCGATTGGCTACCCGGTGATCATCAAGGCCGCTGGTGGTGGCGGTGGCCGCGGCATGCGCGTGGTGCACACCGAGGCCGCGCTGCTGCACGCGGTGCAAACCACCCGCACCGAGGCCGGCGCGGCGTTCGGCAACCCGGCGGTATATATGGAGAAGTTTCTCCAGCACCCGCGCCACATCGAAATCCAGGTCATGGCCGACAGCCACCGCAACGCGGTGTGGCTGGGCGAGCGCGACTGCTCGATGCAGCGCCGCCACCAGAAGGTCATCGAGGAAGCGCCGGCGCCCGGGATTGCGCGCCGCGCGATCGAGCGCATCGGTGACCGCTGCGCCGCAGCGTGCAAAAAAATGGGCTACCGCGGCGCCGGCACCTTTGAGTTCCTGTACGAAGACGGCGAGTTCTATTTCATCGAAATGAACACCCGCGTGCAGGTCGAGCACCCGGTGACCGAAATGGTCACCGGCATCGACATCGTGCAGTTGCAAATCCGCGTCGCTGCCGGCGAAAAGCTGCCGCTCACGCAGCGCCAGGTGCAATTGCGCGGCCACGCGATCGAATGCCGCATCAACGCCGAGGACGCCTTCAAGTTCACGCCGTCGCCCGGGCGCATCAGCGTCTGGCACCCGCCCGGCGGGCCCGGCGTGCGGTTGGACTCGCACGCCTACGCCAATTACATGGTGCCGCCGAATTACGACTCGATGATCGGCAAGATCATCGTCCACGGCGACAGCCGCGCGCAGGCGCTGGCGCGCATGCGCACCGCGCTGTCGGAAATGGTGGTCGAGGGCATCAGCACCAACATCCCGCTGCACCGTCTGCTGCTGGCCGACGCCAGGTTCAACGAGGGTGGCACCAGCATCCACTACCTGGAAGGCTGGCTCGAACAGAACCGGGCGCGATGACCGCGCGCGCCTTGCGTCGCCCACAGCGCGTTGCCTTGCCGGCCCCACGCCATGCATGAACTGGTCATCCGCCTGCCGGAGTCGCTGGTCGAGGCGGTCAGCGACGCGTTGCTGGACGAGTTGGAGGCGTTGTCGGTCACCGTCTGCGATGCCGATGCCGACAGCCCCGCCGAGCAGGCCTTGTTCGGCGAGCCCGGGCTGCCGGCGCCGCGCCCGGGCTGGCAGCACAGCGAACTGGTGGCCTTGTTTGCCGACGCCGCGCAGGCCGAGGCGGCCGGTGAGCTGCTCAGCCAGCAGGACTGGGCGGTCGGTGCGCGGGTCCAGGCGCTGCGCGCGGTGGCTGACCAGGACTGGGTGCGGCTGACGCAGTCGCAGTTCACGCCAGTGGCGATCACCGACGACTTCTGGGTCGTGCCGAGCTGGCACCAGCCGCCGGACCAGGCGCGCCAGGTGCTGCGGCTGGACCCCGGGCTGGCCTTTGGCACCGGCACCCACCCGACCACCCGCATGTGCCTGCGCTGGATTGCGCGCCAGGCGCCGGCGCTGGCACCGAGCTGGTCGCGGCTGCTCGACTATGGCTGCGGGTCGGGCATTCTGGCCATCGGTGCCGCGCTGCACGGCGCGCGCGGCATCGAGGCGGTCGACATCGACCCGGCGGCGGTCGAGGCCACCCGCGCCAACGCACTGGCCAACGGCGTCACCCTGGTCAGCGGACTGCCAGACACCGCGCAAGGCCACTACCCGCTGGTGCTGGCCAACATCCTGGCCACACCGCTGAAGCTGCTGGCACCGCTGCTTGCGGCGCATTTGGCACCCGGCGGTGACCTGGTGCTGGCCGGCATCCTGGCGCGCCAGGCCGACGAGATGCGCGCCGCCTACGCGCCGTGGCTGGCGCTCGATGCTGCCGACCAGGAAGACGGCTGGGTGCTGATGCACGGCCGCGCCTGACCACCCGAGGCTGCCCCCGCGATGCTGAACCTGGCCACCCGCTGCGCCGCCTGCGGCACCGTGTTCCGGGTCGCGACCGAGCAGTTGCGTGCCTGCGAAGGCTGGGTGCGCTGTGGCCGCTGCAATGCGGTGTTTGACGCGTCGCTGGCGCTGATCGACCTTGAACTCGGCGAACCGGTGGTGCTGCACGGCCTGACCCGGCCGACCACCGGTGACCCGCAACCGCCATCCACCGGCGCGCCGGGCGTGCCCGGCGCGGCCAATGCCAGTGCCAGCACGCGCAACCCCGATCCGCTGTCCCACATCGTGCCGGTCGACTGGCATGAGCACCAGCAACGCAAGCGCGCCGTCGCGCGCGCGGCGGCAACCGCCACGGCAGTCACCTCCGCCGACAGCCGCACCAGCGCGACCGCGCCGGACGCGCGCCCCGGCGCCCTGGCGTCACTGCTGCACGCCCGTTCAGCCGATGACGCCGCCGGCGCAGGCTCGGTATCCAGCGCGCCGGACAGCGGCCGCCGCGAACCCGCGCTGGTCGACGCGCCTTCCGCCGGCAATGAATCGGCGCTGCAATCCGACGGCGCAGTGTCTGAACTGCCGGCCGACGGCAGCGATGCGGCGCTTGCCGACGCGCAGCCCAGCTTTGTCCGCTCGGCCGAGCGCGCCGCGTTCTGGCGCCGCCCCGGAGTGCGCCTGGCACAAGGCGCCGCCGCCCTGGCGCTGGCGGCGGCGGCGCTGCTGCAGGCCGCGCTGCTGTGGCGCAACCCGCTGGCGGCGCAATTGCCGGCGCTGTCGCCGCTGCTGCAGGTGCTGTGCATGGCCGCCGGCTGCCGCGTCGAGCCACCGCGCCGGCTCGACCAGCTCAGCGTCGACGGCTCTGGGCTGACACGAGTCGACGGCTCGCCGCTGCACCGGCTGCAGGTGCTGCTGCGCAACCGCGCCGACACACTGGTGCTGGTGCCGGCGCTGGATCTGACGCTCACCGACAATCAGGGCCGACTGATCGCACGCCGAGTGCTGTCGGCGGCCGACCTGGGGCTGCGCCGCAAGGCGCTCGAGCCAGGCCAGGAACTGCCGATACGGGTGCTGCTGTCAACCGGCGAGCAGCGTGTCGACGGCTACACACTGGAGCTGTTCTACCCCTGACCCGCCCGCCACCCTGCGCGGCTTCGCCCATTTGCCACCCCCGGCGGCCAAGCCGCCCCTCACCTGCCACGCCATGACCGTCCTGATCTGCGGCTCGCTCGCCTTTGACACCATCACCAACTTCCATGGCCGCTTTGCCGACCAGATCATGGCCGACAAGGTGCACATGCTGAATGTGTCGTTCCTGGTGCCGACCATGCGCCGCGAATACGGCGGCTGCGCCGGCAACATCGCCTACACGCTGCACCAGCTCGGCGGCCAGCCGCTGGTGCTGGCCGCGCTGGGCGAAGACGGCGGCGACTACCTGCAGCGCCTGGCCGGCTGGGGGCTGGACACCTCGCAGGTGCTGCGCGTTGCCGATACCTACACCGCGCAATGCACCATCATCACCGACGCGTCGAACAACCAGATCAACGCCTTCCACCCGGGTGCGATGGAGCATGCGCACCTGGCCGCGGTGCCGGTCGAGCGCGGTGACATCCGGCTGGCGATCATTTCGCCCGACGGCCGCGAGGCCATGCTGCGCCACGCCGACCAGTTGGCCGAAGCCGGTATCCCCTTTGTCTTTGACCCCGGCCAGCAGTTGCCACGCTTTGACGGCGCCGAGCTGCGCCGCTTTGCCGAGCGCGCACGCTGGATCACCGTCAACGACTACGAGGCGGCGATGCTTTGCGAGCGCATTGGCACCACGCTGGACGCGCTGTCGCGCCTGCCCAACCTAGATGGCCTGGTGGTGACGCTGGCCGACCAGGGCTGCGACCTGTGGCAGCGCGGCCAGTGCCAGCGTGTGCCCGGCGTGGCCGCCAAGGCGGTGCTCGACCCGACCGGCTGCGGCGACGCCCTGCGCGGCGCGCTGCTGTTCGGTCTGGCGCAAGGCTGGCCGCTGGCGCGCTGCGCGGCACTGGGCAACCAGGTCGGGGCGCTGAAGATTGCCGAGCGCGGTGGCCAAAACCACCGCATTCCTGCCGAGTTGGTTGCCGCCGCCTGAAGAAACGCGCAGGCGCCGACGCCCGGCGATCGACCATTGACGCGGCCGCCTGGGCCGCCGCCCCAACCGGTATCAGTGCAGGATCAAAAGCGGCAGCTTGCTGCGCGACAGCACGTTCTTGGTGTGTGAGCCGAACAGGATTTCGCCCAGGGTACCGCGACCGTGGGTGACCATCACGATCATGTCGCAGCCCGAGGTCTCGGCCTGGTCGACGATGGTCTGGTCAACGCCGTAGGTGCGCGCGTGCAGGCCGCGAAAGGCCACGCCGGCCTCGGCCGCCATGACTTCGAAGCGCGACAGCAGATCGTGCGCATGGGTGTCGGTCTGGGTGACGTGTTGGTCGGCCTGGCGCTCGTAGTCCTGCACCGGCAAGCCGACCTGCGGCATCGGCAAATCGGGCTCGGCGACAAAGCCCGTGATTGACGCGCCAAGCTGGCGCGCCAGGTCAATGCTGGCCTGCATCGCGCGCTTGGACAGCAGGCTGCCGTCCACCGGAACAAACAAATTGCGGTACATGAAGCGGCTCCTTGGTCCCGCGCGAACCCTCAACCATTGCGCCGGCTGAGGTCGCCATATCGACACTGTAGGTGGTCGCCCTCCCGGCGTGAATTGACCAGTGTCAAGCTCATCAGGGCCTTTGGCAACACTCAATCGCGGGCGTAGATGTCGATGTGCTTGGTTTCGCGCAACAACAGCAAACCGATCAAGAAGCTGACCCCGGCGATCACGATCGGGTACCACAGCCCGTAATACATGTCGCCGTTGGCCGCCACCATCGCGAAGCTGATCGACGGCAGCATGCCGCCGAACCAGCCGTTGCCGATGTGGTAAGGCAGGCTCATTGAGGTGTAGCGGATGCGGGTCGGGAACAGCTCGACCAGCATCGCCGCAATCGGGCCATAAACCATGGTGGCGAACAGCACCAGCAGCAGCAGGATGCCGACGATGGACCACCACTGCGGTCCGAATAGCTGAATCGACTTGGCCTTTTCAGGGTAGCCGGCGGCGGCCAGCGCGCTGGACAAGTCCTGCTTGAAGCTGGCCACCGCCTTGGCCGACGCGTCGTCAAAGCGATGCCCGCCGGCGGTGGTGGCCGCGGTGGGCGGCCGCAGCGTGCGCTCGCCGATGCGGATCTCGGTCGGCGCGCCCAGCGCGGCCGGCTCGTTGCGGTAGCTGGCGGAGTTTTGCGCCAGGGCGCGCTTGCCGATGTCGCACGACGAGGTGAAGTCGACCTCGCTGGCGATCGGACTGCCCTGGAACGAGCAGGTCGACGGGTCGGACTTGACGACGATTTGCACCGCCTCCTGGGCCCGCGCCAAGTCGGGGTTGGCGGTCAGCGTCAGGGCTTTGAACAGCGGAAAGTAGGTCAGCACCGCCAGCAGCATGCCGGCCAGGATGATGGGCTTGCGGCCGATGCGGTCCGACAGCGTGCCGAAAACGACGAACATCGGCGTGCCGATCAGCAGCGCCACCGCCTGCATGACGTTGGCGGTGGTGGCATCGACGCGCAGCGCGTTGGTCAGAAACAGCAGCACGTAGAACTGTCCCGTGTACCAGACCACCGCCTGCCCCATCACCAGCCCGAACAGGGCCAGCAGCACGACGCGCATGTTCTTCCACTGGCCGAACGACTCGGTCACCGGCGCCTTCGAGACCCGGCCCTCCTCCTTCATGCGCTTGAACGCCGGCGACTCGTTCATTGACAGGCGAATCCAGACGCTGATCACCAGCAGGAAGATCGACGCCAGGAACGGCAGCCGCCAGCCCCATTCGCCAAACGCGGTGTCGCCGAGCGCGGTGCGCGCGCCAAGAATCACCATCAGCGACAGGCACAGCCCGAGCGTGGCGGTGGTCTGCACCCACGAGGTGTAGGCGCCGCGCTTGCCCTGCGGCGCGTGCTCGGCAACATAAGTCGCCGCGCCGCCGTACTCGCCGCCCAGCGCCAGCCCCTGCAGGATGCGCAGCCCGACCAGAATCACAGGCGCGGCGGCGCCGATCGACGCATAGCCGGGCAGGATGCCGACAATGAAGGTCGACAAGCCCATGATCAGAATGGTCACCAGGAAGGTGTACTTGCGGCCGATCATGTCGCCCAGGCGCCCAAACACCAGTGCGCCAAACGGCCGCACCAGAAAGCCGGCGGCAAACGCCAGCAGTGAGGCAATGAACTGCGCCGTCGGGTCCAGCGCGGCGAAAAAGTGGCGCCCGATGTAGGCCGCCAACGAGCCGTAGAGATAAAAGTCGTACCACTCGAAGACGGTGCCCGCGGCCGAAGCAAAAATCACGCGCCGTTCTTCGCGCGTCATCTGCGGTCCGCTGCGTCCGATACGTCCCGAAACGGGCCGGGCTGCGCTTGTCATGTGTGTCTCCTGATCACTTTTTTTAACCCAACGTCTATCGCCTTGTCAGCAACCTCGCATGGCCAACTATTCGCAGGTGCTCTGACCGCTTTCTGACAGCCAGCCAACAACGGCTTACAGCGGGGCTGACGCGGGATTTCCACTACCTGCGCCGCGCAACGCCCAGCGGGCGTGCGCCCGCGGCGTCCCACTGCGGCCCATCAAACCATGCGTCGCCCGAAAGCGCTGCGCGCAGCATCGGCAGCGCATCGTGGCCGAAAAAGCTGCGCCCGCCGACCACCAGGGTTGGCACGCCGAAGATTCCGGCCGCCACCGCCGCCTCGGTGCGCTGCCGAAGGTCGATCTTCACCTCGGCGCCAGCCGGGTCGCGCAACGGCGCCAGTTCGGCGCACAGCGTGGCAAGCGAGCGCGGGTCGTTCGGGTCGGCGCCGTTGTTGCACCAGGCATGGCGAAAGACCCGCTCGACCACATGCCGGTTCGGGTGCCCACCGGCATCGGCGCAGGCCAGCGCCAGGCGCAGCAGCGGCAACGGGTTGAACGGGTGTGGCCGCGGCAATTCGAGCGTCGTGCCCTGCTGCCGCGCCAGCCATTGCGTCTGGCGGTAGATCCAGCCACGCTTGGGGACAATCTCGGCCGGCCCTTTCTGGCCCCAGGCGTCGAGCAGCCCGGCAAACAGCACCGGCTCGTAGAACACCGCCACGTCAAGCTCGGCCAGGGCCTCAGGCAGTCGGTCGAAGGCCAGCCACGCATATGGCGAGATGACGTCGAAATAAAAAGTAATGGCATGCATGCGCAGGGCTTTCATTCAGCGGTCAACACGCCGCTTCAAGAATCGGTCGGTGGGGTCGCCGGTGCGCGGCCGGTGCGCTGTACAAACACCGCGCGGCGCGCCGGCAGGGTCTGCATCAGGCGACGCCGCTGCGCTTCGGCCAGGCCGCCCCAGGCGGCGATTTCTTCCAGGTTGCGCAGGCAGCCTTCGCACCAGCCGGTGAGCGCATCCATGCGGCACACGCCGATGCACGGACTGCTGGCCGAATCGGTTGCGCCGCTGGCCGGCGTCCGCCTGGGCGGGTCCGACTTCATTCGGCAGGCCGGGGTTCGGCGTCTTCGGTGACGTCGGCAGGCGCGGCGCCGGTCAATGCGCTCAGTTCGGCGGGCGTCAGACAAAACACGCCATTCGGATGGCCAGCGGCGGCCCAGATCTCGGCAAAGCGGTACAGCTCGCGGTCGACCAGTACCAGCGATGGCTCGGCATGCGCCACCGGCGCCACGCCACCGATCGAAAAACCGGTGCGCTGCTTGACAAAGCCGGCATCGGCGCGGCCGATCGCGCCGACCAGCGCCGCCACTTTCGCGGTGTCGACGCGGCGGTCGCCGCTGGCGACGACCAGCACCGCCGCGTCGTCGCTGCGGCGGCGGAAGATCACGCTCTTGGCGATCTGGCCAACCTCGACGCCGAGTGCCGCGGCCGCTTCGGCGCTGGTGCGCGCCGACACGTCAAGCCAGCGCGGGGCGTGGCGGTGGCCGCGTTCGGCCAGGTTGTCGGCGACGCGCCGAAAGCCTTCCGGGCGTTGCGCCAATGCGGCGTCGTTTTCGGTCATCTGCATGCTGTCAGGATGGTGTTCTTGCGCAAGTGCGCGCCTGCAGCGCCCGCGCGGTGCGCGATGCGGTGGGCCGGCCGAGCCGCTCGCTGATGTCGCGCCCGACACGCGCCAGGCGGTCGAGGTCGATGCCGGTGGCGATGCCCATGCCGTGCAGCATGAAGACCACATCCTCGGTGGCCACATTGCCGGTCGCGCCGACCGCATACGGGCAGCCGCCCAGGCCGGCCACGCTGGTATCAAAGGTATGCACGCCCAGCGCCAGGCAGGCCAGGATGTTGGCCAGCGCCTGGCCGTAGGTATCATGGAAATGGCCGCTCACTTCGTGTGCTGGGAACTGCGCCAGCGCGGCAGCCATCACTTCCTGCACGCGGCATGGCGTGCCGACGCCAATGGTGTCGGCAACGCCGCAATGCTGCACACCGATGTCCTTCATCATCAGCACCAACTGCGCCACCGCCGCCACCGGCACCTCGCCCTGGTATGGGCAGCCCAGCGCGCAGGAAATCACCCCGCGCACCTTCAGCCCGGCGTCGCGCGCGGCGCTGACCACCGGCGCAAAACGCTGCACGCTTTCGGCGATGCTGCAATTGATGTTGCGGCGGCTGAAGGCTTCGCTGGCGGCGCCAAACACCACCACCTCGTCCGGACGTGCCGCGGCGCCGGCGTCCAGCGCCGCATGCAGCCCCTGCAGGTTGGGTACCAGCACGCTGCGCCTCAAGCCAGGCGTTTGGCCAACGGCCGACATCACCGCGGCGGCATCGGCCATCTGCGGCACCCAGCGCGGGCTGACAAAGCTGGTGACTTCGATGTCGCGCAGCCCAGCCGCGGCGAGCTGCTGCACCAGGGCCACTTTGTCCACGGTTGATACGATTTGTTTCTCGTTTTGCAGCCCGTCGCGTGGTCCCACTTCCACGAGGGTGACGTGCTTCGGAATCATGGTTACGCTCCAATGCTTCGGCGTTTGCCGGATTGTGGATCGGATACGTGGCCCGACCGGTAGGTGAGGTTGGGGTAGGCCCTTAACCCGGTGTCGTGCCTGCGGTATGTCGCCGCAGTCGTCGCCCTTTGCAAAACCCGCGATGCGTTCCGCCGGCGATCCTGATCGCCCAACCCCCACGCTCAGCCGCGAGCAAATTGCCGCGCGCATTCATCAGTTGATGCTGCGCGAAATTGGCCAGGGCATCAACGCCGAACAGATGCTGTGCCAGCACCGTTACGCCCGCGACGTACTGCTGGTGTGCGAGGCCAACCGCGGCAGCGAACTGGCGGCGTTGGCCGCGGAGTTTCGTATTGCCAGCGCGGCTTTGTTTCCGCCGCAGGCCAACGTTCCCGGGCATGCCGCGGTGGCCACCGATTGGTCGGGCGATACCTCCGGTTTCGGCGTTGCGCAGGTGCCGCCGCGCGCCGCCGATGTCACGCAGGAGTCGTCCGGCGAACGCCGTCGAGGCTGGCTGCCCTGGCGGCGCGCCAAGAGCGACGCCGGGTAAACGCCGCGCGCGGTTCAATCTTTCAAGGTTCAATCTCTCAAGCGTCCGCCAGCTGCAGCAGCGCGCCACCCTCGGCAACCTGATCGCCAACCGCATACAGCAACGCGGCGACGACACCGTCGCGCGGCGCGTGCAGCGTGTGCTCCATCTTCATCGCCTCGATCACCGCCAGCGGCTGGCCCTTGCTGACCGACTGGCCGACGCTGGCCAGCAACGCCACCACCTTGCCGGGCATAGGCGCGGTCAAGCCGCCGCCGTCGCCGGCCTCGCCGGCCTGCGCCAGCGCGTCGATCAGCCGCACCACCGCGCTGCCGTCGGGCGCATGCACCGCGATGTGTTCACCGCGGCCAAACACCTGCAGCCGCAGCCGCCGTGGGCCGAGGTCCACCGCATGCCAGTCGTCGCCGAGCGCCCGGGTGTGCAGCGCGTAGGCCAGGTCGCCAACCTGCAGCCGGCAGCCGCCATCGTGCAGGCGTTCGAGGGCAAAGCCGTGCACCTGCCCGGCGTGCTCGACGTCAAACCAGCGCCGCGCGCCGCCGTGCAGTCGCCAGCCGTCGCGGCGTGACCAGGGGTCGGCGCCACTGGCCGCGGCCTCGTCGGCAAGCGCCGCGGCCGCCACGCCGGCGGCCACCACGTCCAGCGCCAGCGGCGGCTGGTCCAGCACCTGGGCGCGCTCGCGCTCGATCAGCGCGGTGTCCAGGTCGGCCTCGGCAAAGGCGCGGCTGGCGGCGACCCGGCGCAAGAACGCCAGGTTGCTGTGCAGACCGACGATGCGCGTGGCCGCCAGCGCCGCATCCAGCCGCGCCAGCGCCTGCGCGCGGCTGTCGCCGTGGACGATCAGCTTGGCGATCATCGAGTCGTAGTGCGGGCTGATCGCATCGCCCTCGACGACGCCGGTATCGACCCGTACCGCCGCCGGCGCGAACGCCGCATGCGCCGGCCAGCGCAGCACCTGCAAGCTGCCGGTGGCGGGCAGGAAACCGGCGTCGGGGTTCTCGGCGCACAGCCGCGCCTCGATGGCGTGGCCGCGCATCGTCAACTGGTCCTGGCGCAGCGGCAGCGGCTCGCCGGCGGCCACGCGCAATTGCCATTCGACCAGGTCCAGCCCGGTGATGGCTTCGGTCACCGGGTGCTCGACCTGCAGCCGGGTGTTCATCTCCATGAAGTAAAAGCGCAGGTCGTCGTCGGCCTGCGGCTCGGCGATGAATTCGACCGTGCCGGCGCCGACGTAGCCGACCGCGCGCGCCGCGGCCACCGCGGCGGCGCCCATTTCGGCCCGGCGCTCGGCACTGATGCCGGGCGCCGGGGCTTCTTCAAGCACTTTTTGGTGGCGGCGCTGCACCGAACAGTCGCGCTCGAACAGGTAGACGCAGCCGCCGTGGGCGTCGGCAAAGACCTGGATCTCGATGTGCCGCGGCCGGGTGACAAAGCGCTCAACCAGCACCTGGGCGTTGCCAAAGCTGGCCAGCGCCTCGCGTTGGCAGCCGGCCAGCGCGTCGGCAAAGTCTTCGGCGCGGTCAACGCGCCGCATGCCGCGGCCACCGCCGCCGGCGCTGGCCTTGATCAGCACCGGAAAGCCGATGCGCGCCGCCTCGGCGGCCAGCAGCGCCGGCGCGTTGTCGTCACCGTGGTAGCCCGGCACCAGCGGCACGCCGGCGCGTGCCATCAAGGCCTTGGCCGCCGACTTGCTGCCCATCGCCGCAATCGCCGACGGCGGCGGGCCGATGAACACCACAGAGGCGTCGGCGCAGGCCTGCGCAAAGCCGGCGTTCTCGGACAAAAAGCCATAGCCCGGATGCACCGCCTGCGCGCCACAGGCGCGCGCCGCGGCCAGGATCAGGTCGGCGCGCAGGTAGCTATCGCGCGGCGCCAGGCCGCCCAGGCCGACCGCCTCGTCGCAGGCCTGGACGTGGGCGGCGCTGGCGTCGGCATCGGAAAACACCGCCACCGTGCGGATGCCGAGCCGGCGTGCCGTGGCGGCCACGCGGCAGGCGATTTCGCCGCGGTTGGCAATCAAGATCTTGTTGAACACAGCTATGCCGTCCTTTGTCGTTTATCACCTGAAAGCGCAACCCTGGCCATTCACACCACCGCCGGTGGCGCCGATGCCGGAGCGCCGCGCAGCCGGGCCAGCAGGCGCCGCACGAAACGCCACAGCAGCACGATCAGCAGCAGCATCAGCAGCAGCACCGGCACCAGCGCGACCAGGAAGGCGACCGGGTGGGTCCAGGCCAACCACAGCGCGCCAGGTACCGCCGCGTCACCGAGCAGCGACAGCGCGATGTTGGAAAACGGCTCGGGTGAGGTGTTGACCGCGGCGCGGGTGGCGGTTTTCGCGGCGTGCGAGGTCGCCGCCAGGGTGCCGCCCATCAGCGCGGCAATCATTTGCCAGCTACCGGCGTCGGCGCCGAGCACGCCGGCCGCCAGCGCCGCTCCGGCAGGGATGCGGATCACCGTGTGCAGCGTGTCCCACACCGAATCGACCCAGGGCACCTTGTCGGCCAGGAACTCCAGCACCAGCATCAGCCCGGCGGCCCACAACACCGGCTGGTCTTGCAGCACATGCAGGCCGGTGGGCAGCGGCACCCAGCCCAGGCGGCCGGCCAGACCGGTCAGGAACACCACCGCATACAGCCGCAGCCCGCTGGCCCAACCCAAGGCCGCGGCCAGTGCAAACAAGTGCGTGGTGTCGAGTTTGGCCGCAGCATCGCCCAGCGGGCCGGCGGCCGCCGCGCCGCCGGCGGCGGCGGCGCCTTGCAGCGCCTGCTGTACCGCGCTGGCGGCGGCGGCCAAAGACGGCAGGTTCAGGTCCATCGCAATCCCCTCTTCAGCGCGTGAAGCCTACGCCCAGCCGATTGGCCGGGCGCCAGCCCATCACGCCGCCCCGCCACCTGGGGTTGACCCCAGGCACGGGACAATCTTCGCCAACCCGTGGCAGGCGTTGGTGGGCCCGGCCTGGGCCACGCACCGTGCCGGCGCAAATAGTCGGCCACCGGGGGCTGCCATGTGTGCGGGTAACGGCTGAAAAACAGGTGGCCGTCGTCGCCCAACGCCGGCATGGCGATGAACTGCGCCGGCGCGCCGCCTGCGCGAAACGCCTCAAACCAGCGCAGCGGCAGATCGGCGCCGAAATACTGGTCGTTCGGCGCGTAAAGCCAGGCGCTGGGCACGCGCACCTGGCCGCCGCGCTCGGCAAACCATTGCCGCAATTGTTCGGGCGCGCAGGGCAGCCGCGGGTGGGTCGCCGGGTTGCCACCGGCGCCGCCGGCCACGTTGACCACCGCCGCCAGACCGGTCGGCCGCAACGCCGCCAGCGCCAGCGTCGCCACGCCGCCGAAGGAAAGCCCCAGCGCCACGCTGCCGGCCGGCTGTACGTCGGCGCGGCGCCGCATCGCGTTCAGCACGGCCAGCGCTTGCGCCGCCGCGGCGTTGAACGCCGGTGCATAGCGCTTGTGGTCGCAGTCGCCCGACTCCTCAACGTCCGGCCCGCCGCTGGCGCCGTAGCCCACGCGCGTCGGCACCACGACGACAAAGCCCTGGCGCACAAACCAGTTCGCTGCGCCGCGCTCGCGCACGCGGCCCATGCGCGCCCGCGCCGACGCCTGCGGTGGCCGGCCATGGTTGATCAGCGCCAGTGGCCGCGCGGCGTGTTGGCGGTCGTCGCGGTAGATGGTGACGACGATGTCCTGCGCCACCGGCTTGCCCGCCGCGTCGTCAACCCGCACCGCCACCTGCACCACCTCCTCGACGATGCGGGCCTGGCTGGCGCCGGCAGCCGACAGCAGGCAGGCCAGCACCCATGCAGCCGCGGCCCATGAGGAGGCACTGCGCCGGGCGCGCGCGCCGACGCGCGGCAACGCGGGCCGCGGCGCGTGGTCAGCGCACGGACGGCAAGCGGTCACGTCCGACCTACATGCGAAAGACACCGAAGCGCGTCGGCGCGATCGGCGCGTTCAGGCTCGCCGACAGCCCGAGCGCCAGCACACGGCGGGTGTCGGACGGGTCGATCACGCCGTCGTCCCACAGCCGGGCGCTGGCGTAGTACGGGTGGCCCTGGCGCTCGTATTGGGCGCGGATCGGCGCCTTGAACGCGGCCTCTTCTTCAGCGCTCCATTGGCCGCCGCGACCCTCGATGCCGTCGCGGCGCACCGTGGCCAGCACGCTGGCGGCCTGTTCGCCGCCCATCACGCTGATGCGCGCGTTCGGCCACATCCACAGCAGACGCGGCGAGTACGCGCGCCCGCACATGCCGTAGTTGCCGGCGCCGAAGCTGCCGCCAATGATGACCGTGAACTTGGGCACCGCGGCGCAGGCCACCGCGGTGACCATCTTGGCGCCGGCGCGGGCGATGCCGTCGTTTTCGTACTTGCGCCCGACCATGAAGCCGGTGATGTTCTGCAGGAACACCAGCGGCACGCCGCGCTGGCAGCACAGCTCGATGAAGTGCGCGCCCTTGTTGGCGCTTTCGGCAAACAGGATGCCGTTGTTGGCGACGATGCCCACCGGCATGCCTTCGATGTGGGCAAAGCCGCACACCAGCGTGCTGCCGTAGCGGGCCTTGAATTCATCAAAGTCGCTGTCGTCGACCACGCGGGCGATGATTTCGCGCACGTCATAGGGCTTGCGCGTGTCCACCGGCACCACGCCGTGCAGCTCCTGGGTGGCGTGGCGCGGTGGCCGCCGCGGCTGCAGCAGCAAAGGTTGCGGCTTGACGTGGTTCAGCCGGGCCACCGCCTGGCGTGCCAGCGCCAGCGCGTGCAAGTCGTTTTCGGCCAGGTGGTCGGCCACGCCCGACAGCCGGGTGTGGACGTCGCCACCGCCCAGGTCTTCTGCCGAGACCACCTCGCCGGTGGCTGCCTTGACCAGCGGCGGCCCGCCGAGAAAGATCGTGCCCTGGTTTCTGACGATGATGGTTTCATCGCTCATCGCCGGCACGTAGGCGCCGCCGGCGGTGCAGGAGCCCATCACCACGGCGATTTGCGCGATGCCGGCCGCGCTCAGCGTCGCCTGGTTGTAGAAGATGCGGCCAAAATGGTCGCGGTCGGGGAACACCTCGTCCTGATTCGGCAGGTTGGCGCCGCCCGAGTCGACCAGGTAAATGCACGGCAGGCGGTTTTGCGCCGCGATCTCCTGCGCGCGCAGGTGCTTTTTGACCGTCAACGGGTAGTAGGTGCCGCCCTTCACGGTGGCGTCGTTGCACACCACCATGCATTCGACGCCGGCCACCCGCCCGATGCCGGTGACGATGCCGGCGCACGGCGCGGCGTCGCTGCCGTCCTTTTCGGGGTACATGCCGAAGGCGGCCAGCGGCGCCACCTCCAGGAACGGCGTGTCGGGGTCGAGCAGGCGTTCGACGCGCTCGCGCGGCAGCAGCTTGCCGCGCCCCAGGTGCTTGGCGCGCGCCTCGGCGCCGCCGCCCTCGGCGACTTTGGCCAGTTGCTGGTTCAGGTCTTCGACCAGCGCCGCCATCGCCGCGGCGTTGGCGCGAAAGTCGTCCGATCGGGGGTTGAGTTTGCTGTGCAATACAGCCATGCGGTCTCCAGCGTGGCGCGAGGGCGGTTGAAGCAATGCGGGTTGGCCATCGGCGCGGCCGTTTGGCATGCACCGCGGCCGCGGCGCACGGGCGTCGTGGCGCGGCCGATGTTGCCGCATTGGCGCGCGATTCTCGAATGACGTTTACGTAAACGTCAATCAGTGCAAAGCGGAGAAATTTGCCGAAGTTGTTGTATCGACGCCGCAATCAACCCGCCTGGGTTTGATGCAAGACAGATTCACCGCGCGATGGACCACTGGTTTTCCCGCACATTGACCGAATGCAAGTCGCCGAAAGGGCGGCGCCGGTGCAATCCCACGCCAGCTAAAGGGTGATACACCCTAACGCCGAAACTTTGTCCAACCACCCCCGAGGGATCCAAACCATGAAGTCCAGCACCCTTGCCGCCGCCGCGGCCCTTGCCACGCTCGTCGCCGCACTGCCCGCCGCGGCGCAGGACAGCGGCAACTACATCGTGCGCCTGCGCGCGACCAACCTGCGGTCGGCCAACACCAACCACACCACGGTGCCCGGCCTGACGATCAACGACAAGACCATTCCCGAGCTTGACCTGAGCATGTTCTTCACGCCGAACATCGCCGCCGAGCTGATCCTGACCGTGCCGCAAAAGCACACCGTCTACTCCAACGGCACCGCGCTGGGCACCTTCAAGCACCTGCCGCCCACGCTGCTGGCGCAGTACCACTTCACCGGCCTGGGTGCGTTCCGGCCGTATGTCGGCGCCGGCATCAACTACACCAACATCTCGTCGGTCAACCTGGGCGGCGCCAACCTGTCGCGCAGCAGTTGGGGCCTGGCGGCGCAGGTCGGCGTCGATATTCCGGTCGGTGGCGGCTGGCTGCTCAATGCCGACGTGAAGAAGGTGCAAATCGGCACCACTGTTTCAGCCGGAGGCGCCGACGTGGGCAAGTTCAAGGTCGACCCGCTGCTGGTGTCGCTGGGCGTCGGCATGCGCTTCTGATCGGCATCGTCGGGCGCCCTGCCCGACCGCCGCGCCCCGCCCCGCCACGCGCGTGCCGGGGCGTTTTCTTTGGCGGCTGTCAGCCTTCCACGCGCTGCCAGGCCACGCCGTCTTCGGTCAACTGCGCGTCGAGCGCGATGTCATGCGGCTCGGGCTGCAGCCACGGAATAAAGCCATGCGCGAAGCCAACGCCCACGGTGTAGGGCGCGGGCTGTATTGAAGCCAGCGTGCGGTCGTAAAAGCCGCCGCCATAGCCCAGCCGGGTGCCGCCGGGGCCAAAGCCAACGCAGGGCACCAGCAGCAGTTCGGGTTCGAACTCGGGCGTGCCTTTGGGCTTGGGAATGCCGTAGGCGTCCTCTTCCATCGGGCAGCCGGGGTACCAGATGTGAAAGCGCAACTGCCGGGTCTGCCGGTTCATGACCGGCAGACCGATCAGGCGAAACGCCTCGCCCTCGGTCCAGCGGTAAAGCGCTGGCAGCGCATCAAACTCGCCCTTGATCGGCCAGTAGGCGCCGATCGAGCTTTCGCTGCGGCGCACCAGAAACACGCGCAGCACCTCCTGCAATTGGGCCTCGCGCTGGGCGCGGTCATGCATCGCCAGACGCTCGGCCTGCAACTGGCGCCGCAGCGTGGCCTTGTCACGCGCCGGGGAGAGGTTCAGCTTGAACGGGCCGCTCATGGTGCGGATTGTCGCGCCAGCGCCGGCAGCGCAGGCAGGCATTTGTCGCACACCTGGCGGTCCGTGCCAGGCCCTGGCCGGCGCTGAAAAAAAAAGCCCCTGGCGCGCCCGGCACCAGGGGCAATGCTCCTCATCGCAAGCGCCGCGGCGGCAGCACGCGTTGCGCCCTGGCGGCGCTGTCGAGCCCGCGCCGCCGGGGCAGACGACATGCCAAACCACGACCGACGCAGGCTACGCCCGAAGGCGTGGCGCGTCATTGGTACAAATCGTCAGGAACCGGCGCAAGCGTGCGGACTCGCACGCCGCGCGGCACCCGCGTCCGCGGGGGGCGGTGTTTTCAGTCGGCCAGCAGCGCGGCCCAACGCGCCAGGTCGACGTTGCCGCCGGAGACGATCACGCCAACCCGTGCGCCGCGCAGGTCGACCACGCCTTCCAGCGCGGCCGCGGCGGCCAGGCAGCCGGTGGGCTCGACCACCTGCTTCATGTGCTGGCCGAAAAAACCCATGGTCTGCACCAGTTGCCGGTCGCTCACGGTGACGATGCGCTCGACCAGCGCCTGAATGACCGGAAACGTCAACAAGCCGCTGGACTGGGTCTGCGCGCCGTCGGCAATCGTCTGCGGCAGGTCGATGTGGACGATGTGGCCGGCGGCCAGGCTTTGCTGGGTGTCGTTGCCGGCCTCGGGCTCGACGCCAATCACCCGCACCGACGGGCAAAGCGCGCGCGCGGCGGTGGCGCAGCCGGCGATCAGTCCGCCGCCGCCCACGCACACCAGCAGCACGTCGATGGCGCCGGCCTGCTCGATCAGCTCCAGCGCCGCGGTGCCCTGCCCGGCCATTACCGCCAGGTGGTCGAACGGCGGCACCAGCGTCATGCCGCGCTCGTCGGCCAGCCGGCTGGCGATTTGTGCACGGTCTTCGCGCAGCCGGTCGTACAGCAGCACCTCGCTGCCGGGCTGGCCGTGCTGGTAGGCGCGGGTGGCGGCGAGTTTGACCGCCGGCGCGTCGCTGGGCATGACGATGACGGTCGGCATCTGCAGCAGGCGGCCGGCCAGCGCGATGGCCTGCGCGTGGTTGCCCGAGCTGAAGGCCAGCGCGCCGCTGCGGCGCTGTTCGGGCGTGAAGGCGGCCAGCGCGTTGTAGGCACCGCGAAACTTGAACGCACCCATGCGCTGCAGGTGCTCGGCCTTGAACAGCAGTTGCGCGCCGCAGCGCTGGTCGGCGATGCGGCTGCGCAGCACCGGCGTGCGGTGGGCGACATCGTGCAGGCGCCGCGCGGCGGCGTGAATGTCGTCAATGGTCAGCGAGGGCGCTACCGGCACAGGAGGCTCAAGTGGACTGGTTTGCATGCCGACAAGCATATCCAACCCGACTCGTCCTTGAGCCAGCACAAATCGACTTGAGACCGAACTGCCGCGCCAAGCCGCCACTGATCCTGCCACCGCGCCGGTTGCGGTGCCCATAGGCTTTATAGGCGGCTTGTCACGCCGATTTGCCGCGCCACGCTTCCACCCACGAGGTCGCCCGCCAGACGACTGTCTTCACCGCCGCAGGTTCCGCCATGCCTCACGCCGCCGACACCTCTTGCCCGCCGCCGTCGCTGGTCGATCTGGTTGACTTCAAGTGGTTGATGCTCGGCGAAGGCCACCGGATCGATGTCGAGCGGCTGCGCACCGACGCACACTATGCGGGCAACTGTCTGTCGCTGGCCGCCGCCTCGGCGACCTCGATGCTGCGCGAGGCCGGCCAACGCATCGGCCGAACGCTGCAAGTCGGTTTGCCGCTCGACAGTTGACCGTTTTTCGCGGCCCGCTAATCCAGCAGGCCGCGCTCGCGCAGCAGCGGCGCCAGTTCGGCGTCGCGGCCGCGGAAGGCGCGGTACGCCGCCCCCGGCTCGACGCTGTCGCCGCGGCTGAGGATGTGGGCACGCAAGCGCGCGGCGGTGGCGGCATCGAACACATCGCCGGCTTCGCCAAACGCCTGCCAGGCATCGGCCGACAGCCGCTCGGCCCACAGATAGACGTAATACCCCGCCGCGTACGCCGAACCTGAAAACAGGTGCTGGAAGTGTGGCAGGCGGTGGTTCACGCCCACTTCTTGCGGCAGGCCACGCTCGGCCAGCAGGCGCTGCTCGAAGTCGACCACGTCGGCAACGCCCTCGGCGCGTTCATGCGCGGCCAGGTCGACGATCGCGCTGGCGGTGTAGCGCACGCTGTCGTAGGCCTGGCCAAAGCGGCGCGCCGCGCGCAGGCGGTCGATCAACGGCTCGGGCAGCGGCTCGCCGCTTTGCCAATGGCGGGCGTGGCGGCGCAGCACCTGCGGCGCACGGCCCCAGTGCTCGAACAATTGCGACGGCAGCTCGACGAAGTCACGCAACACGCGGGTGCCCGACAGCCGCGCGTAGCCGACATCGGAGAGCAGCCCGTGCAGCGCGTGGCCGAATTCGTGGAACAGGGTGCGCACATCGTCGACCGACAGCAGCACCGGTTGCCCGGGCGGCGCCGGGGCGAAGTTGTTGCAGTTGATGACCAGCGGCCGCTCGGCGCCACCGTCGGCGCGGTTGCGGTGCTGCGGCTGCAGTCGGCTCATCCACGCCCCTGAGCGCTTGGTCGGCCGCGAGAAGTTATCGTGGATGAACAGCCCGGTGACGGCGCCGCCGGCCGCCACCACCTCGTAGACCTGCTGCTCGGGCTGCCAGCCGCGCAGATCGGGCCTGGGCCGCAGGTGCACGCCGAACAGTCGCTCGGCGCAGTCGAACGCCGCCTGCACCATCGCCGGCAGCGGGAAATAGGCGCGCAAGGCGGCCTCGTCGAGCGCGAAATGGCGCTGCCGCACGCGCTCGGACCACCAGCGCCAGTCCCACGCCGCCAGCGCCGGCTGGCCGTCGGCACCGGTGCGTGCGGGGTCGACACCGGCATCGGCCATGGCCTGCAGCAGCAGTTCGCGCTCGCCGACCAGTGCGGCCTGCGCGCGCTGCCAGACCTCGTCAAGCAGCGCCCACACCGGCGTGCGGCTGCCGGCCATGCTGTCGGCGAGCTTGAAGTCGGCGTAGTTGGCGTAGCCGAGCAGCGCCGCCTGGCGTTGCCGCGCGCCCAGGATCGCCGCCGCCAGCGGCCGGTTGTCGTGTGGCCCGGCGTGCGCGCCACGGCCGACCCAGGCGCGCCAGACCGCCTGACGCAGGTCGCGGCGCGGGCTGTGGGCCAGGAAGCCGTCAACCAGCGTGCGGTTCAGCGCCACCACCGGCTGCGCCAGACCGCGCTGCTCGGCGGCCTGCGCCGCGGCGTCGGTCAGCGAGGTTGGTAAAGCGTCGAGCGCCGCGGCGTCCAGCGCCAGGGTCCAGCCGGCCTCGTCGTGCAGCACGTTGTGCGCAAAGGCGGTTGACCACTGCGCCAGCCGGCCCTCCAGGCGGCCGAATTCGGCGCGCTCGGCCGTCGGCAGCGCGGCACCGGCGCGCAGCGAATCGGCCACCTGGCGTTCGACCAGCCGACGCTGTTCAGCGCTGGCGGCCAATTCGCCGTCAACCAGGCGCCGCTGCAACGCGCGCAGCCGCGCAAAACTGCCGCCGTGCTGCTGGACAGCGCTCCAGTGCGCGGCCAGCGGCGCGGCGGTGCGGCGCTCAACCGCCTGCAGCGCCGGGCTGCTGGCCGAGGCACTCAGGTTGAACAGCAGCGATTCCACCGCGTCCAGCGCCGTTCCCGCGCGGTCCAGCGCCGCCGCGGTGTTGGCTACATCTGGCGCGGCATCCACGGCGGCGACCGCGTCGACCGCTGCGGCGTGTTCGGCCATCGCCAGCCGCAGCGCCGGCTCGAAATCGTCCGCCGCAATTTGGTCGAGAGGAGGCAGCGAGAGGCCATCGCTGCGCGGCTGCAACAAAAGCGGTCGATTGGCGTCCATGATTGGCAAGATTCACCGTCCTGGCCGACCTGCCGTCGACCGCGCCGCGCGATGATGCCAGTCTGAGCCGCTGCGCGGTGGTCGTGGTGCCAGCGGCAAGCCGCGGCGCGCGCCGTTGCGCGGGCCTGCCGCGTTTGCGCCATACTTTTTTCGGGGCGCGGTGCTGCTCGGCCGCCCTGGCCGGGCGCTGCAGATGCGGCCCTGGGAGATGGGACTGAACCGACTGATACGCCGCTTGGCGCTGCCGTCAGTAGACAAGGCGGCGCAAGACGTCGGCATGCCGCTGACCACCGCGCTGCGCGAGGCCGCCGCGCAGGAACAACTGCGCATGCTGCTGCTGCACACCCGGCTCGGCACCGTGCTGGCGACCACCTTTGCGGTACTGCTGACGGTGCAGTTGCTCGACCGCCTGCCGCACCACCTGGCGTTGATCTGGTTGACGGTCAAGCTGTTGGTGGCCGCCTCGCGCATCGCGCTGGCGCATGCCTACTTGCGTCGCGGCGGCGACGCCGAGCGCTGGCAACGCCGCGTACATGCGTTGCTGGCGGTCGACGGCGTGGTCTGGGGCGCGGCTGGCCTGCTGCTGGCCCATCAGCCGCCGGCGCTGGCGGCGATGGTCATCGCCGCACTCGACGCCGTGGCCTGCCTGGCCACCTTCGGGCTGCAGTTTTCACGCCGCGCGACGCTGGCCTACGTTGCGCCCATGCTGTCACTGCTGGCCATTGGCATGCTCGAACGCGGTGACGAGCTGGGCCGCCTGGCGGCCATTGGCCAGGCCTTGGTGCTGGTGCTGACCCTGTCGACCGCCTACGCCACCGCGCCGCGGCTGCTGGCCGGCGTCTTGCTGCGGCTCAAGGCGCAGGATCTGGCGCAACAAAAGGACGCCGCGCTGCAACTGGCCAATGAACAAAGCGCGCTGCGCAAGCAGTTTCTGGCCAAGGTCAGCCACGAGTTGCGCACGCCGCTGCACGGCATTCTGGGCATGGCGCGGCTGCTGCACCTGGAAACCGCCGACCGCAGCGCCGGCCGCCGGCTGGAGCTGATTGAAACCTCGGGCAACCACCTGCTCGGGCTGATCAACGACTTGCTCGATGTCGCCCGCATCGACAGCGGCCGCTTTGCGCTGCACGAGGAAGACTTTGACCTGCACGACCTGCTGGCCCAGACCTCCGAGGTGTTTTCGCTGCGCGCCGCCGACAAGGGGCTGGCCTGGCGCTTCCACAGCACGCTGCCGCAGCCGCATTGGGTGCATGGTGACCCGGTGCGGCTGCGGCAGGTGTTGACCAACCTGCTGGCCAATGCGGTGAAGTTCACCTACCACGGCCAGATTGCGCTGGAAGCCGCCCCGGGCACCGCCCCAGACTGTGTGCAGTTGGCGGTCAGCGACACCGGCAGCGGCATCGTCGAGGCCGACCGTGGGCTGATTTTTCAAGCCTTTTCACAGTTGCCGAACGACGCCGCGCGGCCCACCGACGGTGTCGGGCTGGGGTTGACCATCGCGCGCGAAATCGCCAACGCGATGGGCGGCGACATCACCCTGCACAGCACGCCCGGTCAGGGTTCGCGCTTTGTGGTGCAGGTGCGCATGCCGGTGGTCGACGCGGTGGCGCCGTCGACACCGGCCTCGCCGGCCGGCCACCAGCGCCTGCCGCGGCTGGTGCTGGTGGCCGAGGACGATGAAGTCAACGCGCTGATCGTCGCCGCCTTCCTCGACAGCCTGGGCGTGCGCAGCGAACGCGTGGCCGACGGGCGCCAGGCCATCGCACGCGCGATGCGCGAGGTCGAGCGGCCCGAGCTGCTGCTGCTGGACTGCCGCATGCCGGTGATGGACGGCCCCACCGCGGCACGCGAAATCCGCCGCCAGGAACGGGTGCAAGGCCGACCGCGGCTGCCCATCCTGGCACTGACCGCGGCCACCACCGACGCCGACCGCACGCTGTGCATGGACGCCGGCATCGACGACGTGATCGCCAAGCCCTTCACCCCCGAGCAACTGGCGCGCGCGATGCGCGATGCGGGGCGAAAAACGAAGGATGAAATATGAAACGATGAACAATGAACCCTCTACCGGCCGTCGTTGCCGGTTTTTTCATTGTTCATGCCGGCCCCCAGGCCGGCGCTTCATCATTCATCGTTCATCGCTCCATGTCCGCACTGCCCAACCCGGCCCCTGCCCTGCCGGCACAACCGATTTCGATTGACGTCCTGCGCGAGAAATACGCCAAGGGCGACGAGCGCAGCATCGCCGACGTGCAGCGCCGCATCGCCCGCGCGCTGGCCGAGGCCGAGGCGCCCGAGCAGCGCGCGCGCTGGTGCGCGGCCTTCACCGCGGCGCTGGAGGCCGGCTTCGTGCCGGCCGGGCGCATTGCGTCGGCCGCCGGCACCGACATCCAGGCCACCTTGATCAACTGCTTCGTGCAGCCGGTCGGCGACAGCGTCTCCGACGACGAAAACGGCAAGCCCAGCATCTACAAGGCACTCGCCCAGGCCGCGGAAACCATGCGCCGCGGCGGCGGTGTCGGCTATGACTTCAGCCGCATCCGGCCCAAGGGCGCGCGGGTCAAGGGCACGCGCTCGAACGCCTCGGGCCCGTTGAGCTACATGCGGGTGTTTGACCGCAGCTGCGAAACGGTGGAATCGGCCGGTTCGCGGCGCGGCGCGCAAATGGGCATCCTGCGCTGCGACCACCCCGACGTGCTGGACTTCATCCACGCCAAGGACGACAACGGACTGGCCAACTTCAACATCTCGGTCGGCGTCACCGACGCCTTCATGCGCGCCTGCCAGGAAGACGCCGAGTTCGAGCTGGTTCATGCCGCCGAGCCGACCGCCGAATTGATCGAGGCCGGCGCCAGCCGCCGCGACACCGACGGCCTGTGGGTCTACCGCCGGCTGCCGGCGCGCGTGCTGATGGACCAGATCATCGCCGCCACCTATGACCACGCCGACCCCGGAGTGGTGTTCCTGGACCGGCTGAACCAGGAAAACAACCTGGCCTATGTCGAACGCCTGGAAGCCACCAACCCATGCGCCGAGCAGGCCCTGCCCGACTACGGCTGTTGCTGCCTGGGCTCGATCGACCTGACGCGCTTTGTCAGCGGCGCCTTTGGCAGCGCGCCGACATTTGACTGGGACAGCTTCAAGCAGGTGGTGCGCTGCGCCGTGCGCATGCTCGACAACGTGCTCGACCTGACCTGGTGGCCGCTGCCCGCGCAGCGCGACGAAGCGATGGCCAAGCGCCGCGTCGGGCTTGGGTTTCTTGGCCTGGGCAGCGCGCTGGTGATGCTGGGCCGGCCCTACCACAGCGACGCCGGCGTGGCCTTCGGCGCCCAGGTCGCGCAGACGCTGCGCGACGAGGCCTACCGCGCATCGATCGCGCTGGCGCAGGAAAAGGGCCGCTTCCCGCTGTTTGACGCCGAACGCTGGCTGCAAAGCGGCTTTGCGCGCCGCCTGCCCGAGGCCATCCGCGACGACATCCGCCGCCACGGCCTGCGCAACAGCCACCTGCTGTCGGTGGCGCCCACCGGCACCATCTCGCTGGCCTTTGCCGACAACGCGTCCAACGGCATCGAGCCACCGTTTTCATGGACCTACCAGCGCAAAAAGCGCATGGCCGACGGCTCGACCGAATCCTACAGCGTCGAAGACCACGCCTTTCGCCTCTACCGCGAGCAAGGCGGCGACGTCGAGCAACTGCCGCCAGCCTTTGTCTCGGCGCTGGACATGTCGGCCGAGCAGCACCTGCGCATGCTGGAGGTGGTGCAACCGTACATCGACTCGGCGATTTCCAAGACCGTCAATGTGCCGGTCGACTACCCGTTCGAGGACTTCAGGAACCTCTACGTCAAGGCCTGGAAAGCCGGCCTGAAAGGCCTGGCGACCTACCGGCCGAACGACATCACCGGCGCGGTGTTGTCGGTTGGCGGCGCAGCCGCCGGCGCCGCGGCACCCAACGCGCCCGACGACGACCCGCTGCGCCGCCAGTTCGACAACCGGCCCAAGGGCGAGCTCGAAGGCGTCACCTCCAAGGTCGACTTCTGGAACTTCGAAGGCAAGAAGTCGGTGTACCTGACGGTCAACTTCATGCGCGTGGCCGGCACGGTCGACGGCCAGCCGCTGGTCATCGAGCGGCCGGTGGAGTTTTTCATGCCGGCCGGCCAGCGCGACGAAGGCCAGCAGTGGATCTCGTCGAACATGCGCCTGCTGTCGATGGTCGCGCGCTCGGGCGGTTCCATCCCCAAGGCGCTGGCCAACATGCGCGAAGTGGTCTGGGACAAGGGCCCGGTGCGCTGCGGCACGCTGCGCAAGGCCGACGGCACGCTGGCGCCGCGCTTTCACGATTCAGAAGTCGCGGCGATTGGCTACGCGCTGCAGCAAATCCTGGCCCGGCGCGGCTTCCTCGACGACGACGGCCAGCCCATTCCCGCCCCGGCCCTGGCCGAACGGCTGGAACAGCGCCGGCTGGCGCCGCACGGTGGGGCGGCGCTGTCGGCCTCTGCTTCAGAAACAGCCCCGGCATTCGCCCCCGCCGCCGCCGACCTGACCCCACGCGTTGGCGGCAAGAAATGCCCCGACTGCGGCGCACTGGCGCTGCACAAGGTCGACGGCTGCCTGCGCTGCGCCAACTGCGGGTATTTAGGGAGCTGCGGATAGACGATCCGGGCCGAAAGGCTGCGCAGCGCCACGGCGTTGGCGAGTGGGTCGGAGTCGGCCGCGCGCGGCGCCGAGGCAGCCCACAGGCGCCCGGTACAACCCCGATGGACGTCGGCTGATCCGGGCGCACCTAATCGACCCTCCGGCGCAGCGCGGCAACCACGGCCTGATGCACGCGCGGCACCTGTCGGACTTGCCACCGTCGCTGCCACGGTCGGGGCGCGCCGCCACGCGCTGAAGTTGTTCGCTTTCGGCCGGCCACTGGCTTGGATCCCAGCCATGACGATGACGCCCGCGCGCTGCGTGCCGCCGATTCCGGCGCACCCAGGTGTTCGCCCCGAACGCATCACGCATGCCGAGCTGCCGCTGTGGGTGCCGGGTGAAATCCTGTGCGCCAGCGACAACCTCGACTGGAAAGGCGTCGCGCAGCGCACCTACCGCTACCTTGGCCAGGACGTCGAGATCCCGCCACTGGACTGTTACGTGGTCGTCCACTATGAAGACGGCCAGACGCCGATGGACCGGCAGTTCGATGGCCGCTGGACCCGCACGCGCTGCGCCCCGGGCCACTTCTCGCTGCTGTCACAGGCGGCCAACTCGCACTGGCGCTGGACCGAAGGCATCGTCGTGTCGCATGTCTACCTCAGCGCCGACATGCTGTGCCGGGTGGCCAGCGACATGCAGCAGCGCCCGGTGTCGCAGGTGCGGCTGCACGATGTGCTGAGCGGCTCCGACCCGGTGATCGACCACCTGGTGCGCCAGTTCAAGTGTGAGGCGGCGCAGGCCCAGCTTGGCAGCGCCTTGTATGCCGAGGCCTTGTCGCTGCAGTTGGCGGTGCACCTGCTGCGCCACTACGCGGTCTGCGCCTACCGCACGGTGCCGCGCTGCGCGCCGCTGTCGACGCCACAACTGCAGCGCCTGCAGGCCTATGTCGATCACCACCTGGCGGGGCCCATCGCGCTGCACGACATGGCCACGGCGCTGGGCATGGGCGCCTGGACGCTGAACCGCCACCTGCGTGCCACGCTGGGCACTTCGGCGTATCAGTACGTTCTCGACCAGCGCGTCGCCCGCGCCCGCCGCCTGCTGCAGGGCAGCACGCTGACTTTGAAGGACATCGCCGCGGCGAGCGGCTTCGCCGACCAGTCGCACATGACGCGCACGCTGCGCGCCCACCTCGGGCGCACGCCTGGGCAGTTGCGCGCCGGCGCGCACGCGCCTGCCGCGCCAGCCGCCTGCCAGGGGTCCGGGTCTTCCCGATAGGTGCATTCCCCCGCCTGTGCCAATCGTTCAAACGATTGCACGCTTCATTCAAGCGCGACCGCGCAGGGTGCTTCTAGTCTGCGCTTGTCCTTCACCCACAGGAGACACGCGGATGGCCATCGCCCAAGGCATGCAGTCGACGCTTGATCCGGCACCGCCGGCCGCGACCACGCTGGACGCAGTGATCATTGGCGCCGGCGTCGCCGGCCTGTACCAGTTGCACATGCTGCGTGGGCAAGGCCTGGCGGTGCGCGCCTACGACAGCGCGACCGACGTCGGCGGCACCTGGTACTGGAACCGCTACCCGGGCGCCAAGTTCGATTCCGAGTCCTACATCTACCAGTACCTGTTTGACGAGCAGTTGTACAAGGACTGGAGCTGGACCGAGCGCTTTCCGGGCCAGCCTGAAATCGAGCGCTGGTTGCACTACATCGCCGATCGGCTTGACCTGCGCCGCAGCATCCAGTTCGGCACCACCATCACCGACGCGCACTATGACCAGGCGCGTGGCCGCTGGACGGTACACACCGACCGCGGCGAGACCATAGACACGCAGTTTCTGGTCACCTGCGGCGGCATGCTGTCGGCGCCGATGGAGCGGGTGTTTGCCGGCCAGGAAACATTCAAGGGCCGCATCTTCCACACCGCACGCTGGCCGAAGGAGCCGGTCGACCTGGCGGGGCAACGCGTCGGCGTGGTCGGCATAGGCGCCACCGGCATCCAGGTCATCCAGACCATTGCGTCGCAGGTCAAGGCGTTGAAGGTTTTCGTGCGCACGCCGCAGTTCGTGCTACCGATGAAGAACCCGCACTACGCAAGCGCCGACGCGCAGGCCTACAAGGCGCGTTTCGAAGAACTGCGCGACACGCTGCCCAATACCTTCACCGGGTTTGAGTACGACTTTGTCCACGCCTGGGCCAACCTGAGCCCCGACCAGCGGCTGGCGGTGCTGGAAGAGACCTACGCCGACGGCTCGCTCAAGCTGTGGCTGGCCTCGTTTGGCGAGATGTTCTTTGACCCCGAAGTCAGCGAGGCGGTGTCGGAGTTCGTGCGGCAAAAGATGCGCGCGCGGCTGCGCGACCCCCGGCTGTGCGAGCTGCTGATCCCCACCGACTACGGTTTTGGCACGCACCGGGTGCCGCTGGAGAGCAACTATCTGGAGGCCTACCTGCGGCCCAATGTCGAGGCAGTCAGCGTCAAGGACAACCCGATCGCGCAAATCGTGCCCGAAGGCATCCAGTTGCAGGACGGCACGCTGTACGCGCTGGACGTGATCGTGCTGGCCACCGGCTTTGACGCCGGCACCGGCGCGCTGACCCGTATCGACATCCGCGGCCGCGACGGCCGCTCGCTGAAGGAAGAGTGGTTTCGCGACATCCGCACCACGATGGGCCTGGCCAAGCACGGCTACCCCAACCTGTTCACCACCGCGGTGCCACTGGCGCCGTCGGCGGCGCTGTGCAACATGACCACCTGCCTGCAGCAGCAAACCGAGTGGATCAGCGGCTGCATCGCCCACATGCGCGCCCACGGCAAGCGCGTCTGCGAGCCCACGCGCGAGGCCGAAGACGCCTGGGTTGCCCACCACGACGAGACCGCCGGCGCCACCCTGATCTCGAAGACCACCTCCTGGTACCTCGGCTCCAACGTGCCGGGCAAGCCCAGGCGGGTGTTGTCGTACACCGGCGGCGTGGGCACCTACAAGCGCAAGTGCGACGACGTGGCGCGCGACGGCTACCCCGGCTTCGAGATGCGCTGACGCGCCCGCCGCGGTTGGCGCCGATGCGCCGACCGTGGCATTCACCTTCCCACCCAGGAGTCCGCGATGAGAGAACCACTGAAGACCGCCATCGACACCGTGCTGCGCCAGACTGTCGAGGGCAATCCGAACGTCCCCGGCGTGGTCGCCATGGTCACCGACCGCCAGCGCACGATCTATGAGGGCGCGGCCGGCGTGCGCCGCCTTGGCGCCAGCCAGCCGATGACCACCGACAGCACCTTCGCGCTGTTTTCAACCACCAAGGCCCTGACCGCCACCGCCGCGCTGCAACTGCTTGAAAGCGGGCAGCTCGACCTGGACGCGCCGGCCAGCCGCTACGCCCCGGCCATCGGGAAGCTGCAGGTGCTCGATGGCTTTGACAGCCAGGGCCAGCCGCAACTGCGCGCGCCGCGCAGCCAGGTCACCACACGCCAGTTGCTGACCCACAGCGGCGGCTTTGGCTACGACTTTTTCAACGCCAGCTACAACCGGCTGGCCGAGGCCGGCCGGCAGGCCAGCGTGATCACCGCGTCGCGCGCGGCGCTCGACACGCCGCTGCTGTTCGACCCGGGCGAGCGCTGGGAGTACGGCAGCAACATCGACTGGGTCGGCCAGGTGGTCGAGGGCATCACCGGCCAGCGGCTGGGCGAGGTGTTTCAGGCGCGCATCTTTGCGCCGCTGGGCATCACCGACATGACCTTCGAGATCGACGACCGCATTCGCGCGCGGCTGGCCGGCATGCATGCGCGCCACCCCGACGGCCGGCTGGAGGCGATGGACTTCGAACTGCCGGCCAAGCCCGACGTGCACATGGGCGGCCACGGGCTGTACGGCACGGTCGGCGACTACATGAAGTTCATCCGCATGTGGCTCAACGACGGCGCCGGCGAGCACGGCCGGGTGCTCAAGGCCGAGACGGTGGCCATGGCGGTCAAGCGCCACCTCGACCCGAAGCTGAAGGTGACCATGCTGCCCGGCGTGATCAAGACGCTGTCCAACGACGCCGAGTTCTTCCCCGGGCTGGAAAAGTCGTGGTCGCTGGCCTTCATGATCAACGAGGCGCAGGCCCCGACCGGTCGGCCGGCATGGGCCCAGGGCTGGGCCGGACTGGCCAACCTGTTTTACTGGATAGACCGCGAAAACGGCTACGGCGGCTACTGGGCGACGCAGGTTCTGCCGTTCGGCGACCCGGCGTCGTTTGGCGGCTATATCGGCTTCGAGAGCGCGTTTTACGACACGCTGCGCGCGACCAGCGCGGCGCGGTAGCCGCCTAAGCTGCGGGCCACGCCGGCAAGCGCGGCCCGGGCAGCGCACCGCTCAACCCGCCTGCCGCGCGCGCCACGCGGTCAGCAGCGCGCGCGCCTCGTCGTCGGGCCGCGCCGGCAGCTTGCGGTATTCGGAGCAGTCGTCCTTGCGCGTGAGCAGCCGGTGGTTGACCAGCTCGCGGCGCAGCGTGACATGGTCGAAAAACAGGTTGGCGGCCTTCAGGATGGCGTTGACCTCGGCCTCGGTGTAGACGCGCTTGGCGTCAAAGCGCAGCCACAGCACCCACATCACCAGCCGCTGCACCGAAAACTTGACCGGCCAGCGCATGAGCCGACCCTGGGCGTCGAACTGCGCCATCGCCTTGCAGGCGTTGGCGGTCAACTCGGCGGCCACAGGCGGCGCCGACATCGCCACCGGCGCTGGCGCGGTGTGGCGCAAGGCCTGGCGCAAGGCCTGCCAATTGCGCTGGCCCTGCGTGCGCGCAATCAGGTGCAGCAGTTCAACCTGGCCGGGCGGCAGCGGCCGGCTCTGGTGGCGCTCATGGAGCGACTTGCCGAGCGAGCGGGCGAAGGCCGACACATCGGCGATGTGCAGCGAAAACAATTCCTTGGTCATGGCGCATTCCTCGGCGCCCGGCACGAACAAGTTTGGCCGGACGTCAACACTGCACGCGCGTGAACACCTTGAAAGCTCAAGGCGCCGGGGGTCGCCGACTTCCGGCCTGGCGCATGCGGGGTCGACGCATCGGGCACCGGGGCCAGTGGGGAACTGCGGGCAGGTTCAGCTCGTGGCAAACCACGCGGCGACGCCTGGGTGAACTGCCGACCCGGGGCCGCGCAGTGTATACGGCCGCACCGCAATCGCAGGGCCGCACGTCGAACCGACCGTGTTCAACCGACCAGATTGGCCAGCGTCAGCAGCGCCACCATCAGCATCCACAGCACCACCGAGCGCCAGACCAGCGCGACCACCGTGCGCAAGTGCGCGGTCTGCGGCGCGTCACCGTGGGTCGAGGCCTGCGCGTCGGCGTCGTCTGGCAGCGCTGCATCCAGCGGCGTGCTGGCCGCCGGCGCCGGCCGGCCGCCGAGCCGCACGCCAACCGCGCCGGCCGCCGAGGCCAGGATCACACCGTCGTTCTCGTGCCGCCACAGCGTGGCGTCGCGGCGCCAGGAGTTGATCGCCTCCTCGAAGTTGCCGACCACCGCAAAACCGAACGCGGTCAGCCGGGCGGGGACGAAATCGATCCACTCGAACACTTCTTGCGCCAGCGCGGCCAGCCGCTCGTTGGCTGGCACGCCCAGGCGCGGGCTGGGCCGGCCCCAGCAGCGCGCGGCGAACTCGGCCATGCGGTAGAGCACCGCGCCGGTCGGCCCCAGCCCCAGCGTGGACAACAGCACAAACCAGAAGAATACGCCGAACACATGGCGGTGCGCGGCGAGCAGCGAAAACTCGATGACGTGGCGCAGCAGCTCGGTGCGCGGCAGATCGCTGGCGTCGACCCGGCGCCACTCGGCCAGCAGCGCGCGGGCGCGCAGCTCGTCGGCACGTTCCAGCGCGTCGCGGATGTCGGTGAAGTAGTGGCTGAACTGGCGAAACCCGAGGGTCAGCCACAGCACGGCGACGTTCAACAGCAGGCCCAGCAGCAGGCTGAACGAATGCAGCGCCAGGTACAGCAGCGCCGCCGCCAGCGACGGCGCCAGCACCGACACCGCCCAGACCAGCCAGGCGTGGTGGGCGCGCCCGGCGTCCAGGTTGCGTGCCGTCCAGCGCACCCACGACCACAGCGCGTGGTGTGCCGCGTTGTCGCGCGGCAGCGGCCGAAACTGCTCAATGACCAGCGCAAACAGGACGGCAAAGAAACTCATCGGCCCGGATGATAACGAGCGGGTTTGCACCCTGGCGTGGGCCACACCCTGGGCCGCGGCGGGCGCGCCGGCCGCGCAAGGACCGGCTCAGGCACGCAGAAAGCTGTACAGATTGCGCAGCATCGCCGCGGTGGCGCCCCAGATGAAGTACTCGCGCGAGCGGCCGTCGGCGGCCTGCCCGTGCCAGGGCATGGACAGGAACTGGCGCCGCCGGCCGTCGGCGCCGTCAAACACATGCCGCCGATGGTGCGCCGGCGACATCAAGAAGTGCAGCGGCACCTCGAACGCCTCGGCCACCTCGAACACGTCCAGCGCCAGCGTGAAGCCCGGCCGCACCAGCGCGACCACCGGCGTGACCTGGTAGGCGGTGACGGTGAGGTAGTGCGGCAGCGTGCCGATGACCTCGACGTGGTCGCGCACCAGGCCGATTTCTTCTTCGGTTTCGCGCAGCGCGGTGGCCACCGCATCGGCGTCGTGCGCCTCGGCCCGGCCGCCCGGAAAGCTGACCTGCCCGGCATGGTCGCGCAGGTGCGCGGTGCGTTGCGTCAACAGCACATGCACGCCGTCGTCGCGCATCACCAGCGGCACCAGTACCGACGCCGGCGCCGGCTGGCGCGGCAAGTCCTGAAACCGCACGCCGTCGCCGGGCAGCTCGGGCGACCAGTCGGGCGGCGCGGCAAAGCGCTGCCGCAGCGCCTGCGGCTGCAGCGCCACCGCGTCAACCGGCGGCAAATGGTCGTCGGCGCCGACCACCGGCACCGCCTTGGGGTCGAGGACGCGCGAGACGGTCGGGGCGGTCATGGCGGGCCGACAGGGTTTCGGAACATCGGGCGATCATCGCCGATCGTGCCGGGCGCGGCCGCCACCAGGCAGGCGGCCGGGTGGCCAGCGGCCGGGGCTTTCAGCGGCCGCCGGCCAGCAGCGTGACGCCAGCCAGCACGCACACGCTGCCGGCCAGCATCGTGCCGGTCAGCGGCTCGCCCAGCAGCAGCACTCCCATCGCAATCGTCGCCACCGGGCCGACCATGCCAAGTTGCGAGGTGCGCGCCGAGCCGATGCGCTCAATCGCGGCCATCGTCAGCCACACCGGCAGCACGGTGCACAGCGTGCCATTGAGCAGCGACAACGCCCACACCGGCGCCGGCACCTGGCCCAGCCGCGACAGCGGGTTGACCGCCGCCCAGCTCATCAAGGCCAGCGCACAGGCGACCAGACTGGCCGCGCCGGTCAAGCGCAGCGAGCCCAGGCGCCGCACCACGCGGCCGCTGCCGATCAGGTAAACCGAGTAGCTCAGCACGCTGGCGAACACCAGCGCCGCGCCGAGCGCCACCTGCGTGCCACCAAACGCATGCTCGTGGCCGAAGACCAGCAGCAGCCCGGCATAGCCCAGCGCCATCGCCGCCCATTGCCGGGCACCGGCGCGCTGGCCAAAGGCCAGCATTGACAGCAGTACGACGACGGTTGGCGTCAGGTACAGGATCAGCCGTTCCAGCCCGGCGCTGATGTATTGCAGCCCGGCAAAGTCAAGCAGGCTGGCCAGGTAGTAGCCGCACACGCCCAGCCCGGCCACCGCCAACCGTTCGCGGCCCGTCAGCGCCGGCCGGCCACGCGCGGCCCACAACGCCATCAGCACGAAAAACGGCAGCGCCACCAGCATGCGCAGCATGATCAGCGTCAGCGGGTCGACGCCGTGGCGGTAGGCCAGCTTGACGATGATCGCCTTGCCCGAAAACGCCACCGCGCCGGCCATCGCCAGCGTCGGGCCCAGCCACGCCGGGCCGGCGGCGGAACTCGGCTCGGCGCGCATCGGCCGATTGTAGAAATCGGCGGTTTGGCGCACGCCGGCGCGCGCCGACGCCGAGCGCAGCGGCCATATCGCCGAATGCGTGGCAACACCGCGCAGCGCGCGCCGAAAACGCCACTGGCGCAAGGGGATACTTGCATCGACCCGGCTTTCCGTGGGTGCGCCGTGCGACAGCACACGCCGTGGCGCGCTCGGCGCGGCGCGGCCGTTTTGTCGAGTTGTTTTGTTGCGAAGTGAACATCCCATGACCGTCCAGCACGCCCTGGCCCGCGCCGTCGTCCTGCTGCTGCTGTGTGCACTGCTGCAGGCGCTGCTGCCCGGCTACCTGCTCGGCGCGGTGGACGTGGTGCCCTTGTCGCTGGTGCTGGGCACCACGGTGGCGGCGACGCTGGCGCGTGGCCGATCGATGCTGCCCGCGGCGCTGGCCGGGGTGCTGCTTGGTGCCTGGTGGGCCGGCGACGGGCTGGCGACCGCGTTTGCCGAGGCCGCCATCGTTGGCGCGCAGTCGCTGCTTGCCGCGGCCCTGGTCTGGCGCAGCGGCGACGCCAACGCGCTGGCGCTTGACGGTGGCCGGCGCCTGAAGCGCGTGGTGCTTGAGGCCGCGCCGGCGGCCGCGCTGCTGGGCGCGCTGCTGCACGCGGCGGCCGACATGCTGATCGGCGGGCTGCACGTGCCCACGCGCCACCTGCTGGCCACGCTGGCCGGCCGCGGCGTGGCCGACTGGGCGGGCATCGTCGTGGTGGTGGCGATCGCGCTGTGCTGGCTGGGCCGTCCGGCGCACGAATGGCGGCCACGGCGGCGCGTCGTCGCGCTGCCGCTGCTGCTGCTGACCGCACTGGTGCTGCCTGGCATCGACCAGGTCGCGCGGCGTGACGAGGCGCGGCTGGATGCACGCTTTCAGCGCAGCAGCGCCGATCGCCAGTGGCGCGTGCAGCAGGTGCTGAACCAGTCGCTGGACGCGCTGGCGCTGGCCCATGGCGCGCTGGTGGCGGCTGACGCCACCGGTCAGCCGCTGCCGGAAGCGGCCTTTGATGCCCAGGCCATCGCCTGGGAACGCCGCTTGCCGGGGCTGGTGGCGGCCGGCTGGATCGGCCCCGACGGCAGCGCCGGCCGCGCGGTCGGCCACCAACTGCGGCTGGACGCGCCGCGCGGCGCGGCCGCGCGCGCCGTGTCGGCGCTGCGCAGCGGCGCGCCGTCGCCGGAAATCGCCCGCGCCCTGCTGCCACTTTGGGGCACCGAACGGCCGACCGCACTGCCGCTGGCGCACAGCGGCGACGACACCCTGATGCTGCTGGTGCGCGGCATGGCCGGCGTCGGCGCCAGTGCGCCGCGGCTGGTCTATGTCGTCGTCGACACCGAGCGGCTGGTCGAGGCCGCGCTGCCGGCCGCCGACGACCCCAACCTGGTCGCCTGCCTGGTCGATGCCGACCGACCCCAGGTGCCCGATGCCAAACGGCGCCCGGTCGGCGCGGGTGGCTTCGTCGAGTTGCCCGCGGGCAGCCGGCGCCTGGCGGGCGCGGCCTCGTGTGCCGCCGGTGGCCTGGGCCGGCCCTCGCGCAGCCACGCCGACCGCGTGCTGCTGGCCGATCGGCCGCTGCAACTGGTGGTGGCCGAACCAGCGGCGGCCGACGACCGCCTGTTCACCGCCGCCTGGTTGCTGGCGTTGCCGGCAGCCGCCGGCGGCGCCATGCTGGCCTCGCTGCTGCTGCTGCTGTCGGGCAGGCTGGCGCGCATTGAAGAGCGGGTGCAGGAGCGCACCGCGCAGTTGCAGCGTGCGATCGACCGCCACCGCCAGTCGGAGACCGCGTTGGCGCACACCGAGCAGCGCTTTCGCGCCATCTTCGACAGTGTGCCGATCGGCGTCACCCTGGTCGATGTCGATGGCCGGCTGCGCATGGTCAACCCGGCCTTTTGCACGCTGATGGCCAGCGGCACCGAGCAGTTGCTGGGCCGGGCGCTGGCCGACTTCCAGCTTCCCGACGTGGCGCAGGACGATGGCACCGCCGAAGCGCTGGCCGGGGTGCAGGCGCGCCGCCAGCGCTACTTGAGCGCCGACGGCCGCGTGGTCCACGTCGCCGCCCGCCTGCACACGCTGAAGGACGCCACCGGGGCGACGGTGGCCACCATCGGCGCGCTGCAGGACTTGACGCCGGTGCTGCGCCTGCGCGAGGCCGAGCGCGCGCGCGAGGAAGCGCAGGCCGCGCGGCAGGCGCAAAACCGCTTCGTCGCCGGCTTGAGCCACACCTTGCGCGGCCCGCTGGCCACGATTGCCGGTTTTGCCCAGGCGCTGGCCGAAGGTGACGCGCTGCCCGAGTCGCTGCGCCAGCGCAGCCTGGCGCAGATTCGCAGCCTCGGCCACAAGCTGCTGGAGATGGTCGGCGACGTGCGCGACCTGTCGCGGCTGGACGCCGGCGACCTGCCGCTGACGCTGGAGCCGGTGGCCTTGCCCGATGCCGCGCAGGAAGCGATCGACGGCGTCGAAGACAGCGCGCGGCGCGCCGGCGTGACCCTGCAGATGTCGCTGTCGCCGGCCGCCGAATGGGTGCAGGCCGACACCCTGCGGCTGCGCCAGGTGCTCGGCCATCTGCTGGCCAACGCGGTGCGCTACAACCGCCGTGGCGGCCGGGTCGAACTGCGCGCGCGGCCGGGCGGCGTCGGCGACGTGCTGATTGAAGTCCATGACAGTGGCCTGGGACTGGACGCCGAGCAGTTGCGCACGCTGTTCAACCCGTTCGAGCGGCCACACCGGCCGGCGGCCGCAGCGCCGGGTGCCGAGCCCGACGACGAGGGTGGCGGCGCCGGCGCCGGGCTGGGCCTGGCGCTCAGCCTGCGGCTGGCACGGCGCATGCAGGGCGAGCTGAGCGCGACCAGCACGGTGGGCGAAGGCTCGGTCTTCACCCTGCGGCTGCCGCGCGCCACGGCCAACGCGCCGCGCAGCAGCGAAGGCGCCTCGACGCCGTTGCCCGCGCCACGCCACAGTGTCGGCCGCGTGCTGCACATCGACCCCGACCTGAAGCGACGCGAGGCGGTGGCGGCGATTCTTGCGCAGCGCCCGGCGATGGGCCTGGTCGTCGTTGACACCGCCGCCGACGCGCTGGCGCAGGCACTGGAGGCCGACCTGGTGCTGCTGGCGGTCGACATCGCCGGCGGCGAAGCCGCGGCGCTGGCCCTGCTGCGCGAACTGCGCGCCGACACCCGCGTGCGCCACACCCCGGTGGTGATGCTGCTCGACAGCCTGAACCTGGCGCAAATCGACCGCTGTCTGGACGCCGGCGCCCACCAATGCCTGGCGCGGCCGATCAATGCTGCGGCACTGCTGGCGGCGGTCGATCAGGCGGTGCGGCTGATGTAGCGGCCGCCGTGCGATTCATCGAAAGGCAAAAAGCAAGACTTGACCCCGGGGTCAGGTCTTGCCTTTTGCCTGATGCGTCAACCGTTCGCGGCGATCCAGCCGACGATGGCGTCGAGCATGGGCACCGCGCCGCGCGCTTCCGGGTGGTTGACGAACAGTGCGACGGCGTAAGTCGCCTGCCGGCCCTTGACGTAGCCAGCCAGGTTGCGCGTGTCGGCCAGCGTGCCGGTCTTCAGGTAGGCGCGGCCGGCGGCCGGGCCGCCGACCATGCGGTTGGCCAAAGTGCCGTCGACGCCGGCAATCGGCAGCGAGGCCATGAACAGCGCCGCATGGCGGCTGCCGGTGGCCTGCTGCAGCAGCTGCACCAGTGCCCGCGGCGTGCCGCGCTCGCTGCGCGACAGGCCGGCGCCGTTGTCCATCGCCACCGCGCCGGCGCCTAGGCCCTGCAGCTGCAGCCACTGCTCGACGCGGGCGCGCGCCGCCGGCAGCGTGGCTGGCCTGGCCGGGAAGCCGGGCGCCATTGAAAGCAGCAGGTGGCGCGCCTCGACGTTGTCGCTGGTCTTGTTGATGTGGCGCACCAGTTGCGCCAGCGGCGGCGACTGGTGGACCATCCACGACGGCTTGGGCTTGGGTTTGCCGCCTTTGCCCCGAGCGCCGGCGCGCGCGGGTGGCGGCGGCGCCGCAGTCGCGGTCGCGTTCGACGGCGCATAGGCGGCCAGCGCTGGCGCGGGCGCCGAAGCGGCGGCGGACCCAACCGCCGGCGCCAGCGCGCCCGGCGTCGGCGTGCCCGGCGCCGACGCACTGGCCGCCGCGTAGGACCCGGCGCGGCCGGACGCCGACGACACATTGACCAGCGCCCCGCCGTCGAAATTCCGTGTCCGCGCCGGCAGCGCGGCACGCATCGGCGCCGCGTCCGGCATCGCCGCGCCCGGCGCCGCCCGCATCGGGCGCGCCTTGGCGGCGGCGGCCTCGCGGGCGACGATGCCGGCGGCCACCGGGTCGCGCACGACCATCTTGCCCTGCGGCAGGTTCCACTCCAGCACATCGGCCGGCGGCGGTGCACTCGGCGGCGGTGCACTCGGCGGCGGTGCCGACTGGCGCGCCACGGCACGCGCGCGCAGCCGGCTTGGCCGCTGCGGCGGCGCGGCGGCCACCGCCACCGGCAGCAGGCTGCGCACCTGGCCGCCCAGGCCCAGCCCGGCTTCGTGCCACAGCGCGGTCACCGCCGGCGCCAGCACCACGTCGTTGAACGGCGGCGCCACGTTGGCCTCGAAGTTGCCGCAGTTCGCTGGCCAGCGGCCATTGAGCACCAGCCGCGCCGCCGGCTCGCTGGCGCTCGGCGGCAGCCACGCCGCATCCAGGTTGCAGCCGCGGCCGGCGGTGGTCAGCAACGGCTGTACGTTGACGCCCTGCAGCGGCGGCACGGTGCTGACCTTGTTCTGCAGCGCCGGCTGCAGCGTGACCGAGACCCGGCCTTCGTCGATCAGCAAGGCGTCAGGCCGCACATGGTGCGGGTTGTCGGCGCTGGGCAGCGGCGCCGAGCCGTGCTCGCGCTCGCTGACCTGGAATGCGCGCCGGTCGAGCACGATGTCGCCCGACACCTCCTGCAGGCCGCGCGTGCGCATCTGGCCAAACCACTGCCGCAATTCGTCGCTGCCCAGCGACGGGTTGCCGCCGCCGATGATCAGCAAGTCGCCGTTGAGTCTGCCGTCGACCAGCGGCCCGAGCAGTTCAGCGCGGGTGGTCCAGCGGTACGCCGGACCGAGCACGTCCAGCGCCGCCAGCGTGGTCACGATCTTGGCCGTGCTGGCGAGCAGAAACAGCCGATCCGGGTTCAGGCTGACCAGCGGCGGCGCGTCGCGGCCGATCGCCTGCACATGCAGGCCCAGCGCATCCAGCGGCAGACCGGCATCGGCGATCAGCCGTGCCAGCGCGTAGGGCAGCACCGGGGCTTCGGCCGGCGCGGCAAGCGCCATCGCTTCGGCGGCCGTGGCGGTGCTGGGCGTGGCCGGTGCGGCGCGTGCGGCGGTGGCCGACGGCGGCGCGGCGCGCAGCGGCCAGCCGGCCAAGGCGCCGAGCGCGGCCAGCCCGCGCAATGCCCAACGTCGATTCACCGTGGGGTGATGCATGCCGGCAAGTCTCCAGGCAAATCCATCGATTGAGAAAGCCACCCGCCAGGCGGGTCAGTAGATTGAACGATGTCGGGCCACCTTGGCGCCGCGATCAGCCGGCCGTCACGCGGCCAACTTCACAAATCGGCCGCGGCGGCGGCGGCCGTGCCCGCGCGTTGCGGGTGGGTCAGTGCGGCCGCGGCGCTCCCCCGCGCAAGCGCGACCACAGCCGCACCGCCGCCAGCGCCAGGGCGCCGGCGGCCACGCCGATCAGCACCTCGGCCAATGTGGTGACCAGCAGCCGCCCCACCGTACCCAGCGGCGTGGCCCAATGCGCGACCAGCGCCGACAGCCCATGCAGACCGTGCGCCAGGATGCTGCCGCCGACCATGAACATCGCCAGCGTGCCGACCACGCCCAGCGTGCGCATCAGCCACGGGGCAAACGCCAGCAGTGCGCGGCCGATGGCGCGCGCGGCCGAGCCGGTGCGCTGCACCAGCCACAGCCCGAGGTCGTCGATCTTGACAATGCCGGCCACCAGGCCGTAGACGCCGACCGTCATCAGCAGGCCAATCGCCACCAGCACCGTCAACTGCTGAGCCAGCGGCTGCCCGGCCACCGTGCCCAGCGCAATGACGATGATTTCTGCCGACAGCACGAAGTCGGTGCGCACCGCGCCCTTGATCTGCTCGGCCTCGTTGATCGGCGTGACGTCGCCGGCGCCGGCGGCGGCGGCCAGCGCGGCGGCTTTCGGGTCGGCCTTGGCGCGGCGGTGGGCCAGCTTTTCAACGCCCTCATAGCACAGGTACAGGCCGCCCGCCATCAGCAGCGGCTGCACCGCCCACGGCGCAAAGGCGCTGATGGCCAGTGCCGCCGGCACCAGGATGGCCTTGTTGACCAGCGAGCCGCGCGCCACCGCCCAGACCACCGGCAGTTCGCGGTCGGCGTTGACGCCTGAAACCTGCTGCGCGTTCAGCGCCAGGTCGTCGCCCAGCACGCCGGCGGTCTTGTTGGCGGCGACCTTGGTCATCGCCGAGACATCGTCGAGCAGGCTGGCGATGTCGTCGATCAGGGCAAGCAGGCTGGAGGCCATGGGTCAAGAGCGAAAAGGGGGGGCGATGATCGCAGACTGCCGGTACCGTTCCGGCGTGCGTGCAGCCTTAGCGCGACAGCGCCAGCTTGACCCCGAAGCCCAGCAGCAGCGTGCCGGCAAGCCG
>WBZS01000491.1_pt1 | contig 49555 bp, 40 predicted proteins | sample 5204201 | NCBI WGS metagenome assembly WBZS01 (sample SAMN12344357, study PRJNA552823) | activated sludge metagenome | biome: Activated sludge suspended growth; feature: Nitrification reactor; material: Wastewater; isolation source: activated sludge from nitrification reactor of wastewater...
CCACGCCCACGCCCACGCCCGCACCCGCACCCGCACCCGCACCCGCACCCGCACCCGCACCCGCACCCGCACCCGCACTCGCCGCGCCGCCGACACGGGCCGCGGCGCCGATCGCCGCCGACTCCCCGTCGCCCGCCGCAACGGTATCGGGCGGCCGCCCGGACGCCGGCCCGCGCATCGGGCACGACGTGGCCACCGCGCCGTCGCCGCCGGCCAGCACGCCGCCGCGGCTGAACCTGGAGCTGCCGCGGCAGCGCGCCGGCGCGGCGTTGTCGCGCGGCGGGCCGGGCACCGGCTTGCTGCCGGCGCTGCCGCGGCCGGCCGAGCTGCCGAACAAGCTGGTCAAGGACGTCGAGCGCAGCCTGCGTCCCGACTGCCGCACCGCCTACGCCGACAAGGGCCTGCTGGCGGTGCCGCCGCTGGTCGCCGACACCCTCAAGGGCGAGGGCTGCCGCTGGTAGCCGGGTTGCAGACAATCGTGGGTTGATGACCGCCACCGACCACCCGCCGCCGGCCAGCGCGCCCGATACCGGCGCCGCCGTCACCGCCACCACCGGCACGCTGGCCGCGCACGGCCTGGCCTGCCGGCGCGGCACGCGGCTGCTGTTTCGCGGCCTGACGCTGGCGCTGCCGCCGGGCCACATCGGCTGGCTGCGTGGCACCAACGGCAGCGGCAAGACCAGCCTGCTGCGCATCCTGGCCGGGCTGTCGACGCCGGCCGAGGGCCAACTGACCTGGAACGGCGAGCCGCTGCGCCGCGGCCAGCCGGCCGCCGCCGCGGCGCGCCGCGGCATCGTCTACCTCGGCCACAGCAATGCGCTGAACGACGACCTGACGCTGGCCGAGGCGCTGCTGTTCCTGGCCCGCCTGCAAGGCGTGGCCGACGCGCCGCAGCGCGTCGCCGACGCGCTGGCCAGGCTGGGCGTGACCTCGCGCGCCGGCGCGGCGGTGCGCACGCTGTCGCAAGGCCAGCGCCGGCGCGGCGCGCTGGCCCGGCTGGCGCTGGACGACACGCCGCGCACCTGGCTGCTCGACGAGCCCTACGACGCGCTGGACGCCGCCGGCAGCGCCACCCTGTCGGCGCTGATCGAGGCCAACGCCGCGCGCGGCGGCGCGGTGTTGCTGACCAGCCACCAGACGCCGACCCTGGCCGGCGCGCTGCCGATTGACCTCGGGCAGTGGCGCGCCGGCTGAAGCCACGCGGCCGAGGCTGAGAGCCGCTCGGCCCGACTTCGTCAGGCCGCGCGTCCTTCGCCACCGCGCCCAGGCGCCGCGGTGTCGGCCGGCGCCACCGACGACCAGCGCGCCAGCGCGGCCAGCAATTGGTCGACCGCGGCGACCGCGCGTGCCGCCTGGGTGGCCGACTCTGGGTTCGCAATGGCGCCGGTCGCGGCCTTGGCCAGGCGTTGCGCCAGCCGCGGCGCGTACCACTGCACCTGCTCGAAGACCGCGCGCCAGCGTGGCGGCGCGGCGACGCGGCGGTGCAGGTCTTCCAGGTCGCGCAGGATGCCGGGCAGCTCTTGCTGAAGGTCGCGCCGTTCGGCGCTGCCGTGCAGCGTGGTCAAGGCCTCCAGCAATTGCAGCTCGCTGACCGCCGAGATCGAGAAAAAGTCGGGGGCGTCGCGGTGGCGGGCCTTGATGTCCTGGTGGATGGCGTTGAGCAACTGCCCAGGGTGCTGCTCGGCGACGCCTTCGGCGTCGGCGTCGCCGATCAGCAGCCCGGCGATCAGCGCGTTCATGCTGGGGTAGAACCAGTTGCCCTCGCCGACCTCGCGCACCGTGGTCGCGGCGTTGCGGTAGTCGCGCCGCATCTCGGCCAGCGACTGTTGCTCTTTCTCGGAGTACGCGTCGCCGGCCGATTGGTACAGCATCGCCAGGCGCTTGCCGGCCGATGCGCACAACTGCCACAACTCGGCGGTCTTGCGGTCTTCGGCCAGCGCGCGCAGGCGCTGGATGTCGCTTTGAATCTGCGCCGCAGTGACTTCCAGCTGCTTGTGCCGCGCGCTGGCGGCCTCGGCGCCGGCAGCGCCGGTGGGCTGATCCTGCGCCAACACCTGCTGGGCCTTGGCCAGCTCCTCGCGCACGCGCAAGGTACACAGGCTTTGCTGGGCCCGGAAACTGGCGCCGCCGTCTTGCGCCATCACTGCGCGCTGCTGCCATTGCATTGCGCGCTGGCGGTCGTCGGCGGCTTCCCAGGCGATGCCAAAGGCCTCGGCCACCGCGCCCAGGCCGCCCCAGGCGCCGGCGTGGCGCGCTTCCAGCCAGCGCAACTGGTCGCGCAGGTGGTCGATCGCGCAATCGCTGCCTTGCGCGCGTACCGCCAGCGTGTCAAGCGCCACGCACAGGCTGTCGGGCGCGCTGATGTCGTCGAACTCGTTGAAGCGCCCGGCTGCGCCGTCGCGCGCGGCGCGCCCGGGGCCGGCGCGCAGCCGCCACTCGGGGTCGCCGTAGCACTGGTAGGCGGCCCAGGTGTTGTCGGCGCGGCCACTCTGGGCGGCGCGGTCCCAGGCCGATTTGCGTGCATGCGCCACCGCGTCGATGAAGCGCGCCTGGTCGAGCAGTTGCTTGTAGAACTCGCCGGCAAAGGTTTGCGCGGCGTCGTCGTCGACCGCCCAGCCGCAGGCCACCACGCAGCGCACGCCGGCCTGGATCAGTTCTTCGGCAATGCTGGCGGCAAACTGCGCCGGGTCAGACAGCGTGCGCCGCGCGTCGGGGTCGGCGGCGGGGCCGGGGTTGGCGCGCGCCCGGTCGGCGCCGATGGCGCGCGCATCGAATGCGCCCAGGTGGCAGCAGTTGATGAACACCAGCTCGGGCACCGAGCGCATGGCGCGGATTTCGCACGCGCCGATGTACACGTCGTTGCCGAGCACCACGCCGCGCGAGTCGGTTTCGCCGGGCTGCGGCGCGTCGCCGTGGCCGGCGATGTGGACGATGCGCCACTCGCGCTCGAACAAGGTGTTGATGATGTCGTGCGCGCTGCCGTCGACGATCAGCCGCACGTCGCCTCGGCCGAGCACGCCGGTGCCGATCAGGCTGGCCTGCACCTCGGCGGCCTCGCGCCGCGCGCCGTCCAGCTCGGGCCAGCGCGGGTCGTCAATGGCCGGGTTGCCGACCACCAGCACCTGCGCGCGCACCTGGGCGTCGCGTGGCTGGCGGCGGAATTCGGCGGTGCGCAGCTTGCGCAGCAGCTTGGCGCGCACCGACCAGGGCACGCGGCTGCTGCTGTCGCGCGGCTCGCCCGGGGTTTCGACCATCTCCCACGGGATCGGCGCGGTGCGGCGGTCGAGTTCGAGCACCACCTCGGAGGCACCGCCGATGAAGGCGGTCATCTCTATCGGCACCAGCAATTGAAACAGCGTGCGTCCGAAGCGCGGGTCGGCCGGCGCCTGCACCGCGGCCTTGGCCACCAGTTGGCGCAGCAGCGCGACCTGGGTGCTTTGCGCGCGCACTTCAACGCGTGCGCGCTTGGTGTCGACCGAGTAGGCGATCGACTCGTGGCCGCGCTCGTCGCGGGCCGACAGCGCGCTGATGTAGTCGTAGGCCGCGCCGCGGTAGCTGCTTTCCAGCGGGCGGATCAGCGCGCCGGGCAGCTTGCCCAGCCGCTCGGCGACCTGCAGCGTGGCCTGTTGCGCCGCGCGGTTGACGCGCAGCGCGGCCCAGGCCTCGCGTGCGCGCTCGGCGTACAGCTCGATCAGCCTGAGCCTGGCCACCGTCGGCAGTCCGGCCAGCGTCAGCCGCTCGTTGGCGTCGCGCACGCCTTGGACCACCATTTGCGCCGACTGGCCGACGGTGATGCCCTGGCCGCCGCTGCCCACCAGCGTGGCGGCCAGCGTCAGGTTCTGGCCGGCGGGGTCGAGCTCGTGCTGGCGCTGGCTCCAGGCCAGCACACCCTGGCGCACGCTGGCCGCCAGGTCGCGGCCGCGCAGCTTGCCTTCCTCACCCAGTCCGACCACCACCACCGCCTGCGGCCGCGGCAGCACCCAGGGGTTGTCGCCGCCGCCGGCGTGGTTGACGAAGACCTGGAAGCAGCCGGTGTCGTCGGGGTACAGCTCCAGGTTCAGCGACTGCTGCATGGCGTCGCCAAGCAGCCGGTTGGCGACGCGCTCGGTGCCGGTGAGCTCCATCGAGCGGTAGTGGCCGAGCAGCAGTGGCGCGTCGACATGGCTCAAGTCGCCGTTGACCACTTCGACCTGCAGCACACGCCGCGCGCGCTGCGACTGGCCGGCCAGCTCGGCCTGGCGGTCGTCGCGCAGCGTTTCCTCGCCCAGCGGCGGCTGCGCGCGCTGCAGCGGCGCGCGCGAGGGCCGCTGCCTTGCGCGCGTAAAGCCCTTGAAGGCCGGCGCCGTCGAGCGTGCCTGCGCCGGCCCCGGTGCGGCGCCTGCCGCCGCCGCCGGCAGCGCGCCGGCGGCGGCCGAATCGCTGCCGCGCGCCGGCACCGGGCTGCCTTCGCCGGGCAACTCGACCAGCGGCAGGCGCTGCGTGTCGCCGTAGGTCAGCAGCTCGACATAGGCGTCAAAGGCCGGCGCAAAGTCGGCCATCGCCATGTGCGGGGCGTCGACACGCCAGGTCTTGACGCCGCGCAGCCGCGCGCTTTCCAGCGTTGTCCAGCCGTCGCCGTCGGTAGGCGCGTCGATGTATTTCAGCCCCGTGGGCGTCATCTCGTAGCCGTCGGCGGTGAACTCGTCGACACCGGTGACCAGCAGCAACTGCCCGCTCGACGACAGGCCGTCGCCGGCGCTGCTGTCTTGCAGCAGCTTCTGGAAGGCCTGCGCGCGGGCCAGCACCGCGTCGTCGGGCACGCCCCAGGCCAGCGCGTCCGACTGCATCGGCTGCTCATGCCACCAGTTGACCGCGCGCAGCGCGGCGCGGTCGTCGTCGGCCAGCTTTTGCCAGGTGGCCGACGCGGCCAGCCCGCGCGCGCTGTCAAGCAGACCGGCCTGCAGTTGCAGCAGCCCCGGAAAACCGGCCAGCAGCTGGCGTGCGTCGCACTGCCGGCCCGGCGCGGCGAAGGCGCCGACCAGTTGCGCAAAGCTGTCGTCGCCCGACAGCGCCTGCATCACGCGCCAGGTGCCGGCGTTGGGCGTGCCCAGCATCAGGAGCCGCGCGCCGGGGTGGTCCATCAGCCGCTTCCAGACCTCGGGCTTGACACACTGCACGGCGCGGCACAACAGGCCGCCCGAGGAGTGCGCGAGCAGCCGCAACGGCTCGCTGCCGCTGCTGCGCTTGGCCAGCTCGGCGTCGAGCAGCCGGGCCAGGCGCAGCGCCTCGTCTTCGATCGGCAGCCGCCAGTCGTAGGCAAACTCGATCACGTCGTGGCTTTGCTCCAGGCGCTCGATCAGGTCGTCGTAGATCGCCCCAACCAGGCCGTCGGGCGCCACGCCGTCGGCGTCCAGCGCGTTGTTGCTTTCCGGGTCGCGGTAGCGCAGCGTGGCCAGCGCGTCGGCCAGCCGGCCGCCGAGCCAGACGCGCTGGCCGCCGTGTTTCAGGTGGCTGCCGAACATGCCTGGCACGACCACCACCGCCGGCCGCCGACCGGCACCGCCGCCGGCCGCCGGCGCGGCCTTGCCACGCGCGCCACTGCTGCTCAACCCAGCCGCCGACAGCGCGCCGATGGCGCGGAATTCGGTGCCCGGCTGCAGGCTCAGCAGCGCATCGGACAGCGCCGGCAGCGTGCGCTCGTTGGCGAAGTAGCCGAAGTGCGAAATCGCCCCGCTTTGCTCCAGGAAGTAGCTCGCGCCCTCGGCGCGCGGCACGCCGCCGTACATCGAGCTGGTTTGCACGACAAAGTCGTTGTCCTGCCAGTACAGGCCATCGGCGATCAGGGTCTTGACCCAGGCGCCGATGCTGTCGGCCTGCACGTCGCCGGCAATCACCCGCAGTTCACTGGCCGCCGGGCGGTTGCCGTCGTGCAGCCACTTGATAAATGCGCCGTCGGGCACCATCGCCGCCAGCCCCGGCAGCTCGTCCGGGTCGGTGCGGCGGCGTGCCACTTCGGCCAGCAAATCAGCCAGTTGCGGCAGCAGCGGCACGCCCGACAGCGTCATCACCCAGCGCAGCACCGACAGGTAGGCGTCGAGCCGGCCCGACGCTAGCAGCGTGCCGCGCGCCGGGCAGGCCACGCGCACCACGCGGCTGACGTCGACCTGCCGCTCGCGCACCAGTTGCCGCAGCGCGGCCAACGCGTCGCGGTGGTGTTGCAGCTTCTTGGTGCCGAAGTGGCGCGCGTCGACCGCCGCGTCGGCGCCGCTGCACAGCTTGACCAGCGCCTCGGCGACCAGCCCGCCGCGCGAGTGCGTCAGCAAGTGCAGCCGGTTGCGCCGCCCGGTCGGCAGCGCGCGCAGCAGCGACAGCGCGTTGTCCAGCGGGCTGGCGCTGAGGGTGCGGTGTTCAAGCGCATAGACGCGATCGCCATAACCACGGAACAGCTCGCGCACCTGCTGCGGCGCGCTGTTCCACAGGTCTGCAAAGGTGCCGCGGGTCGAGCTGAAGGTGCCGTGGATCAGCACCAGCGTGGGGTCGGCGTCGCTGGCGCCGTCGGCCGGTGTGGCCGACCTGGCGGGCAGCTCGTGCAGCCGCTGTTCGCTGCGAAACGGCGCCAAAAGGTCGGGGCTGAGCCGGTACACGCCTTCGTCGATGTGCTGCTCGAAGTGCCTGACCACCCAGTCGACCAGCGAATCGGCCACGCCTTGCTCGACCAGATCGGTCACCACCTCGAAGCCGCTGATGACGACCTTGCCGAGCAGGCCGTCGCTCAAGCCGCGCGACGGCGCGGCGCTGGCTTCAATGCCGCGCCACTGCAGCGCGCTGGCCACCGCCACCGACGCCGCGCCGCGCGTGGCCGGCGCCGCCTCGTCTGCGGCGTCGGTCCCACCCCGCGTGCCCGCGTCGACCACGCTGCTGCGTGCGTTGGCGCCGTGGGGCGCCGACGCGCTGGCCGGCCCGCAGCGCCTGGCGTCATCGTCCAGCGCTTTCTGCCTGGCCGATTGCGTGGTGGCGTTGTCGGCCGTCGCCGCGTCCGCGTCGGCGCCCGGGGCGGCCGTGCTGGCGCTTTGACTGGTTGGCGGGCCGGCGCCGTCGCCGGCATGCGCGTTGGGTGTTGCGGCTGTGGGGTCAACCGGCGCTGCGGCGGGCGGTCGCAGCGCGCCTTGCTGGGCGCGCATCAGCAGGCGTGCGTTCTCCGGGCTGAGCATCAGCGACGGGCCGTCGTTGATGTGTATGACGACCACGTCCTGCCCCGGCACCGCGCAGACCTGGTGCATGTCGGCGCTGGCCGCACCGCGCACCGCGCTGACCTGCACCGAGTGCCGCACCCGGCCACGCGTCAGGCCCATGGGCAGCGCCTGCGCCGGCTGGAACACGCCGCCCATCGCTCGCGGCGCGCCACCCGCCTGGCCACGTGCGCGTGCCCCGTCAGGCGCCACCGCGCGGGTGCCGTCGCCCGTCGGCGCCGGCTCGGCGGCGGCAAAGCGCAGGTTGCCCGGGACGTCGAAGACGATCGCCTCGGTCGACCGCACGTTTTCCGGTGCGCTTACCTTGGCTGCTGGCGGCGTGTCCGCCATGGCGGCTTGTGCCTGCTGGCCCCCTTCGGCTTGGACGGAGGAATCGGCAGTCGAATCAGCCATGGCACGCTCCTGCGCGTCGACGTGGACCGTCCAGCGTAGGCCACGCGCGCCGGGCGCGCATCGGTAGATGGCATGAGCCCAGGCCATGCCCTGACCCCCAAACAGGTGGGACTGCGGTGGCGGCAGTGCCGCCATCGGCCCTGTTGTCGGTGCGCCGACCGCGCTGGTTACAGTCGGCGCCATGGCCTGGGAACTAGGCTTCACGACCGACGGCATCGACTGGCAGCACCTGGCCGGCGTGTTCGAACGCGCGCCGCTGGGTGTGCGCGGCGCCGCCGCGCTGGAGCAGGTGTTTCGCGGCAGCACCGAGGTGTGCTTTGCCAGGCTCGACGGCGTGCTGGTTGGTGCCGGCCGCGCGCTGTCGGACCGGCTGGCGTGGACCATCATCTTCGACGTTGTCGTCGAGCCGCCGCTGCAGGGCCAGGGCATGGGCCGGGCGATCATCGACGCGCTGGCCGCGCGCTGCGCGGCGCGCAACGTCATGCTGCAGTCGGTGCCCGGCCGCGAAGCCTTTTACCGCCGGCTCGGCTTTGCGCGCATGACCACCGCGATGGCCCGCTACCGCGACCCGCCATGGGCCGTGGCGAACGGCTATGTGGCGCCGGACTGAGCGTCAAAGCTCAGCATTGCCCTCGCCAACCCGGTGCTATCCCTGACCTGGTGCCTGCGCCTGCGCGCAGGCCACCTGCGTCACTTCGCGCCGGCCGCCGTCTATGCGCACCGCGGTCAGCGCGCCGCCCCAGACGCAGCCGGTGTCCAGCGCCAACAGATCGCTCTGGTTGCGCAGGCCCAGCGTGCTCCAGTGGCCGAAGGCGATCGGCACGCCGGCGCTGCGGCGGCCGGGGGCGTCGAACCAGGCGACATGGCCGGGGGGCGCGGTGCCGCTGCCGTCCTTGCTGTCGAACTCCAGCGTGCCGTCGGGCGTGCACCAGCGGATGCGCGTCAGCACGTTGAGCACCATGCGCCAGCGCAACGCGCCTTGCAACTGCTCGTCCCAGCGCCGCGGCTCGTTGCCGTACATCACCCGCAAGAAGTCGGCCATGCCGGGGCCGCGCAGCACGTCTTCAACCTCGGCGGCCAGGCGCAGCGTGTCGGCCAAGTCCCACTGCGGCACCACGCCGGCGTGCACCAGCAGCCAGCCGTGCGCGGTGTCGGCCAGCTTGCCGTGGCGCAGCCACTCCAGCAGCGCGGCGCGGCGCGGGCTGTCGAGGATGTCGGCCAGCGTGTCGTTGCGGTGCATTCGGCGGCCACCGACGCTGACCGCCAGCAGGTGCAGGTCGTGGTTGCCGAGCAGGAACGACGCTGCGTCACCCAGCCCCTGCAGCCGCTGCAGCGTGGCCAGCGACGCCGGCCCGCGGTTGACCAGGTCGCCCAGCACATGCAGCCGGTCGCGCGAGGGCGAAAAGTCAATTTCGGCGAGCAGGCGATCGAGTGCATCGCAACAGCCCTGCAGGTCACCCACCAGGTAGTGCATGGCGCGGATTCTGCTACGCTCGTTTTCACCCTCACCCTTGGGCGCCTGACCCCGCGGCGCCGCGGCATGGACCTCGCGCTGCTTGTTGTCTTGATCTTCATCAACGCGCTGTTTGCGATGTCCGAAATGGCGCTGTCGGCATCGCGCAAGGCGCGGCTGGCGGTGCTGGTCGAAAGCGGTGCGCGCGGCGCGCCGGTGGCGATGGACTTGCACGAGCACCCGAACAAGTTTTTGTCGACGGTGCAAATCGGCATCACCTCGATCGGCGTGCTCAACGGCATCGTCGGCGACGCGGCGTTCTCGCACCCGGTGGCGCTGTGGCTGCAGCGCCAACTGCCGTGGTTGGGCGATGGCGCGGCGCAGGTCAGCGCCACCGCGCTGGTGGTGGTGTCGATCACCTTTGCCACCATCATCTTCGGCGAACTGGTGCCCAAGCGGCTGGGGCTGATGTACCCGGAGCGCATCGCGGTCATCGTCGCGGTGCCGATGCAGTGGCTGTCGAAGATGACGCGGCCCTTTGTCTGGCTGCTGTCGGCGGCGACCGAGGCGACGCTCAAGCTGCTGGGTATTCGCGAGGCACCGTCGCGCAGCGTCACCGAGGAAGAAATCGCCGCCAGCCTGGAAGAGGGCGTCGACGCCGGGGTGATCGAGGCCCAGGAGCACCAGATGGTGCGCAACGTTTTCCGCCTCGACGACCGGCAGATCGGGTCGATGATGATTCCGCGCGCCGAAATCACCTGGCTGGACCTGCAATTGCCGCTTGACGAACTGCTGCACCAGATCGACGAGAACGGCCACTCACGCTACCCGGTATGCCGCGGCGGGCTGGACGAGGTGGTCGGGGTGATCGAGGCACAGGCGCTGTTGCTGCCGCTGTCGCGCGGCCAGGCGCCGCAGTTGGAAGCGCTGATGCAGCCGCCGGTGTTCGTGCCCGAGACGCTGTCGGGCATGGAACTGCTCGACCACTTTCGCGCCAACAGCACCGAGCTGGTGTTTGTCGTCGACGAGTACGGTGTGGTGCAGGGCGTGATCACGGTGCGCGACGTGCTGGAGGCGATCACCGGCGAATTCAGCCCGCCCAGCGCCGACGATGCGTGGGCGGTGCAGCGCGCCGACGGCACCTGGCTGATGGACGGGCTGATCCCGGTGCCCGAGCTGAAAGACCGACTGGAGCTGCGTGAACTGCCCGAGGAAGACCGTGGCCGCTACAACACGCTGGCCGGCATGGTGATGCTGCTGCTGGGCCGCTTGCCCAAGACCACCGATGTGGTGCAATGGCAGGACTGGCGCTTTGAGGTGGTCGACCTGGACGGCAAGCGGGTCGACAAAGTGCTGGTCACCCACCTGGCACCCCTGGACTCTCCACAGACCCTCCCATGATCAGCGAACAACTGCACAAGAAGCCGGTCGCGCTCGACCGCGTCAAGCACCGCGCGCTCAAGCTCGACACCGACTACCGCGACATGTCGACGATGCAGGCGCTGAACTCGTTCTTCGTCGCGGTGACCGAATTCGGCGACGCCTGCCGCGACTACCCGGTGGTCTGGATCAACGCCGGCAAGGGCGAAACCGGCAAGCCGCAGGCCGCGCCGGTGGCCATCTTCGGCCTGCAGCTCGGCGTCAACCTGTGCATCGAGGCCGGCCAGTGGCGCACCCGTTACATGCCGGCGGCGCTGCGGCTGTACCCGTTTGCAATGGCGCGGGTGGCCAAGGACCAGATGGTGGTTGCCTTTGACGAAAGCTGGCCGGGGCTGCAGGAAGGCGCCGGCCGCGCTCTGTTCGAGGCCGATGGCAACCCGACCGAACTGACGCGCAACGCGCAAAAGCACCTCGAAGACTTTGAGCAGGAGGTCGAGCGCACCCGCCTGGTCGGCGAGTTGCTGCATGAAAAAGGCCTGCTGCGCGAGATGCGTTTCGACGCCAACCTGCCCAACGGCGAAAAGGTCAGCGTCGATGGCTTCATGACCATTGACGAGAAAAAGCTCGCCGAGTTGCCGGATGCCGACCTCGTCACGCTGCAGCGCAACGGCGTGCTGTCGCTGATCCACGCCCACCAGTTGTCGCTCGGCCACATGAACAAGCTGGCCGAGTGGCATGTCGCACGCAAGGCGGCTGAAGCCGCCGCCGCGCAGGCCGCCAACGGCGCGACCGCCGCCAACGGCTGACTATCCGCCGGTGCCCGCCGTGCACACGCAAGACACGGCCAGCCTGCCGCGCTTGCGCGTGGCGCGCCAGGGCAGCGCGGCCGGCGTGCCGGTGGTGATGGCGCACGCGCTGGGCATGCGGCTGTCGATGTGGGACGCGCTGGCCGAGCGCCTGGCGCCGCGCCACCCGGTGCTGCGCTGGGACCACCGCGGCCAGGGCGACTCGGCGCCGGTGGACGCGGGCTACGACATCCACGCGCTGGTCGCCGACGCGGCGCGGGTCATCACCGAGGCCGGCGTCGGCCCGGTGCTGTTTGTTGGCTTGTCGATGGGCGGCATGGTCGGGCAGGGCTTGGCGATCGCCCATCCGCGCCTGGTGCGCGGCCTGCTGCTGGCCAACACCGCGGCCAGCTTTGCCGAGCCGGCGCGCCTTGGCCTGGCGCAGCGCGCCGACGCGGTGAGCGCCGGCGGCATGGCCGCGGTGGCCGACGGCGTGCTGGAGCGCTTTTTGAGCCCGGCCTGCCGCGCCGCGCAGCCGGCGCTGGCGGCCACGGTACACGCGCAACTGTTGGGTGCCGACCCGAAGGGCTATGCCGCGGCGTGCCGGGCGCTGATCGCTACCGACTGGCGCGACGCGCTCGGCGCCATCGCGGTGCCGACCGCGGTGGTCGCCGGCCGCCAGGATCTTGGTTCGACGGTGGCGATGGCCGAGGAACTGGCCGCGCGCATCGCCGGCGCGACGCTGACCATGCTCGACACTGCCCACCTGTCGGTGCTGGAAGACCCGCACGGGTTTGCCGCGGTGCTTGATTCGCTGCTGCTGCGCCTTTGATCGCGCCGACGGGCCGGCGGCGCCCGCGTGCGTTTTCCGCCGCGCCGAGGCCAGGTCTTTGCCTTTCTTCACGTCAACGACCGACCGGTCGCGCGGCGTTGTCGACAAATGAACATTCCTGCGTCCACCGCGCTGCGCGGACTGACCTTGGCCAGCCTGGTCGCCCTGTCGGGCTGCGTGGTGGCGCCGCCGGCGCCGCGCACCGTGTATCGCCAACCGCCGGCGCCGGCGCCACAGCCGCAGCTGCCGCAGCCCGGCACCACGTCGCCGCCGGGCCATTTATTGCCGGGCCATGTGCCGCCGGGGGCGCGGATGTTTTTCTACCCCGAACGCGGCCAGAACGAAGCGCTGCAGGACCGCGACCGCTACCAGTGCTACCGCTGGGCGGTCGAGCAGACCGGTTTTGACCCCGGCATGACCCCGGTGCGCGAAAGCGCCGCGGCGCTGCCGCCGGTGGCGGTCGAGCGCAGCGGCGCGCCGGTGGCCGCCGGTGCGGTGACCGGGGCGGTGCTCGGTGCGGCCACCTCGTCACCACGCCATGCCGGTGCGGCGATGGTGCTGGGCGCGATCTTCGGCGCCACGCTGGGCGCGGCGGCCGAGGAGCAAAACGCGCGCAGCGCGGAATACGCCCAGGCGCGGCGCGCGGCCGCCGCACGCCAGGGCAACGCCGCCATGCAGCCGCTGGGCGACTTCCGGCGCGCGGTGTCGGCGTGCATGGGCGGGCGCGGCTACCGCGTTGGTTGACGACGCGACCGCCAGCCTGCCACCCGCCGACCGTTTCACAGGAGTGCTGAGATGAGCAAGACCGTCCCCACCCGTCGCCCGCTGGCACTTTGCCTGGCAATCTCGCTGGCGCTGGCGGCGCCGCTGTCGACCGCGTGGGCCCAGCGCGGCGGCGAGCGGCGTGGCGACGGCAATCCCGGCGAAGGCCAGTCGATGCGCGGCGGCGATGGCCGGGGCGTGGGCCGCGCCGAGGGCCATAGGCCTGGCGAAGGCCACATGCGCAGCGGCGCGCGTTTCGGTGACCGCGCCGGCGACCGCGACCCAGGCGGCCAGCGAGCCGTGTCGCCAGGCGCGGGCGCAGGCCCGGCGCCGCCGGTGGCCCAGATTGACGTGCAGCGGCCCGGCCACGCCGGCAACTGGCGCGGCGCCCCGGTCGCCAACGTCAACGGCGGGTCGCAGCACGGCGCGCCGCATTTGCCGCGGCCGGGCACCACCTTTCGCGTGCCGCCGCACGATGCCTACGCGCTGCACTGGCGCGGCACGCCCTACCGCTACGGGTCGGGCGTGTGGTACCGGCCGTCGCACAACCACTGGACCGTGGTGCGGCCGCCGTATGGCGTGGTGGTGCGCGACCTGCCGTGGTGGCGCGATGTGTTGATCATTGGCGGACTGAGCTACTGGCTGGTCAACGACATCTATTACCGCCAGGTGGCCAACGGCTACGAGGTGGTGCCGCCGCCGCCGGGCGCACCGCAGGCGGTGGCCACGCTGCCGGCGGCCGGCCTGCCCAAGCAGTTCGTCTACCCCAACCTCGGCCAGAGCCGGGCGACCCAGGACGACGACGAATACGACTGCCACCGCTGGGCGGCGTCACAAACCGGGTTTGACCCCAGCGGCACGGCGCTGGACGGCACGCTGCCGTCCGGCACGCAGCGCGACGACTACCTGCGCGCCCGCGCCGCCTGTCTGGAGGGGCGCGGCTACACCGTGCGCTGAAGCCGTCGGCGCGCGGCGTGGGCCGTTTCAGCGCCGGCGGCCGCCGAGCAGCGAACCCAGCACGCCGCGGATCAGCTCGCGGCCGACGGCCGAGCCCAGCGAGCGCACCGCCGAGGTGGCCGCTTGCTCAGCCAGGCCCGGGTGGTGACCGCCGCGCGGGCCGGTGCGGCCGAGCACGATTTCCTTCAGCCCGTCGGTCACTGCATCAAGCAGGCCGCCGCCTGAAGACGGCGCGCCGGCGGGCGTGGTGGCCGCGCCGCCGGGCGCGGGGCCACCCGGGGTGGCCACACGCTGGCTCAAGCGCTCGTAGGCCGATTCGCGGTCGATGGCCTGGTCGTAGCGATTGGCGACCAGCGAATCGGCACGCAAGGCCTGTCGTTCCTCGGCGCTGAGGGTGCCAATGCGGCTGCCCGGCGGCAGCACGAACAGCCGCTCGGTGACCGACGGCCGGCCTTTTTCGTCGAGCAGGCTGACCAGCGCCTCGCCGACCGCCAGTTCGGTGATCGCGCTGGCCAGGTCGGCGATCGCCGGGTTGGCGCGCATGGTGTCGGCGGCCGCCTTGACCGCCTTCTGGTCGCGCGGCGTGAACGCGCGCAGCGCATGCTGCACCCGGTTGCCAAGCTGGCCGAGCACGCGGTCGGGCAGGTCGAGCGGGTTTTGTGTCACGAACCAGACCCCGACGCCCTTGCTGCGCACCAGCCGCACCACCAGCTCGATGCGCTCGACCAGCGCCGCCGGCGCGTCGGTGAACAACAGGTGTGCCTCGTCAAAGAAGAACACCAGCCTGGGCTTGTCGGGGTCGCCGATTTCGGGCAAGGACTCAAACAGCTCGGACAACAGCCACAGCAGAAAGCTGGCGTACAGCCGCGGCGCGGCAAGCAGCTTGTCGGCGGCCAGGATGTTGACCACGCCGCGGCCGTCGACGGTCTGCACAAAGTCGGCGATGTCGAGCATCGGCTCGCCGAAAAAGCGCTCCCCGCCTTGCTGCTCCAGTTGCAGCAGGCCGCGCTGGATGGCGCCGATCGACGCCGCGCTGACATTGCCGTAGCGGGTGGTGAACTGCCCGGCGTTGTCGCCGACGTAGGCCAGCATCGCGCGCAGGTCTTTCAGGTCCAGCAGCGCCAGGCCGGCGTCGTCGGCGATCTTGAAGACGATGGTCAACACCCCGGCCTGCGTGTCGTTGAGCGCCAGCATGCGCGCCAGCAGCAGCGGCCCCATGTCGGTAATGGTGGCGCGCACCGGGTGGCCTTGCTCGCCGAAGACGTCCCACAGCGTCGCCGGGCAGGCCAGCGGCGCGGGCGCGGGCAGGCCGCGCTCGGCCAGCACCTGGGCCAGCTTGGCCGAGACGCTGCCGGGCTGGCTGATGCCGGCCAGGTCGCCCTTGACGTCGGCCATGAACACCGGCACGCCGAGCGTCGAAAAGCCCTCGGCCAGCCGCTGCAGCGTCACCGTCTTGCCGGTGCCGGTGGCGCCGGTGACCAGGCCGTGGCGGTTGGCCATCGCCGGCAGCAAGTGGGCGCAAACGTCGCCATGCTGCGCGACCAGAATCGGTTCAGCCATCGGGCCTCCTGCGGGCGGAATTGCCGGGCCCGCAGTCTACGGTTGCCGCGTCGTCCATCGCCCCGGGGGGCGCCGCGGGCTGGCTGGGGCGCTGTCGCTAAAATCAACCGTTTGATCAGCAGCGCCCCGCGGGGTGCGACGAGGAGCCAGGCATTCATGGCCGGACATTCCAAATGGGCCAACATCCAGCACCGCAAGGGGCGCCAGGACGAAAAACGCGGCAAGGTCTGGACGCGGGTGATCCGCGAGATCATGGTCGCCGCGCGTCAGGGCGGCGGTGACATCAGCGCCAACCCGCGGCTGCGGCTGGCGGTGGACAAGGCCAAGGCCGCCAACATGCCGGCCGACACGGTCAAGCGCAACATCGACAAGGCCACCGGCAACCTGGAAGGCGTGCAGTACGAGGAAATCCGCTACGAGGGCTACGGCATAGGCGGCGCGGCGATCATCGTCGACACCATGACCGACAACCGCGTGCGCACGGTGGCCGAGGTGCGGCACGCCTTTTCCAAGTACGGCGGCAACCTGGGCACCGAGGGCTCGGTGGCGTTCCAGTTCCGCCATTGCGGCCAACTGGTGTTCGCCCCCGGCACACCGGAAGACCGGGTGATGGACCTGGCGCTGGAAGCCGGCGCCGACGACGTCATCGCCGACGACGACGGCGCGCTCGAGGTGCTGACCCCGCCGACCGACTTTGAAGCGGTGAAGGATGCGCTGACCGGCGCCGGCCTGCAGCCCGAACTGGCCGAAGTGACGATGCGCGCCGAAAACCCGGTCGAACTTGCCGGCGACGACGCGCAACGCATGCAAAAGCTGCTCGACGTGCTCGAGGACCTCGACGACGTGCAGGCGGTGTACCACAACGCCCAACTTGACGAATGAGCGGCAGGTGATGGCCAAGGGCGTGAACAAGCCTTCGCGGATGAAGGTGCTGGTGATCGGTGGCGGCGGGCGCGAGCACGCGCTGGCCTGGAAGCTGGCGCAAAGCCCGCGCGTGCAGCAGGTCTTTGTCGCCCCCGGCAACGGCGGCACCGCGCGCGACGCGCGGCTGAAGAACGTGGCGCTGACCGAGCCGCAGGCGCTGGCCGACTTTGCCGTGGCCGAAGAGGTCGGGCTGACCGTGGTCGGCCCCGAGGCGCCGCTGTCGCAGGGCGTGGTCGACGTGTTCCGCGAGCGCGGGCTGCGCATCTTCGGCCCGACGCGTGCCGCGGCGCGGCTGGAAAGCTCGAAGGCCTTCGCCAAGGACTTCATGGTCAGGCACAAGATCCCGACCGCCGCCTACGCCACCTTCACCGACGCCGCGGCGGCGCACGCCTACGTCGACCAGGTCGGCGCGCCGATCGTCGTCAAGGCCGACGGGCTGGCCGCCGGCAAGGGCGTGGTGGTGGCCAGCAGCACCGCCGAGGCGCACCAGGCGATCGACTTCATGCTGCTCGACGACCGGCTCGGCGTGCAGCACGTGGCCGGCGCCGACGGCGTGGCCGTGCCGCGGGTGGTGATCGAGGAATGCCTGCAGGGCGAGGAAGCCAGCTTCATCGTGCTGGTCGACGGCCGCCACGTGTTGCCGCTGGCCTCCAGCCAGGACCACAAGCGGCTGCGCGACGGCGACCAGGGCCCGAACACCGGCGGCATGGGCGCGTATTCGCCGGCGCCGGTGGTCACGCCCAACGTCCATGCGCGCGCGCTGCAGGAAATCATCCTGCCCACGGTTGCCGGCATGGCCAAGGACGGCACGCCGTTCACCGGCTTTTTGTACGCCGGGCTGATGATCGACGGCCAGGGCCGGCCGAAGACGCTGGAATTCAACACCCGCATGGGCGACCCCGAGACGCAGCCGATCCTGATGCGGCTGAAAAGCGACCTGGCCGAGGTGCTGCTGTACGCCACCGACGGCACGCTGGACAAGGTGACGCTGAGCTGGGACCGCCGGTTCGCGCTCGGCGTGGTGATGGCCGCCGCCGGCTACCCCGACGCGCCGCGCAAGGGCGACGCCATCACCGGCCTGCCCGCCGACAGCGACGACGCGGTGGTGTTCCACGCCGGCACCACGCTCGACGACGGCGTGCTGCGCGTGTCTGGCGGGCGGGTGCTGTGCGTCACCGCGCTGGGTGAGTCGGCCAAGCTGGCGCAGCAGCGCGCCTACCAGCAGTTGACCGGCATCGGCTTCGACGGCGCGCAGTTCCGCAGCGACATCGGTCACCGGGCGATCAAGCGGTGAGCGCCCGGTCGCGGTACGCGCAGCGCCTGGCGCGGAGGGTGCCCAGGTGAGCAGCGCCGACGTCCGCAGCTACCTGCTTGGCCTGCAGCAGCGCATCGTGCAGGCGCTGCAGGTGCACGACGGCAAGCCGTTCGTCACCGACGCCTGGGTGCGCCCGCCCGGCGAGCGGCTGCAGGGCGACGGCCGCACGCAACTGGTCGAAGACGGCGGCCTGCTCGAACGCGGTGGCTGCAATTTCAGCCACGTCAGCGGGCCGCAACTGCCGCCGTCGGCCAGCCAGCACCGGCCCGAACTGGCTGGCGCGCCGTTCGAGGCGATGGGCGTCAGCCTGGTGTTGCACCCGCGCAACCCGCATGTGCCGACGGTGCACATGAATGTGCGCATGTTTGCCGCCCACCCGCCCGGGCGCGCCGCGGTGGTGTGGTTTGGCGGCGGCATGGACCTGACGCCCTACTACGGCGTCGAAGAAGACGCGCGCCACTTCCACCGCAGCTGCCGCGACGCGCTGGCGCCGTTGGGCAGCGCCTTGTACCCGCGCTTCAAGACCTGGTGCGACGAGTACTTCTTCCTCAAGCACCGCAACGAGCCGCGCGGCATTGGCGGCATTTTTTTCGATGACTTTGCCGAGGGTGGCTTCGCGCACGGCTTTGCCGTGCTGCGCGCGGTTGGCGACGCCTTTTTGCCGGCCTACCTGCCAATCGTCGAGCGCCGGCGCAATGCGGCCTATGGCGAGCGCGAGCGCGACTTTCAGGCCTACCGGCGCGGCCGCTATGTCGAGTTCAACCTGGTGTTTGACCGCGGCACCTTGTTTGGCCTGCAGTCGGGCGGCCGCACCGAAAGCATTCTGATGTCGATGCCGCCGCGGGTGCAGTGGCGCTACGACTGGAAGCCCGACCCCGGCACGCCCGAGGCCCGGCTGTACACCGACTTTCTGCGCCCGCGCGACTGGGCCGCCGAGGCCGAGCAGCCCGGCGCGCAGTGACGACCGCCCCGCGCATCGGCCTGCTGGGCGGCAGCTTCGACCCGCCGCACCTGGCGCACCGGGCACTCGGCCGGGTCGCCCAGCGCGAGCTGGCGCTGGACGAGCTGCGCTGGCTGCCCGCCGGCGCGCCGTGGCAAAAGGCCGACCGTGCGCTGGCCGCGCCCGAACACCGGCTGGCGATGCTGCGCCTGCTGCTGGAGGGCGAGCCGCGCAGCGTGGTCGACGCCCGTGAACTGCAGCGCCAAGGCCCCAGCTACACGCTCGACACGGTGACCGAGCTGCAGGCCGAACGGCCCGACGCGCAGTGGTTCCTGATCATCGGCCAGGACCAATACGGCCGCTTCGACACCTGGCGCGACTGGCCAGCGCTGCTGCAGCGCGTGACGCTGGCGGTGGCCGCGCGCCAAGGCCAGGCGCCGGCGCCGCCGCCCGCGCTGGCCGGGTGGCCGCACCGCATGCGCGCGCTCGACTTGCCGCGGCAAGACATTTCGGCCAGCGCCATCCGCGCCCGGGTGGCGGCCGGCGCGCCGGTGGCGGCGCTGGTCGGCGACGCGGTGGCCGGCTATATTGACCGCCAGCATCTGTACCGGTCACCCGACCGCACCATGACCACACACGCGCCAAACAAGGACAGCAAGGGCTGAATGGACATCCGCAAACTGCAGCGCGCCATCGTCGATGGCCTGGAAGACGTCAAGGCCCAGGGCATCCTGGTCTTCAACACCGAGCAGTTGTCGCCGCTGTTCGAGCGCGTGGTGATCGCCACCGGCGCCAGCAACCGGCAAACCAAGGCGCTGGCGGCGAGCGTGCGCGACGCGGTCAAGGAAGCCGGCTTCAAGGTGCTGGCCACCGAGGGCGCCGACAACGGCGAGTGGATCATCGTCGACTGCGGCGCCGCCGTGGCCCACATCATGCAGCCGGCGATCCGCGACTACTACCGGCTGGAGGAGATCTGGGGCGGCACGCCGGTGCGCATGAAGATTGGCGCCACCGGCCAAAAAGGCTTGCCCAAGGCGGCCGAGCCTGAGCCGGCGGCGGCCGATGCGCCGCGCCGTGCCGCCGGCAAGAAGACGGCGGCCGGCAAGTCGGTGCCGCGGTCGGCATCCACCGCCGCACCGGCTGCGCCAGCCAAAAAAGCCGCGACCAAGCGCGCGCCGGCGCCACGCAGCGCGGCAGCGAAGGCGCCGTCGCCGGCGCGCCAGGCCGCCGCGAAGTCGGCCGCCAAGCGACCGGCGGCGAAGTCGCCGAGCCAGGCTGCGCGGCGCACGCCGGCGCCTGCGCCCGCCGCACCGGCGCGCAAGACGCCAACCCGCAAGACGCCGGCGCGCCAGGCCGTGCCGCGCGGCGCGGCGGCCAAGACCCGCGGTTGAACGCGTGCGCCGCGCTGCGCGTTTGAGGCCGGCGGCGCCTACCTGCCTGACGTGAGACTGCTGCTGATCGCCATCGGCCAGCGGCTGCCGCCGTGGGCCGAAGCGGCCTACGACGACTACGCCAAGCGTTTTGCGCCCGAGTGCCGGCTGGTGCTCAAGGCGCTGAAGGCCGAGCCGCGCCAGGGCGGCAAGACCGCCGCGCAGTGCATCGCCGCCGAGGCGGCGCGCATCGACGCCGCGCTGGCCAGCGCCAAGGGTGCGCGCCGCGTCGTGCTCGACGAGCGCGGCAGCTGCCTGAGCACGCGGCAACTGGCCGACCGGCTGCAAGCCTGGCTGGCCGATGGCCGCGACGTCGCGCTGCTGGTCGGCGGCGCCGACGGCCTGGCCCAGTCGCTCAAGGACAGCGCCGACGAAAGCCTGCGCCTGTCCGACCTGACGCTGCCGCACGCGCTGGCGCGGGTGCTGCTGGCCGAAGCGCTGTACCGCGCGCACAGCCTGCTGGTCGGCCACCCGTACCACCGCGAATGACCTGTCCCGGGTTCAATCATGGCGCCTGATTTCATCTACCTCGCCTCGCAAAGCCCGCGCCGCAGCGCCTTGCTCGACCAGCTTGGCGTGGCGCATCGGTTGTTGCTGCCCGACGCCGACGAAGACAGCGAGGCGCTTGAAGCGCCGTTGCGCAACGAAGCGCCGGCACCCTATGTGCAGCGGGTCACCGCGTTGAAGCTGGACGCGGCGCTACAGCGGCTGCGCCGCCGTGGCCTGCCGCCGGCACCGGTGCTGTGCGCCGACACCACCGTGGCCATCGGGCGGCGCATCCTCGGCAAGCCGGCCGACGCCGCGCAGGCGCGCGCGATGCTGGCTGAACTGTCTGGCCGCACGCACCGGGTCTTGACCGCGCTGGCCCTGGCCCATGGCCGCCGACGCTGGGCGGCGCTGCAGACCTCGCGCGTCGACGTGGCGGCGATTGCGCCGCGCTGGATCGCCGCCTACGCCGCCGCCGGCGAGCCGCTGGGCAAGGCCGGCGCCTACGCCATCCAGGGCGCGTTTTCGGCCTGGATCACGCGCATCGTGGGCAGCCACTCGGGCATCATGGGCCTGCCGCTGTACGACACCGCGCAGTTGCTGCGCGCCGCCGGCTGGCGGTTTTGAAATCGTTTTCTTAACAAGGCGCAGGACCAGGCCTTTCGTCAAGAGGGCCTGCGGGACAGGCCCGTAGACTCGCGCCATGGCCGGTCACGACATCCTGATCAACTGGGCGCCGCAGGAAACCCGCGTCGCGGTGATCGAAAACGGCGCGGTGCAGGAACTGCACATCGAACGCGCGCTGGAGCGCGGGCTGGTCGGCAACGTCTACCTCGGCAAAGTGGCGCGCGTGCTGCCGGGCATGCAAAGCGCGTTCATCGACGTCGGCCTGGAGCGCGCGGCGTTTTTGCATGTGGCCGACCTGCACGGCGCCGGCCACCACCATGTCCACCCGGCGCGCAGCGACGTCGCGGTGCCGCTGCCGATCGAGCGCCAGGTGTTCGAGGGCCAGACGCTGATGGTGCAGGTCATCAAGGACCCGATCGGCACCAAGGGCGCGCGGCTGTCGACGCAGATCAGCATCGCCGGGCGGATGCTGGTCTTTCTGCCGCAGGACACGCACATCGGCATCTCGCAAAAAATCGGCTCGGCCGAGGTGCGCGAGCAATTGCGCAGCCGCATGCAGCGGCTGACCGCGTTGCCCGAGGGCGTCGCCCCGGGCGGCTTCATCCTGCGCACCAACGCCGAAGACGCCACCGACGACGAACTCGCCGACGACATCGCCTACCTGCGCCGCACCTGGGCCGAGATCCGCGGCCAGGGCGTCAGCCGGCCACCGGGATCGCTGCTGCACCAGGACCTGAACCTGGCCGAACGCGTGCTGCGCGACCTGGCCAATGACGCCACGCAGGCCATTCGAGTCGACAGCACGCTGCAGTACGACGCGCTGCACGAGTTCGGTGCCACCTTCACGCCGTCGTCGGCGGCCAAGCTGGAGCTGTACAAGGGCGAGCGGCCGATCTTCGACCTGTACGGCGTCGAAGAGGAAATCGCCCGCGCGCTGGCACGCCGCGTCGACCTGAAGAGCGGCGGCTACCTGATCATCGACCAGACCGAGGCGCTGACCACGGTCGACGTCAACACCGGCGGCTTTGTCGGCGCGCGCAACTTCGACGACACCATCTTCAAGACCAATCTGGAGGCCGCCGGCGCCATCGCCCGCCAACTGCGGCTGCGCAACCTGGGCGGCATCATCATCATCGACTTCATCGACATGGTGCGCGAGGAGCACCAGCAGGCGGTGCTGGCCGAGTTCCGCAAGCAGCTCAGCCGCGACCGCACCAAGGTCACGATTTCGGGCTTCACCCAGCTCGGGCTGGTCGAGATGACGCGCAAACGCACCCGCGAAAGCCTGGCCCGCGTGCTGTGCCAGCCGTGCCCCACCTGCGGTGGGCGCGGCCAGGTCAAGACCGCGCGCAGCGTGTGCTATGACATCCTGCGCGAAATCATGCGCGAGGCGCGGCAGTTCAACCCGAAGGAATTCCGCGTCGTCGCCAACGCCAGCGTGGTGGAAATGCTGCTCGACGAGGAAAGCCAGCACCTGGCCGGCCTGAGTGACTTCATCGGCAAGCCGATCTCGCTGTCGACCGAGCCGTCGTTCAGTCCGGAGCAGTACGACATTGTTCTGATGTAGCGGTTCGCGGGGACTTGCCCCGGATCAGTTACCACTCGCAAGCGCCTGATTTCTCAGGCGTTTTCGGGTGGCAAGTTCTCGCGGATCACCAAGTCGCACGCCAATCGGGTTGCTGGCTGGATAGTCCGGCGGGTAGCCGCGATCCGGCCCACATCCGAACAACGGGGGTGCGCATGGCGCGGGACAAAAGCCACCAGACGGACCTGCAACTCACGCACTGGGTCAAGCCGGGCGGCGAAGGCCTCACGTTCATGCTCTCGGCCGCCGGCGTGGCCGGATGGATCCTTCGCTATCGGGAGGGCAAAGGGCCCTGCACTAGCGCCAAGCTCTGCCATCCGGGTCCCATCGTCCCCTTGCCGCTTCCGGCATAGCGAGGCTGGCAATGACGGGTCCGAAAAACTGACGTAGTTCTCCTTGCAGATTCGCGAACGGCGGCGGTTGAAGTGTCGGCGGATTCCGTCGCAAGAAGCCACTCCAAAGGCCACGCTCCTCGGCGACCTCCGCAAAGGCAGAGGTAAGGCCCACCGGCATCTCGGTCGGAATTGCGGTCTCTCGTCGCCGAAGCGTTCCGCTCACCGCTTCCAACAGGCTCGGCAAGTCGAACGGGAATGTTCGAGTTGTGACCCACATATCGTGAAAGTCCTTGATCCTCCCGTTCGCTTCACCGAAGCGGATCATCGCCTCGAACTTTTCGGCGACTACGGTCTCCGGGGGGTACATCAGGATCTCGGCAATGGGCAGATTCGGAAGCAGGCTCGGGAAGGACCGTCGTTTCGGTGGTGGGTAGACGTGGTCACCAAAGCCGATGTCTACCTGGACGGGGATGATGGCCTTGGCGAGTTCGCCGCTGAGTCTCAGTTGGACGCCCTGGTACTTGTTGGCTTCGCGAACTGCCTCCACCGTCAGGCTGGCCGGATCGAAAGTGATGCCATCGTCGACGGCCTTGATCTCGCAGATGTGGCGGAACAGTGCGGCAATGACCGCCGGATCGGGGTCTCCTTGACCGAGCAAGTCGAGGTCGCCGGTAGGCCGGAAGACGTGCTCCGGCCAAGTCACGAACAGCATGGCTCCCTTGAGGACGTAGTGCTCGGCGGCTTCCGTCTGGCTGAGTCGGTAGAGCAGGCGCTCGATGGTGTAGCGCGTGAGGACGCGTTGGTAGTCGTCGCCATGCTGCTTGGCATGTTCCAGCAATCGCGCCCTGATCGAAGCGGCGGGGTTCTTGGGTGCCTTGTCGCTCACTGCATTGCCTTGATGTAGGGTGCGAGCCTTGCGGCAACTCGATCGATTTCCGCGTACTTCATCAACTCGCTGGCAGTGGTCTTCCTTTGGCGAAGGGCGTCCCTGAGCGCTTCGATTGCGACATCCTCTCCGATCTGGCGGCGATGCTTGAAACAATCGGCGACTGTCTTCGCGACGCTGAAGATCGGCACCTCGACCCCTTCGACGCGGATACGCTCAATGCCGGCCGTCAGAACCTCGCCGGTTGCGCGGACGATTTCAAGCTTGGGCACACGCACGTTTGGAGTTCTTGCCTTGTGAGGGATGGTCATCCACACCGCATTCGGCAGCTGAGTTGTCAGCCCGTGATGTCGGAGTGCGCTGACCAGGCTGATGACGCCGGTCGGCACGAGGCGGGTTGCTTCCGCCAGATCGTGAGCAGCATCCTCGCCAACCCGTGCGGGGTCCTGATAAAGCCCGCGGCCGAGTCGGACAAGCTCGCCAGCCTCGGTCATCCGCTTCAGGTAGACGAGAGGAATGCCAGCGGCCTTGAAGTCCCGGGCTCGCGCGATTCCCAGGGCTCGCGTGAGCTCGACGGCGCGCTCGCGATGAGTCGTATTAGGTTGAGCCACAGTGTTATCTATTGTCGGCATAAAAGTGGGCTTGCCAACAAAAAGGAATAGTTGCCATGTTTGATCTGATGTCATACATTTTATATGACCATGGTCCGCTCAAGTTCCCCTTCCACCCTCACGCCCAGGCATGTCAGGGCTGCGCGCGCGCTCCTGGCGTGGTCCCAACAGGATCTGGCCAAGGCAGCAGGCGTGGCGACATCGACTGTGGCCGACTTTGAACGAGGTCAGCGTTCCCCGGTCGCCAACAATGCCCAAGCAATCCGCAGTGCTCTCGAGGATGCTGGCATCCGCTTCCTGCCGACCGGGGCCGTAGTCGGGCCGGCTGTTCCCAGCATCGAATCGGCAGAACGGTCGGGTACTCCAATACGGTGGGTGGATGCGGAAGACCTGGCCAACTGGGCTGGTCGAACCGATGCCGCCTTCAGCCTTCCGACGCTTCTGGCTCATTTGATCCGAGCGACCCATGGTTCACTTGCACAGTTACGTTTTCCCTCCGACGAGGGCGTACGTCTTCCAGGCTGGGACGGTGTCACTTCGGTCGAGACCGGCAGCACCTATGTGCCCAAAGGCGCCGCCGGCTGGGAAATCGGCAGCCAGCGCAGCAACATTCAGCAGAAAGCGACAGAGGACTACCGAAAGCGGACGGAAGAACCCACACCACTGGATCCAGCGAACTCCACCTACGTGTTTGTCACACCCCGACATTGGCCAAAGAAGGGGGAGTGGGCAAAGGCGCGAATGGCAGAGGGCGTGTGGCGCGAAGTCCGCGTGTATGACGCCGACGACCTAGTCCACTGGATCGAGCTAACGCCGGCAGTTGGGCTCTGGCTGGCCGCCCGTCTGGGTAAGCGCCCTGCCGGAACGCGGGAACTCGAAGACCTCTGGCAGGAATGGTCATTGGCCACCCAATGGCCGCTCTCTGAAGATCTTGTCCTCAGCGACCGTGACCAGGATGCCGCCGAAGTTCTGCGCTGGCTGCGCGGCGAGCCGTCCTTGCTCTCACTTCAAGCAACCACGTCCGAAGAGGTGGCGGCGTTCTTCCACGCCACGCTTGGCATGCTCCCGGATGACATGGCGGTCGCGTATCGAACCAGGTGCCTGGTGGCCACCACTGCCACCAGTGCCCGTGCGCTGGCTCATGCTCCTGCGCCATTGATCCTGATCCTGACCGATCCAGAACCAGGTCTGGCCAGAACACTCGTGGCGCGAGGGCACTATGTCTTGCAGGCCTATGACGAACGCCAGCACTCTCGCGGCGAAGTTCGCATCCTTGCGCGCCCCACTCGCGAAGGCATTGCTGCTGCCCTGACCGCGACCGGAATAGCCAGACCTCGAGCGGAAGCTCTCGCGCGAGACAGTTCCCGAAACCTTGCCATCCTTCGTCGTCTGATCCCAAGCGCACCGGGACGCCTTCCGCTCTGGGCGCAAGAAACACCGCCTCGCGCTCTGCTTGCGGCGATGATGGCGGGCGGTTGGGACGAGAACGCAGCGGCCGACAGGGCCCGGCTTGCCGAAATCGCCGATCAGTCCTATGAGACTGTCGTCGCCGCCCTGGCCCCTTACGTCGGTGACTTCGACAGCCCTCTACGTAAGGTCGGTTCAACGTGGCGGGTCGCATCACCATCGGATGCGTGGTTCCTGCTAGCGCCGTACCTGACCAGTGCCGACATCACGCGCTTCGAGGCCGCGGCGCATGCAGTACTGGGATCTGCAGACCCGCGCTTCGAAATGGACCCCAGCGAGCGCTGGATGGCGGCTGTCCGTGGAGTTCGCCCGGACTACTCGGGCATGATGCGTCACGGCATCGGACAAGTGTTGATCCTGCTGGCCCTGTGGGGCGACAAGGTCCGCACCGTGGTTGATGCTGGACGGCGAGCAGACGCCATCGTCGGGAAGCTGCTGCAGGATGCTGATGAGCAGCGGTGGTGGTCACTCTCGCGGGACTTCCGGCTGCTTGCCGAAGCATCGTCCGGGGCCTTCATGAACGCCGTCGAGGAGAGCCTTGACCAGCGCAACCCTCCTATCCGTGCCTTGTTTGGCGCTGACGAAGGGGGCCCGTTCGGAACCGAACATCTGTCCGATCTGCTTTGGGCATTGGAGTCCTTGGCCTGGTCGCCAGACCTGATGCCGAGGGTGTCCCACCTTCTGGCTCGTCTTGACGTCATAGACAACCCGCCTGGGCGCTACGCGAACCGGCCTGCGAACAGTCTCCGCGAGATCCACATCCTCTGGAATCCGCAGACCTACGCATCCCTTGACCAGCGGCTGCGCGCGCTCGACCTCGTTCGCAAGCAGGAGAGCAATGCCGCCTGGAAGCTGATGCTCGGAATCCTGCCCCGTGGCCACGACACATCCACTCCGTCTCCAATGCCGCGGTGGCGCGATTTCACGGTGGACAAGGTCGAAGTAGTGACCTGGGGACTGGTGGGTCGCGGGGCGGCCGCGATCTCCGAACGGCTGCTTGCCGACGTAGGAACCAACGCCGACCGATGGTCGGAATTGCTGGATCGGTTCTCAGATCTGGCACCAGCACCTGGTGCTGGCCTAGCCGCGCTGGAACACGCGGAATCGAAGATCACTGACACGGCAGATCGCGCCGTGCTCTGGGCAAGTCTGCGCCGCGTGTTGCACCACCATCGACAGTTCCCTGATGCAGAGTGGTCCATGCCCAGCGAGGTGCTTGATCGCCTCGAAGCCATCTACGAGCGCCTCGCACCACAGGACCCCGTTGAGCGCATAGCTTGGCTATTCGAGCAGTCTGTCGACCTGCCAAAACCATCGAAGTCAGGTTGGGAGGCGGCGGAGCACGACGTCGACACGGCAAGGCGGGTGGCGGCAAAGACGCTGTTCGACAAAGGCGGCGTGGCATCCATCCTTGCGCTCGCGCGCATATCTGGCGCCGCCGGCTACATCGGCAAGGCGCTATACGACGGCGGGCTATCGGACAGTGATCTCGACTCACTCCTGAAGTCGGCGCTGCTCAGCGCCGACGCTCATGAGCGGGACGTTGCCCATGGCCTGATCGTCTCCGTCTTCAGCGATCGAAAAGAGCCTTGGGCGGCGGCCTTGATTGCGAAGGCCAAACACGAGGCTTGGGGTGACACCGCACTGTTGACGATCCTGCGCGCGCTTCCCGTCCAACGTTGGACATGGGATCAAGCTGCCCAGGCTGGCGCGGCAATCGAAGAGACCTACTGGCGCCGAGCACCGGTCTTCTGGATGAGCGAGAGCAGCGACGACATCATCTTCGCCATCCACAAACTGGTCTCTGTTGGCCGCGCTCGCCATGCCTTGCCTCTGGCGGGGCGAGGCAGCAAAGCGACTCTGCCATCCGAGGTGCTTGTCGAGGTGCTGCGCCAGGCAGCGCGCCAACCATCCCAGAACGAGGGCAACGCGAACGAAGCGACCATGTTCCAGCACTACGTCGCCGAAATCCTGCAACTCCTGGATGAACGCAGCGATGTGGACAAGGACACACTTGTCGCGCTGGAATGGGCCTACCTGCCGGTGCTGGAGTACTCGCGTCGACCGGCCAGGGTTCTCTTGCGGGCACTGTCGGAACAACCTTCGCTCTTCATCGACATGCTCAGCGCCGTATTCAAGCCCAGTGAAGAAAGCGGTGTGCTGGAGCCTGCATCGGACAACCCGGAGCATGCTCGTGCTGTCGCTAGCCAAGCCTATCGGCTGCTGGAGCTATGGAACGTGCTGCCCGGAACCCGCGACAACGGCACGATCGACGGAAAGGTTCTGGAGGCCTGGATCAAGGATGCCCGTTCGCGCGCCAAAGCAGTGGGGCGCGAAGACATCGCCGACAGCCGAATCGGCAACATGCTGTCGGCCTCCCCGATCGGCGCGGATGGCAACTGGCCCTCTGAAGCAGTGCGCGATGTGATTGACCTGTTTCGTAGCAAGCCGATGATCGACGGCTTCGGGACCGGCAAGATCAATCGCCGCGGGGTCACGTCGCGGATGCGGGGAGACGGGGGGACGCTTGAGCGCCAGGAAGCGGCGAAGTATCGCCAGTGGGCGAAGGCCATCGCCTACGACCATCCGCATACCGCAAAGGCCCTCGACACCTTGGCGGACCGCTATGAGGATGAAGCGCGACGCCATGACGAAGACGCCGAGCGGCTGGACTGGGAGCACTAGACCGCCCGCGGCAGCACGCACCGCCTTGGTGGGTTTCTGTGCCGCAACGATGACGAGGCAAGGTCAACCTCCCCTGCGACAGTAGACTGGCGAACCACCTCGGGCAACGCCGGATAAGTCCCCGCGAGTGCGCGCGCCCGAGTCCGGGGATGCGCGTGCCGCGAGGGACTTATCCTGCGTTGCCCGATCACCGCATCGTGTCCCCGCAATCCACGAAAGCTCGTGCCGTACAGGCAGCCAGACGGGTAGATCCAACCGACACAAGTCGAGGGCCCGATCGCAAGCCCTTGTCCCGTCAACGCTTTCCGATTCAAGCCTCGCAATGCGACATTGTTCTGATGTAACGCCGCACCGGCGCGGCGACAAAGTTACTGGCCGGTGTCGGCATGCAGGGTCGGATGATGTCGTGGTGCTGCCGGCTTGCGCCTTTGTCAACGCCTGAACAGGGCAACTCGCCGCATGCGCCTGCTCCAGTACAAAGACCTGAGCCTTCGCCGCGTCAAGGCCGGCTTCGACAAGGTCAAGGCCGCCATCGAGGCCGGCGACTTTCGCTCGGCCGATGTCAAGAAGCTGCACGCCGGGCCCTACTACCGCGCCAAACTCGACTATGCCAACCGGCTGCTGCTGCAGTTCGCGCGCGTCGACCGGGCGCCAGCCGATGGTGGCCCGGAGACCGTCTGTCTGGCGCTGGAGGTGATCGAAAACCACGCCTACGAGCGTTCGCGCTTCCTGCGCGGTGCCACGGTCGACGAGGCACGCATCGAGCGCGAGCCGGCGGCTGAAGCCCAGGCCCCGGCACTGGCCGCCGAAGCCACGCCGCTGCGCTGGTTGGGCCCGGGGCGCACGCAGTTCGAATTGCTCGACAAGCCCATCGTCTTCGATGAGGCGCAGGACGAGGCCTACCGGCACCCGGCGCCGCTGGTCGTCATCGGTTCGGCCGGCTCGGGCAAGACCGCGGTCACGCTGGCGCGGCTGCGCGAGGCCGAGGGCCGGGTGTTGTACGTCACGCTGTCGGCCTTTCTGGCGCAAAGCGCCCGTGCGCTGCATGCCGCGCACGGCTTCGAGAACGCCAAGCAGGCGCTTGATTTCCTGAGCTACCGTGAGCTGCTGGAGACGCTGCGTGTACCGCCGGGGCGCGAGGTCACGCTGCCGATGTTCTCTGCCTGGTGCGAGCGCCACCGCCAGAGCCTGCGGCTGCTCGGTGGGCTGGACGCGCAGGCGCTGTTCGAGGAATTTCGCGGCGTCATCGGCGCGCAGCCGGCGGGCGCGCTGGCGCTGGCCGACTACCTGGCGCTGGGCACGCGGCAAAGCCTGCTGAACCAGCCGCAGCGCGAGCTGGCCCACGGTTTGTTCCAGCGCTACCGCGCCTGGCTGGTCGAGGCGGGTCTGTACGACAGCAACCTGGTCGCGCACGAATGGCGCACGCAGATCGCCGAGCAGCAGCCACCGGTCTACGACTTTGTCGTCATCGACGAGGTGCAGGATCTCACGCCGGTGCAACTGGCGCTGGTGCTGGCCTTGCTGAAGGCGCCGGGCCAGTTCATCCTGTGCGGTGACAGCCACCAGATCGTGCACCCCAACTTCTTCAGTTGGGCGGCGTTGAAGAGCCTGTTCTGGCACGGCCTGGCCGGCGACGCGGCACAGCGCCAGCCGCTCAAATTGCTGCAGGCCAACTTCCGCAACACGCGCGCCGTCACCGCGCTGGCCAACCGGCTGCTGAAGATCAAGCAGGCGCGCTTCGGCTCGGTCGACCGCGAGAGCAACTTCCTCGTGCGCAGCACCTCGTCGGTGGCCGGCGAGGTGCGCCTGCTCGACGCGAAGGAAAAGACCCTGGCGCAGTTGGATGTGGCTACCCGGCAGTCGGCCCGCCACGCGGTGATCGTGCTGCGCGACGAGGACAAGCCGGCGGCGCGGCAGGTCTTGCACACGCCGCTGGTGTTCAGCGTGCACGAGGCCAAGGGCCTGGAGTACCCGCATGTGCTGCTGTTGGGCCTGGTATCCAGCCAACGCCAGGCCTATGCCGAGGTCTGCGAGGGCGTGACCGAAGCTGCGCTGCAGGGCGATGGGCTCGAATTCCGCCGCGCCCGCGACAAGGCCGACAAGTCGCTCGAGCTCTACAAGTTCCAGGTCAACGCGTTGTACGTGGCGATGACGCGCGCGGTGGAGACTTTGACGCTGGTCGAGCAGGACAGTGGCCACCCGCTGCTGGGCCTGCTTGGCCTGCAACCGGGTGAGTCAAGCGCGCAGCCGGTGGCCAGGTCAACGCAGGACGAGTGGGCGCAGGAGGCGCGCCGGCTCGAATTGCAAGGCAAGGACGAGCAAGCCCAGGCCATCCGCGACACCTTTTTGCAGCACAAGCCGGTGCCGTGGGCGGCTTGGAGCCGTCCCCTGGTCGAGGAGCTGGTGCCCAAGGCACTGGACCCGAAGAACCCCAGCGGCAAGCCGCGCCAGACCCTGTTTGACTACGCCTTGTGGCATGGCCAGCACGAGTGGGTGCAGCGGCTGGGTGAGGCCGGTTATGCCCCGGCGCGTGGCTTGATGAACGACCGTGAGTTTGCCGGCGCCGGAACGCTGCTGCCGCCACGCTACACCGACGAGCTTCTCTGGCAGGAGCGGCAGAAGCTGGTGCGCCGCGCGGTGGGCGCCCTGCACCAGCGCCACCTGCAGCCTTACCAGACGAGGAGCTTCAAGGACATCCTGCGCGCCGCCGACAGCCACGGCCCCGACCATGCGACGCCGGTCGGGGCCACGCCGTTGATGCTGGCCGCGGCGGCCGGCAATGCGCCATTGGTGCAGGCGCTGCTGGCCAAGGGCGCCGACCCCGGGCGGTGCGACGAATTCGGCCACAGCGCCTGGGACCATGCGGTCGGCCGCGCGATGCGCGAGGCGGCGTTCGCCGGCAGCGGCTTGCCGGCGCTGTTTGATCTGCTGGCACCCGCCGCGCTCGATGTGCAGACCGATGGCCGCCTGGTGCGGCTGGAACGCCGTCAGGGCGAGTACTGGCTGCTGACGCTGATGCTGGCCGGGCTGAAGACGCAGTGGTCACAGTGCGTGACGCGGCGCCTCGACCCGTATCGTTACCTGTGCGGTTTCTTCGCCGACCAGTTGCACGACGTGCTGCAGGAACTGCCGGCCTGGTTGTGGCCCGACCTGCGCCGCAAGCGCAGCTACGTCAACCAGGTGCTGGCGCGGGCCGAGGCATACAGCAACTACCTGCCGGCGCGCCGGCTGTGGGTGCGCGCGCAAAACGGCCACTACTTTCCCAATCCACAGATGCTGTTGCGCGCGGGTGATCTTTGGCAACCGGTCTACGAGCGACTGGCCCTCGACTGGATCGACCACGGCTGTGGCCGCGAAATCGACCACCGGCCGCGGCCGGTGGATTCGATCCGGTGGGTAAGGGAAGCGCTTGAGCAGCCAACCGAACCCGAGTCGGCACCTGCGGTTGCGGGCGCACAGCAGCGGCTGTTCTGACCTGCGGAATCGATGCGCAGCCGGCGGCGGTCAACCGACCATCGCGCCCACCGACCGACCGCAAACCACGGCCGCGTCAATGGTTTTCGCGCGCGTGGTTGATCGTGTATTTGGGGATCTCGATCACCAGGTCGGCGTCGCTCAGGATGGCCTGGCAGCTCAGCCTTGAGTTGGCCTGCAGGCCCCAGGCGCGGTCGAGCAGGTCTTCTTCGGCTTCGTCGGCCTCGCCCAGCGAGTGCAACCCCTCGCGCACGATGACGTGGCAGGTGGTGCAGGCACAGCTCATCTCGCAGGCGTGTTCGATGGCGATGCCGTTGTCGAGCAGCGCCTCGCAGATGCTGGTGCCGCGCGGTGCGCTCAGACTGGCGCCGTCGGGGCACAGCGTGGCGTGGGGCAGGATTTTGATGGTCGGCATGCGGGTGGCGGGTACGCGGGCTGCGTGGTGCGTTGGCGCTGGCTGTCGAGTCAAATCTGGTCGATGCCGCGGCCGGTCAGCGCGGCCTGGATGCCGCGGTTCATGCGCGCCGCGGCAAAGGCTTCGGTGCCCTTGGCCAGGCGCTCGACCGCGGCGTCTATCGCCGCCGCGTCGGCCGATGCGCTGTGCCGCGCCAGGTCGGCCAGCAGCGCCTCGATCGCGCTGCGTTCGGCGGCGTTGAGCAGTTCACCGTCGGCGGCCAGCGCGCTGCGCGTGGCCAGCGTCATGCGCTCGGCCTCGACCCGCGCTTCGCCCAGCCGGCGCGCCTGCAGGTCGACTTCCGCGCTGGCAAAACCGTCTTGCAGCATGCGCGCGATGTCGCTGTCGTCCAGCCCATAGCTGGGTTTGACCACCACCGCGGCCTCGATGCCCGTGCCGAGTTCGCGTGCCGCGACCGACAACAGCCCATCGGCGTCGACCTGGAAGGTGACGCGGATACGCGCCGCGCCGGCGGCCAACGGCGGAATGCCGCGCAGCTCGAAGCGCGCCAGGCTGCGGCAGTCGGCAACCAGCTCGCGCTCGCCTTGCACGACGTGAATCGCCATCGCCGTCTGGCCGTCCTTGAAGGTGGTGAAGTCCTGCGCCTTGGCCACCGGAATGGTGGTGTTGCGCTCGATCACCCGCTCGGCCAGCCCGCCCATGGTTTCCAGCCCCAGCGACAGCGGAATCACGTCCAGCAGCAGCAGCTCGCCGTCGCGGGCATTGCCGGCCAGCGCGTTGGCCTGCACCGCCGCGCCAAGCGCCACCACTTCGTCGGGGTTGAGGTTGGTCAGCGGCGCGCGGCCAAACAGCTCGCCAACCGCCGCCTGCACCGCCGGCATGCGCGTCGCGCCGCCAACCATCACCACGCCGTGGACCTCGCTGCGCGGCAGCCGCGCGTCGCGCAGCACGCGGCGCACGCCGGCCAGCGTGCGCTCGACCAGCGGCCGGGTCAGCGCGTCGAACTGCGCGCGGCTGACCGCCACCGCCAGCTCGCCGTCGCCCAGCGCGCAGCGCAGCGTGGCCTGCGGCGCGGTGGTCAAGGCTTCCTTGGCGGCGCGCGCGGCGACCAGCACGCGGCGCTTGTCGGTGGCCGAGGTCAGCGCGCGGCGGCCGTCCTGCGCCAGCGCCCAGTCGGCCAGCGCGCGGTCGAAGTCGTCGCCGCCCAGGCTGGAGTCGCCGCCGGTGGCGACCACCTCGAACACGCCCTTGTGCAGCCGCAGCAGGCTGATGTCGAAGGTGCCGCCGCCCAGGTCATAGACCGCGTACAAGCCCTCGGAGGCGTTGTCCAGGCCGTAGGCCACCGCGGCGGCGGTCGGCTCGTTGATCAGCCGCAGCACGTTCAGCCCGGCCAGTTGCGCGGCGTCCTTGGTGGCCTGGCGCTGCGCGTCGTCGAAGTAGGCCGGCACGGTGATCACCGCGCCATACAACTCGTCGTCAAAGCTGTCCTCGGCGCGCTGGCGCAGCGCGGCCAGGATCTCGGCCGACACCTCGACCGGCGACTTGACCCCGGCACGCGTGGCCACCGCCACCATGCCGGCGCCGTCAACAAAGCGGTATGGCAGCCGCTCATGGTGGGCGATGTCGGCCAGCCGGCGGCCCATCATGCGCTTGACGCTGACCAGCGTGTTCTCCGGGTCGTCGCCCTGCGCGGCCAGCGCGTCAAAGCCGATGTGGCGCTTGCCGTCGTCCAGGTAGCGCACGGCCGACGGCAGGATCACCCGGCCCTGCGCGTCGGGCAGGCATTCGGCCACGCCGTGGCGCAGCGCGGCGACCAGCGAGTGCGTGGTGCCCAGGTCAATGCCGACCGCGACGCGGCGCGCATGCGGGTCTGGCGCCTGGCCGGGTTCGGAGATTTGCAGCAGAGCCATGACCGTCGGAGACCGTGTCGGGGGGGGTGTCTGGAAAGGGATTTACGAGGTCGCGACGCTCAGGCGTCAAGCGCTTCGAGCCGGCGCCGCACGTCGGCGCGAAAACGGTCGACGAACATCAGCGCACGCACGTGGCCGGCGGCGGCCGGCGCGTCGTTGTCGGCGTCCAGCGCGGCGGCCAGTTGCGCCTGCAGCGCGGCTTCTTCGGCGGCGATCTCGGCGTCGAGCTTTTCCACCGCGGCGGCGTCGGCGGCGTCTTCCAGCGCCTCGCGCCACTGCATCTGGCGCTGCAGGAACGCCGCGGGCATCGCCGTGTTGCGTTCGGCGTCGACCGCTGCGCCGCGCAACTGCGCCAGGTAGGCGCCGCGCTGCAGCGGGCTTTTCAGCCGCTGGTAGGCCTGGTTGATGCGCACCGCCCACTGCATCGCCAGCCGTTGCGCGGCAGCGCCTTCGGCGGCAAAGCGGTCGGGGTGCGCGGCGCCTTGCAGCGCGCGCCAGCGCGCATCAAGCGCGTCGCGGTCGAGCGCAAAGCGTTGCGGCAGGCCGAACAGCGTGAAGTCGTCGTCGTCGAGCTTCACACACGGAACGACTCGCCGCAGCCGCAGCGGTCTTTCTCACGCGGGTTGTGAAAGCGAAAGCCCTCGTTCAGCCCCTCGCGAACAAAGTCCAGTTCGGTGCCGTCGAGGTAGGGCAGGCTTTTCGGGTCGACTAAAACCTTGACGCCGTGGCCCTCGAAGACATGGTCTTCAGGCGCCACCTCGTCGGCGTATTCCAGCTTGTAGGCCAGGCCTGAGCAGCCGGTGGTCTTGACCCCCAGGCGCACGCCGACGCCTTTGCCGCGCCGGTTGATGTAGCGGCTGACGTGGCGCGCCGCCGCTTCTGACAACGTGATGGCCATGGTCGCGCTCAGCCTCCCGCGGCGGCCGCGCCGGCCTCGGCGGCGTGCTTGCTCTTGTAGTCGCTGACCGCGGCCTTGATCGCGTCCTCGGCCAGGATCGAGCAATGGATCTTTACAGGCGGCAGCGCCAGTTCCTCGGCGATTTGCGCGTTCTTGATCGTCATCGCCTGGTCGAGCGACTTGCCCTTGACCCACTCGGTGACCAGCGAGCTGCTGGCGATCGCCGAGCCGCAGCCATAGGTCTTGAAGCGCGCGTCCTCGATCAGCCCGGTCGCCGGGTTGACCTTGATCTGCAGCTTCATCACGTCGCCGCAGGCCGGCGCGCCGACCATGCCGGTGCCGACATCGTCGTCGCCCTTGTCGAAGCTGCCGACATTGCGCGGGTTTTCATAGTGGTCGATGACTTTTTCGCTGTACGCCATGGTGTCTTCTCCTTCAATCTTGTCGGGCGGCGGCGCGCATCAATGCGGCGTCCACTGGATCGAGGCAATGTCGATGCCGTCGCGGTACATCTCCCACAGCGGCGACAACTCACGCAGTCGGGCCACGCGGTCCTGCAGCACGTTGACCGCGTAGTCGATCTCGGCCTCGGTGGTAAAGCGGCCTATCGTCATGCGCAGGCTGGAATGCGCCAACTCGTCGCTGCGGCCGAGGGCGCGCAACACATAGCTGGGCTCCAGGCTGGCCGAGGTGCAGGCCGACCCCGACGACACCGCAATGCCCTTGACGCCCATGATCAGCGACTCGCCCTCGACAAAGTTGAAGCTGATGTTCAGGTTGTGCGGCACGCGGCGCTCTAAGTCGCCGTTGATGAAGACCTGTTCAATTTGCTGCAGGCCGCCGACCAGCCGGTGGTGCAGCATGCGGATGCGCTCGCTCTCGGCGCCCATTTCCAGCTTGGCCAGGCGAAAGGCTTCGCCCATGCCGACGATCTGGTGCGTCGGCAAGGTGCCCGAGCGCATGCCGCGCTCGTGGCCGCCGCCGTGCATCTGCGCCTCCAGCCGCACGCGCGGCTTGCGCCGCACATACAGCGCGCCTATGCCTTTCGGGCCATAGGTCTTGTGCGAGGCCAGGCTCATCAGGTCGACCGGCAGCTTGGCCAGGTCGATCGCCACCTTGCCGGTGGCCTGCGCGGCGTCGACGTGGAAAACGATGCCGCGCTCGCGGCAGATCGCGCCGATCGCGGCGATGTCCTGGATCACGCCGATCTCGTTGTTGACCAGCATTACCGAGGCCAGCGTGGTGTCGGGGCGCAGCGCGGCCTTGAACTTGTCCAGGTCGAGCAGGCCGTTGGCTTCAACGTCCAGGTAGGTGGCGTCAAAGCCCTGGCGCTCCAGCTCGCGCACCGTGTCAAGCACCGCCTTGTGCTCGGTCTTCACCGTCACCAGGTGCTTGCCGCGGCCTTTGTAGAACTGCGCCGCGCCTTTGATCGCCAGGTTGTTGCTTTCGGTGGCGCCCGAGGTCCAGACGATTTCGCGCGGGTCGGCGCCAATCAGCTCGGCGACCTGTACGCGCGCCTTCTCGACCGCCTCTTCAGCTTCCCAGCCCCAGGCGTGGCTGCGCGAGGCGGGGTTGCCGAAATGCTCGCGCAGCCACGGAATCATCGCGTCGACCACCCGCGGGTCGACCGGGGTGGTGGCGCCGTAGTCGAGGTAAATCGGAAAGTGCGGGGTCATGGTGCAGCGGTCGGCAGCGTGGCTGCCGGAATCAGCGGTCTATGAAGGGGAAGGCGAGTAGGGGGCAAGCGCAGGGCGTTGAGCACGGCGGCGCGGCGGCCCATCACTTGGTCAGCGAGCCGCCCAGCGCAAACACCGAATTCGGCGCGGTGACCTTGATCGGCTTGACCACCGGCGTTGAAGAGATCGCGCGCTTGAGCGGCGAATCGTCGAGCGAGATGCCCTTGGCCAATTGCTCGTCGACCAGCTTCTTCAGGTTGATCGAGTCCAGGTACTCGATCATCTTCTGGTTCAGGCTGGACCACAGGTCGTGCGTCATGCAGCGGCCGGTGTCCTCGCCCATGCAGTTTTCCTTGCCGCCGCAGCCGGTGGCGTCGAGCGCCTCGTCGACCGCGACGATGATGTCGGCGACGGTAATTTCATCGGCCTTGCGCCCCAGCGAATAGCCGCCGCCGGGCCCGCGTGTGCTTTCGACCAGTTCGTGCCGGCGCAGCTTGCCGAACAACTGCTCCAGGTAGGACAGCGAAATCTGCTGCCGCGCGCTGATCGCCGCCAGCGCCACCGGCCCATTGGTTGAGCGCAGCGCGAGGTCGATCATCGCGGTCACGGCAAACCGGCCTTTGGTGGTGAGTCGCATCTCGATTGCTCCTGAGAACCTGGACAGCGGTGAAATCGGTGGGTCGGAAAATGAATCCGACTAACGTGCTCAAGTATATCCGAAGCCGACTGTTTTTGTCGGCATTGCATGGTGCGAGAGGCGACCGGCGGGCGCGCCGGTCGCGGGCGTCAAGGCTTGCCGTGCAGCCGGCCCAGCAGCAGCGGCATCAAACCATCGCAGCCGGCTTCGATCAGATCCAGCGCGTGGTCGAAGGCCGCCGCGCTGCCGTAGTAGGGGTCGGGCACCTCGTCGGTCGCCAGGCCGCTGGCGTGGCTGAGCAGCAGGCCGATGCGGTCGGCAAACTGCGGCGGGCAACGCTCGTGCAGCAGGTGCAGGTTGTCGTGGTCCATGGCCAGCAGCAGGTCAAAACGTTCGAAGTCGGCGTCGGCCACCGCGCGCGCGCGCAAGTTGCCGATCGCATAGCCGCGCGCGCCGGCCTGCGCCACGGCCCGCGGGTCGGGCGGGTTGCCGCGGTGGTAGCCGTGGGTGCCGGCCGAGTCGACCTTTACCTGCCGATCCAGCCCGCGCGTGGCCAGCCGTGCGCGCAACACGCCCTCGGCCATCGGCGAGCGACAAATATTGCCCATGCAGACCATCAGCACGCGCAGCCGCGCCGGGTCGCCCTTGAACATGCGATTCAACATGGGGCGCAAGGATAGCCGCGCGACCGGATCGCCGCGACGGCGCGCACGACGGCACGCGTATCAAATGGTCGCCGACGGGTCGCTCAGGTTCACCGACTGCGGCGGTCCGCCCGCCGGATCGGGCGTCACCAGCACCGCGGAGATCGGCACATCGTCTTCCCAGCGCGTGATGAACAGCGCGTGCGACACCGTGCCGTCGGGCTGCGGCACCAGGTCATAGAGAAAGAAGTGCCGCTGATCGGCCTGCCACGAGTCGGCAGGCTCGGTCGACGCCAGCCGCGCACGGATGCGGGCAAATTCGGGCGAGCCCTCGGCGACATGGCGCAAGCCGGGCGCCGCGGCGGGGGAATCGACCATCGCTTCGGGCGCGGTGGGCCGGCAGTTGCGGCAGGCTTTTGTTCGCCGCGCCGGCGCATTCCGCGCGCCGCGCATCGCCGCCAGCAGGCGCCGCCAGCGGTAGGCGCGCGCGCGGGCCTTGGCCTTTTCGGCGCAGGTTTTGCATCCGGTGGCACGTTCCGGGCCGCGCAACACATAGGCCACCAGGTGGGCGGCCAGCCAGCACGACAACAGCACCGCGCCGGTCAGCGCCAGCGCCTGCAGCCAGGCCGCGGCGCCGGTTGCCGGCAGCAGCGCGGCCAACGCCACCGCGGCAAGCGCGGCGGCGGCCGAGGTACGCATGCAATGCGCGCAGCGGCCAAGCTTTGAAAACACCTGGGCCGACTTCAGCCGCGCCCCGGACAAAACCCACGAGTTGCTGATCACGGCGTAAGACCTATTGGTGGCGGTAAGGCATTGCCGGGCCTGGTTGCACGCGGCGCGCGCACCCTAAGCCGGTCTTGGGGCAATCGCTAAATAGGCAGCAGCTTATTCCCCAACGATGAAACGGCAAAGCCGGGCCTTGGGTCGGCCCGGCTTTGCTGGCTGGCGCGCTGGCCGCGCGCCAGCGGTGCGCCGATGCGGCGCGGGCGAACTGTGTGGCCCGCCGCGCGCCGTACCAGCGGCCACCCCTTCAGCTTATGCGCCGCACAGGTGCTGCTCGGCAAACGAGGTCATGCCGCCGCAGGCGCAGTCGGCAATGCCGTCGCCGTTCCAGTCGGTCAGGTCGAACGCCAGGTTCAGGTCAGCGACCAACTCGTTCAGGTCGGCCGCCGTCATGCCCGGCGGCAAGGCGCCGCCACCCAGGTAGGTGTTGGCCGCGGCCAGCACGCTGCTCACCGTTTGCAGGTTCAACCAGTCGGCGGTGGCCTGCGAAATCGGCGTCCCGCTGTTGGTCAGGGTGCTGGTGGTGTCGAACTTGCACAACTTGACGTCGCCATAGCCCTTGGGGTAGCCGGTGTTGTTGCAGGTGCCCGCGGTACAGCCTGAGCCGCTGAGCGCAACGTTCAGGCTCAGCGCTGCCGTCTGGCTGGCCAGACCGCCGCCGCTGCCCATGTTGAGCGGGTTGGTGGCCGAGCCGCTCAACTGCCCGGACTGGCCGCCTCCGCCGACGGCCATCTGCAAGGCGTCGATGCCGTCGTCGATGAGATTGGCGCCAGCGACCAGCGTGGCATTCTTGCCGGTACCGGGCGTATAAAAGTCGGCGCCGGCCAACTGCCAGGTGTAGACATTGGCGCCGCTGCCAATGCTCAGGCTGGGGTAAGTGGCAAAGTAGCACTGCAGCGCCGCCAGACCCGGGCCGCCCTTGCCGCCGAAAAAGCCCTGGCTCTTGGTGCAGAAGTCGCCGTCCTTCAGGCCATGATCCTGGCACGGACCGGTGCCGCAAGAGACGATGATGAACGCGCTGCGCTTGTAGGTGGAACTGGCGTGCGCGAAAACGCGGAAGACATAGCAGCCGTCGCAGTCCAGCGGGTCGTTGCAGGTGAACGAGACGCCCGGGTCGGCATCGTTGAGCTTGCCGATTTCCACCGTCGCGCAGCCGTCCCCGCCCGGGTGCAGGTTCCACTGGGTGTCGTTGGCATTGCCCGAGAACGAGGCCTTGCAGAACTTGGTTTCGTCGGACGGCCAGACTTTGCCGGCGGCCTCATAGTCGGCGCACGACATCCACTGCACCGAGAAGCCGGCCGGCGCGCCGGTGGTGACACCGCCGCAAACCCGCAGCGTGATGGTGCTGCTGGTCGATGCCAAGCAGGTGACGATCGGGGTGTCCATCACGTTGGTCGGCTTGCTGCCCTGGGCCTGGCTCATGCCGCCCGAGGTGGCCGCGGTGGGCTCGTCGCCGCCGCCGCCGCAGGCGCTCAGCAATCCGCTGCCCAGCGTGGCCAGGCCGGCGCTGGCGGCGGCAACACGTAGAAATCCGCGCCGACCCTCGGGGGTGGCGTTGGGGCCGGTAACGGGGGGGTGCTGTAATTTGGACATTTGTTCCTCCTATGCAAATTGCAATCGCTATCGATAAAACGAAACGCATGCCGAGGCAATAACGTTCTTTTATTTGCTTACCGAAAGCGCGCAAAAGTTAGCACGTGCATAGGCACATGCAAACATATCTAAACAATCTGTTACGTGCATTTGCCAAAGTGCAAAAAATACCCCCTCAAATGGGGGTTTGACGACCTGAGAAAACAGGCGCAGCGATTCACGCGCGCCCGGCCAACGGCAGCACCTGGCCGTCGTGCCCGCCGCCGGCGCCAAAGGCCTGCTCGCGCAGCAGCGCCAACTGGTCGCGCACGCGGGCGGCCTTCTCGAACTCCAGGTTCCTGGCGAAGTCGAGCATCTGCTTTTCCAGTGCCTTGATGCGCTTGGCCAGGTCTTTTTCGCTCAGCGCCTCGACCTCCACCGCCTGCGCCAGCGCGCGGGCCTTGCTCTTGTCGTCGTCGCGCGACGACACCACGCCATCGATCAACTCCTTGACCTGCTTGACCACGCTTCGCGGCGTGATGCCTTGCGCGGCGTTGTGGGCGATTTGCCTGGCCCGGCGGCGCTCGGTTTCGTCCAGCGCGCGGCGCATCGAGTCGGTCACCTTGTCGGCGTAGAGGATGGCGCGGCCGTCGACATGGCGCGCCGCGCGGCCAATCGTTTGTATCAGGCTGCGTTCGGCGCGCAGAAAGCCTTCCTTGTCGGCGTCGAGTATGGCGACCAGGCTGACTTCGGGAATATCCAGCCCCTCACGCAGCAAATTGATCCCGACCAGCACGTCAAACTCGCCCAGCCGCAGGTCGCGGATGATTTCAACGCGTTCGACGGTGTCGACATCGGAATGCAGGTAGCGCACCTTGACGCCGTTGTCGCTCAAGTAGTCGGTTAATTGTTCTGCCATGCGCTTGGTCAGCGTGGTGATCAGCACGCGCTGGCCGACCAGCACCCGCTCGCGGATTTCCTGCAGCACGTCGTCGACCTGGTGCCCGGCCGGTCGCACCTCGACCTGCGGGTCGACCAGCCCGGTCGGCCGCACCACTTGCTCGACGACCTGGCCGGCGTGGGTTTTTTCGTAGTCGGCCGGGGTGGCCGAGACAAACACCGCCTGGCGCATCTTGCGTTCGAACTCCTCGAACTTCAGCGGTCGGTTGTCCAGCGCGCTGGGCAGGCGAAAGCCGTATTCGACCAGCGTGGTCTTGCGCGCCCGGTCGCCGTTGAACATGCCGCCAAGCTGGCCGATCAGCACATGGCTTTCGTCAAGAAACATCAGCGCGTCGGCGGGCAGGTAATCGACCAGCGTCGGCGGCGGCTCGCCCGGCCGCGCGCCCGACAGGTGGCGGGTGTAGTTTTCGATGCCCTTGCAGTGGCCGACCTCCTGCATCATCTCCAGGTCGAACCGGGTGCGCTGCTCCAGCCGCTGCGCCTCGACCAGCTTGCCGGCCTTGACCAACTCGTCCAGCCGCTCGCGCAGCTCGGCCTTGATGGTCTCGATCGCCGCCACCACGCGCTCGCGCGGCGTCACGTAGTGGCTGCTGGGGTAGATGACAAAGCGCGGAATCTTTTGCCGCACGCGGCCGGTCAGCGGGTCGAGCAGGCTCAAGCCCTCGATCTCGTCGTCAAACAACTCGATGCGTATGGCCAGCTCCGAGTGCTCGGCCGGAAAGACGTCGATGGTGTCGCCGCGCACGCGGAAGGCGCCGCGTGAAAAGTCGATGTCGTTGCGCGCGTACTGCATGCGCACCAGTTGCGCGATCACCTCGCGCTGGCCCATCTTGTCGCCAACGCGCACGATGAAGCGCATCTGCGTGTAATCCTCGGGCTTGCCTATGCCGTAAATCGCGCTGACCGAGGCGACGATGATGGTGTCGCGCCGCTCCAGCACGCTCTTGGTCGCCGACAACCGCATTTGCTCGATGTGCTCGTTGATCGACGAGTCCTTCTCGATGAACAGGTCGCGCTGCGGCACATAGGCCTCGGGCTGGTAGTAGTCGTAGTAGCTGACGAAGTACTCGACCGCGTTGCGCGGAAAAAACTCGCGGAACTCGCTGTACAACTGCGCGGCCAGCGTCTTGTTCGGCGCGAAGACGATTGCCGGACGGCCGAGCCGGGCAATCACGTTGGCCATCGTGAAGGTCTTGCCCGAGCCGGTGACGCCAAGCAGCGTCTGATAGGCCAGCCCGTCGCCGATGCCCTCGACCAGTTGCGCGATTGCCGCCGGCTGGTCACCCGCCGGCGCATAGGGCTGGTAGAGCTGGAACGGCGAATCGGCGAAGTGGACAAAACGCCCCTCGTCCAGCCCCGCTTCGGCGACCTGGGCTTCGGACAGCTGCGACATCGGGTTTCCCTCAGGCTGACTAAAATCAAATGTCACCCGCGGGCCAGCCCACGCTGGCAGCGGTTGATGGCTCCCGGGCCGTGCTGGGCGCGCCGCCGGTCCCCATGGCGAACCGCGCAGCGTAGCGCAAGCGCCCGGCCACCGCCGACCCCACCCACCCCGCAGTTTTGAAAGACCTCGCCATGACGCTTTTTGCCGCCGTTGAGCTGGCCCCGCGCGACCCCATCCTCGGCCTGACCGAGCAGTTCAACGCCGACACCCGCGCGCACAAGGTCAACCTGGGCGTCGGCGTGTATTTCGGTGAGGACGGCAAGCTGCCGCTGCTGGCCTGTGTGAAAGACGCCGAGGCGCAACTGACCGCCGCCGCCAAGCCGCGCGGCTACCTGCCGATAGACGGCATCGCGGCCTACGACAAGGCGGTGCAGCGGCTGGTCTTCGGCGCCGATTCGGCGCTGCTGGCCGCCGGCCGGGTGGCGACCATCCAGGCCCTGGGCGGCACCGGCGGGTTGAAGGTCGGCGCCGACTTTCTCAAGCGCCTGAACCCGGCGGCCAAGGTGTTGATCAGCGACCCGAGCTGGGAAAACCACCGTGCGTTGTTCAGCAACGCCGGTTTCGTGGTCGATAGCTACGCCTACTACGACGCGCCAACCTGCGGCGTGCGCTTTGACGCCATGCTGGCCGACTTGAACGCCGCCGCGGCGGGCAGCGTGGTGGTGTTGCACGCCTGCTGCCACAACCCGACCGGCTGTGACTTGAGCGCGGCGCAGTGGGCGCAGGTGGTGCAGGTGCTGAAGGCGCGCGCGCTGGTGCCGTTTCTGGACATGGCCTACCAGGGCTTTGGCGACGGCATTGCCGAGGACGGTGCGGTGCTGCGCCAGTTTGTCGACGCCGGCCTTGATTTCCTGGTCGCGACCTCGTTTTCGAAGAGTTTTTCGCTCTACGGCGAGCGCGTGGGCGCGTTGAGCGTGGTCTGCGCCAGCGCCGACGAGGCCGCGCGCGTGCTGTCGCAGTTGAAGATTTTGATCCGCACCAACTACAGCAACCCGCCGACCCACGGCGCGCAGGTGGTGGCCACGGTGCTTGACACGCCGGCGCTGCGCGCGCAGTGGGAGCTTGAGCTGGCCGGCATGCGCCAGCGCATCAAGCAAATGCGGCAGTTGCTGGTCGAGCGGCTGGCCGCGCGGGTTGGCGGCAGCGGCGGGCGCGACTTTTCATTCATCACCCGCCAGCGCGGCATGTTCAGCTATTCCGGGCTGAGCAAGCCGCAAATGGAGCGCCTGCGCAGCGAATTTGCGGTCTATGGGGTCGATTCCGGCCGCATCTGCGTCGCGGCGCTGAACAGCCGCAACATCGACGCGGTGGTCGAGGCGATCGCGGCGGTGCTCTGAGGCTTTTGAAGGCCCGACAGACGCGCCAAAAAGGGGCCGCAAATAGGCCCCCAGGCGGCCTTAAAGAGGAGTACATTGCATTTGTTGCACCGCACAAATTCTTCCCCGGACGAAGGCGTGTTCGAAGTGCTTGTCCCCGGAGGCGCAGGCGGTGCCGATAGGCTTCGTTCAACCATTGCACCCGGAGGCAACTGTCCATGCTGTATCAGCTTTATGAAACCCAACGCGCCCTCATGGCGCCGCTTGCCGAGTTCGCCAGCGCATCCTCCAAGCTGTACAACAACCCGCTGCTGCCGTTTGCAATGATGCCGACGTCACAGCGTCTGGCGGCCAGTTTTGACCTGATGCACCGGCTGGCGAAGGACTACGAAAAGCCCGAGTTCGGCATCCACAGCGTCGAAGTCGCCGGCATCCAGGTGGCGGTGCAGGAGCAGGTACCGATCAGCAAGCCGTTTTGCCGCCTGTTGCGCTTCAAGCGCTTCACCGACAACCCGGTGGTGCTGGAGGAAATGAAACGCCAGCCTATCGTGCTGATCATTGCGCCGCTGTCGGGCCACCACAGCACGCTGCTGCGTGACACGGTGCGCATGCTGCTGCACGACCACAAGGTGTTCATCACCGACTGGACCGACGCCCGGCTGGTGCCGCCCGAGGTCGGCCCGTTCCACTTGAACGACTACGTCAAGTACGTGATGGAGTTCATCCGCTATATCGGCCCCGAGGTCAACACCATGTCGGTGTGCCAGCCGACGGTGCCGGTGCTGGCGGCGGTGTCGCTGCTGGCTTCGGCCGGCGAGTTCACGCCCCGCTCGATGACCATGATGGGTGGGCCGATCGACGCGCGCAAGTCACCGACCGCGGTCAACAACCTGGCGATGACCAAGAGCATCGAATGGTTCGAGAACAACGTCATCTGTCGCGTGCCGACCAACTACCCCGGCGCCGGGCGCCGCGTCTACCCCGGCTTCATGCAGTACACCGGCTTCGTGGCGATGAACCCCGACCGTCACCTGAGCTCGCACTACGACTACTTCAACCACCTGATTGAAGGCGACGATGATTCGGCCGAGGCGCACCGCCAGTTCTACGACGAGTACAACGCGGTGCTGGACATGGCCGCCGAGTACTACCTCGAAACCCTGGAAACCGTGTTCCAGCAGTTCAAGCTGGTCAACGGCACCTGGGAAGTCGACGGCAAGATGGTGCGGCCGCAAGACATCACCAAGACCGCGCTGCTGACGGTCGAGGGCGAGCTTGACGACATTTCCGGCTCCGGCCAGACCAAGGCCGCGCATGAGTTGTGCACCGGCATTCCGCACGAGATGCAGTTCCACTACGAGGCCCAGGGTGCCGGCCATTACGGCATCTTCTCGGGCCGGCGCTGGCGCGAAATGGTCTACCCCGAGGTGCGCGCCTTTATCGCGCGCTTCAACGGCCAGGGCGTGCACCTGGTCGCCGGCGAGCTGGACGCCGCCAAGCGCGAGGCCGAGCTGGCCGCCGAGGTGGCCGCTGCCGAGCATGCGAAGGCCGAGCAATTCGGCTCGCACATCGAGCAGGTGTGACATCCGCGGTGGACGCCTGCGCGCCCACCGCGCTGCCGCCGCACGCCGCGGCGGCAGCGCCTGAACAGCAGGCGCTCGCCGCGCTGGCCGACCGGCTGGGCGCGGCGCTGCCGCAAACCCAATGCACACGCTGCGGCTTTGCCGACTGCCGGGCCTATGCCCAGGCGATCGCCACCGGCCAGGCCGAGATCGACCGTTGCCCGCCCGGCGGCGCCGAAGGCATTGCCCGCCTGGCGGCGATCACCGGCCGGCCGCTGCGGCCGCTGAACCCCGATTGCGGCAGCGAAGCCCCGCTGCGGCTGGCGCTGATCGATGAAGACTGGTGCATAGGCTGCACGCTGTGCATCAAGGCCTGCCCGGTCGACTGCATCATCGGCAGCCACAAGCGCATGCACACCGTGATTGCCGAGCAATGCACCGGCTGCGCGCTGTGCCTGCCGGCGTGCCCGGTGGACTGCATAGCGATGGTCGCCGCCGACCCGGCGTCGACCGCCACCGGCTGGCAAGCCTGGTCGGCCGCGCAGGCCGACGCCGCAAAGCTGCGCTACCAGCAACGCCAGGCGCGCCAGACCCGGCTGGCGCGCGAACATGACGCCCGCCTGGCGGCCAAGGCCGAGGCCAAGCTGGCCGACTTGCCGGCGCATTCAAAGCTCACCGACGCCGACGCGCTGGCGCGCAAGCGCGCGGTGATCGAGGCCGCGCTGGCGCGCGTGCGCCAGCGCCAGGGTGGCGCCGCCAGCACCGCCCGCACCGGCGGCGCCGACGGCAGCGGCAATGCTGAAGGCGGCGCCGACCGTGGCTGACCGTGCGCCGCGGCGGCGCGGCGTCGCCGTGGCGATGGTGTTTTCGCACCCTTCGGCCTGATGTCGCGGCTGCGCGCCAACCTGCTGCTGGGCCTGGCGGCGCTGATCTGGGGCGCGGCCTTCGTCGGCCAGGTGCTGGGCATGGACAGCGTCGGCCCGCTGGCCTTCACCGCGCTGCGCTTTGCGCTCGGCGCGCTGGTGGTCGCGCCGCTGGCCTGGCGCGAATCACGCCAGGCCGCCGTGCAGGGCGGCGGCAGTACGCCGCGTGCCGAGGCCGGCACGCTGATCGGGCTGGGGCTGTTGCTGACCGCCGGCGTCAACCTGCAGCAAATCGGCCTGCAAAGCACCAGCGTCACCCACGCCGGCTTTTTGACCGCGCTGTACATGCCGCTGGTGCCGCTGCTGGGCTGGCTGTTGCAGCGCCGCGCGCCGCACCCCGGGGTCTGGGCCGCGGTGGCGGTGTGCCTGCTCGGCACCTGGCTGCTGACCGGCGGCGGCGCCGCGGCAGCTTCGGCCGGCAACGGCCCGGCCGCCGCGCCGTGGAACATCGGCGACGCCTGGGTGCTGGCCAGCGCGCTGCCGTGGGCGCTGCATGTGCTGTGGGTCGGTGGCGTGGCCAACCGGCTGCGCGGCGCCTACCGCCTGGCGCTGGCGCAGTTCGTCGTCTGCGCGCTGGCCAGCGCGCTGCTGGCGTGGGCCGCGGGCGAGTCGCTGCACGCCGACGGCGTGGCGCGCGCCGCCGGCGCGCTGGCCTTTACCGGCGTGCTGTCGGTTGGCGTGGCTTACACGCTGCAGGTGGTCGGCCAGCGCCATGCGCCGCCGGCCGACGCGGCGATCGTGATGTCGGCCGAAACGGTGTTTGCCGCCGGCTTCGGCGCCTGGCTGCTTGGCGACCGGCTGACGCCGGGTGCGCTGGCCGGCGCGGCGCTGATCCTGGTTGGCATCCTGCTGAACCAATGGCTGCCGCTGGCGCGCGCGCGAGCTTCGCCTCGGCCGCGTTGGCCGTCGACCGCGCGACATCAACCTGGCGCCAGCGCTGGGAGTCCACATGACACCTGACGCCATCGAGCCCTTTTTTGCCACCCTGGCACAGGCCAACCCGCGGCCGGTCAGCGAGCTGCACTACAGCTCGGTGTTCGAGCTGCTGGCCGCGGTGCTGTTGTCGGCGCAGGCCACCGACGCCGGCGTCAACAAGGCCACGCCCGGCCTGTTTGGTGTCGCCGGCACGCCGCAGCGCATGCTGGCGCTGGGCGAGGCCGGCGTGGCCGAGAAGATCCGCAGCATCGGGCTGTTTCGCAACAAGGCGCGCCACCTGGTCGAGGCCAGCCGGCTGCTGCTGGAGCGCCACGGCGGCCAGGTGCCACGCGAGCGTGCCGCGCTCGAAGCACTGCCAGGTGTGGGCCGCAAGACCGCCAACGTGGTGCTCAACGTCGCCTTTGGCGAGCCGACCTTTGCGGTCGACACCCACGTCTTTCGCGTCGGCAACCGCAGCGGGCTGGCGCCTGGGCGCACGCCGGCGGCGGTCGAGCAGCAGCTTGAGGCGCGCGTGCCGCCGGCCTACCGACGCGACGCCCACCACTGGCTGATCCTGCACGGCCGCTACGTCTGCACCGCGCGCGCGCCGCGTTGCCGCGACTGCGGCGTGCGGCGCTGGTGCGACAGCCGCGATGCGTTTGGCGGCGGCGCCGGCAGCACGCAATGAGGGGCCGGCCAAGCAAGCGGCTGCGCGCCGCCGCCGCCGGGCTGGCGCTGGCGACGACGGCAGCCGCGACCAGCGCCGCGGCGGCGCGCCCGGCCGCGGTGAAGGCGTCATCGTCGGTGGCAGCTTCGGCACCGGCGGCAGTGGTGGCCACGGCCACGGCCAACACCACGGCGCCCATGGCGTTGAGCGTGGTCGACGATTCCGGCCAACGCCTGACGCTGGCGCGGCCGGCGCGCCGCGTCGTCACACTGGCGCCGAATTTGGCCGAGCTGGTATTTGCCGCCGGCGGCGGCGACCGGCTGGTCGGCGTGATGCGCTACAGCGAGCACCCGAGCGCCGTGGCCCGCCTGCCGGTGGTCGGCGACGCCTTCACCGTCAACCTGGAGAAACTTGCCGCGCTGCAACCCGACCTGCTGCTGGTGTGGACCAGCGGCGTCAACCCGCGCCAGCAGCAGCGGCTGCACAGCCTGGGCGCGCCGGTTTATCACAGCGAAATCAATTCGATCGCCACGCTGGCCGATACGCTGCGCCGCATCGGCCGGCTGCTTGGCACCGACGCGGTGGCCGAGGCCCAGGCCGCGGCGCTGCTGGCGCGCTGGCAGGCGCTGCAGGCCAGGTGGTCGACACGCGCGCCGGTGCGCGTGTTCTACCAACTGTGGGACGAGCCGCTGATGACCGTCAACCGCCAGCACCTGATCGCCCAGGCCCTGCGTGCCTGCGGCGGCGTCAACGCCTTCGACGACCTGCCGCCGCTGACGCCAACCATCGGCTGGGAAGCGGTGCTGGCCACCGACCCGCAGGTGGTGGTCACCGGCCACGCCGACAACGAGCCCGCCAGGCTACAGCGCTGGCAGCGCTACCCACAACTCAGCGCGGTTCGCCACGGCCTGCTGATTGCGCTCGACGGCCAGCAACTGGCGCGCATGTCGCCGGCCTTCATCGACGGCGCCGAAGCGCTGTGCCAGGCCGTCGACCGCGCCCGCCGGTAAAACCCGGGGTCACCCATTAGCCGTCTCCGCAAGTAGAAGCGATCAAACCCCTGCAACCGAGATTGCATTTGTCCTGCCCCTGTCTTCCAGCCTGTATTGGTCTTTTC
>WBZS01000470.1_pt1 | contig 49439 bp, 41 predicted proteins | sample 5204201 | NCBI WGS metagenome assembly WBZS01 (sample SAMN12344357, study PRJNA552823) | activated sludge metagenome | biome: Activated sludge suspended growth; feature: Nitrification reactor; material: Wastewater; isolation source: activated sludge from nitrification reactor of wastewater...
GGCGCATTTCATATTCCATGTTGCGCAAGTCTTCGGAAATGTTCAGCAACTGGTTCATGCGGATGTTGGGATCGCTCGACCACATGTTGAGAATGCACCCGGTGTTCGAAAACACCATGCAGGCCAGCACCAGCGTGAAGATCCCTCGTCGCATGGCTGTAAACTCCTTACTCACTACCGGCAAAACCCGAAACCGGATCTTACACTTCCGAACGCCTTTCACCTCATCCATGAGGGAAAGCACGGAGGTCTAACGTTTTTATCGGTGATGCTGGCGAGGAACTTGAGTAAAGCTCGGCCGAGATTGCCGATTCCAACGAAAAACCCGAACAACGAATCTCGTTGCTCGGGTTTGAAAGAAATTGGATTGAATTTTTTAGGCTTCTTCGGGCTCTTCGATCAAACCATTGGATTCGGGCCCGGACGTTTTGCTGGCGCCTGCAACGGCCATGGATGACTCCCAGCTTTCTTCGAGCTGGCGAATCTTTTCTTCCATTTCTTTGCCTGGCTTGAAAGTGACCACGGTCTTTGGCCCGACATCAACCTTCTCACCGGTTCGAGGGTTACGTGCCTTTCGAGCTTTGCGCCGTTTGACTTCGAAAACGCCAAAATTGCGGAGTTCAATCCTTCCTTCCTGCAGCAAGGTGTCGATGATGGCGTCGAAAGTCTTTTGGACGATTTCCTTGGTCTTGAGTTGGGTTAGCTCCAACTCTTCGGATATCTGCTTGACGATCTCTTTTTTGGTCACGGGTCAGATCTCCACAGGTGCTAATTCCGCGTGAGCGGTTGAATTCTAAGTGTAAGAAGCTCAATAGTTAATGTCAAGAAAAAACGAACGAACCGGCATGAAACCAAGGTCTTCATTCCACCTAAGAGGTACCGCCTTTTTTACACGATCTGAAGTTGAAGACCAGGGAATTTTTCCACGGCCTTTCTCCTCGCGATTTCGTGGGAAAACATTTGATCACATCGATAATGATCGTATCGTCCGCCATCGCCCAGTGCGCTTGCCTTCTAGGAATGCCTTTTCCGTAACTATCATGATTTAAACATTTTAGATTGAATTCCCAGGTGTGGATACCACGGCAAGCATCGATCGGCATGTATTCGAAAAATGAATGGTGGTCCGCGTGAATTCATTCGTGCTGATGAGGTGTTTTCATTTCATGCCGGACCAAAAGGCGCAAGTTTTTCCTGAGGTTTGGCTCCACTGACTGGGCGTTCGCAGACTTCGATCCCAAACTCAAATCGGTGCGATCGGCCAAGTTCTCACGGGTGCGGATTAGATCCGGGGGCGGCCCGCTGCTTGGTCACGTAACCAACGATTTTTTCATGCGAAGGGTCAAGAAGGTTCGGCACGCCGAGGGCTTCAACCGAACCCGGATCGACAGGATTTCCCAGCTGGGGACCTCCCACGCGTGGCAAAAAGCGTTCGTGATTCGATTGCCGCAAGATCGTGCTGGCGTTTTCGCGCGCCTCCGGCGAGATTGGACCATTCGCGAAACGGATCTGGTAATGGTCGAGGATCGTGCCTTTTTGCCGTTCGAAGTCGGCGAGCGCGACATTGAATCGGCTGATTGCTTGGTATTCATCGCGTAAATTGTCCGCCCAGTTCCGTTGCGAGCGAAGAAGCAAATCGATGCTTTCTTTCCCCGTTTGGAACTTCTGATACCGCGCTTTAACCTGTACGGCCGCGGCTTCACGTTGGCTTTTTCGCGTTTGCAGTTCCTGGTGAAGCTGGACCAGATCACGATAGCTGCGTTGCAGCGACGTAAGAACTTTTTCTTCTTGGTCCTTCCAATATGCATGGCGTTGTTGAAGCTGCAACTTCGTTCGCGTCACCTCGGCGTGGGCGGCTCGAAAACCAATGGGCATTTCCGCCTGGATGCCCATTTCCCAGTTGGAAAACGGAACGTTTCCAAGTTTGTCGTAGGCGGCGGAAAAATTGCCATCCAAGCCGTTGATCCCGTACCGGGCGAAAAAGCGAACGTCGGGGCGCGTCAGATCTTGAGCACGCAGCACCAAGAGTTCGGCCGCTTGGACTTCCTTCTGGATTTGCTTGAGTTCGGGCCGATTGCTTCGAGCGGCGATCACCGCCAAACTCCAATCCGGTTCGTTCCACTGGGATTCAGGCTCGTCGATCGGGATGAGTCGGCATCCATCCTCCGCCGGCAAACCGAGGATGTACCGCAACCGACGCTCCGCCTCCAAGATCCCCGCTCGTCCTGGCGTACCACGACCCAACGCTTCGAGCCGTTGCGTGCGAAACGCGTGGTATTGCTCCTCGGCTTGGGCAAGGTCTTCGATACCGATGAAACCATGGTCGTAACGCGATTTTGCGATTTGCCAGGCGATTTGTGCCTGCTCGATGCCGTTGTCTCGGCTGTAGAGTTCCCAGTAGGCTCCATAAAGCTCCCAGTACGCCTGATTAACGACGAGCACCAATTCTTGGAGTCGACGTTCGAGTTCGTACTGGGCCATCTGGTGATTGATGCGAGCTAAGAGGATACCGGGAGTTCCCTGGGGAGCCACGCGTGAGGGAATCGGTTGCTTGACGCTGGTGGGAAAGGTATCGCGGATCTGATTCAAAAACACGCCCGCGCCTTGCCAAAGCGGTTGTTCGAATGAAACATCGACTCCGGGAAGGTAGGCGGGATTCATCAGCGTCGAACCGGAGGTGAGTTTCGAGCGAATTCCATCGAACCGAACGCCCACGCCCGCCACGCCGCCCGTAGGGAGCGGCTTCAGGAATTCGCTACGGAACGAACCGGTTTCGATCTGGTCATTGAGCACACCCAGACGAGGCACTTGATCGATTGGGATTCCATTCGGGGAATCAACGTGGTTCCAGGATGTCAGCACTCGCCACATCACATCGAACCGAGCTAAAGACTGTTCAATGTCCGCCTGGACGATCGCTGGATCAAGGACGAAAACGCGAAGACTATCGGTGGATCCGCCCAGCGTGGTGGAGCGTGCCGTGCCCGTGGCACTCGTCGAACGGTCGCCGCCCGCGCGGTCGAAATTTTCGCCGGTACGCCCGTTTTCCAAAGCGAGGCAGATACATTCCGCCACCGAAATAGGCCTATGGGCTTTTTTCGGGCTCAACACGGTGCTGATTTCGAGAAAGGCTTCCGAAGGCGAAGGCTGGATGGGTGCGGGCTCACGTGGCAATTCGATGGAAGCGGTAAGGTGCTGGGAATGGACGTATTTCGGTGGGGCGCGTAGAGGACGGTCCAAGGGGGAGACGCAGCCGGTCAGTAGAACCAGCCCAAGCCCAATCCCCCAGGTTCGCCAATCCATTGGCTTCATACCAGTCTCGCGACAAAGCCCTTCCAGGACTTCGCCTCCTTTTTCCTTTCCCCACCTTCGCGAAGGAATTCCCCCTCCCTCGCTGCCAGCACGGGCGTATATCCACGATTCTGAATACTGTCAACCAATTTGGCGGAAAGATTTCACCCTGGGGTGCGGCCAATTTTTCTGGGTTTTGGCGTGACCGCGCCAGCGAACGCCACCGTAGCGACCGGCGCAATGGCGAGCGGCCGGTGTTAACCGGCCGTGGGAACCCTCGGAAATCCTAGGGTTTCCCCCATTTTCGCCGCAAGCGGCGGCGTTGGTTCTTTCGCGGGCTCCACGGCCGGTTTACACCGGCCGCTCGCCTCGTCCCACGAGAATTTGGTTGCACCCTCACCCTTTCACCCTCCAGGTTTTCGGCTAGTCAAGCAACGGAACCATGGTATACGACACGGCATCATCGCTAGGGAGCCGCAAGGTGGGCGAATCGCGTTCGATTGCCTCATTCGGTTTGGGAGTGGAGCCATGGAAAAATTCATGCGCCGCCGAGAGAGATTGTTCCGCGCACGATTCGTGCCTTGGTGCGCCCTCGTGATCCTGTACATGACGGTCGATCCCGTACGGGGTCAATTCGTAAGACCGTTGGACCCGAAGAACCCGGCCATGCGTGGCGCCGCTCCCGTCAGCAAAGCATTGGAGCGAAGAGAAAACGAGCCGCGTGAAAGTTCCGCAACGCCTCGCGCGAGTTTCGGGCAGATTCGACCGACGAGCGTTCGAGATGAAAAGCCGGCGCTGTTGCCTCAGCCAGGAAATCCCCTGTTCCCCGTGGGGAGAAAAGGGTCCACGGACGCACTCCCCTCAGACATCAAGAATCCCATGGTCGGTAAAGGAACTTCTCTCGAATTGAACCTTACACCGCCACGGGGACCTGCGTTGTTTCAGCCTCAGTCAGAAGCGGAATTCCTGGATCGCCTGCAAGCGAATGCGGCTGCCAAGAATTACCGATTGATGATCCCGCAGTCAGCGAGTTTCGAAGCGAAGGCGGCCACCCGAGAGATCCCGGCCGAAACGGTTTTCGTACCGGCGCAGGCAGAAGTGTGTCATCCGCCGCTTCAATTCAGCAATGATCGCGTGGAACGCTATGGAATCTTCCATCCGTTTCTGCAGCCAGGATTATCGACGGCAAGATTTTGGTGGGATACGCTCTGGTTTCCCAGGCGTGCCCTTCATCACAACGAATGGGAATGCGGAAACGGATATTGAACGTGATGGATCACGTGCCTAAGCATCGCACCCGCCTCGCTTGCCGTTTCGCGTGCTATTGGTCTCCCGCGATTCCGAAATCCACCTTCCACACGACTTATGCAGGCAAGGCATTACGCGAGCACGAAATGGCAAGCGAGGCAGGAACCACGGGATTGTTGCGAGCGGATAACTGAACTGCGTTTACGCGCCGCCGGAGGAAGTTTCCTCGCGGGTGTCGACCGCCAACATGGAACGAACATAATCGCGGTTGAGTTGCGTGATGAAACGGACGCTGATTTCCTTGGGGCACGCGGCTTCGCACTCGTAGTAGTTCGTGCAGTGGCCAAAGCCTTCCTTGTCTTGCTGGTCGACCATTTTTCGCACGCGTGACAATCTTTCGGTTTCACCTTGCGGCAAGTTTCGCAAATGTCCGACCTTGGCGGCGACGAAAAGCATGGCCGAGGCATTTTTGCACGCCGCCACGCAGGCGCCACACCCAATGCAAGCCGCAGCGTCCATCGCCATTTCTTGGCGTTCTTTGGGAATCAACAGCGCGTTGCCGTCTGGAGTGCCTCCCGTATTGACGGAAACGTATCCCGCTGACTGAATGATGCGATCGAACGCCGAGCGATCGGTCACGAGATCTTTCACGACGGGAAAAGCTTTCGCACGCCAGGGCTCGATGTAGATTTCCTCACCGTCTTTGAATTTTCGCATGTGAAGTTGGCACGCCGTGGTGCCTCGCTCCGGTCCATGCGGCATGCCGTTGATGACGAGGGAGCAGGTACCACAAATACCTTCTCGGCAGTCGTGGTCGAAGGCGATCGGTTCCTCACCCTTTTGGATCAATTCCTCGTTGACGATGTCGAGCATTTCCAGGAACGACATATCCTCGCTGATGTTCTTGGCGGGATACGTCACCATTTTGCCCGGCGTGTTGCGGTTTTTTTGTCGCCAAACGTGGAGGGTCAAGTTCATATCAGCGATCCTGAAAACGCTCATCGAAAATGAGCGATCTTATTTCTCTTACAAAGCCCGCCGCCGAAAGGCGGCAGGGTTGCTTTACGATCAGACCATGTTCGCCATCACGCCAACAACCTATCTCCCTGACGTGCATCACCCTAACGACTTTTCACCCCAACAATCCAGCCCCCCACCGGCTTTCGCCGATGGGCTTTCGAGGGTTACTTGTAGCTACGAACGCTTGGGTGGACGAATTCCCACGTCAACGGTTCTTGATGGCGGGTCGGGGTTTTATCGTCACCTTGATATTCCCACGCGGCGACATGGCTGAATTTCTCGTCGTCGCGTTTTGCTTCGCCATCGGGATATTGGTATTCTTCGCGGAAGTGGCCGCCGCACGATTCTTCCCGCGTGAGCGCATCGAGCGCCAAAAGTTCGCCGAACTCCATGAAGTCGGCGACGCGGCCCGCTCTTTCGAGCGCCACGTTCAAATCCGCGTCGGTTCCGGGCACGTTGACATTTTGCCAAAATTCGGCCCGAAGCTCGCGGATTCGCCCAATCGCCTGTTCCAAACTCTGCTTGGTGCGAGCCATGCCCACGTTTTCCCACATGACCTTGCCAAGCTCACGATGGAGTTCGACAGCCGTCTTCTTGCCCTTGATTGAAAGAAGTTTCTTGAAGCGCTGATTGACCGCGGACTCCGCTTCTTTGAAGCTGGCGTGATCGGTGCCGATTTTCTCGGACTTGGTGGACGCCAACCAATTGGCCAGGGTGTACGGGATGACGAAATAACCATCCGCCAAGCCCTGCATCAATGCACTGGCGCCAAGACGATTGGCGCCATGGTCGGAGAAGTTGGCTTCGCCCAGGACGAAGAGGCCATCGATGTTCGACATCAACGAGTAATCAACCCACAGCCCGCCCATGGTGTAGTGAAGCGCGGGATAAATGCGCATCGGCTGCTGGTATCCATCTTCACCCGTGATCCGTTCGTACATTTCGAAGAGGTTGCCATATTTTTCTTCGATTTTCGGTTTGCCGTCGCGTTTGATGGCATCGGCGAAATCGAGGTAGACGCCACGCCCGCCAGGCCCCACGCCCCGCCCTTCGTCGCAGACGCGTTTGGCGGCACGCGATGAAATGTCCCGCGGCGCCAGGTTGCCGAAGCTGGGATAGAGACGTTCCAGGTAATAATCGCGATCCCCTTCGGGAATTTGACCTGGATGGCGTTTTTCGCCGGGTGTCTTGGGCGCCCAGACGCGTCCGTCGTTTCGCAGCGATTCGGACATCAGCGTCAATTTCGATTGATGGTCGCCGGTGACGGGGATGCAGGTGGGATGGATCTGGGTGTAGCACGGATTGGCGAACGCCGCCCCCCGTTTGAATGCCCGATACGTCGCGGTCACATTGCAGCCTGCCGCGTTCGTGGAGAGGAAGAAGGTGTTGCAGTACCCACCGGTGGCGAGCAGCACGGCATCGCCGGCATGGGTTTCGATTTTGCCCGTTTCGAGATTGCGGGTGACGATGCCGACGGCGCGACCATTGGCCACCACCAAGTCGAGCATTTCGGTCCGGGCATGAATCTTCACTTTGCCGTAGCCGATTTGCCTACTAAGTGCTTGATAGGCTCCCAACAGAAGTTGCTGGCCGGTCTGCCCGCGGCAATAGAAGGTTCGCGAAACCTGGGCGCCGCCAAAGGAGCGATTGGTGAGCAATCCGCCATATTCGCGGGCGAACGGGACACCTTGCGCGACGCATTGGTCGATGATGTTGGTGGAAACTTCGGCCAAGCGGTAGACGTTGGCTTCGCGAGCGCGGAAGTCGCCGCCTTTGACGGTGTCGTAAAAGAGCCGCCACACGCTATCGCCGTCATTTTGGTAGTTTTTGGCGGCGTTGATGCCGCCTTGAGCGGCGATGCTATGAGCGCGGCGTGGGCTATCTTGGAAGCAAAAGGCGTGGACCTGGTAACCCAGTTCCGCCAAGGTGGCAGCCGCGGCGCCGCCCGCCAACCCCGTGCCGACCACCAGAATCTTGTATTTCCGTTTGTTGGCCGGATTGACAAGCTTGCAGTTCGACTTGAACCCAGTCCATTTCGTTTCGATGGGACCGGACGGAATCTTTGCATCGAGCTTCATTGCCGCGAACCTTTCCCCCGGAGATGCCCGGCGAGCACGCCAGATAATTTCAAATGTCGTTCCACGGAATAGGGTGGACTTCGTTAACGATCGAGTACGTGCTGAGCGATCGGCCGCCCATCGATTCCTCGTCGGCCCGGATACATATGATTCGGTTGGAAGGGCCCAAACCACACGCCCAAAACGATGATCACGTTTCCACCGACCACCGCGAGCGTGATCAGCAGGGCAAGGGTGTGGTAAAATTTTTGCAGCCGCGGAGTGTTGATACCCAGCGTCTGGAATAGGCTCCACACGCCGTGGATCATGTGCAATGCCAAAAACACCATGGCGACGAGATAAATCACGGAGATCCAGGGAGTGCGAAAACCGTAAATGACCATCGAGTGAACATCATGATGGGAATGATGATCGCGAAGTTCGAGGTAATTCACGGAAAGGTCCGCAATGGTCGTCACGCCATCGACAGCCGTTCCTTTAGGGATATGGGCCTGATGGACCACACCTGCGGTAAAGTGCAGAAGGTGGAATACAATAAACAGCAAAAGAAAGACGCCGGTGATGGCCATGGTTCGCGAGGCGAAACTTGCTTGGATGGTGGCGTCGCAGGCGTAACGCTCAGGTCGGGCCGCGTTGGAGCGAAGGCGAAGCCGAAGCGCCAGGGCCAAGTGCAGGACGAAGACGAACAAAAGGCCCATCCGAATGAACCAGAGCAGGAAGGGGTTTCCTTTAAGGTGGTGGGCGTATTCGTTAAGGACTTCCGGACCACCGAACACCTGAAGGTTTCCCAACATGTGGGCGATGGTGAAGATGGTAAGCAAAAGCCCCGTGCAAGCGACGACGATTTTGCTGCCGACCGACGAATCCAGATAGGGGCGAAGCCAAGTTGCCAAGCCAGTCTTGGATTTGAGCGAATTTGTGGGATGAAGACGCTTGGTGGGAGCGGTACTGGACATTGAAAGAATCGCTCGCGGGAGGAAAGAACGGGCTTCTAGTATCTATTCTAGTTTCGCTACGTCATGTGACCAGATTGCCCCTGATGCGTTCTCCAAAGCGATTTCTTTGAATTAGAATTCCGCCCTAAGGCGTGCTTACCCGCCTGAACTCGGAACTCGAACGTAAAATATGGCGATTGAAAAAGCGCAAGCTCAGCGCCGCGCCAACGTCTCATGTTCGATTCCCCAGCGAGAAAGCCGAGAAAAAGTGTCTTCCTTCCATTGGGTGTGTGATGGCCAACAAAGTTTCCTCGTTGGTTGGACGCGTCGGAAAATACCTGGGCTTGCACGCCGATTGGTTCTCCGCCGTCGCGGAGTGGTATGAACACGCGAATCGGGTGAAAAAAATTGCCTTTCAAACGTTCGTGCCTGGCGCCGAACCATGCAAAGTGAACCTTTCGGTCAACAGTACCCTTTTCGAGGATCGTCACGCGACGCAGACGGCGACGACGTTGGCTTGGCGCGTCGTGCCCTCGCAGTTTCGCCGTGGTGAGAACGAACTTTACCTTTGGATCGATCGCGAACAAAACCGACCCTGGCATTTCGGCGCCATCAGCGTTGAACATGCCGACGCGTTATCCGAATCCCAGCGGCAACACCCACCAAAACCGGCGAGTGGGCAACAAGTTTCCGTGACGGCTCGATTCGACCGCGATTTTCGGCCCCATGCGGATCGTTGGTCCGTGGACCTTCTCAACGATGCTGTCAAATTCCGTATCCAGCTTGAGGAGCGTCTTCCCGCCCTCGAGATCGTCGTCGGGTATCCGCAAACGGGTTTGGCGTTGAATCTTGACGTGGTATGGGACGAAATCGAAGAAGCGGTAGGAAAACGCCTTGAACAGCTTTTCCGTGCTCAGGAAAAAGCAAGTCGAAAATCGGCAAGCGAGATTCGTGAAGAAATCGACGATATCAAGGCGTACCGCAAACTCCACCGCAAACATTTGGCCGAGGCGGTGCGGGCGTCCGACGAAACGACCTTGCAGGAAATCATGGCCAAAAACGGGACCGCCGAAACGCTCCTGCAAAGTGCACATTCTGCCAAGCCACCGGTCGCCCAGGGGTCATTCGTTGGAAAATTCCTGGTTTTCGTCGTGTTGGTGAGTTTCTTCGGATTCGTCGCATGGACCAACGGCTTGATTTCCGAAGCGACCAAAGCTCGAATCCGCGACGGCTGGAATGATCTGGTGAATCGAAAAGGGCGACAACCACTTGGCGATGCTGAAGATCGCCAAAACGTCCAACGCATTGGTGAACGTGGCGGAAAAACCGGCGATGTTCAAATTTCCCTTTTATGGAACAACAAAAACGATCTCGACCTGCATGTGGAACCACCATCGAAGGAAATGATTTATTACGGCCACAAAACCTCGACGTGTGGCGGGCGACTCGATATCGACGACAACGTGAACTACGCCACCGCGAAGGTGCAACCGGTGGAGAACGTTTATTGGCCCCTCGGGAAAGCCCCTTTGGGACGCTACAAAATCTACGTCCATTATTTTACGAATCACCACCAACCCGATTGTCAGGATCCCACAGATTTCACCGTACGCCTGGTCGTGCGAGGCCAAGTGCAAAATCTCCGAGGCCAACTTCGCGAGGATTCCAAAGAGAGGAAGATCCTCGTTCACGAATTTTCGGTCGATTAACGCCGGTTCGCATCGGCTGCATCTTGCAGGAATTTGCACGCCCGGGGCGAAGAATTCCCGAATGGAAATCCGTTCAACATTAGGTTTTCACAATGGGGTTTTCGATTTCTTGGTTGGCGGTTCGTGGCAAGAGTCCGGCTCAGGTTCGGAAGGAATTCGGTGCCGTGCCGACCGGGGAGTTCGAAGAAATACCGGAATCACCGGTCGTTTCCGCGACGCTCGAGAATGGGTGGTATCTCGTTTTCGTCAACGATCGCCGAGAAACACCCGACCACGTTTTGGCCCAACTTTCGAAAAGCGCGGAACTCGTGACGTGCGGCGTCGAGGAGCATGTGATGTGGGCGTACGCGCGGCGGTGGAAAGACGGAAAAGAGATTTGGCACGTCGAACGTGATGCTCAGCAGGGGCCTGACCATCTCGAAGCACGTGGGAATTTGCCGACCGTTTTTGAGTCGCTCCGGTCCGATTTCACGCGTAAACACGCGGAGCTTGGCGATGCCGATTATTTGTTCGAAATCCCAGTTGAGCTAGCTAAGGCGATCACGGGATTTCGACATGACGTGGACCCTTCGAACGGTGTGCCGACCTCCTTCGAACGCTTACGCCGAACCGAGTCACGTCCGTGGTGGCGATTCTGGTAATAAAAAAGCCCAGGAGAAGGATCCTGGGCTCTTTGCTTTACTTCTTCGTCTTCTTCTTCGGGGTTTTGCTCTCGGCGTCCGGTTTCGCTTTGTCGGCTTTGGCGGATGTCTTGCCGTCGTCTTTCTCCGCTTTCTTTTTGCCGAAGATCGCGTCATAACCTTCGGAATAATTCTTGGTCTCCGCCAGACCCACGCGAACGATGCTCACAGTTCCAACCTCCGATTGTGTGCCACCTGGTATTCATTGCCCATTTCTGCATTATGCTCGCATCTCGCCCGGAGAGCAAGAGGAGCATCCAATCGCCCCACGGCGAGGTGTGACTAGTGCTTTGTCACGGCCCAGATTTTGGGTCATGCGTTGCCGAGCCTGAGCGCCAAGCGAGGGCTCAAGCGTTCCCTCGCTTGGCGCTCAAGCTCGGACGACCCCAAAATTATGCTGTGACAGAGCACTAGATTCTCTTGCGTGCAAAAATACGGAAGATCTCACGCAGCGGCGCCAAGGCGCGGAGAGAAGAGGAAGAATGAATCCTGGTTTTGTCGAAGTTTTGGTTCGTGAAATGGTATTGTCTCCCTTCTAATCTCCACGTCTCTGCGCCGCTGCGTGAGCTTCTTTGAACTTAAATCCCAGAAAATTTGGTTACACCCACAAGGCGATCGGCTGATGATAACCGACCGGTTCACGCCATCCGCTCGCCTGCCATGCAATCGTCCAAGGTGCCGCTCGCAAGGTGAGTGGAACCGCCCATTGCGTCGCGCTCGCAAAGCGCGGATACTGAAGGAAATGGTGGCCGAGGAGCGGTGGGAACGTTGACCATGGACGTACTCGAAAAAAAGGCGGAGGAATTGCGGAATCTGGTGCAAGCCATCTTGTTCCAGTTCCGGGTGCTCGATTTCAAGGCTGCCAACGGCCCGCACGTGGAACTCAGTATCCAGGAAGTCCGCGTGATCGAATACCTGGGCGATCGAGGCCCACGCATCATGCGCGAACTCGCCGACTACCTTCTTTTGGCCGTCAATTCCGTCACCACCACCGTGGATCATCTCGAAGCGAAAGGACTTGTTCGCCGCAACCGTTCCTCGGAGGATCGGCGCATCTTTCTCGTCGAGCTTACCGATTCGGGGCGTGAAGCCTACCAAGGCGCCGTCGCGGAAAAGCATCGGCTTCTGAGCATCATGCTGGGCTCGTTGGACGAAACCGATCAGGAAAAACTGCTTAGCCTGTTTCAAAAAATCGCCCGCGTCGGCCAAGACCGCGTGGATCAAGTGCGAGGATAAGATGCCCTTATTTTCCATAAGAATTTTTGTGTGCTTGATGTTGCTCGGGGCTGCATCCCATGCCTTGGCCCAGGCGCCGCGCGAAGTCACCGTGAAGCATCCAACGCGTCTCGACTGGGAATTTCCCGCGAAGGGTTTTGGTGCGGCGGCCGGCAAACTGGCGGGAAGCTTCAAATCCGAAAAGCAGAAATACCAGTTTTTCGCGCCGTCCAAGACCGATCCGAAAAGGCCGATGCCGTTGATCGTGTTCATCCCTGCCGGTGCGGATCCCGCCGGTTGGAACGTGCTCAAAAGTCTCTGTGAGAAAGAAGGAATCTTGTTCGCTTCGCCGCATGGTGCCGGGAACAGCACGCCGGCATCGCAACGGAGCCGAATCATCCTGGATGTGCTCGACGACATCCGCCGAAATTACACCATTGATGCCGACCAAACGTATCTAACCGGATTCTCCGGCGGTGGGCGTATGGCGTGTTCGCTGGCATTCTGCTTGCCGGAGTATTTTGGCGGGGTTTTTCCGATTTGCGGCACCAACCCGCTACCGAACGTGACGTATCTAAGGCACCGCGTACGGGACCGCCTTTCCGCGGCGTTTTTGACGGGTGAAAAAGACTTCAACCGCAAGGAAAACGAATTGTACATGCAACCCTGGTTCGAGGAACTCGGCATTCGCACGAAGGTGTGGGTGGCGGCGAACCTGGGACATTCCCTACCGCCCGAAAAGTTGTTGGCGGAAGCGTATGCCTGGATGAAAGACGATTTGCCACGCCGCCAGGCCGACCGCAAATCTTGGCCCGGCTTGAACGTGGAGCCAACCGAAAGCCCCTCGGCGAAGGAACAAGGGCAACGCCTTTTGTCGACCGCGACGAAAGCTTTCGAGAATCCCCAGGAAATTTGGCGTGGGGTGACGTTACTTCAGGGCGTCACGCAACGGTTTGATAAGACGGAGGCGAATCCAGCTGCCCGTGACCTGTTGAAAAAGGTGACGCAAAACGAAGCTCTCTTGAACGCGATCGACCAACAAGGGGCGGCAGACGAGGTGCTCTCGCTCTCGGCTCAAGCCAAGGCGCTGGAACGTTTTGGCCAGCCTACCAAGGCCGTCGAAGCCTGGGAACTCTTGGCGCGAAACTACGATGGCACCCCCATTGGCGACGCGGCACGCAAAGAAATTCGTCGCCTCCGCGGCAAATAAACACGGGCAGATCGTCGAACGAGAAAGGCACGAAACCATGGACGAAAAACCAAAAAAAGCCCTGGTCCTTTATGACGGCGATTGTGCGTTTTGTCGCTTTTCCATCCGTTGGCTGCAATGGCTCGATTGGCTCAAAAAATTGGATTTTGTCAATGTTCGAAAGGATCATCCGGTTTTGGATGAGCCCGGCGTCATCGCAGCTCCGCTACTCGATCAAATGCACGTCTGGACCATGAAGGGCCAACTCTACGGTGGTTACCAAGCGGTCCGCTGGATTGCGTGGCGTCTTCCGTTGTTGTTTCCGCTGGCGCCGTTTTTACATTTGCCCGGCATCACCCAATTAGGCGATGCGGCGTACAAGTGGGTGGCGCGCAACCGCTTCAAACTCGTTCCCTGCGAGCATGGCGAATGCCAGCTTCCGCGCAAAGAAGTTCGATCCGGTTCCTAGCGTCGAATAATCGGGCCTATGACGCCGTGGTGCACGTAGAAATACCTTAATTTCGCCGATGCCGGCGGCGAAACTCTTGAAACTGCCAAACGGTGAACACGCCGACGAAAAACCCACTTGCCATCGCCACCCACCACGTGCGCCAATCAAACGTGCTAGGAGGCGTCGGAGTTTTCTTCGTCTCAGCGTCGAGTTTCTGCTGCAAATCCAGTTGTTGTTGCTCGGCATCACTGAGGCGTGCCATCGCTTCCAGCATTTTCGTCCGCCGAATCCCAAGTTCCGGCGGTTGATACTGATAGTTTCGCCAAAGATCGTCGAAGATAGCGGAGGCAGCCACGACGTCATCTCGGCCGCCCCGAACGTTGTACAGTTCGCCGAGCTGCCAATAAAGGCGTGGGTCTTCCGGCATCCACACGAGGAGTTGCTGAATCAACTCGAGCGAGTTTCGTGGAAGCTTCTTTTTTTGTAACGCGGCAATTCGGCCCGGCTCGAATTGACCATTCTCGCCCACATATTTAATTGCTTCGCCCGCGTCGTCCGCGAACAAAGCATCGACCTGGGTCGGCGTCACTTTTTTCAGCTTTTCGCGAAACCGTAGATCAACCAACTTTGCGTGGAGTTCTTCCGCTTGGCGAAGGAAGTGAAACGTCCCTTCAAAAACCTCGATGCTGGTGAAATGTTTTTGTTGCTCAGGGTTCAACTCATCCCAATGTTTCGGCCAACGCTTCAAGAGGTCCTTGAAGGCATCGCGCGCCCGTTGATCCTGGCCGGCGGCTTGATAAGCGGTGGCTAAGTTGGCCTGCAGCAACAAATGGTCCGGCGCCTGGCGTGACAACGGCATGAGAAGCTGGATCGCGTCTTCCGGCTTTTTCGTGCGAATCATCACGGCACTCAACTGAATTTTTTGTTCAAGGGACAGATCACCTGGCACGCCACGTTTCACTAATTGCTGGAATGTGACATACCGTCGGCGGAGGGGATTGTCGAATTCCACTTTGTCGAAACCGATGCTGCGCAATTGATAGAGCACCGTTCGAAAGGACTTCTGCGGGTCCTTCATGAAATCCGCGTAGAGAATTCCCTCGGCGGGCTCGGCAGGATTGTAAAGCCCCGCATGAACCGACGACATCGTACCCCAAAAAAACATTGCTACCAAAAGCGACCGCCAAAAACCTAGAACCTTTGCACGCATGAGGTCAACCCTTCATTGCGGAACAAGACCCTTGAAAGACCAAGCAGGGTTGATGATACCTTGTTACGGGCATCGTGTCACGCAAGGTCGTTCGCTCTGCAACGCATTAGAATGAAAAGTCTCGAAGATGGCAGGCCATCAAAACGATAGGGAACTATGGACCGGATCTATCTTGATAATCATGCGACCACGCCGATGCTGCCGGAAGTCATCGAAGCGATGCGATCGGTGTGGTGCGGTCCGCCCGGAAATCCCGCGAGCGGGCATTCCTTCGGCCGAGCCGCACGGCGAGCGTTGGAAGATGCACGCGAAAAAGTCGCCCACCACCTGGATGCCCGTGCCGACGAGGTCCTTTTCACCAGTGGCGCGACGGAAGCCAACAATCTCGCGATTTTTGGCTTGGCCGGCGTGCCGAAGCAGGGTGCAAGGATTCTTTCGAGCCCCGTGGAACATCCGTGCGTGCTCGAACCCTTACGTCGCCTTGAAGCGACGGGCTTCGCGCTGGATTTTCTTCCAATTTCCCGAGATGGGATTGCGTCGCTTGGGAATCTTTCCGAGGAGATGTCCCCGGCCCTGGTCGCGTTGATGCTGGCGAACCACGAGACGGGAGCGATTCAGCCGGTCGCGGAGCTGGCACGAAAGCTCGACCGGCGCATTCCGTTTCATTGCGACGCCGCCGCCGCCGTGGGAAAGATGCCCGTTTCGTTTCGCGAGCTTGGCGTAACCAGTCTGACGGTTTCCGCCCACAAGATCCATGGCCCAATTGGGGTTGGTGCTCTGGTGGTGCGAAAATCGGCCAAACTACAACCCTTGCAATTCGGCGGCCATCAACAACAAGGAAAACGCCCTGGAACGGAATCGCCGGCGTTGGCCGTCGGTTTCGCTACCGCGTTGGAATGGTGCGTACGCAACCTGGAAGTGAACCGTCGTCACGTGCTTCAGTTGCGGCAAACGTTTTTGGACCTTGTCACGCGCGGAGCAGATCCCGTGGTGCTCAACGGACCGGCCAACGACGGGCTTCCGCACACGATCAATCTTTCCTTTCCTGGCGTCAAGGCGGACGCGCTGTTGATGGCCCTGGATCTCGCGGGAGTCGCGTGCTCGACAGGCTCGGCATGTTCGAGTGGATCCTTGTTGCCAAGCCCGGTGGTCGCCGCTTCCGGTGCCAGGGCGGAAGAATTGGCGTCGGCGATGCGTTTCAGCCTGAGCCCGCTCCTGTCGAAAGCGGAGATCGAAGAAGCCGCCACCCGAATCGTTCACAAAGTAAACGGTTTGCGGCGGTCGATCGACGAAACCTAAGAATCGATCGCCGAGTTTGTGACCTACTTTGCCTGATATTCGGGATCGGACCTTCCTGGAAAGCGGTTGGGATTTAGCGAAAAAGCAAGGTCGCGAGAAGAAATGCTCAAGGTACCAACGTGGGCATGTCGTCGGGGTGGTTGGAAGTGATGATCCGCGACCAAGTTGGTGCAATCCCATCGCCGAGCCTTGAATCTCCTTCGAATGCGCCTTCCCAAATCTTCATGCGCCCACGGAACCTCAAGTCATTTTAGGACATGAAGTTGCGACACGGACGCGTGAAATGTTCGAACCGGTCCGTTCTTAAAAACGCGACTTTTCTTTCAGCTGGTTTTCGGTTTGTCTGCGGGTGAATTTTTTCCCTTGGTAAATATCGGGCGAGATGAAAAAAACGAAGCTTCGATGAAGAGGCCCACCCTTCGGCGACTAGGATAACGACACATGGATAAGCCTGTTCTCCGAGCATGAGGCCGACCTTTTTCCCAAGTCTTGCCTCACCCTTAGACGTTTCGCGTGAAGTAACGCACCGCGTGGAAGATCCGCGCGTAGAAGGAGTACGCCTTTGACCTCGCAATTGGATGCCGGCGTGGCGTGCTTGGCCCGGAAGCTGTGCCAAGCCATTGGGGAGCCTCGCTACAAACTCTGGTTTGAGAACAAGACCCGTTTTTCATTCGACGAAAACACCCTCACCGTGGGAGTGCCAAAGCTCCACCTGCAAGAATGGATCGAACGTTCCTTTGGAAACGTAATACGCAAGACCGCTTGCGAAGTATTCGGTCCAGAAGCAATCGTACGGTTTATTATTGATTCCGTGCTTTTTCAACAAGCTCGGCAAGAGGAATCGCATGCCAAGGGGGAGATTCGTTCGCCAGTGGTTCCGCCCACCACGACGTCGACCGAGTCGAGCGTAGCGACCACTTCCAACGCACGCAAAAGTTTTCGCCGCATGCGCCGCCTGGATTCGTTCGTCGTCGGGCCGTGCAACCGAGTCGCCTATGCCGCCGCCCTCAACTTAGTCGAAGTGCCTGAGGATTGCCTGCTTCCCCTGGTTTTGCATGGTCCTGTGGGAACCGGGAAAACCCATTTGTTGGAAGGCATTTACACGGGATTAAGGCAGGCGCAACCAGACGCCAATCTTCTTTTCATGACCGCCGAGGAATTCACGAACCGCTTCGTGCAGGCGATGCATCAAAATAAGCTGTCGGCTTTCCGCACGACATTTCGGCAATGCGATGCGCTCCTGATCGATGATGTGCAATTCTTGGCGAAGAAGAAGGCGACCCGCGAAGAGTTTCTGCACACGCTCGACACGCTGCTATCGAGCGGCCGATCCGTCGTGGTCACCTGCGACTTGCACCCACGATTGACCGAAGAGTTTCCCAAGGAGTTGGTCGATCGATTGTGCGGCGGTGCGATCTGGGGGCTTACGCTGCCTGATCCTGCCACCCGCCTGGGAATCCTCCGTGCGAAATCCTCCCGCGAGCTACCCATTTCAGAAGACGTGTTGGCGTTCTTGGCTGACCAACTCCGTGGCAATGCCCGGGAATTGGAAGGGGCTCTGCATTCGGTGATCCACTTGGCGCGTGTGCATGGCACGCCGATCACGAAATCGCTGGCGCAGACCGCGCTTGGTGAGATGTTAAGACACAGCATTCGACCCGTGACGCCCGACGATATCGAACGAGCGGTCTGTCAAACCCTTGGAATCGATACGGAATTATTGCGTTCGAAAAAACGAGCCTGGCAGGCGGCGTTGCCTCGCATGTTGTTGATTTACCTTTGGCGAAAACATGGCAACATCACGTACAGCGAGATTGGCCAAAGGCTCGGTGGGCGTCACCACACCACGGTGCTCGCCCAAGAGAAAAAAATGCAAGAAATGTGGGCGGAAAACGCGACGGTGACCGTTCGCGACCGACCGATCGCCATCCGCGAAATGCTCGAACGCATCGAAAACGCCCTGGCGCGCTAAACTTGCAAAGCCAAGGGCCAAAAGGCCCTTGGGTTACAAGGCATTGGGTTACAAAGATCTGGAGATAGGATTTGAATCCGTTCACGCCGCCAACGCCTTACCATGGGATTCTTGGTCGAACACTTCCTTGAGGAGGCGCCGATATTCCTGTTGGATGATGGCATGGGCTCCGGGTTGCACCTTGGTGATGGCGCGGATCACCATATCGCTCGGCGTCAAATCCACGAGACCACGTACCTGGGTATCCCCCAGCACCTCGCGGCGAGCTTGACGAAGGCGTCTGCCCGCCTCGGCCATATCCTGCATCACCCGCTCAAGGTTCATGGACGTGGGTACCTTGATATCCACCACGGCATTGACCCATCCCTTGGAATAGTTCACCACCGTCTTGATCTGACCATTCGGGATGATGCACAGTTTGCCTTGATCGTCACGAATCTGCGTGTTGCGAATATTCAACGCTTCCACCCGTCCCGTCGTGTCGCCTAGTTGAACAATATCGCCGACCAAGTATTGGTTTTCGAACAGGATGAAGAAGCCCGACACCACGTCGGTCACGAAATTCTGTGCCCCCAAACCAACGGCCAAACCCAAGATCCCCAAGCTGGCGAGAATGGGTTTCGTGTCCATGAACATGCCGAGCATGTAAACCCCAGCACCCACGAACACGACGTACTGAGAGAACGATTGGAGCAACGGCACCAACGTCAGGTTCTTTTGATCGACCGCTTTGTTTTCGTCGAACGTACCAAAGATCTCGTTGATGAACACATTGAAGAGTTCAATGACGACCCGAGCACCAAAGGCGATGGCAATGCAGCGGACGATGGCGTCGCCCAACAAAAGATCCGCGGACGTGTTTCCCGCGGCATCGTGGGCCACAATGTAGTTCAGATTGAATTTCGCCAGGATCATGCTGGCGGCTTGAACCGCGACGGCGTATTCCAGGCAACGTTCGCCAAACGGAAACAGCCGGGTAAAGCGTTCCCAATATCTGCGAAACGGCGTGCGCGTGAGGTTGGCATTTCCGATCAAACGCAAGATCGCGCTAATCCAACCGGTGGATAAGATCAGCAGCCGGGCCACGGCGAGGATGACGAGAACTTCGAAGATCAGGCGTGCGATGGAATCCGTTTGCGAGAAGCCGAACATGCGGCCGCCGATCCAGAAACCACCTAGCGTGAGCATGACCATGCCGAAGCGTTCGAAGAGATCGAACCAGCGGCGAATCGCGATTTCGTGCGACGATTCCTGGGGAGTTTCGACGGGATCCGCATCGAGCGCGAGTGCGGGCCCCTCGTCGTGAGTTTTTCGAGGAAGGTAACGGAAGGCTTGATCCTGAAGGTATCGGCGAACGCGATGCAAAATCCGGAAGCCGATGCCGACGCCGAGCACGACGAGCACGATTTTGCCAAGAAGCGTTCCAAACGCGTAAAGCTGCTCGGGCGCGAAGTGTTCATAAACCCGTCGGCCATCAATGCGGATGTCCCGGCCTTGCTGGTGGTACACGATAATGAAAGCGATGGCTCCAAGCACGCCGCCCATCGCGATCCACGAGAGCATCGAACGGATGCTGGAGATGGCCTCGCGGCTCGCACCTTCGATCCATGAAAGGCCCGTGAGTCGACTGACGCTGTCGCCGCCGTGTTTGAGGAGCTTGCGAACGAGGATGACGACGAACAGGATGACGCCGACGACGACATGCAGCGCGATCAGATTGGCGACGAGGCGTTCATCACTAAGAACCCCCTGGATCGCGGCTTGGATACGATTCATCGCGCCCTCCTTGGCGACGAAGCCCTCGCTCGTTTCTTGCGTCCTGCAAGGGAGCGAATTCTCTGAAGCGAGCGTCCAAGGTAATGAGATACGAAAATCGTGTCAAGCGAGGGAAGCTTCTGAACAAATGATCAGAAACTTGCATGCAGCCAGGCGAGCGGCCGGTGTAAACCGGCCGTGGTCACGGCTTTTCGTGAATGGTTGCGGCAAAACCGTTTACGGCGCGATTAGGCTCCGAGCACAGCCCAGTATTGCGTGCAACTAAAGGTGTGTCCCGCTCGAATTAACGATTCTTGGCGGAAATCGGAGACTGAGGTGACGAAACTCGGCTCGACGGGCGCCCTGCCTGAACGAGGATCGAAACGGGCATCTCTTCCGCCGTCGGCATCGGATTGGCGCCAAGGGCGAAGGGCTCCAATGCCTCGGCGACATCGGCCGGCGTTTGATACCGACGTTCAGCTTCCTTCTCCAACATGAAATTCATCACGTCCTGAAGTTCCGGGGGAACATCATCGCGGAAGATTGAAATGGATTTGGGCTTTCGAACTTGATGCCAAATCATCTTTTGCGTCATGTTGCCTTCCTGGAACGGGCTTTTCCCCGCAAGAAGGTAATACAACGTGCCGCCCAGACTATAAATGTCTGCCCGAATATCGACTCGGCTATCCACGATCTGTTCCGGAGCCACGTAATCCGCCGTGCCGATGATATAACCTTGTTCGAACTGCTTGACGAAGGCACCATTATCTTCGTGGAAAAAGCGTGCTAAACCTAAGTCCAGCACCTTCACGATTCCCTGACGATCCAAAAGCAGATTGCCCGGCTTGATATCGCGGTGCACGAGCCCGGCTCGGTGAGCATGTTCCAGGCCTAACGCGGCCTGTCGGATGTAATGGGCGGCTCGATCCCAGGGGAGAGGTCCATTGGTGCGGATAAAATCGTGAAGGTTGCAGCCATCGACAAATTCTAGGACCAAAAAGTGGAGCTTGTCGTCGTGGTCGATGTCGTGGGCACGAACGATGTTTGGGTGGTCCAGCCGAGCAACCGCACGGGCTTCTCGGTAGAAGCGGGCCAACGACGCTTGATCTTCCGCTTGACCGACAGGAAGGACTTTCAGGGCAACGTGCCGACCCATGATGATATGTTCGGCAAGGTAAACGGCCCCCATGCCACCCGCACCCAGGCGTTCCAGCAAGCGATACTTGCCGGCAATGACGAAGCCACGCCATCTTCCTGCCAGTAGTTTCTCGGCCTGGAAGCTGGTAAGCAGACCTTCTTGAATGAGCGCGTCCGCGAGGGCCTCGGGAGAACGAATGGCATACCCGGCCTGCTGCCAGGTTTGTTGGCGGGCCATGATCGCTTCGCGTTCGAGAAGGCCGCTTTTGAAACCCAGTTCGAGAAAATCTTGAATGCTGTTGGGTGCCGGCATTGTCCGTTACCTACATGGATTCACGGGAAAACCCCCGTGGCACGGGCGAAAGGGCATCATCGCGAGAATCCGTCTCGCTCTGAAGAAAGGACTGGGTTGGGAGATGAGGAACGATCCCATTTTCCTTCCTATTCCAAAAAAGCATCATCTCTTATCGGCACAAACATTTCAAGAGATCGACGGCAAAAAAAGGAAAAAATTCTAATCATTCATCTTTTTCGTATCTTCGGAAATGAGTGCACATTCATGCGACACCATATTGTAGGCCATTTTTTCCGAAAATGCGAATTCTGCCAACTTTACGAGCCACGGATTTTACGGAGAACACGAATCCAGAAGACATAAGATCGATCCGTGGTCTCCGTGAAATTCGTGGTTCACGATTCGCACGATGTGGGTGTGGCTTGGCCATGCTGGGGTCATGATCTCCCCCTCCTTACGAAGGAGGGCTCGCCATAAACTCACTGGAACGAATTCCAATCTCTTTCATGGGAGCCTTCGTCGTGAACGACGAGCCAAAGCGTTTTTTGATCACGGGCGCGACGGGGTTGCTCGGAAGTCACCTCGTCGAACAGCTCCGTGAAGCCGGAAAGCCCGTTCGAGCCATGGTTCGGCCTGGAAGTGATTCTCGATTCCTTCGTGAATTGGGCGCGGAGGTGGTCGAAGGCGACCTTCACGATCCGGCTTCGGTCCACAAGGCGGCGGAGAAGGTACAAACCGTGATTCATGCCGCCGCCAAGGTCAGCGATTGGGGGCCTTGGAAAGAATTCGAAAAAGAAGCCGTCACGAGTACCCGAAACGTCACAGAAGCTTGTCGCGCTCAAGGTGTGGATCGCCTGCTTCATGTCAGCTCCGTTTCGGTGTATGGTCATCCTAAAGTCGGTCCCACGGAAGGCATCACCGAATCCGCGCCGGTTGGTCAGGGGTTCTGGATGTGGGATTACTACCCCCGGGCGAAACTGATCGCCGAGAACCTCGCACGGGAGTTTCCACGGACGATCGTGGTCCGACCGAGCTGGATTTATGGGCCCCGCGATCGCGTCACCATCCCTCGGGTGATTCCCGCTTTGCTCGAACGCCGCGTGCCGATTCTGGGAGATGGAAAAAACTATCTCAACATCATCTATGCCGGGGATGTCGCACGAGGCATCGTGTTGGCGGCGGAGAACCCCAATTCCGTGGGAGAAACGTACAACCTGTGCAGCGTCGGCGAAGTCACACAACTCGACATGGTGAACGCTCTGACCGACGCGCTTGGCTTACCGAGAGTGACGCGTCATGTTCCTTATTTTCTTGCCTTGCGTTTTGCCTGGGTGCAGGAAGCGATGGCAAAACTGTTGGGAAGGGCGAAACCGCCTCGCATCACGCGGCGTGCCATCTATTTGATCGGTCGGCCGACGCAATACCGCATCGACAAGGCCGTGCAGCAGCTGGGCTGGAAACCCGAGGTCGGTATTCAAGAGGGGGTGCAGCGGACGCTGGCGTGGTTCACCAGTCTACCGGAGTATCGCCATCTGCAAATCAACGTACCGATTTTGCCGAATGTTTCACGTGCAACAGGGTAGTCTGGGAAAGATTTATCGATTCTTGAAAGAAGTCAGATAGTAAACATTGGACGAAATATTGAGAATGGGAAGCACCGCGAAAATGTCCCCGTTGGTTCGAAAAAGGTGCTCTCCCAAAGGTCTCCCATGCAAGGTCCCACATTGGTTTCTTCCGCCGCCACCGCTCTGTTGAGCAGCCCGCACTCGTCCCTGCGTTATTTGGAAATCGAATTCCGACCCGAAGGCTGGGTCCTCCGTGGAAAAGTGCATTCTTATTACCTGAAGCAAGTCGCCCAAGAAACGCTTCGGCCTTTCCTGGGTGGAAACCCACTGTTGAATCAAATCGACGTGCTCAAGAATTAATTCGAGACGGCCCAGGCGAGCCGAATGGCGTACCCCGCCGGGTAACGTGATCCACGTACCATTCACGGGAATAAGTGGCGCGTGCGCGCCACCTTTTCCTGCTCTTCATGGAATCAGACTCGTACCGGCACGTAACCGTTGGGGGTTTTCAGCGCCATTTGACGACGACGCTGAGGTACTCTTCTTTTTTCTTGAGAAGACCTTCGTAGGCATCGCCTAGGCCTTCGGGTTGAATGCGGTGCGTGATTAAACCTTCGAGGGGGATGCGGTTCTTCGCCAAGCCAGCGAGTAGCCATTTTTGCGCTTTGTGAATATCCCAGGCGCCCGCCAGACGCGTGTGTGCGGCTTCGAAGAGCATGTTGCCATGCGCCCCCGTGACTTCGATGTAGCGACGATGAAGATCGTCGTAGAAGTTCACGTCTTTGGCTTTGCCGCGCGGGCTACCGACGATGACGGCTTGTCCGCCATCGCACGCCAGTGACATCGCGACGGGGACGGCGTCGGGGACACCCGTGGCATCGATCACCAATTCCGCTCCGCGGATTCCGAGGAACTCGTTCATTTTTTGCTTGTAATCCGCATCCGACGGATCCAACACCAAATCCGCGCCGGCGGCGAGCGCGGCATCGCGGCGCATCTTCACCGAATCGATGCCGATTACCGGATTCGCACCGGCGGCGAGGGCACATCGAAGCGACGCCTGACCGATCATTCCCAATCCCAAGACCGCCACCGACCGACCCAGCGTGATGCCCGCGCGGATCGATCCGCCCATTCCGTAACGCAGGATGCACGCCAAGGCGGCTTTCTCAAAATCCAACGCGTCGGGCAGTTTCCACAATCGCCCGCGTTCGTGCCCGATCGTCAGAAGCTCGGCCGATGCATGATTGCCCGGAAAGCTAACTCGATCTCCCGCCTTCCAGCCTGGGACGTTTTTTCCGACCGCCACCACGGTGCCCGCGGCGCTGTAACCCGAACGAAACGGGAATTTCCAATCGGTCATTTTGGGGTCTTGCAGCCATTGATGGGTGCCTGTGTAAACCGCTAACTCGGTTCCAGGGCTGACGCCACTGACCTCGGCCGCGACCAGAATTTGATTCTCGGCTGGATCGGGAAGATCAACCTCGCGGACCTCGACCTGAAACGGTTTGACGATGACGGCTTGCCGTGCTTTCATATCCTTCTCCGTGTTTGATGCAATACCGACCATGGTAGCGAAGGGCGGCCACGGCGACGAGGAAAAGACCTTCAATTCCCTCGTCTTCTCGTGAACGAAAACCCTACGATCGAGAAAGGGATGTCGATCATGTCCACCTCCGCGACTTTCGGCGGAACGTTCAAGATGGAACCTTTGTATTTTCTCTTTTTGGCATTCCCCGTCGCCGTCGCGTTCAAATGGACGGGGGCGAGCGACGTTGGACTTTTTCTCGCGTCGTGCGTAGCCATCATTCCATTCGCGGGCTTGATGGGAAAAGCGACCGAGAACATCGCGGACCGGTCCGGGCCCGGGATCGGCGGGCTTCTCAACGCCACCTTCGGCAACGCAGCGGAACTCATCATCGCGTTGTTCCTACTCGCCAACGGCAAGTACGAATTGGTGAAGGCAAGCATCACCGGTTCCATCCTGGGCAACATTCTATTGGTGCTTGGAGCCGCCATCTTGGCGGGTGGTTTTTTCCATAAACGGCAAACCTTCAACGCGACCGCGGCGAGCCTGGGATCGACCCTGATGGCACTCGCGGGGATCGGGTTGATACTTCCTACCGTTTACGCCTACCTTTTGACGCAAACCGCAGGCGCAAACCATGGCGGAGGGCATGATCCGGGGATCACCCTATTGAGTGAGGAAATCGCCCTGGTCTTGGCGGGCACCTATCTACTCAGCCTGTTTTTTAGCCTTCGCACGCACCAACATCTTTTCGCAGGTCCAGAAGCCGAGACGGATGCGCATACCGAAGTGGAATGGTCGATCCCCGTTGCCTTAACGGTACTTTTGGTAGCGACCGGAGGCGTGGCGCTTTTGGCAGAGTTCTTGGTCAGCTCCGTGGAAACGTCGGCGAAAGCAATGGGAATGAACGAAGTATTCGTGGGCGTTATCGTTGTCGCCATCGTGGGCAACGCAGCCGAACATTCCACCGCCGTCATGATGGCCATGAAAGACAAGATGGACTTAGCCGTGACGATCGCGGTAGGCAGCAGCATGCAGATCGCCTTGTTCGTTGCTCCGGTTCTCTTATTCGCGGGCTTGGCGATGGGACAACCGATGGATCTTCACTTCACTCCGCTGGAAGTCATCTCGGTGTTAATCGCGATCGCCGCCACGCACCTGGTGTGCGTGGATGGGGAATGTCACTGGATGGAAGGCGTCATGCTTCTCGCGGTGTACACGATGCTCGGCATGGCGTTTTATCACCTTCCCGGCGCCGCCACGCATTGATCGGTTTCGCGACCCTTCGCCACGCGGGGACGAACGGATTCGAGATTCATAAGTAATGTGGTTGCACGATTGCTATAGTTGGGATTCGCTCAACCGGTGCTTAGGAAACTTGACTCACTGGGCGATTCGATGGACGTCGCTCTAAGGCGAACGGCAAATGTTGAACGACCCGGCGAGCCGACGCTGTGAAGCGTCGGGTTTCGTGATCGCCGACGAAAAAGTCCGCCGGTGGACCTTGGTTACGCCCACCCGCCCCCTGACGCGGGCGGCTCGCCCATGGTAGATCTTTTCCCGCCGGACGTCTAAGCGGCGCGACGGGGTGCGATCGGCGGGGTCGTGGTTTGGCCGGGAAGGGATTTCCATAAATCCGTGAGTTCCGCGGACAGCACCACGGCATCGTTGGGCGTCCAGTGTTTCAGGGCGCGCGGTGCTTGCCCCGCGTGCATCGGCATTTCACCGACACGTCTTTCCCCCGAATCGGCCCATTCCTGGGCGTTTTCCGTCAGCCAATTGATGAGTTTCTCGAAATAATGGCGGTATGACTCGAGCGCCTCACGGTTGATCCCGGCAGGAATCACTTGGCGAGGACCAAAAATCGAGCGAGCGCGGGTGAAAGGCATGGGAACGGCGAAGCGGTCCCAGCTTCGTAACCGTAGAGGCTTTTGCCAGCCGATGCCAACGCAAATCACCGGCAGGCCCAGTTTCGCCGCGAGAAAGACAGGCCCTAACGACATCTGGCGCCTTGGGCCCCGTGGTCCATCCGGCGTGATAATGGCGTGGCGACCATCGTCGCGAAGGTATTTGAGAAGGGCCGAGACTCCCCCTTTGCTCGATGAGCCACGCGTCAACGACCACGAATAATACTTCATGGCCATGCTAATGATGTTGCCATCCCCCGATTCGCTCGCCATCGCCAACATGTGGCGACCGCCTCGCATCAGAATCGGCAGCATCATGTTTTCGTGCCACGTGCAATAAACCGCGCGCTGCACGGCTTCTGGATGAATGGTATCTGCCGTCGGATCGCAATAGGCAACACGCCAGTCCATCGTGGAACGGATCAGAAAGCCGGTGCCGGCGGCGAGAAAGGCGAGCGTCTTTTGCGCCAACGGATTACGGACCGCCATGGATGTTCCTTCCGGCGACACAAAGAGGTGAACTCAAAGAGGGAAAAGTTCCCGGAGCGGGGTCACACAGACTCGGAAACTTCTTTGAAAGGGATCGGATCAAAAATGGCGCAAACTTGAGAAGTTGGATGCGCGGAGACAAAAGAAGCAAACCCGCCGAACGATCTCGGTGGGTTTGTATCGAAAGATAGGTTTTCACCAGCGAAGGCGTGTAACGCCCCTGCCTTTTATTTCGAATGTGCCATCTCCACGAGTTGGCTGAGCATTTTTTCCGACGCTTCGATTTCGAGGCGATTCGTTCCCAACCAGGTTTCATACCCTCCCAGCGCGTGCTGGCGCGGCGTGGGTAAATACCCGTAATATCCATGCGCCAAGGAAACCAGCGAGGCCCGCGTGTGCATCTGTTTCTTAAATGCCAAGCCCGTCTCCGTGAAAACTTCGCAAGGCATGGTGCCAAGCGTGTGTTCGCCAATCTTCAAGACCTGCAGCGGCATCTTGAGCGTTTCGGGATGTTCGGCCATCCGCATGGTGCGTTTGGCGTAGATGGTCGGCAGGTCGCTCTTGGTGGGGGATTCCGCCAATTTCTTTTTCGCCCAGGCGAGCTGTTGGGCGTTGGGGCGCCGAGTTCCGATCATCGGCTCGCGGTACTTGGCGGACAGCTCCAACGCCGGTCGATGTTCGATCTTGGCCAGCGTGGCGAACACCTTTTTCGCCACGTCGTCGGCGACCTTTTCCATCTGCTCGTAGGAATTCATTTTAGGCCGTGGATTGCGGAAATTGATGTTGTTGACATCGCCGCTCGTACCATTGGCCAAGAGAGCCACGAAGTCGGGATGTTTTCGTTCTGGATCGACGAGGCTGGTGAGAATTTCGCAATATCGGCCATAATAGTCGGCGGAAATATCAGCTCCAGCGATACCGCCGACGTAATGGAGCGAGTACGAGGCGAACACCGCAAGTGGTCGGCCATCCGCGTGGCGAACGGACAAGATGGGAACCTCCGGATCGGTGGGGCCCGCTGGTTCGACGAGGTCTGGGTTGCCCGCGCCGGGATTCATCTTCACCTTGTCGATTTCGCCGAACGGGTTGGGAAGCATTTTCCCTTCCTTCAAAAACCACCGCCGATTGAAAAGGTGATCCGGAATGGACACCGACCCCCATCCCAGTTGGGCCGGCGCCAATCGGTGGTGGGCGCGTTTCACGCCATCGACAATCCGTTTGGCGACGAAACGTTGGTACGGATCGGTCGAAAGGCGGATCACGCGTGGGTCTTCGCCCAAGGCACTGGAAGCTGAATGGGTGTGCGTGGCGCAGATCAACACATTCTCGCGTGGAATGCCAAGGTCTTTTTGCAGGGTTTCGCGGGCTTCATCGCTGACGATCCGATCGATTCCCAACAAATCAAGAACGACGAGAGCGAGAGTCGTTTTTCCTTGCTGCAGCACCAAACAGCGGGCGTGAAGTTCATCGTGGATATTCTTCGATGGAAATGGAACGAAACCGCCGACAATGGGCAAGCCAAGCTCGGGAGTAATATTGCTGGTGGATGCCCCCGCACGGAGGGAAGATTCCCCACCCTGGGCTGCAGCGTGGAAAACGAGCAGGGCGAGGGTGAGATACCAACACGGTCGAAACATGGTCTGCCTCCGAAAGCCAAAGAGGGTATCGGAACGATCTTCGCGCCTTTCGGCACGTACCGCCATCAAAAAATTCACGCTCGCAAGGATTGGGTGTAGCGAAATCCTCCGAGGTTTGAGTTTAAAGAAGTTCGCGCAGAGACGCGGAGACGCCGAGAATCGAAGAGAAAGCATACCGTTTCACGAACGAAAACCGCGACAAAACCAGCGATTCAATTTTTCCATTCTTTCCGCGTCTCCGCTTCTTTGTGTGAGATCTTCAGTATTTTTCCAGCAAAAAACCTAGGTACGCACCAAAAATTTCGAGACACGCAATCAACGAAAAGGCCCAGGAAAGATCCTGGGCCGTGGGGCCAAAAACATGCTTAGAACGATTCACGTTTGCTTTGCCCATGCTCCAAGCCTGAGTGCCAGCAAGGGACGCCAAGACGGTGACAGATGCCCTACTCAAGCGTGATCGGTGGGAGGTTCGCTTTTTCGAACAACTTCGTGTTGCTTGGCTTGATTTGTTGCACGCGATTGCGAATGTTCGGGATCGTGGAATCGTCGAGCCGAGCGAAGGCGAAGACGGTTTTTTGCAGAACGGGCACCATCGCGATTTCGAGGTCCTTGGCGGCTTTCAGACTCGACGTACCTTTGAGTTGGACCGCGTAGTCTTTGAGGGCGGCCTCCAGCCGTTTGCTTTCCGTCTTCCAGTAGAGGAGAGGTGGTTTTCGGTTCTCCTTCACCGCGACGCCGAAGTTGACATAATCCGTGGAATATTCACTTAGAAACTCGGAAAGCGTGCGTCCCACGAGATAGGTGGCCACGTCGGGGTTGTAGCCGGCGGAATCGATCCACTCGCCCTTCATGTTGCACAAGCCGATGGCGGCGGAAATTTTTTCCTGCAAGCTCGGGTCGGGCTTCAGAGCATCCTTGGTCAGAACTTTGATCAACGTCGGCGCGACCAATCCCTCCGCCGCCCCGGTTTTCTTCGATACGTAAACGCCCGGTACTTCCGCCCGCGCGAGTGCCTCGATCGCTTTGCGCCGCATGAATCGAGCGGCGCCTTCGTCCACCGGCGTCTTCGACCAGTCCTGTTCAATGAAATTCACTAACGCGTTCACCCGGCGAATGTCGCGTTCTTTGCGTGTGACGACTTTGGGGTTCTTGGGGTCTTCGAGTTCATCGCGGAGCGCCTTGATGGGGAAAGAATCGCCGAGGGCCTCCGAGGCGTACATGCGTACGATCAGGTGTTGTTTCTCGGACGATGCCAATCGCATCATCGCTTCGCCCACGTCGTCGCCTTTCACCTTGGACAGATACGGCAGAGACGCCGCCGCGTTGATGAGAGAAAATTTGTTCCCGTCGAAACCCAGCGAAAAGACGTCATCGATCGACTTGCCCAGGTGAAAACCGAGCTTCGGCGCCACCTCGGCTTTGCCTTTGCCGTTTTCGATGAGCTTGATGCGATCCTGAACGTATTTCAACTGGTCCGCCAAGGCGTTGGCATCGCGGTGAACCGTGGGCCATGTGAAGGGAAAGATCAGTTTTTCGGCCTGTGCTTTGAAGAGCGCGTCGTCGTCGCTCGTCGGCTTGCGTTCCCCCGAGACGATGGCGTAGAAATCCTTTTGTTTTGCGACTAGCACCTTATCGATATCCGTGGCGTTTCCTTTCGTCTGCTCCTGGGCCTCCGATACCCAAACGGCCCCCAAAAGAAACAATCCCGCTAAGAAGCAATACCGCATGAACATCTCCGATCAGAGCAAAGGACGTGGCGAGGACATTTCCCCCCCTGCGACGTGTCTTCGTTGAAACTATCAGGAAAAGAATCGACATGTCAAGGAACTTCGCCGTGGGATGGGGCGAAACTTGGCAGTACGATGCCTACGACCCTGCCAAAAGAACCATTTCCCAAATCGAAGGGAGCGCGATCCTCCGCACGCGTCATTCTTTAGTAAAACGGGGTGCGTTCGAGACGCGGGTCCTACCGTATAATACCCTTTCAATAAGTCCCAAACGGTTTGCCTACATTTCAGGGTGCCCCATGGCGACGTTCGATTTGGCCACGATCCAAGATGCGATTCGGGAGGAACGGCTCGATGGCTGGCTTCTGTATGATTTTCGCGGCTTGAATGTGCTGGCGAAACGTGTCGTCGGCATTCCCAACGAAAAAATGCTTTCCCGCCGTTGGTTCTACTGGATCCCCGCGACGGGTGACCCCAAGAAGCTGGTCCATCGCATCGAGCCGGGTGCCCTCGATCACCTTCCTGGTACGAAGGCCATTTATTTGCGTTGGCAAGAACTCGAAGCCGGCGTGAAAGCCATGCTGGAGGGAAGCAAGACCATCGCGATGGAGTACGTGCCACGCAACGCCAATCCATATATTTCGCGCGTGGATGCCGGCACCATCGAGTTGGTGAAGTCGTTTGGTGCCGGCCCTGTTTCCTCGGGCGATCTCGTGCAGCGTTTTGAAGCCTGTTGGGACGACGAGCAATGGGCGATGCATCTAGAAGCTGCCAAACACACCGATTCGGCGTTCACGGCCGCATTTGGATTTATCACGGAACGTATTCGCAGCCAACGCACCGTTCGGGAAGTCGAAGTTCAGCGCGTCATTCTCGATCATTTCGCGAAACATGGCGTCGGGTCGGACCATGCTCCCAATTGTTCGGTCGGCCCGCACAGTGGCGACCCGCATTACGAGCCCCTTGAAGGAAGCGATGCGGAGATACGCGAAGGAGACTTTGTTCTGATCGATCTTTGGGCAAAGTGCAAAAAGCCTCGCGCGGTATACAGCGATCTCACTCGCGTTGCCTTTGTCGGAAAGACCGTGCCCACGAAGTATCAAGAAATCTTCACTATCGTGGCTCGTGCCCGGGATGCTGCCATCGCTCGGGTGCAGCATGCGTTTTCCAGTGGCGAGAAAATGCAGGGCTGGCACGTGGACGACGCCGCTCGAAACGTAATTGAGTCGGCTGGGTACGGAAAGGAGTTTTGCCATCGCACGGGCCATTCGATCGGTCAAGAAGTTCATGGCAACGGCGCGAACATGGACAACCTCGAAACCCGCGAAGAACGGCGGGTGTTGCCTCGCACCTGCTTCTCCGTTGAGCCGGGCATCTATTTCCCCGAATGGGGCGTGCGAAGCGAGGTCAACGTGTATGTCGACGCCACCGGCCATGTACACGTCACCGGCGGCGAATTGCAACGCGAAGTCTTCGCATTACTAAAAACGTGATGCGAATCGATTTCGCGCCGTGGGTATCGGTTTTCGGTTTTCGGCCGAACGGTGGGCGGCGCAGTCCGGGAAAAAATCAACGGGGCTCGACCGAATACGGAAAACCGTAAACTGAAAACTGCGAAACGGATCACAGGGAATCGGAAACGAAATAGGCTGGAGAGCATACGATGAAAACTGCGGGTGGTGCGGTGGGACTTTTCCTTCTTTTGCTGGTTTCTACTGACGTGCTGTACGCACAAAACCTACCGGGCGGTTTTCGGGAAGTTTCCGTGCAGGATCCAGGCGTACAAGCCGCGGCCAAGTTCGCGGTCGAAGCGCAAGGCAAAACCGAAAAGCTCACCCTCGAAATGATCCTGAAGGCTGAGGCCCAAGTCGTCGCGGGGCGCAATTACCGCCTCGTGCTAAAAGTTCGAGAGAAGGGCATCGATAAAACCGCGGAAGCAACCGTTTGGGCGAAGCTCGATAAGACGTTCGAACTTTCACGTTGGACTTGGCGGGGCAACGACGCGGCCCTCCGTGACGATGGGAAAAAGTTCCCCGGAAAAATCAGCCAATGGAATGGCTTCGTTCGTCACGATTTTCAGGTGGACGGCGCGAACGTGATCGTGGTTGAACCCAAAAGCCCACTTCCCGGCAAGCCTTGGGTGTGGCGCGGCGAATTCTTCGATTCCTTTCCCAACGCGGATATCGAATTGGCCAAACAGGGCTGGCACCTCGCGTACATCGGAGTCCCTAACCTGTTCGGCTCCCCCAAAGCCATGACGAAGTGGGAGAAATTTCATGAGACGCTCGTGAAAGAGCATGGCTTGCATCCCAAGCCCGCTTTGATCGGAATTAGCCGAGGCGCACTGTATTGCATGGCGTGGGCGGCGCTGCATCCGGAGAAAACACTGCTCGTCTACCTCGACAATGGCGTGTGCGATTTCAAGAGTTGGCCGGGCGGGAAAACCAAGGTGAAAGAGATGACCGGTCCCGGTTCACCCAAGGAATGGGTCAATCTGCTCAACGCGTTCGATTTCAAAAACGACGAAGAAGCGTTCGCATACAAAAAGAACCCTATCGATCATCTCGAGCCCTTGGCCAAGGCGAAACTCCCGATTCTTCTCGTGTATGGCGATAGCGACAAAGCGGTTCCGCACCTGGAGAACTCGGAAATCATTTACGAACGCTACCGTGCGATGGGTGGACAGGTGGAACGAATGGTCAAAGTTGGTGGCGACCATCACCCGCACGGTTTGCCGGACCCTCGACCGATCGTGGAGTATTTCGAAAGAACCTGGAAAGCACGCCGCGACGCACGATGAACGATTCAACCTCGCCCGAAGCCCGTGGCCAAACGGCCACGGGGTTAAGGTTTTACTTGCTCCCAATTCGCAAAAGAATCTTCCCATCCCTTCCCGGCTGAGCTGCGTGCGTGACGGCTTCCGAGATCTGTTCGAGCGGATACGTGGCGGCCACCGGTGTGTGAAAGACGCCCGCACGCATTTCACGAAGGATTTCGCGAAAGAGCCCGAGCATCGTGAAAATTCCCTGATCCTTCACCCATTCCGACAGCCAAAATCCTTCCACGCTCGCTTGGGGCCCCATCAATAAACGAGGCTCCAGCCGAATTGGTTCATCGGAAAGCGTGCCATACAGCAGCAGTTTGCCTTTTTTCCCGAGGGAGCGAACCAAGTTCAGGGCCGTCTCACCCCCGACGCAATCGAGGGCGTGAAGCACGCCTCCGCCGGTGATTTCGCGAATTCGCTCAGGGATGTTGTCCTTTCCTTCCACCAGGACATGGTCCGCCCCTAACTTCTTCAGTTCGGGAATCCACGAATCTCGGCGAACCAGATTGATGGTGCGAAAACCGCGTGATTTTCCAAGGCGAATGACCATGCGTGCGAGCGAACTGCCTCCCGCGGATTGAGCGAGCCAATCGCCACGTTGAACGTTGAGCACTTTTCCCACCATCGCCAGAACCGTGGCGGGGTTAACGAAGAACGATGCCACCTGCTCTTCGGCGACGTCATCGGGGACCGGCACGGCTTGGCGAAACGGGACGACGACGTGCTCCTGCCAATTGCCACCTCCAGAATTCAGAACGGCGACACGACGACCGACGCGCAAGCCGCGCAGCCACGGCATCATGCCCGGACCGAGTGCGTCTACCACGCCCACCCCCTCAAAACCGGGTGTCGCGGGAAGATCGGGGAGTCGGCCGTACACGCCTCGAACCGTCATCAGGTCCGAGGGATTGATCGGGCTTGCCAGCATCCGCACGCGAACTTCGTTTCGTCCCGGAGTCGGTATCGGTTTGTCGCCCAACCGCAAAACCTTGCCCGGCTCACCGAATTGATCAAAAAGAATGGCTTTCATGCACGGTTCCAGGTTTCAAAAGACAAGGGAACGTGCTCCTAGTCTATGGTTCGCGGCGAGTGTTGAGCATATACCGCTCGATGCGGGCCGCGAAACCTTTTCGTACGTATCGGCCTTTGTTAGATTGACGAAGGCCGAGCGAAACGCACGAGGTTCATTCCTGGGAGAAATTCGCATGGGGCTTTTTTCTTTTCGCCGACCCGAACCCACCGTCGTTTCCGCTCCCCTTCCGAATTCGCTGCCGGTTTCGCAGGTCGATCTCACGAAACGTTACGACGTCTACATCATGATGGCCCACGAAGAACGTGTGTTCGAAAACGTTCGCGTTCTCGGGATTCGCAAGTTCGATGGGTATCCAGGCTACGGCATTGGCATGCCAGGCACGTATCTGGAAGTGGAAGCTGAGGACGGCACGGTGCTCCTCTTGGCGGCGGGCGGAATTCAGATCCTCTGCGAACATGGCTCAAAAGCAAACTTTCGCGTTCTACGTCGCTGGCCTGATCCGTGGGAGAGTTGATCTCATCCAAAACATCTTCCGTTTCTCGAAAATTCCGTTCAATCCCTCTGAATTTGCGGGAACTCCGCGTTTTCATTTCGTATATTCCATGTCGTCGTGTTTCGCACGAATTGAACGGTAATCTCTCTCGGAGGTTTGTGATGAAGCGTCTTGGCGGTTTCCTCGTGGCTATTCTCGGCATGCAATTGGCGTTCACGAGCGTGGCGTTCGGCGGTGAAAAATTCTTCAACGGGAAAGACCTCTCGAACTTCGAAGGTCTGATGCAATACTGGAGCGTGAAGGACGGAGCTATCGTTTGCAAAACCGATGGGCTGAAGTTCAACACGTTCCTCTGCAGCAAGCAGACCTACGGCGATTTCGAACTCAAGTGCCAAGTGCGCCTCGTGAAGAGCGTGGGCAACAGCGGCATTCAGATTCGCAGCAAGGTGATCAACAAGGATAAATTCGTCGTCAGCGGTCCGCAGGCCGACATGGGTGCGGGCTACTGGGGCAGCCTATACGGCGAACAGTTCGGCGGCATGATGAAAGCCTCCGACCCCAAAGTGATCGCGAAAGTCGTGAAGAACGACGAATTCAACGATTACGAAATCCGGGCCGTCGGCAAGAAGATCACCATCAAGATCAACGGCACCGTGATGGTGGAAGGTGAATTTGAAAAGGCGCCCGCCACCGGCATCATCGCCTTCCAAGCTCACGCCGGCCCGCCGATGGAAATCATCTTCCGCAACATCGAGTTCAAAGAGTTGTCGAAGTAAATCTTCTTGCGTTCGTTCGTTAACGTTTCACGCCTCGTTTACCGTTTCGCGCTCGCGTCTTCTCTTGCATTCGTAGGTGGAAACTACGGTCGCGAGAGAAGACGCGAGCGCGAAACGTAAACGAGGCGGGTTTGCTTGTTGGGAACCCGTCACTGCGCCAAAAAGGTCACCATTTCTTTTTCGCTCATCTCGCGTGCTAGGCGAAGATTTCCTTCGCTGGCTCGGTCGTGGCGGTACACGGATCGGGTGAATGCGAAGGCTTCGCTCATCTGCTTCTCGGTCAACGATTCTCCCGCGAGATTCTTGGGGTCCTTCACCAACAGTCGGCGTGGTGCGGAAAGACCGGCCAAGTGAGGCACGTCGCCGACTTGAAATAATCCAGGGACAAGCAACGCCATCGGTGTTCCGGCCGGGTAGGCTCGGTCGGTCACCAACGTCGAAGCGGAGCCGAGTGCGGCTGCGGCATGCACACGATCTTCCAGCAGGGCCGACGCGGTCAGCGCGACGATGCCTGCGTGCCCAATGCCGACGACCGCCAACTTTCGGCGGTTCACATCTTCGCGCGTGGCCAACCAATCGAGCCAGCAACCCACATCAAACACCCATTGGCCCAGAAGAGGACGACCCAGCCAAAGTGAATGCTCAGCACTATTGTGGTCCGGTGCCACGCCCACCGCATCGCCCGCGGGCCGAACGTCGCCCGTCGCGCGAAGCGTCGGCATGAGAAGGTTCCAGCCGGCACTTCGAAGCGCCTCGGTGATCGGATGCTGCCGGGCCGCGGCGGCACCGTCCATGTGCAGAACAATACACGCGGGCCTGGTCGCGTTCGCAGCCATCGGCTCGTGCTGCCAATACGCGGCGAAAATGGACATGTTCGCTTCCGGCGTGTGCACGACGTGATAGTTCCCGTGATTGGGCTCGCCTCGCAAGGAAATTACGCGAGCCAACTTCGGATCGGGAAATCGGGGGAAATCGCCGAGCCGATCGCGAAGCTGCGTTCGTTTCGCCATCGCGTTGGTGCGCCATTCTTCCAGGTGTGTACCCGCTTGGCGATCGGCCGTTCGCACCATTTCTCGGCCAACTCGGCCTGCAAAGGCGGGTAGCAGCGTGAACGTCGCCGGCCGAGTGCCGCCGGGGTAACAAGCAAGATCGTCGATGGTTTCGATCGTATGGCCAGGCTCTTCAATCGGATCGCCTCGGCCTTCGTTCTTCAGCCAACGTGTCATCCACCCGTACATCCGTTCTCGCATCGGGCGGTTGTAATCGTGCCCAGACTCGAACGTTTGATGGCTCAGTTTGTCGGCGACATTGTGCAGTTGAAAAACCGGGCGAGCCCGCTCGATACTGAGCCGAGCCTGCTCGATGCTGAAGTTGAACGAATCACGGGTTGCATTGATCACCATCAGCGCCCGGGGAGCGACGAGGGCGAGCACATCCCCTTCCTCCGCGATCTTCACGCCCGTGGGCAGCACTTCGCACACGCAGCAGGCCGAGCGAAGGTAGGCTTGATACGTGCCGACGGAACAAACCGGAACCACGGCTCCGAAGCGTTCATCGAGTGCACCGGCATACATCGACTGGTTCCCACCGCCTGACGCACCGGTGATGCCGAGTTTACTTCCATCGACCTCCGGCCGAGTCAGCAAGTAATCAACCGCACGCCGATTGTCGTAGACCTGCATTCCCAAGAGGGAATGCCCGGTCGGCCAAAGTGTGCTGCCATAGAGCGCGCCGTGATAGGTGCCGGGCACGGGTGTCGTGTTGCGTTCGCCGGCGCCGAAGGCGTCGACCGCCAAGACGACGAAACCGAGCTTCACCAATCCCAAGCATCGAGCTTGGACCGTGGGATCGCGCCGAGCCCCGCGCCAATGGCCATGCACCACCAGCACCGCCGGCCGACGTTCGGGGCAGGGATCGGGAACATAAAGCGAACCTGTCACCCACACATCGGGCCGACTCTGGAAGACGAGTTTTTCGATCCGATACCCTTCGCGTCGTAACGTTCCCAATACGCGGGGTTCGAGCGGACACGTCTCAGTCGGCATTGCGCCCATGCCCCGAAACATGGCCGATCGAAGCTCCGCTTTGCGTTTCCGCCAAGCGTCGAGCGTTGCCGGCGGACGATCGTTCGCGTGCAAGGTTCGTCCGGTCTGTAAAAGGAAATCGTTGAAGGTTTGCCGCGTTGGAATGGCGCTGGCATCGCCCATGGTGGGGCCTCCGTGGTGTTTCGAGAAATCCAAGACTCAAAGAACGTGTCGCGCCCTCGTTTACGTTTCGCGCTCGCGTAATGTCAAGCGAAGGTATTACCCAATCACGATGGCATGGTGCGATGCGAGCGCGAAACGTAAACGAGGCTTGTTTCATCGACTTTGCGTGGGTTCATTTCGCCCATAGTTTGCGGTCCAGGCTGCGGTAGCCGATCGCTTCCGATAGATGGCTGGCAAGGATGTTGGTATCGCCAGCGAGGTCGGCGATGGTGCGGGCCATTCGCAGAATGCGGTCGTGGGCACGGGCGGAAAGGCCCAGAGCGTCCATCGCGGTTTTTAACAGTTCCTTCGCGTCCGGTTCCAGGGCACAAAATTTTCGCAGTTGCCGACTCGTCATACGGGCGTTCATCCGCACTTCCGTGTTCGCGAAACGCTCGCTTTGGATTTTTCTCGCCCGATCCACCTGCTCGCGCATCTTGGTGCTGGAGGTTCCCTCCGCCAAGGTCGAAAGATCCTGGAAGGGAACCGGAGGTACCTCGATGTGCAAGTCGATGCGATCGAGTAGGGGGCCCGAAATGCGGGCCATGTAGCGTTCCACCTGCATGGGGGAACATTTACAGGGTTTTTTAGGGTCCCCCAAAAAGCCGCACGGGCACGGGTTCATGGCCGCCACGAGAATGAAGTTGGCGGGAAACGTCGTGGAAGCCAAGGCTCGCGAAATCGTGACGCGACCTTCCTCCAGCGGTTGTCGAAGCACTTCGAGGGACCCGCGTTGAAATTCGGGAAGCTCATCCAAAAAAAGGACGCCATGATGGCTCAGGGAGATTTCGCCCGGCGTGGGCGTTTGGCCGCCTCCGACCATGCCGGCGTTGAAAAGCCTGTCAAAGTCGAAGGAAGGCGACTGTTCCGCCTCCCCAGACTTTGACCAACCGGCGTCGCTAGGGTTGTCAAAGTGTGCGGACATTGACTTCTCGTTTTCTGGCGAAGTCATGCTGCAAAACCACGGAAAAACCGTCAATTCCAACTACGTTGCTGATCGCCTCGGCTGCACCGCCACCCTGGTTCGCCGCATGGCTCGTCTGGGAACGATCCCTGCCGAATGCGTCGTGCGTAATACCGAGAACGGCGAAACCTGGGAATTCGACCGTGAAACGATTGATCCGTGGATAAGCAAGCGGTTGGCGGCAAAAAAGGATCGCCCAGCTTGACGCCACGCCCACCGCAGCCGGGAACTCCGCAAAGCGGTATTCTACCCAAATGTGCTTCTTCAGTCTCCTCACCTGCTCTGCCGTAGCTGAAAGGTCTGACCGAGTACCTGGATGCGTCGTGTCCTTCCATTTCTGGTGATCGTGATCGCCGCCGTCGCCCTGGCCTTCTGGCTCAAGGGGCGGTCGGGCAGCCCCACGTCCTCATCTGTCCCCGTCACGACCGAAGACCGCATCCCGAAGTTGAAGAAGCAGATCGCCGACCAGGAGGAAGAATCGGCCCAGGCGGTCGCCAAGTATGCCCCGGCGATCAAGACCCGAATAGATGACCTCGACTCCCCGGTTGTCGATCTCCTGCGAGGTTTACCCGGCGTCGTCCAGGTCGAGGTCGGCGTAGCGGCAATGAGGCCGACCAGCCGCATCATCCATCTTCGGGACTGGCATTACGTCCCGAAAGACCTGTATGCCCTCGACATGAAGGAGGTTCATGGTCGGGAACTGACCGCCGACGAGATCGAACGGCTCCACCGTGAACTTCTTTTGGAAGTCGAATTGGTGCAGCTTGAGCAGATTGCCGTCCTCCGCTGTCTCATCAAGCACCACGGACTGAAGCGGGTGTTCTCCGAAGGTTTCTCCCCGAAGGAACTGGAAGCGTACCGGGAGAAGATCGCCGTCCTGAAGGCGATGGACCAGGAGCAGGTTCCCAAAGTCCGAAAGCAACTCGAAGAGGTCCGCAAGCTGATCGAGGGTGCGACCGGCGAGCGGAAGGAAAAAGCCCAGGAGATCGAAAAGCAACTCGTGGCGATGTTGGACGAACACAAGGAGCGGCTGTTGGAGATGGGAGCCGCAGGACGGTTGCTAATCTCCGGCGAACTCGAAGACGTGCTGCCGCTGGAAGATGCCGACGCACTGGAGAAGGCGAAGCCAATCTCACCGAGCGGCGGGGTAAAGCTGGACCCGGTTAAGATCGAGGCTCGGCACGACGCCCAGGTGAAGGCGGTGATGAAGGAAGGCCCGGTGGCCGTAATCGTGCTGGGCGGGGCGCACGATCTGTCGGGTAGCGTGCGACGAATTGGCGGTGGAAACTGCGAATACCTGCTGGTGACGACGAAGCGGTTCAAGGAGATTGGGGAGTGAGGTCAGGAAGGCCATTCCCATGCCATATACTTCTCTAACTTTCCCGAAAGTTCCTTTGGCGCAGCAGCGTCAACGATATTTGACCTGTAATCATATTGCTTCGCTATCGTGGCATCAGTAAACGAGTAGGCGTCGTAAGGAGTGCTTGGAAATCGTGCAAAACTGCCCAACGCTCGATACTCACGCTTCATGGTTTTCAAGAACGAAACGCAAATCACGTTTGCGCCGGCATTCTTCAGAAATGCCCTTGCCGCCTCAAACGACAAGCCATTGCTGAGAATGTCATCCACGACAAGTACAGTTTTTCCACTTTTAACCGGACAACTCGCATAAGCATTGCCAGGGCTTTTCTCTGGGTGCTGATTCAGGCGAATCGTGTTTAGCTGGTTTAGGTGGTCAACAGTGTCACGGTTCCGTTTTGATTCGATTGCATCCGTGTGACGAAGGAGTAGGTCAGGGATGAATCGCTTTCGGAAGCACTTTGCAAACGCCTGCATTGGGCCTTCAAGGACTCTCGGAACCGATCCTCGTGTATGGCCGGGATAAGGACAAATGTAATCAACGGTTTCGTACACGCCTGAAAAATAGGTGCTGGTGCAAAGATACTTTCCCCAGAAATCAATTTCGTCCTTGTCGCCGAGTTTGTGCTTTACCGTGTCAATCAAACTCTCCGAATACTCCTTGAAGTCGGCGAGCATTGTGCTGTATGGAGCCAGTGAGTAGACCCGCAGATCACCGTCTTCAATCCGAAAATACCAGTGATGCTCCCGGAGACAAAACGTGTCGATGAATCTACCGACCTCCTTTGGGTTGGAGCAGCGAAAACCGTATTCAGTTGTGTCACCATACCACAGTGCGTTGAGGAAAAGCGTCTTTCCATTGACCGCCGACTGCATATCGGTTTCTGAGTTGCCGATGTAGATCGTTTCGTTGGGGGCGAGCTTCAATTTACTTCGCAAGCCCTCAAGAGCCGCTGCCGTTTGCTTCGCTGGACCATCCTTCGTGGCGATGCACCACTCAAATTATCCCTTCCACTCCGACTCAAGAACATCTTTCAGCGGATGCCTCTTCCCTGCCCCATCGGATACCGACCAATCATGATTGGCCAAGACAATTGGCTGTATGTGGTTGGCATGAAGATACTTGACGAGCTTTCCTGTTTCCTCAAATGAATGGCCGTCGATACGCCCTTTCCCATCTCCTAAATCTTGGAGGAGGACGTTTCGGATTCCAAAAATCACGCCACGAAGACGAGCCATAACGACCCTCAGCCGGAAACAGCAGCGATGAACTGTTCCAGTTCATCAGGTAGTGTGAAGACTGATGCGCCCATTTCAGTTGCAAGGAGAAGTTCTGGCCGCTCGGCAACTTGCCATTCTGGAGGTTTTACGCAAACAATCTGCCGATGCGTTTCGTGTGCAAACCTGACTGTATGGGCAGTTCCACTCTTGGCCTGCCACTCGACTGGAATGATGACGGTTGCGAGTCCCGCCTGAATGCGATTCCGTCTGACGAAATTCTGTGAAGAGTAGGTGTCACGAGGCAGATATTCCGTGACAATGGCTCCTCCGTGGCGGCATATGTCTGAGCGGATTTCTTCCGATCCGCTTGGGTAGTTGTTCAAAATACCCGTACCCAAAACAGCAATCGTTGGGACATTATGCTTAATCGAACCGACGTGCATCGTTTGGTCGATACCATCAGCAAGACCACTCACCAGCGCAGACTTCAATTGAGGCAACGTCTGACCGATGATCTCTGCAAGGTGAAAGCCAAACCTTGTGGGATTTCGAGTGCCAACAACAGCAATGGATCGCTGATGAATCGCCTCGACATTGCCCTGAACAAACAGCCATTCCGGTGGGTCTTCGAGGTCATTTAGCTGCGATGGAAAATCTGGCGAAAACCTATGCACTATTCTGATTGACTGATCGGCGAACTCGGCGAGCATCCGTTCACCTTTAACGAATGCTCTTTCTCGCCACTCCTTGAGCGGTATATTTGCATCGAGTGATCCCTTTGACCCAACCGAACGAAGGGCTGAGTTGAAGTCCGCTGTTGAAGGCAAGCTGAACAGGTCTGCCAAGGGCCGCTGTTGTACGAGCCGTCGAACCGTCCAGTATCCCACACCACGGATTTCTGAAAGAGCGAGAAGCGCAACGCTCTGCTCATGCGCATCAGGTATCGAGAGCAGGTGTTTTCTGATCGCCTTACAAAGTGAATCGTAGAGCGTTCGACTGTGACTTTCGATTGGTGGCGTTACATCTTCGTCGTCTTCGGGAAAGAGACTTCTTTGCCCTGTGTCAGAAGCAGGTTTGCGACGACGTGTTCGACCACTTGCAGATTCCGATGAGGTCAAAAGTTGCCACAGACAGCCGATTAGGAGTTTCTGTACAACGAGCGATTCGGGAATCGCCTTGCTTAATATGTGACAGCGACTTTTGAAATGTTCGAGCGCATCAATCGGCGGAGTATCCGCATCCTGAATTTCGATGAGGAAGTGAGAGGCGAGCGCAGACTGATCGCTGTCATCGAACGACTCTAGAAGCGCAAATAGCTGCTCCAGCGAGTTCGACGGCGAAGCTCTAGCGTATTGCTCGTGAACAGGGTTCATCTTGTTGAGAATCAATTCCACTCAGGTCGTTTTTGTTGCGAATCGTCATTATCCGCCCTCGTCCCTGCAACGGCAAGGACGACGCAAAAGTAGTCTAAGCAAGGCGTTGCGAAAAGTCGGCTTCGGGCTTCGCCCCTCCCCAGATCGTCGTAGCACTGGAGCAACCGACGCCCGACTTCTTCTGGCACGTTGAGCTTGCCCACGTCCTCGACTCCGGTGGAAATCACGATCAAGGCCGACAGCAGCTTCTTCTCTTCCTCGTCGGGCAACGTCTCGTCGTTGAGGTACTTCTCGTGGTAAGCCAGCCACGCCGCCGTGATGCTGCACCAGAGGGCGACTTCGCTCTCCGGGTGCATGTCCCGCATGAAGCCGATCTCGAACTGCTCCAGGGTCATGCCGATGTACGGGCCGATCACGTCGAAGACGGCCTTGATCTGCTCAAGCATTTCGGGCGGCAGCGACTCGTTGCGGATCGGCCCCGGTCGAAGTTCCTTGGGGTCGATAAATTCCGGTTCGTTCATGTAGTCGCCTCCCTCGTTGTCCGCCGCCCCCACACCATCTCGAACCCCGGCTGCACGTCCGCATCCAGATTCACCGCCATCCATTCCTTCACGTCCACCGTCTCGTCCCTGAAAACACGCAGGCACTTCCCGCAGACATGCTCGAACCTCGCCGTCCGGCTCAACATCCCGCTCCACGGCACCCCAAAGTTCACCAACACCGTCCCCCCGTCGCAATTCAAACAGACGCCCGGAGCCGCCCGCCGCCACGCAGACTTCAATGCCGCCCAGGGAATTTGCCCGTCCTCCACGCCGTCCCAGGCGAAACCAGAGTTTGTCCGGGGTGCGGCCTGCCAGTCGTCCGGTTCGTTCGTGAAGCGGTTGGCGAACTTTCTCTGGAAGATGGCCAGAGGAAAGTCGGCGGCGATGGGGGAGCCGAACAGGAACGAGTCGCCGGGCTTCGTGGTGATGATTTCCTTCTTGCGATCCCGAAGCTCGACGGTGATCTCCGGGCGGGCCAGACCGTGTTGTTTGAAGAAACGCAGGAGGTCGGCTCGCTGCTGGCCCCAATGGTGGATCACGACCGTTCCGGGACGAAGTTCCAGAAGGTTCAGGCCGCATCGTCGGACAACAAGCCTGACGACCTGCTCGCCGTCGCTCTCCGTCAGCTTGGCCAACCCCTCAGCGGCACGCTCCAGGATCGGCTGGCCACGGTTCTGCAATGCCCAGAGGACGGGATCGGTGACGGGCCAGGAGTGTTGCGTATCGATCTGGATTAAGTGGAAGCGGGGATCGAAGGAAGTGGCAAAGAGGCGATGAGGAAGGAGCCATGCGCTGAGAGTGGCGGCGACGGATTTCAGGATGTCACGGCGGTTTGGCATTGTTGGCTCCTCTTGATGTGGCCCAGGAGGAAGGACGCAGGTGGGGGTGGGAGGGTTCGTTCTTCCCTTTCACTATGGCTAAGTCGTTGAGAGTGACCGCTTGACTTCCAAAAGAAACTCGGAAGGCCCGTCATTCTTCCGACCGTAGGGCGAATCCCGCCAACCAGAGTACAGCATGTGGACCTCGTACCTCGCCCTGGTCAGCCCGACGTAAAAGAGTCGCCTTGGCTCTCGCTTCGAGGCGGCGCTGGTTTCGCCGTAGCCGGGGATCACCCCTTGGTCCAGACCGATCATGAACACCACGTCGAACTCCAAACCTTTGGAACTGTGATAGGTCATGAGATTCAGGTGGTCTGGCGATCCGCCCTGTCCGCCAAATTGGACGACGGACCAACCGGCCAGTTTCTTGTCAGGTTCACAGAGCGACATGATCCCCGTCACCTTCACGCACTCGTCATTAAGGAGAGGTTCACGCTCGAACGCCGCCTTCAGGCAGGAATCGTGAAATGCCTTGAGCCATGATCTCAGGGATTCAGTCGTATCACGTTTGCTGAAGAGAAACCGCACAAGTTCTCGGCTCAGGTCCAGGTTCTCCCTGTCGCTTGCGACCGACCCGTTGAAGGTCCGCCATCGTGCTAGTAGATCGGAAAGCCCTGGCTCGCCCTTCTTCCATCCTCCCGCACACCATGCTGCACAACTCTCCAGCCATGTTGTCATCGGAGTCGAGCGGTAGGGAGCGTTGGCGTCTATTCGGATGAAATCGAGGCCAGCACCAGTGACAACCTCGGCGGCAACGTCGCCCTGTCTCTTGTCCCGGTAGAGGATCGCTATCTCACCGAGGCTGCGGGCAATCCCACTCTCCAAGACCTTCGGGATCAATTTCTCGCAGACGTGCTTGACCTGATGATCGAGGCCGTCTTTGCATTTGTGAAAGTCGATGATCCCCCCGTCACCGCTCGCTGCTTGGTAGCCTCGTTTCTCACCGAGGGCCACTTCTGACGCAGACACAATGTTCGATCTGCTTCGGTAATTCAGTCGAAGATGAACCTTCTCAACTCGCTTGTCCTCAGCGAGCGCACGCAGGAGTTCAGGTTGAGCGCCGGTGAAGGAATAGATGGACTGGTCAGGATCGCCTACGGCAAAGAGGCGACAATCGCCCTGGTCGCCAAAGCAGAGTGATGTAACGAGACGATGAAGCGTGAGTCCTAAATCTTGGTATTCGTCAACCACTAGGGCGGGGAACCGTGCCGTAAGAACCTTGCGCACCCAATCGTGCGTTTCGATCAAACGCAAGCCGAGAAGCACCATGTCGTCGAAGTCGATAAACCCTGCCGCTCGAAGCCGCCGCTCGTATTCCTCGATTAAGTTGGCGCACTGAGAATCTTCCCCCTTCCATGCTGGTGCGTCCCGGTCGAGAAAAGTGCGTCGGTATCGGTCACATCGTCGTCGCCATTCTTCGGGACGTTCGTTTACGCCAACGATCCGATCTTTTGCCTGACTGAACAACTTCTCGGAGTCTGAAGGCATGGCGATTCGGAGAGGGTCCGGGAGGTCCAGCCCACCCATTCTGCCATACGGCATCACGACGGCCTTGAGGCAAAACGAGTGTACGGTCCCTACGAATACATTGCGTGAGTTGCGGATACCGAGCCGGGCCAGTCGGTCGGTCAGTTCCTTGACGCACTCGTTGTTGTAGGTCAGGCAAGCAACTCCACGAGGCGGCGAAATCTCTTCTGCGATCAAGCGAGCCAGTTTGACGGTAAGCACCTTGGTCTTGCCACTTCCCGGCCCGGCAAGCACAACGCAGTGACCGTTGGATTCATACGCCTGCCACTGCTCACGGTTCTTCTTCAGTTCCTTCGCTGCTTTCAGATACGGACTGGAACTGAACACGACTTGCGACATATTCAAGGGCCTCCAAAACCGACTGCGGGCAGCCTTTGCTCTTGGCACTGCTGATGTGGTGCGCCCAGCGCTGGGCAAATCGCCCTTTGCCAATTGCATCAATGTCCTTCAGCATCTTCTCCATATCCAGCGAAGCCGGATCGTCTTTCCAAGCGTTTGCACGAGACTTGGCTGCGGTGTTGGTAGTCAACTCGCCCATAGTCGTGGCGAAGGAAATATGCCTACCCTTCCGAAATAGCGCAACCTCGAAGGTGTTGTCGGTGAGGAACAGGCCGTGCTGTTTTCCCAGGTCAATGACCTCATCTGGTTCCGTTAGTTCTTCGAGTTCGTCAGGGGCAAGGAAATCGAGCAACTTCCTGATACGAGCGAGGCCGGTGGTCTGCACGTCCGGGTCGGCATCCGTCACCACGGCGAATGGGATGTCCAACCCGGTCGGCCCAAGGAACTTCAAGTAGGAAAGGAAGTGCGTTCCGCCGACCGAGCAGACAGTGATCCCCAACTCATCCAAAATGAAGCCGTTCAACTCTGCCAACACTGGAAGCAAGTATTGCTCTGCTTCCCCTTCGACAAGCAACACGCCCTTAGCAAAAAGCACTTCGCCCCTCGTCACGTCGAGATACCGTTCGATGTCGTCTGCTTCGGCAGCATCCAATTCGAGCATCGCCGTGGATACGCCTTCCGTTGCCATCAGGTCGGCAGATTTCCTGAGCAGGACGAGCGAGTGAACAGGGGAGACGCTGATGATGTTCGGCGAATGTGTCGTGAGCAGGATCGTCGTCTCTGAATTGGACGGCTCCTCGCCCGCCGCAGCGGGCGGTACTGGTTGTCGTGGCCGAAGGAACGTGCGATACACCCGCCGCTGAACATGTGGGTGCAGATGGGCTTCTGGCTCCTCGATGGCGAGGAAGGTGTGGCTGCGCTCACCCTCGGCTACCTGCTGGTCGAGTTGAAGCGACTTGAGCGCAAGATAGAGCAGGTTTGCTGAACCCAGGCTTGCGTCGGCGACCGTCCGTTGCCCGCCGTCGATGAACAGACGCAATGTGCGGATCAGTCGCTCGCCGTCAGTCGGTGAAAAACCCAGCGACATCTCCAGTGCGTGAAGTGATCCAACCATCTCCATCAGCCTGCCAGAGATGAGTTCGCCCACGACCCGTACTTCGTCGGTCCCGGCGATTTCAGCCGTCGCTGCTGACACACCCTCGGCGAGTTCACGGAGCCGATCAGAATCCATTTCGCCCGCCGCCTTGTCGAGCAGCGGTCGCAGAGGCGACTTTCTCCAATTCGCCAAATCACCTACAGCGTCCCGAAGGGCAGGAAGAAGATTTAGCGGCAGCTTCTTTCGCAACTCGTAACCGACCCGGCACTCCGGTCGTCCGCCGCCATAGATGGAGAACTCGTAGTCACTCTCCTTTTTTGGGCCATCGGGCAGATTGGGGAGCGGTTGGAAAACGTAGGTGAGCCGGGCGATCATCGGGTCCGGCTGAACTAAATACTCGCCGAGCAGGGCCAAGTGATCGTTGTTGTCCTCGAACTCGGAAAACTCGACCGAAATCTCGATGCGGTCGTCTGCCGCCAACGGTCGGTCCAGACCGTCCCAAAAATCCTCTTGTCGAAGGTGGCGATCCGAATCAGGTAGGGACGGGTCAAGAAGAAGTTGAAGGGCAAACAGGAGGTTTGACTTGCCGATCTTGTTTTCGCCGACGATGACGGCGTGCTGACCAATGGGCAGGTCCAAGTGCCGAAAGTTTCTGAAATTCGTGATCTCGATTCTGGAAAGCCGCATGTTCTGAATCGCTCCAAGGAAAGCATCAACGGATTCGTCGGGCTTGGTCCAGCTTCCGGTGGACCAACGAGATCATCGTCAGGATGTCCAGGGCGTCCTGCTCGGTCATGTCCCACTCGGTCTTCGGCGTGTGGGCCAGGGGATTGCGGATCGTGCCGTACAGCCCTTTGAGCAGGTTCATGAAACCGTACTGCTCGCCCTTGTGCGTTTCGGTCTGGAAGGCGTTGATCGCCAGGAGCGGGTCGCCGTACTTCTGGCCAAAGGCATCGTGAACGAGGTCGCAGCCATCTCCTGACAGCCCGGAGAGCGTCCTCAGTTTGGCCGTGATGCTTTTCATGGCCTCGAAGACGGCGTGGAAGTAGTTCTCTTCCAACAGTTCGGCCTTGCAGAACTTCAGCACGTCGGCATGAACGCAACGCAGGACCAGGGCGGCGTGCAGGCGGTCGGCCCGTTCGAGCGCCTCGTTGATTGTTCTGGCGGCGTTCACCTTGCGGAGTTGGCCATCCTCGCCGAGCGTGTAGCCGCAGAGGGCGAGGACGGAGTTCAATTGGTCCCGGCGAGAGCGGAAGACCTGCGGCTCCCGGACATAGCGGGCCGGGTCCATTGACCGCTTGATGAAGACGACGACGTGGTTGCCGACCTGATATTCCGTCTGGAAGCTGGCAAAAGCGTTGTAGAGCCTCTTCCACTTCGTTATGTCCGGCGTCGGATTCGGTATGTCGCAGTTGCGAAGCAGGTGGTCGATCTCCGAGCCGGTCAGCCCCTCCGTCGTGTCGGCGAGGACTCTGGCAATCGCCTCCAGCCGTTCGGCGGGAAACGGTGGGATTCGCTGTTTGAAGGTGATCGTCATCGACAAGGCCCCATACACCGCTTCATCTTTAGTCCGCCTTCGGCAGCACCCGCTGAGAGTTCGTCTGGTAGAGCCGATCCGTCAACTCGCCCTGATAAAATCCTTCGTTGAGGAAGGTCAGAAGTTGTTTGGCCTTCTTTTTGTCGGAAGGAAACACGATGGCGTCCTTGCTGTCCTTCTTCTTGATGTCGAGTTCAAAGCCATACTTCTTGGCTTTGTTTGCCGTCTTCCGTGCCGTGATTTGGTCGAGAATGCCGGAAGTCTGGAGGGCTGCGAAACGCTTTCGCATCCACGAGTCGGCCAGCTTCGTGAGTTTGTCCGTGTCCTCGGCAAGCAGAACCGAATGGCCGACGACTTCCAGAATCTCTTCGTCCGTCGCTTCCTTGAAGTATTCCTTCACGTCGAGGAAGCGGTTGATGAGTGCGAACGAGCGGAAGTAGAGCCTCCCGTCCCTGAATATGGCGGCGAGGCTTGTTCCGAGCGTAAGACCCTCTTCTTTGAGCCTGTGAAATGTGGCCGATGAATGCAGGATCGTCAGGCGGCTCTTGACGAGAAGTTGCGTTCGGCTGAACGCCTGAAAGTACACTGTGGGCTTGTCATCATTGCGGTCGTGGGCCGCTGCGAGAATGGATTTGATCGAAGGCGTTGTTTCCGAATCCAGAGCGATGTCCTCAAATTGGTTTGGGTGCTTCGATGCCGATGACAGGCTGTTGCCGAGCGGGAAGTTGTCAATCACGAAGATTTCGTGGTCGTCAACCTTGTAGCTCCCATCGAAGGCGATTTCCTCGGCGTCTCGATCGATGAAGTCTTCAGCCTGCTGCTCGAACAACTTCGTCAGATCGGTTTGGAGGCTTTGGGTCGTGCGGATGCGCACAACCTTCTGATCCTTACCCG
>WBZS01000492.1_pt1 | contig 49312 bp, 49 predicted proteins | sample 5204201 | NCBI WGS metagenome assembly WBZS01 (sample SAMN12344357, study PRJNA552823) | activated sludge metagenome | biome: Activated sludge suspended growth; feature: Nitrification reactor; material: Wastewater; isolation source: activated sludge from nitrification reactor of wastewater...
AAACCACAACCAAGAGGCTGGGTGGCGGAATCGGATCGGAATCGGTGGCGGGTTGAATCGGAAACGCCGGCGGGTTTGAAATGGAATGCGCGGTGGTTTTGATCGGAATACGCAGTTCGTCGCTGATCGGCTCGGAGATGGGAGGTGAAAAGATGCTTGGCATGGTGGGTTTTGCCTCCTCACTGGTTGATCGGGCCGGATGGCTCTTCGGGTCGGCGTGCGAGTTCTCAAGCTCACTGAGGTACCCGCGCGAGATCTCCAAGGACGCGGCCATCTCGTTTGCGCTCAAGCGGAGCCTGCGTCGGACTTCTTTCAGACGGGCGCCTGTTTCAGGATCAAATCCTTCAGGTGGAGGCCGACTCATTTCTCAACCCGAAACAGGAAGTCGATTGGCTGGACATCCAGGTGCCCGCGCTTCAAGCCAAGCATCACGGCGACCTTGTGCGCTTCGCCGCGCAGCCCCTTCTTTTTGCCGTTGAGCACCTGGTAGACGCTGGCGAGCTTGAACTGATGCGCCCGTGCCCAGTCCGCTCGGCTGATGCCGGCAGCGGTGAACGCCGCATTCACCTCATCCAGCGTTTTCAGGCCCTGCGGGCGCCCCTTGGTGGGGCTGATGGACTCGGTTGGCTCAGCGCGTGTGTTGGTCGCGGCGGCATTTGGTCGGGGAAGAACGGCACCGTTCGACGCCCGTCCGGTGAGGACGTAGGGCACGTCGAGCTTCCACTCTGGATGTTTGGCGCTCGCCGCATACAGGAGCACTTCAGGAAAGCGGCCGCGTTTTTTGCGGTCGTACCACGCGGCTTTCGTCAGCCCAACCATTTGCGCGACGTCGCTGTCCGTTGTGACGCCAAGCATCTGCTTGAGTCGAAGGCTGGCCTCGTCAAAGAATCTCATGTTCGACCTCTCGGTGGTAGCGCGTTCCGGCGCTGCGTACACTGATCGCGGTGGTCAGCGTGTGGATGCTTGCCGCGGCTTAGGCTTCAGCCCAAGTGCTACGGCGATGCGATGCATCTGGCCTCGCTTGCATGGCGTGTAGCCGTTCAGCACGCGGTAGACGGCATCGCGGGGAAAGCCGTGTTCGTCGGCCCAGGCGGCAACTGGCCGACCTTCGGCCTCGAACTTGGCTTTGATCTGAGAAGGTGTCATTAGCGCGTTTCCGTCGTTTTGATGATGGGCTCTAAGGTACTGTGATGTACTTTATAGACCATAGCGACTTACGTCAAGGGGTTTTCGGCGTGAATAGGTTTGAGGAAGTGGCTTTGCGCCTGAAGCAAGAGGTCGGGGTGACGCTGGACCGGGAAGTGGCCGAACTGATTGGGCTCACGCCGCGCGCATGGGCCGGACGCAAGAAGGCTGATTCGTTTCCCGAAGAGAGCCTGTACGCCCTGACGGCCAAGCGTCCCGACTTGAAGATCGACGTGTCCTACGTCCTCACCGGCCAGCGGCTGCCAGCGGGGGTTTCGCAGCCGCTTCAGGCGGCTGTGCACGCCGTTGGACAGCAGCCTGAAATGGCAAGCGCCATTACCCAGTCGATCGCCGCCACTGCACAGAAAGAGCGCCTGAATCAACAGACGATCGAGTCGCTGCGGACCTTGCTGCATTGGTGCAGTGAAGCAGACCAGGATCTGCTGTTGGCCATCGCCAGACGCTTGGCGCGAAGCTGAGGCGTGGGCAGAATCCGACGCAGTGCCAGCCCGTGGCATTCGGGCACTTTTCCCCAGGGGAGCAGGCGACCAAGATGCACAGCACCGTCGTCATTCAAGCGGCCATCGCCGCGGCGGTATTCGCGGCCTGCAGCACCCAGGCCGACGCGGCAAGTCTGCGCAAGTGCACCGACCCGAAAACCGGCGCGGTGACGTACTCCGACACGCTGTGCGCGGCGCCGATCACCGTAGAGACCAAGATGGACTGGAAGCCGCAGGCGGCGACCAATGTCATGGACAGTCCACGCATCTACAGACCAAGTGCCAAGGCCGAGGCGCCCAAGGAAGCCGCGCCGCTGATGGCGGCCTACCGCCGCTGGGTGGATGCAGAAAAGGTGGCGATCGCGACGCCGCGGCTGACGTTGTCTGGCCCGCTGAGGGACATGCAGGCCGTGTTGCGTGAGACAGAATCGCTGCCGGTTCCAGCGTGCCTGACGAAGGCCAAGACGCTGATGCTGGATCTGATGACGCAAAGCGTGGACAAGCTGATCAGCTTCATGGGCTCACGCGACAACGTCTCGGGGTTCGTCTACGTCTATCAGACGCGCAGCGACGGCGTTCGGGAGATTGAGCGCGAGCTGGCGGCAGCCAACTGCGCGCCGCCGAAGCAAGTGGCGCGGTAGCGACGCCGCTCCGCGGTCCGCGGAGGTTTCTGGCGACGGGCATCGATAAATCAAGCACTTAGCGTGCTGACGTCGGCCCTGAACCTACGCGGCGCGGAGGTTTCGCTGCATTCGGCGGCGCCAAAGCAGTCATTGATCCAGTTCACATAGCCCGCCCGCGCCCGCGCGGCGACAGTGCGGGCCATGGCATACCCAGACGGCGCGCCGACGCCTATTCATCCCGCACCGTGCGCTGACGGCGGCCCGCCGCCGGCCGGTGGTGGCCAAACGCCGATGATGGGCATGGTCGGCATGGTCGGCTCGGTGGGCGCCGCGGTTGCGCTGTGCGCGCTGTTGGTCAAGTCAGAAGGCACGGTGCTGCGCGGCTACCGCGACCCGGCGGGCATCGTCACCGCCTGCACCGGCCACACCGGCGCCGACGTGGTGCTCGGCAAGCGCTACACCGCGCAGGACTGTGCCGACTGGCTGGCCAGCGATGTCGTCAAGCACGGCCGCGCGCTGGACTGCCTGCACCCGCCGGTCGACCGGCCGCTGGCGCCGCACCAGCGCGCGGCGCTGCTGTCGTTCACTTTCAACGTTGGGCCGGGTGCCCGGGGCGTCAAAGACGGGCTGTGCACGCTGGCCAGCGGCCGGCCGAGCAGCATCGCGCGCCACGCAGCGGCGGGTGACTACTCGGCAATGTGCGCGGCGTTGACCGACTGGGTGTACGTCGCCGGCCGCGATTGCCGCAAGCCGGGATCGGGCTGCAGCGGCATCGTCACGCGCCGGCAGGCCGAGCGCGAGCTGTGCGAGGGCAAGCTGGTGGTCGACACGCCGAAAGGCGGTGCGTGATGCCGTTCTTCGTTGTCGCCGGCCAGCCAATGCACATCAGGTTTGGCGGCAGGGGCAAAGCGCCCGCGCCGTGCGTCGCCAGCGTGGGCATTGGCGCCAAGCAGCGCAAGTGCTGCGACATCAGCAGCTACCTGTGCGACTGGCCGCTTGACGACGGCCACACCTGCGACGCGCCGCTGTGCGCAGCGCACGCGCGCGACGTTGGCCGCAATCGCCACTACTGCCCGAGGCACCACCTGCAGGCCCAGCAGCACGGTGAGCCGATGGACCGCCAGATGGGGCTGTTTACCTCGCTGGTGGAGCGACCAGCAGCGATCACCCGAACCACCAGGACCGCACCATGACCCTGCCCAACTGGCCCATCGTCCGCGCCGGCACCGCAGCAACGGCCGTGGCCGCGGGCGTCAGCGTGCCGCTGCGCAGCGGCAGTGACCCCACGCGCGCGACGGCGCATGACGTGCTGATCGACAACCCCGGTCCGAATGACGTGTGGGCGCTTGCGGGCGACGCAGCAGTGCAGGCCACCACGCTATGCGTGCGCGTGCCCGCCGGCAGCCTGCAGCCCTACCGCGTGGGGCTGAGCACGCACCTGTCACTGTGCACCGCAGGCTCCGGGCTGACGCAGGCCTGCGTGGTCCACCTGGGTGACGGGCAATGACCTTTCGCACTCGCGGCCGCGGCGCCGGTGGCGGTGGCGGCATCACGGCCGGCATCTCGGGCGCCACCACCAGCGGCGCGACGCTCACCGCCGTGGTCGGAACGCTGCCCGCGGGGTCAGCCATCACCGGATTCGCGTGGAAGCGCGACGGCGTGGCGATCAGCGGCGCCACTGCATCCACCTACGTGGTGCAAGCCGGCGACGTGGGGCACGTGATCTCGTGCGTTGTCGGCTTGACGACCAGCGCCACCGGCATCGTCTACATCGCGCCGCCGGTCGCCCCGGTACTTCCAGCCGGCGTGCTGATGGTCGGCGGACAGCCCCTCTACATCAACGGCCAGCCACTCGCGCTGGCATGACCGCCTCGGTGATCAAAGGACTCGACTCATGGCACTGACCAAAGGCAGCGGCGGCACCGCGCTGACGACGCAAGACGTCATCGACACGCAGAGCGGGCAGCTGCTCACGTTTGCCTCGCTGGCGGCGCTGCAGGCAGCGCTGCCGGCGGGGTCGACGCCGGCGGGGACGGTGATGATGGTCGGCAATCGGCGGGCGAAATGCGACGGCATCCAGTGGCGCATGGAGAGTTACCCAACTCACGGGTTACGCACGATCTTGCTTGGCCACTCCTTCATTGACGACGAAGCCATAAGCGGCACCGACGTGATCGACGGCTATAGCGCCAAAGGCACAGTATCGTGGGCGCAGCGCATCCTCGGGCAACCGCTTCAGGTCATTAAAGAAATCGGTTTCGGCGGCTACCGGCTGCTGGACGTGCTCGCTCTGTGGCCGCAACTCGGCGAGCCATTGGCGCCTGACCTTGTCATCTTCAGCTGCGGGCACAATGACCTCAAAGGGTTGTACCCCGCCAACAATGCTGCTGCTCAGGCGCTGTATCCGCAGCAGCCGGCCGATGCGCAGCAAACGCAACTGCCGTACCTCATTACGCGCACGCGGGCCTGGTTGCAGTCTCTTCCCCCGCAGACCAAGGTCGTTTTCCTCGCCGAGTCGCCGCCTGGTCAAGACCCTTCTGGGTCTGCACTCACCGTCGCGTCAAATCTTGCGGTGCGCTTTCACCAGTGGAATCGAGCGCTATGGGCGTTCGAGCGGGAGTTCAACAACGTCGCCTTCGTGCCGGCAGATCGGGCAACGATTGACCCGGCAAGCGTCGTGTCACGCAACTACGTTGGCCGGCTGTATGACCAGACGCATCCCGGAATCGTCGGCGGCTGGATGCGCGGCAAGCTGCTTGCCGAAGCGCTGCGGCGGTTGATTCCTGGGCAGTCTGACCCATTGCCTTTCAGCGCTTCAAATACGCACAGCGCCACGGCGATCACGACCAGCGCCGCACCGAGCAGTGATGGCACCACGCTGACTATCCCGCTCGCCAATGGATCGACGATCTACAACATCCAAGTCGGCGACGTCGTCCAACTACAGCCGGTCGGGACCACTGCATCCGACAAAGCGCTGGCAGGCCGCTACACCATCTTGACATCGACGACCACGCAAGTGACCACCGCGTGCAGCGTTGTCGCAACGGCCAGTGCGCCGATGAAGGTTGCCAACAGCAGGCAACTGTTCATCAACCCTCTTTTCCTGACCACTACCGGGGGCAATGCGGGTGGATTCTCAAACAGTGGAACCATCACCGGCTCGCTGCCATTGGGTGTCGATGTCTCAAACCTGCCCGCGAACTGGACACTGACGTTCAGCACCGAGCAGCACCTGCTCGACGATGCGCGCGACGGTCTGGCTGCGCTCACGCTCGGTTCAGCCGCCGTCGGCACCGGTGTCTCGGCAACATCGGCCGACGCCATGTTCGACCGATCAGACGTCGGCAAGCTGCTGATCGCTGGTGCTGGCGTGGCGACGATCACCGATGTCGCCGACCGGCGCACGGCAACAGTGTCGATCACGACTGCTTTTGCTGGCACGGCTATCGCATCAATGGGCTGGCGCGTCGGGTCGCGCGGCTACGGCAATGTCATGCGTATTGATCTGTCCACCGGCGCAAGCGGTGCGGCAGGCGTCGTCAACATCAACCTGGTTTGCTCCGCAAAGGCAGCGAGCCCTGGGACCTATGACGTGTTCCGCAAAGCGCACTTCGGGACGCGGTATCAAATGGGCCTGGAGTATGAGCAGGCTCGCGTTGTTGGAGGCTATAACGGCCTGGAAGCCTTGCTCTACTGGCGCCCTGCTGATGTGGCAACTGAGACCGCCGGCACCGCCGTTTCGGCGCGCGACCTGTATCGAAACTTGACGCAGATGCCGAACAGCACATTGCATCCGTTCCCATCGGATGACATGCGGCTGGTCTTGCTGACGCCAGAGGTCACGCCGACTGATCCGTCGTCGGGCAATTTTTTGGAGTTGATGCAAGGCCGCCTTTCGATGTACGCGAGCGGCGCGAATGCAAGCGCCATCATCCGTATCGCACGCTTTGGTCTGTGGGCAGTCGACGATGGCGTGCAGTCTGGGCGAATCAGTGTGTACTGATGGACCTTATCCCGTACGTCCCCCTCGTTTGGCTGGCCGTCCTCACCGTCGGCAACCTGGTCGCCTTCCTGCGCCGCCCAGGCGCCGATGCAGCGGCTGCGCTCGAAGCCTTTAAAACGCAAGTCGCTGAGCGCGACAAGTCCACCCGTGAAGAGTTCGAATCCATCCTCGCCGACCACACGCAGCGCCTGACCGAGATCGGCGTGCACATGCAGCACATACCTTCGGTCGAGCAGCTGCGCGCCATAGAGCGGGCGCTGTCTGGCATGGAGGAGCGCACGCGGATGATGGGCGACAGCTTGCGGCGCATCGAGGACTACTTGCGCCAGACGAAAGAGTGAGTGATCGACATGTCAAGACCTGATTTCGGCGAGTTCGAATCGCGTGATCGGCGCCTGGCGTTGCTGCAGGCGCTGGAGCAGGCATCGCAGCGCCGCGCCAACCACCTGCTGCTGCATCGGTTCGTCGAGGCGCTGGGGCACAGCGTGTCTATCGACGTGCTGGTGGGTGATCTGACCTGGCTGGATGAAACGGGCCTGGTCAAGACCGTGTGGACCGACAAGGTGATGATCGCCACACTCACCCAGCGCGGCGCCGACGTGGCGACTGACCGCGCCCAGCATCCCGGCGTGTCGCGCCCGGCCGCGTGACGTTCGCGGGCTAAATGCATGCCGCCGGTAGGCAAGATCGCCAAGCTGCCCGACAACATTCGGGCCTGGCTGCACCGCGCGATCGTCGAGCGTGGCTTTGGCGACATCGTCGGGCTGACCGCCGAGCTGAACGAGCTGTGCAAACAAGGCGGCGTGGCCATCACCATTGGCAAGAGCGCCGTCGGCGCCGAAAGCCAGCGCGTCAAGCGGGCGGCCGAGGCGATACGCGCCACCACCGAGGCCGCTCGCATCATTGCCGAGTCGGCACCGGACGACGCAGATGACCGCAGCGCTGCCGCGATGGCCATCGTGCAGAGCGAGGTGTTCAACACGCTCTTGACGATCCGCGAAAGCGCCGAGATCGAAGACCCGGCCGAGCGGCTGGGCATCATGAACGAGGCCGCGTTGGGCTTGAGCCGGCTCAGCCGCGCCCGGGTCAACCAGTCGCGCTGGGCGACCGACGTGCGCGCACGCGCCAAGGCGGTGGCCGACCAGGCCGAACGGCTGGCACGCGCCGGGGGCTTGAGCGAGGCGACGGTGGCCGAGCTGCGCGCCAGCATCCTCGGCATCCCTGACCTGGCGCCGGCGCGCGTGGATGCCGGCGCATGACGCAAGACATGAGCGTCCATTCGGCCAGCGACCCGCTGCGGCTGCTCGACGCCAGCGCGCGCGCTGACGCGCCGCCGCCGGCACTGCTGCCGTTCCAGCAGCGCTGGGTTGCCGACCCCGCCCAGCTCAAGATCGCAGAGAAGGGCCGCCGCATTGGCCTGACCTGGGCCGAGGCCGCCGACGACGTGCTGATCGCCGCGGCAGCGGGCGGCAGCAAGGTGTTTTACATCTCCGCGACCGAGGACATGGCGCGCGAGTACATCGAGGCCTGCGCGATGTGGGCCAAGGTATTCAACCGCGCGGCCAGCGAGATCGCCGAAGGCGTGTTCGCCGACTCGGGCAAGGACGGCGCCGAGCGGCGCATCAAGACCTTCGAGATCACCTTGCCCGCCAGCGGCCACCGCATCGTCGCGCTGTCGTCGCGGCCGACCAATCTGCGCGGCAAGCAGGGCGTCATCGTGCTCGACGAGGCGGCATTCGCGCCCGACCTGGCCGGCCTGCTGAAGGCCGCGCTGGCCATGCTGATGTGGGGCGACCGCGTGCGCATCATCAGCACCCACGACGGCGCCGAGAACGCCTTCAAGATGCTCATCGACGAGGTGCGCGCCGGCAAGAGGGGCGCGGCCACGGTGCACACCATCCCCTTCCGCCTGGCGGTGTCAGAGGGCCTGTACCGCCGCGTGTGCCTGCGCAAAGGCCGCACCTGGTCGCAAGCCGCTGAAGACCAATGGGTGGCCGAGACCTATGCCTTCTACGGCGCCGACGCCGAGGAGGAGCTGGACGCCATCCCCGCGCGCAGCGGCGGCAAGTACCTCAGCCTGGCGCTGCTGGCCGAGCGCATGACCGTGCCCGCCGGCGACCCACGCTGCACTGTCGTGCGCGGCCAGTGGGACGAAGGCTTTGAGTTCCTGGCCGAGGACATGCGGCGTTTTGCGATCGACGGCTGGCTGCGCGAGCACGTGGCGCCGGCGCTGGCACGGCTTGACCCGCTGCGCCGACACGTCTTCGGTATGGACTTCGCGCGGTCATCGCACTTGTCGTCGATCTGGGTGCTGGACGAAGACGTCGAGCTGGTGCACCGGCCGCGGCTGGTGGTCGAACTGCGCAATTGCCCGTTCGCGTGCCAGGACCAGATCCTGTATGCGGTGGTCGACGGCCTGCCGCGTTTTCGCGGTGGCGCGATGGACGCCGGCGGCAACGGCGCCGCCACTGCCGAGCGCGCGGCGCAGCGCTACGGCAGCCAGATGGTCGAGCAGGTCAAGCTCAGCCAGGCCTGGTATGCGCTGCACATGCCGCGACTCAAGGCGGCGCTGCAGGACGGCACGCTGACCGACTTGCCGCGCGACGAGCTGATCCAGTCGGACCTGCGCGCCGTCGAGGTGATCAAAGGCATCCCGATGGTGCCGGCCACCGCCGCGCTGTCGGCCGCCGCCAAGGCCGCGGCGGCCGAGGCGGGCGCAAAGGGACAGCAGCGGCACGGCGATTCGGCCATCGCGCTGTGCTTTGGCGAATTTGCGTTTCGTCGCGAGGCGGGCGAAGTGGCCTGGACGCCAGCACCCGGCGGCGCCGGCGCGCGCCGCGAAAGTGCCAGCGCAGTCGGTGCGCAGCGCTGGCGCATGCGCGCCGACGACGAGGCCGATGACCTGGCCGACATGGCCGATCGGATGGGGGGTGCGTGGTGATTCGGCACTTCGGCGGCCTGACCGCGCCACAAGACCGTGTTCGCGCGTGTTCGCAAGGGGCCTGGAATCGATTTTTCGGGGCCGGGTGGTATGTGGGTAGCCAAACGCCACTCGGCGCGCCCACAGGCCGTTTTATTCGCCCGACGCAAAGAGGCCGAAATGATTCTTGACGCCAACGGCGAACCGATCGACCTGCAGGACGACCTGCCGCAAGCGCAGCGCGACGCACAGCAGCCGCAGACCGAGTCTGACCCGGCGCGGCTGGCCTGGCTGCAGCAGCGTTTTGAGGATCACCCGTCACGCGGCCTGACGCCCGACCGTCTGCACGCGCTGCTGGTGGCCGCCGAGCAGGGCGACCTGGCCGGCCAGCTCGACCTGTGCGAGGACATGGAGGAGCGCGACGGCCACATGGCGGCCGAAATGGCCAAGCGCGTCGGGGCGGTGGCCGCGCTGCCGTGGTCTGTCGTGTCGCCGACCAATCCGAGTGCCGAGGAGCAATCCCAGACGGCGCAGGTGACCGACTGGCTGGGCGGCATCGACGAGCTGGACGACCTGGTGCGCTGGCTGATGTCCGCCGTGCTGCGCGGCTTTGCCTGCGTGGAGCTGGGCTATGAGCTGGAGTCGGACGGCTCGGGCCGCAAGGTGTTGCTGCCCGAGATGTCGCTGCGGCCACACGCGTGGTTCACGGTCGACGGCAAGACGCGCAGTCGACTTGGCCTGCGCCAGCAAGGCGTGCCCGACGGCGAGCCGCTGCGCGAAGTCAATTGGATCTCGCACCTGCACCGCGCGAAAAACGGCTTGCTGCCGCGTGCCGGACTGGTGCGCACGCTGGCCTGGCCTTACCTGTTTGGCGCGTATGCCACGGGTGACCTGGCCGAGCTGCTGAAGATCTGGGGCATCCCGCCGCGCATCGGGCGGTACCCGTCGGGCGCGACGAAGGACGAAAAAGCCGCACTGCTGCGCGCGGTTGTGCAGCTAGGCCACCGCGCTGCCGGAATCATGCCTGCGGGCATGCAACTCGAATTGCTCAAGGCCGCAGAGGGCAGCAATGCGCCGTTTGACTCAATGCTCGACCGCATGGAGGCGATCAAGAGCAAGGTGATCCTGGGCCAGACGCTGACCGCCGGTGAAGGCAAGCACGGCACGCAGGCGTTGGGCGCGGTGCACAACGACGTGCGCATGGACATCCGCGCCGACGACGCGCGGCAGATCTCCGCCACGGTCACGCGCCAGCTCATCGCGCCGCTGGTGCTGCTCAACATCCCCGGTGCCAACCCGGCGCGCCTGCCGCGCTTTGTGCTCGACGCGACCGAGGCAGACGACCTGGCGCGGTATGCCGACGCGTTGCCCAAGCTGGTCGGTGTGGGCTTCAAGATTGATCGCAAGTGGGCGCAAGACCGGCTGCGCGTGCCCGAGCCGGCCGATGGCGCCGACGCGCTGGCGGTGGCCGCAACTGCACCCGCTACGCCACCCGCGCGGCCGGCAGCCACGGCAGCGCCCGCTGCACTGGCCGCCGCGCCGCCACCTGCGCCGCGCGACCAGGTGGATGCGCTGGTCGACGACATGCTGTCTGATTGGCGCCCGCTGATGGCGCCGATGGTCGAACCACTGCTGGCCGAGCTGCGCAACGCGATTGCGGCCGGCGAAAGCGCGCAGCAATTCGCCGCGCGGCTGCCCGAGCTGCTTGAGCGCATGGACGCCACGCCGCTGGGCGAGCGAATCAGCCGCGGCAGCTTCGTCGCCCGCCTGGCCGGCGAGTCAAACCTGGACCTATGACATGGCAGGCGCCTGGGGCGTAGGTGCGATTGAGCCGGCCGCCGCCGTCGCCGCTTTCACGGCGCGCGGCGACCTGCTGCCCAGCTACGCCTGGCAAGACGTTTTCCAGCACGAGCATGCCCGCGGGCTGGCCGTGGCCGGCGTGTCGCGGCTGGACGTGTTGCAGGCGTTTCAGCAGGAGTTGGCGCTGACGGTCAAAGAGGGACGCAGCCTGCGCGACTTTGCCGGCCGCATACAGCCCAGGCTGGCCGCGGCCGGCTTCTGGGGCGACGTGGAGGTGACCGACCCGGCGACGGGAGAGACACGCACGACACGCTTTGACATGTCGCGCCTGCGCTTGATCATGGATGTCAACTTGCGGCAAAGCCACGCCGCCGGCCGATGGTCCAGCGTGCAGCGCACCAAGGCGCGCATGCCGTACCTGGTGTACCTGACCATGCACGACGAGCGGGTACGGCACTCGCACCGGCAGTGGGACTACCTCACGCTGCCGGTCGATGACCCGTGGTGGAACACGCACACGCCGCCCAATGGCTGGCGCTGCAGGTGCACGTTTCGCGCGGCGAACCAAGCCGGTGTCGACGCCTTGCGCGCCGCCGGCAAGCCGGTGAAGACCGAGGCGCCGCCCATCGACTGGCAGACCTGGATCAACCCGCGCACCGGCGAGGTGGTGCCGGTGCCGGCCGGCATTGACCCCGGATTCGCCTACAACCCGGGCAAGGAGCAGGACGTGGCATTCTGGGACCAGGCGCTGCGCAAGGCCGCGGCGGCGCATCCAGTGGCCGGCGCGGTGGCGGTGGCACAGGTCGAAGCCGACCGGTCGCTGTTTATTTCCGAGTCGACGCGGGCATTTGGGCAGTGGGTCGATGAGGTGACGGCGCGCGCAAAACCACGCGGCGAGCTGCGGTTTGTCGGCGCGTTGCGGCCGGCGGCCATGCGCGCGCTGAGCGAGGGACGCGTTCCGCCGGCGTCGGCCGCCGTGGCGGTGCGCGACGGTGATGTGCTGCACGCGCTGCGCGAGACCAAAGTTGCCGCCGGCGTTGCGGTGGATGCGAGCGTCTACCGCCGTTTGCCCGAACTGCTTGAGCGCGCCCAGGCGGTGTTGTTGGAGCAGGTCGACACGACTTCGGCGGTGCTGTACGTGGTTGACCTGGACAGCGATAACGGGCAAGTGGCCAAGCTGGTGGTGCGCGTCGACATGCCGATCAGGACCACGCTCGATGGCCAGCGTGTAAAGCGGGTGCCTGTCAACCTGGTGCGCACCGCGACGGTGATGGACCCGAATGCGCTGCTGGATTCGGGCCAATATCGGCTGGTCTGGGGCCGTCTATGACGGACGTTGGTTGCTGCCCGGACGGTGCGCTTTCGTCCGACATACGACGGTCCTCCGTTGGGAGAAACCACCCGTCCCGTTGCGGCTTTCCGGGACGCCACGGGCAGCGCATTGGAGTGTAGCGGTGGCAGCCGATTTCGTTTCCATTGAAGTCACCGGCCTGACCGAGCTGCAGGCGCTGGTCGACCGCGCCGCACAGCACCTGGCGCAACCGGGCGACCTGGCCGAGGCGCTGGGAGCGGTGTGGGAGCAGCAGATCGCGCTGCGCTTTGAAACCAAGACCGATCCGAACCTGCGGCGTTGGGACGACCTGGCCGATAGCACGCAGGCGCACTACGACGCACTCGACACGCGCAACGGCAAGCTGCTGCGGCGTGGATCGCTGCTTGAGCGCACGCGGCAAATGTTCGACTCGCTGGGCTACGTGGCCAGCGACGAAGGCGTGTCGATCGGCATGGCGCGCCTGACAGACGATGGCGACTGGCATATCCCGCTGCTGCACGAGACAGGCACCACCCGCATGCCGCGGCGCGGCATCTTCCTGGCTGACTGGGAGTCGGGCATTCTGGGCGCTGGCGATGAGCAGGCGCTGACGGCCGAAGTGGTGGCCTGGATGGACAACCTGTTCGGGTCGGGCTGACCATCTTGTTGGCGCCACCAAGATGGTCGAATCGTTGATCCGGTTCACATAGTCCGCGCGCGCACGGCCGGCCACCATGCGGGCCATGCCGATCAGCGCCGCCCTGCTTGCCGCCGCACTACCGCTTGCCGCCAACGGCCGCGCGCAGGTGCTGCCGGCGGGACGCTTCCGGGCGCGCGACGGGCGCCCCGGGCCCGGCCAGTGGTGGCAGCTCAATGACGCGCAAGGTCAGGCGCTTGCCGACGCGCTCAATGCGATCGCCAGGCAAACGCCGATCTCGATCGACTACGAGCACCAAACCCTGTTGGCCGCCACCAATGGCCAGCCGGCCCCGTCTGCCGGGCACATGCTGGCATTTGAGTGGCACGCCGGCGAGGGGCTGTTTGCGCAAGTGGAATGGACGCAGCGCGCCCGCGCCCACATTGCCGCCAAAGAGTACCTGTGGCTCAGCCCGGTGGTGCTGGTCAATGGCCAGGGCGTGATCACCGGCATCCACAACGCAGCGTTGGTCAGCACGCCGGCGCTGCTGGGCATGGACCCCGTGCAGGCAGCGCTTTCGGCGCTTGCCTCAAGTCCGTCGCCCGTCGCTCAACCCTCCGCAACCAAAGGATCGGACGTGACCCTGCTTGCCTCCTTGCTGGCCGCCCTTGGCCTGCCCGCCCAGACCGCCGAGGTCGATGCATTGGGCGCCGTGACCGCCCTGCGCGCCAAGGCCGACGCACCGCCGCCCAAGGCGCCGCTGCCGACCGCGCTGACCGCCGCGCTGGGCCTGGCCGCGACTGCGGATGAGGCGGCGGCCCTGTCGGCCGTGGCCACGCTGCGGCAGGGCCAGAGCGATGTCATCGTCGCGCTGCAGACGCAGGTCAACACGCTTCAGGCCCGCGTGGTCGATACCGAGCTGGCGACGCTGATCGACGCCGCGCTGGCCGAACGCCGCATCCTGCCCGCCAACGTGGAGCTGTACCGCGGCATGGGCCGCAAGGACATGGCGCAGCTCAAGGCCGTGCTGGCAACGCTGCATCCGGTGGCGGGCACGGCTGGCACGCAGACCGGCGGCGTGCCGCCCAGCGGGGCGCCCGGCGCCGGCGCGGCCGGCAGCGCTGCGGCACTGAGCGCCCAGCAGCACGCCATTGCGACGCGCCTGGGACTGGACCCGGCCAAGTACGCGGAGGCCCTGAAGGCCAACACGCAGCCTGCCTGAAACGTCAAGACACCAAAGGATTTGACCGATGACAGCATTGACCGCTGACCGCGCCACGCCTCGCCGGCACGGGCTCAACCTCGGCCTGCCACTGGCCGCCAATGCCGTGGTCTGGCAGGGTGCGATGGTGGCGGTGAGCACCACCACCGGCTACGCGACCAAGGGCGCCACGTCGACCACGTTGCGAGGTGTGGGCGTGGCGCTCCAGCGCGTGGACAACACGGGCGGCGCCGATGGCGCCAAGTCCATCGAGGTCGAGCGCGGCTGCTGGGCATTTGCCAACAGCACCAGCACCGACGCCATCGGCCGCGGCGACATCGGCCAGTCCTGCTACATGGTTGACGACCAGACCGTGGCCAAGACCAATGGTGGCGGCACGCGCGGCGTGGCGGGCGTGGTCACCGACGTTGACGCCAAGGGCGTCTGGGTCACGTTCTGATCCGGCCCCAGGCATCACGTCAATCTCCAAACAAAGGAGCACCTGCTCATGCTGATCAACCGGGCCAACCTGGCCGACATGTTCCGCGGCTTTCAGCTGGTTTTCGCTGACGCGCTCACCGCTGCGCAGCCGATGTGGGGGCGCTTTGCCACCGAGGTGCCGAGCACCACCACCGAAGAGAAGTATGGCTGGCTGGGCAACTTGCCGGCCTTTCGCGAGTGGGTCGGCGATCGGGTGATGAATTCGCTGTCGACCAGCGACTTCACGCTGCGCAACAAGCCCTGGGAGATGTCGTTCGAGGTCGACCGCGACGACATCGAGGACGACCGCTTCGGCGTGTACCGGCCAATGATCCAGATGGCCGGCAGCCGCGCTGCGACGCACCCGGACGAACTGTTGTTCTCGCTGATCCAGTCGGGATTCACCACGACTTGCTACGACGGCCAGTACTTCTTCGACACCGACCACCCGGTGGAACTGGCAGACGGCACGATGGGCACCTGGAGCAATTTCCAGGGCGGCAGCGGCCCGCCGTGGTATTTGCTCGACTTGCGCCGACCGGTGAAGCCTTTCGTGTTGCAAAAGCGCCGTGACTATCAGTTCGTCGCGCTGACCGCGCTGGACGACGACGCGGTTTTCATGCGCAAAAAGTTCCGCTACGGCATTGATGCGCGCCTGAACGTCGGCTTCGCCTTACCCCAATTGACCTACGCCAGCAAGCAGACGCTGGACGCCACCAACTACGCCGCCGCGCAAGCCGCAATGGGCAGCCTGAAGGGCGACAAGGGCGTGGCGCTGGCGCTGCGCGGCAGCGTGCTGCTGGTGCCGCCGGTGCTGGAAAAGGCAGCTAAGGAAGTGTTGGTCGCCCAGCGCAATGCGGCCGGGGCCGACAACGTGTGGGCGGGCACCGCCGAGCCGGTGGTGTGCCCGTGGCTGGCGTGACGCCCTTTGATCGACTGACCTTCGAATTGAGGCAATTCACCAATGGCTGACCAGAAAAAGTCTACGTCGTCTGCGCAAACGCCGGCCGTTCACAACCGCGGCCTGCAGGTCGTCGCACGCACTGCCAGCTTTTGGCGTGCGGGCCTCCAGTTCGGGCATGAGCCGCGCACGCTGCCGCTGGCCGATCTGACGTCCGACCAGCAGGACGCCATCCGCGCCGAGGCCCGCCCCGGCGGCATGCTGGTTGTGACCGAGGTCGACATCCCGCTCGACAACGGGTGACGACGCCGGCATTCCGCCTTTCTCCCCTCCACTGAAACGCAACCATGACCAAGACCGTCCGAATCGAAAACGCCGACCAGTCGAATTTTCCCGTATGCCTGACCGTCCAGCACCAGGATTCCGATGGCAACTGGGTGGATCAGCCGAATCCCGTCCAACTTGACCAGCCCACGCATCTTGCGACGCAGTACATCACCAGCTCCCGGCGCCTGGTCATCGAAGAACGCGCCGCGCCTCCACAACCCGGCACCTGACCGACCCGCCTGACGGCCCTCAGCGCGCCCCGCGATGACCACCTACGTCACCCCGCAGGACTTGATCGACGCATTCGGCGAGGCCGAGCTGATCGACCTGACCGACCGCGCCACACCGCGGGCATTTGTGGTGGACGTGGACGTGGCCGGACATGCCTGCGAGCGCGCGCAGGCCGAGATCGACGCCGCGCTGGCGGTGCGCTACGCGCTGCCGCTTTCGGCGGTGCCTGAGCTGCTGCGTTTTATTGCGCAAGACCTGGCGCGTTACTACCTGCAGCCGCACGAGGCCACCGAGCTAGTGACCAAGCGCTGGGAGGCGGCACGCACCAGCCTGCGCGACATCGCCGCGGGCAAGGCCTCGCTGGGCAGTGACCTGGCCGGACTGGCGGTGACGCCGCCGATTGCCGACCTGGCCGAGTTTGATGCGCCAGAAGTCGCCTTCGGCGCGCAGGCGCCGCAGTGGTGAGGCGCTATGGTGACCTGGGCTGACGATGCGCTGTGGGTCGGAGGTGCCATTGCGCAACGGCTCGACGAGACCGTGACCGACAAGGTGCTGGCCGGTGGTCTGCGGGCAGTCTTGCACGCTGACGACTGGCGCCCTGGCACGCGGCTACCTACCGCCCAGGCACCGGCCGCGGTGGTGGTGTTGCGCAACATGCAGCCCGAGCCGCGCAATGCGCTGGCCAAGGGCAGCGCCGTGAGCCAGCAGTGGGTGGTGGTGCTGGTATTCGCCACGTTGGCGGCTGACCCTGCCCGTGGCGCGCATGCCGCCGGCGCGCACCTGGCGCGCACGGTTGCCGCGCTGGATGGCTGGACGCCGCCCGGATCGCACCGGCCGCTGGTGTGGGTGGCCGGCCCCGGCCCCACTTACGGGCCGACGCTGAGCTACTTTCCGCTGGCCTTCGCCCACCTGGTGAAGACCGCCTGACACAACGACATTTCAAAGGAGTGCGCCTGTGGCGACGATGACTACCGTCCAAGAATCATTTGCCGGCGTCGGCCGCGTGCACGCGCGTCGCTACAGCACTGTTGACCCGTGGCGTTACGTCGGCAACGTTAGCCTGCTGACCATCAAGCAAGAGCTGGACATCCAGGAGCAGCGCGACTACACGCGCCTGGGCGGCGGCGTGGCCAAGCGACGCGTGCGACTCAAGGCGATGAACGCCGATTCCACCTGGCTCAACATCGACCTGGAGAACCTCAAGCTCGCAGTGGCCGGCACCTCGGCGCACACCGCTGCAGCCGCGGTGACGGGTGAGTCCGCGGTGGCGACCAAAGGGTCGCTCGTTGCGCTGGCGCACCCGCCATCGGACATCGACGTCGTCAAGGACGTCAGCGGTACCACCACCTACACCGCCGGTACTGACTACGTGATGAGCGTCGCGGGCCTGATGATCCCGGATGCCAGCACCATCGCCGCGCCGACCGGCACGCCGCCGACGGCCAACATCAAGGTCGACTATCACCACGGCGCGTATGACCGTGTGGAGGCCGGCACTGCGACAACCACCGAGCTGCAACTGCTGTTCGAGGGCCTGAACGACGCCGAACATGGTGAGCCATTCCTGGTCGACGTGTGGCGCGCATCGGTGCCGCCGGCGGCCGAGCTGGCACTGATCGGTGAGCAGATGGTCGAGCTGAAATTTGCCATCGCGCTGCTCAAGGACGACACGCGCGGCACAGGCACCAGCGGCTTCTTCCGGGCAACCAAGACGCCGATCACCGCGGCCTGACTGGCCACCACAGCAGGGCGCGACGCTGCAACTTGAGCGAGATCGACGCAAAAAACGTGCTGCGGCCGGCTCCAGCCGCAATCGATCAGGGCACTTACACCAGCAAGGGGGCGATGACCCGAGCGCGTTGTCGGTCGCGCGCACGGATAGCCGTTGACCGACTCAACGCGCCAACCTCGTGCCGGGGCTGGATAACGCGGGATGGTATGGGTATAGCCCCGGCACCCCAATCCCCGGCTTCGAAGAGACTGAAATGGCCACCCAAATCGATGTCGGCGTGCGCCTGCGTATGGGCGCAACTGGGCTTGACCAGCTTGGCGCGGTGCGCAAAGGCCTGGCCGAAGCCGGCGTCGAGACCAAGCTACTCGACCAGCGCGCCGCCGAGCTGGCGGCCGAGCTGGCCAAGCTGCGTGATCAGCAGGCGCTGATCGACGCGTTCCGCAGGCAAAAGTCGGCCGTGGCAGATGCGGCCACGGCGCTTGATGCGGCCCAGCAGACCGCGCAAAAGCTGGGCAAGGAGATGGGCGGGCTGGAGTCGCCCACCAAGGCGCAGCAGCAGGCCTTTGATCGCGCGCGCAAGGCGGCGCGCGATGCAGACGCGGCTTACCAAGCCGCGCGCGTCACGCTGCAAGGGCTGCGTGGCCCGATGGCCGCTGCAGGCGTGGCAAGCGATGATCTGGCCGCAGCACAGGTGCGGGTGCATCGCGCGCTGGCCGACGTGCAGGGCGAGGTGCAGAAGACCACCGACTGGGCCCAGCGCATGGCCGCCGGCCAGCGTGCGCAGGCAGCCGCCAGCGATGCTGCAGGCACCGCGTCCAGCCGTGCCGCCAGCGGCGTCAAGGCGCTGGGCGGCGCCAGTGAGGATGGTGCCGGTAAAGTCAACGCGCTGCTGGGGCAGCTGCGCAACTTGAGCGCGATCGGCCTGGCCAGCCAGTTTGCTGGCGAGGCGGTGCAGCTGGTCAAGGATGTGGGTGCGACGGCGCAGGCCTACCAGGAGCTGCGGGCGCGCATCAAGCTGGTGACCGGCGACGGCGTCGCGCTTCAGGCTGCGATGACCGGCGTCGCCGAGATCGCGAAGCGAACCAACACCAGTCTCGACGCGACTGGTGCGTTGTTCCTGCGCGTTGGTCAAGCTGCAAAGGATATGGGTCTGAGCCAGCAGACTGCGCTGCAGCTCACCGAGACCATCAACAAGGCCGTGCAGATCGGCGGCGAGAGCGCCGAGTCAAGCCGGGCCGCACTCGCGCAGTTCAATCAGGCACTTCAGAGTGGCGTGCTCCGCGGCGAGGAATTCAACTCGATCATGGAGCAGGCGCCCGGATTGGCACGTGCGCTGGCCGGCGGGCTTCAGGTGCCGATCGGCGCCCTGCGCCAACTGGCCCAAGACGGCAAGCTGACAGCCGATGTGGTGATCCAGGCGTTGCAGACCCAGAAGACGCAGATCGACAAGGACTTTGCCGCGCTGCCGCAGACGGTGGCCAAGGCGGTCCAGAATCTCAAGACGCAGTGGGAGGTGTTTGTCGGCACCTTGGCCGGCGGCGGGGCCCAGACCAGTGCGCTTGCCGAAGGCATCAACGCGCTGGCGCGGAATTTGGACACGGTGGCCGGCGTGGCGGCACGCGCCGGCTCGGTGCTGACCGCGGCGATCGCGGTCGAAGGCGTGGCGGCTCTGGCGAAGCTGTCCGGGGGCGCTGGCAGTGCCATCGGCGCGGTGGCGATGCTGGGCAAGGCGGTCAGCGACGTGCCCAAGGTGATCAACATCACCGTGGCCATGGCCGGCTTCGAGCTGGGTTGGCAGATCGGCGTCTGGCTGCGCGAGAACACCGAGCTGGCGCGCAAGCTCGGCGTTGGCCTGGTGGGGTACTTCGAGCAGATGGTCAACGGGCTGGTGCTGCTCAAGGACGTGGCCACCGGCATCTTTGGGCCGAGCGGCGCGCTGTCGGCGGCGTTCGCCAAGTTCCACGGCGAGGTCGCGCAGACGAACAAGACGCTGCGCGACATGTGGGCCGACGCGGCCGTTGATCCGCAGGTGGCCGCGGCGCGCACTGCCGCCGCGGCCGCCGAAACCAAGGCCCTGGGCAACACCGCGGCCACCGCCGGCCAACAGGTGGCTGCTGGCGGCCAGGCCGGCGCCGCCGGCATGCAGGTGCTGGGCGGCGCGGCCGGGGCCGCGGGCAGCGCGGTGGGCGGCGTGGGCAAGGCGGCCGACACCGCCGCCGAGGCATTCGCCGGCCTGGCCGCCAAGATGAGCGCCAGCACGCCGCCGATGCTGGACGCCACGGCCAAGCAGATCGCCGCGGTCGCCCGGCTGGCTGTGGCCGGCGGCAAGGCCGCTGAGGTCTTCGCCAAAGACCTGCCGGATGCGATTGGCAAGCTGTCTGGTCCCGAGTTGGCGGCGTTTGGCAACACGCTGGTTAAGGGGCTTTCCGACGCTCGCGCCGAGGCACAGCGGCTGGCCGATACGCTGGTCCAGGGCAGCCCTGAGCAGGTGGCAGCGCTGGGCCGTGTCGGCGCCGCGACTGCGCTGATCCAGCAGGCGATGGCCGATGTGGGCGCCGCCGCGGCCAAGAGCCTCGGTGTCGACCTGCCGACCGCGATGGGCAAGGTCAGCCCGGAGTTCGCGAAATTGCAGGGCGACTTTGCGACGCTTATTCAGTCGACCGACGCACTGCGCGCCACCGGTGTCGACACCGGCGCGGTGGTCGGCGCCGCGCTGGGCAAGATGATCGACGGCGCCAAAAATCAGGCCGAGCTGGATGCGATCAGCAATCTGCTGCGCTCGATGGGCAAAGACGGCCGAATTGCCGGGCAGGACGTGGCCGATGGCCTGGAGATGGCACGCGACAAGGCGGTGCAGCTCAAGGATGCACTCGACGATGCGCGGCCAGGCATCCAGGGCTTGCGCGAAGCGGCCCGCAAAGCAGGCGTCGACATCGGCGAGCTGACGACTGGCTTTTCAAAAGGCTTCAAGGACGGCATCAAGGCGATTGATGACCTGGTTGTCCAGATCGACAAAGCCGGCGTCTCGGCGGAGCGTGCATCGCCCCAGCTGACTGCCGCATTGGACAAGCAGCTCACGGCGGCAAAGACGCGCGACGAAATCCAGCGCGTGCAGGACAAGTACCGGGAGCTGGGCAGCCAGGGCCTGATCACCGGCGAGGATTTGCGCGTCGGCACCCTGAAGGCCCAGGATGCATTCGACAAGCTGGTGCCCGGGATCAACAGCACCACCGAGGCGGCGACCAAGCTGGGCATCCAGACCCGCACGCAGATGAATCAGACCGCAACGGAATCGGTAAACGCTTGGCGCGTGATCCGCGATTCGTCCGACGTCACCATTGCCGAGCAGATCAAAGGATTTGAAAAGGCGCGCACCGCGGCCGGTGAGGCATCGGGCGGCATGATCAGCGGCCAGATGCAGCTCGACGAAGCGTTGATGCGGTCGCGTGCCGAGGCGCTGGGGCTGGGCGCGGACTTCGAGGCCGCGATGGCGCGATCCGACACTGCGATCGCCAAGACCGCAAAGAAGGTCGACGAGCTCGGCCGCGAGCTTGACGCGCGGGGAAATATCCTCAATCCGGTTGGCGGAGGCGACGCCGGCGGCTTTACCCGCATTGACACCAAAGAGTCATCATCCGCGTCGAGCAAGTCGTCCAGCATGCAGCCCATTGGCGGCAGCAATGCGGCGCCAAGTAAAACTGCACCAGGCACCTCTTCTGTCAAAGGGGCGACCTACGACGCCGCCGGCTGGGCGACCAATCCAGACGGGTCACGGCTGACCATGGGCACGTACACCCCACCGCCTGACGTATCCGGCAATTGGGAGTGGATCGCCGACATCAGCCGAGGCGCAGGTGGCCGCTGGGTGCCCCGGGGGGGAAATCAACTGGCCGGCGATGGCGGTAGCCATGCGTTTGGGGGCACCACCGCGCCAACGGTGCCCGCCGTCGCCGCACCGGCCACACCGGTGCCCGCGTCCACGGTGTCCGATGCAGCTGACCTCACCGCCGAGCTGCGCAAGCTGACCACACTGCTGGCGCAGCAGTCGGCATCGGCGCCCGCGACGGCGCACACGGTGACCGTCAACATCAGCGGCGGCGGTAGCCGCACGCTCAATATGGCCAGCGCCAGCGACTCGACGGCACTGACCCAGCTGCTGCAACAGCTTGCCGACTCGGCCCGCTCGGCCGGCATCACGCTCGGGCCGTGACATGGCCATCACGCTGACCTGGTCGACGACGACCATGACGCTGCCCGCCGCGCTCGACTGGGCTGATGAATTCGCCTGGTCACCGGTCGTGCAGTCGCACACCTGGCTGCTGGACGGCAGCCTGCATGTGGACGCCGCCACGCGCCAGGCCGGGCGGCCGATCACGCTGCAGGGCGCCGCTGACCGCGCATGGATGGCCCGCGCCGACGCGCTGGCGCTGCAGGCCTGGGCGGCGATTCCGGGCCTGCAGATGACGCTGCTGATCGACGGTACGGCGCACACGGTAGTGTGGGACCACGAGCGCACCGCGCTGGACGTGCGGCCATTGCCGTCAATGGTTGGCGTGTCGCCCGACCCATCCGACGACTGCGTGGTGACGCTGCGCTTTTTGGAGCTTTGATCTCCCATGACGATCACGCAAGACGACATCCGGCTGTACCAATCGCAGCGCATGACAGACGACTCCGACGGCGGCGGGATGATCAGCACCACCGCGGTGGTCGACGGCGTCAAAAACAACGTATGGCCCGACCTGGACGACGTGCAGCGTGCGATCGGCTGCACGCAGCTGCGCAAGGTGTTTGGCGCGGTGCGCAGCGCTGGCGCTGACACGCTGTACAGCGCGCATGCCGGCGTGTTTGATGCGCCCGATGACCCGGCGGTCAACGTGGTGCTGATGGCCTACGGCGGGCTCGCCACCGAGCGCGCCTCGGCGGTCTACGGGCTGCAATCGGCGGTGCGGCTGACATCGCTGCCAGTGGTGTTCAATGGGGCGGGCATGAGCAGTGCCACGACGCTGTATGGCGTGACAACGCTCAGCGTAGGGGACGCGGTGGCCATCGTCGTTGGCGGTCACGCGTACGTGCGTCATGTCGTCGCAGTCGCAGTGGATGCGACGCTGGGGCCGAACTGTACGCTCGATCGAGAGGTCGCTACCTGGTCATCAGGTGGTGGCGTGCAGGTCTGGGGCTACGATCGCGCCGACGGCACGGGCACGGTGCGTTGCATGGGCATTTGCCCCGTGACTGGTTCGCTGGCCGCCGGTACGACATCGGTGGTGGTGACGCAGCGTATGCAGCCCGTGGTGCCACTGGCGAGCGAGGCGCAGCGTCCAACGCCGGCGCCCAGCACCTGGGGTGTGGAGTTGGGAGGCCATTTGGTGGCCACCGGCGGATGGGTGCAGGTAGTCGCGGCATCTGACGCGGTGCTGGTGCATCACACCGCGGTGCTTGGGCCGACGACGGTGGCCAACGGCCAAACCGTCAACCTCGGACGCACCGGGCTGGCACGGGTGCGGGTGATCGCGGCGACCGGCGTCGAGCATGCGCGCTTCACCCGCAACGTGCCGCCGCCGGCGGGCAAAGGCTGCCTGGCCGACCTGGACGCGGGCACGATCACCATCAGCGACGTTTCGGGCATTGCGCAGCCGGTGACGATCGAGCACCGCATCGAGGAGCTGACCGTGGTGACCGCGGTGGCCGATGATGTGTCGGGCACGTCGACTCTGACGCTCAACCGAGCGCTGTCGCGCAGCTTTCCGGCCGGGGCGTTTGTGTCCAGCCTGGCCATGCTGGGCACCCTGGCATCACGGGTCAGCCTGGGCTTTGCTCAACTGGCGTGGACCGGGGCGTTTTCTGACTCGGTCATCGGCGGCCAGCCGACAGCAGATTTCAATCGGTCGCTATACCCGATCGTCTGCAGCAACGCAGGGGCGATCACTGATCGCTGGGCGCTGGTGTTCACCTCCAACACGCAATTCAGGGTGATCGGCGAGGCGGTGGGCGAGGTGGGTGGTGGCAGCACGGGCGCCGACTGCGCGCCGCTGAATCCGGCCACCGGCGCGGCGTACTTCAGCTTGCCGCAAGCGGGCTGGGGCGCGGGCTGGGCGGCCGGCAACGTTTACCGCTTCAACACCGAGGGGGCCATGGTGCCGCTGTGGCTGGTGCGCTGCGTGCTGCCTAGCGCGCCTGGCGGCGCCGACAGCGCGACGGTTGAGCTGCGTGGCTTCGTCAACAGCTGACGACTTTGCAAAACCAGCTGACTTGCACCAAATCGCAAACTGATGCTACTGTGAGATCGTCATGAGTGTCACGTCGGTCAAAGAGTTTCACTACGCGCAAGCCGGCGCGCCAATCCTCAACTCATCAGGCCCCAACCTTCTGGCCGGCGTGCTGGACGCGTGCCTGGTCACCGGCTGGGGACTGGCGACGGTCGATTCGATCGTGATCAGCGGCGGCGTGGCCACCGTCACCAAGGCCGGCCACCCATTCCGTGCTGACTCGGTGGCACTGATCGCCGGCGCGGTGACTACCGGCGGGTTAATCAACGGCGAGCAGCGTGTGCTGTCGGTGCCGACCTCGTCGACCTACACCTTTGCGGCGACCGGGATGCCAGACCAGGCGGCGACGGGCACCATCACGCACAAGGTGGCGCCGGCCGGCTGGGGCAAGCCGTTTGCGTCGGGCAATGTGCACGTCTACCGCAGCGCGTCGGCCGAGGGGACACAGTGCTGCCTACGTGTCGACGACAGCGTCGGTACCGTCGCGCGCGTTGTCGGATACAAGTCCATGTCAGACGTCAATACTGGGACGCTTGCATTCCCGGGAGAGTCGCTCACCCCGGGTGGCGGCTACTGGGGTAAGTCGTCATCAGTATCCGGGATCTCCTGCTCGTGGCGGGTGATTGCAGACGAGAGAGCCTTTTACCTATGGGTCAACACCGGCGCGGGCCCCCGCATCTACGCCTTCGGTGATTTCATTTCCGAGGCTGATCCTGCTCCGTGGGACTGCGTATTAGTGGCGCCGGCAACAGACAGCGCGGCCCAGAACCAGTCATATTGGTGCCTGGGCACAGCGGATATGGCCATTACATCGTCTGAGAGCTACGCGACGACAGTGCCCTGCGGGTCGGATGGCAGTGGGTCGGCTGCACGCCTCATCCGGTGGCCGACTCTCCATCTCTTGGAGGGGTCGACTGCACATCGCATGTCAGGCCTGGCTGGGTCGATGCCGTACCCTAACCCTGTGGGTAATCGTATCTATATCTCCGACTACAGCCTGTTCAATTCCGGCGGTGTTTTGCGGGGGAGATTTGCCGGTGCCTATTGGGTGCCGCAACTGCTGGCCGCTGCGGTGGCCACTGACCTAAAGTTCAGAGCGACGCTGAGCAATGTTGGCCGTAGCATGGTGTGCTGGATGGGTACAGGCGGATCGGTTTTGGTGCTGGACGTGACCGGGCCATGGCGCTGACGCATTCCGCGACGCGATACGCGGCGCTGTATCCGCTCACTCGTACCGATGTGGGTGGACTCGGGGCAATCGTAGATCGCGTACTGGTACACGCTTCGTCGGCAGATACGCCGGTGCGACGGCGGGTAAGGCTCCACCGCGAGGACAGTGGTGCGTGTGTCGCCGAGACCTGGAGTGACGCGGAGACCGGTGACTATGCATTCGTCGGTATTAATCCCAATCTCCGCTATTCGGTGATCGCGTACGACCACCTCGGCGCTTGGTCCGCGGTCATCGCAGATGGCGTGATTCCTGTGGCTTGGCCCGGATGAGTGGCATCGCCACGCTGATCTTTCGCGTGCCAGCGCCGACACTGCGCACCGGAGCGTTGCGCGTTGGCGGATCGGCCGGCGCTGCATCAGGCCTGACCGAGACGTCTGCCGATCTGGTGGTGCGCTACGCGTCGACCTGGCCGCGTGCCGATCGCATTGGGCGAGCGGTGTGGTCTGTGGGTGCGCAGCGGCCCATCGCGGCGTCCATCGCGTGGCACGCCGCCATGGGCCGGTCTGGCGTGGCGGTGATGGAGTGGGCGGCGTCGCGACCGGTGGCACATGGCACCGCGGCCGCATGGGGTGTGCTGTGTGCGTCGGCGATGGGCTGCGCGACGCCTTGGGTCGCGGCCGCGGGGCGCTGGGCATCCCAAAAGCTGCCCTGGGGACCGGGGGCAGGCCTTGCGCAACTGCGCGCGGCGGCGTGGGCCAGTTCGGTGCCGCAGTGGGTGGACACCCGGGCCACTTGGGGCGTGTCTGCACCGCGATGCGGCCGCACGGTGATTCCGTGGACGCCAGCGGTGCAGCCTACAGCGGGGCTGGAGGCGAGCTGGGGCACCGGGATGCTGACAGTAGGACCTGGCCCAGCGCGGCCATCTGTGCCCGCTGTAAGAGCCTTGCAGCCGCTGTTGGCGCGACCGGCTGCATTGCGCTTTGCGTGTCCGCCCCATGGGCGCGGCACGTTGGTCTTTGGCGCGCCACGCTGTGCCGGCGTCGGCCGACTGGCCACTGGTTGGGTAATCAGATCAAGGAGGTCGACCGTGCAACCTCATTCCGTGAGCGCCGTAAGACTCCCTGACCTGGCGCGGATTTCGCTGGCCAGCGTGTCCGTGGCCACAGACGCGGATTCAATCGGCTGGACGCTCAGCGCCAGCGGACCCGTCGACCTGCTGACGACGTTGGCCGCAGTGGACGGCGCGCCCGTGCGCATGCGTCTGACGGTCGACGGCATGGCGTGGGACTTGGTGGTCGATGCGCTTCGGCGCGATCGGTCATTTGGGCGCGTCAGCGCCAGCGTGACCGCGCGCAGCCCGAGCTCGCTGCTGGGCGCGCCGTATGCAGGGCCGAAAGCGTGGCTCAATGCCGTGCCGATGACGGCGCAGCAGATCGTCGTCCGGGTGCTGGACGGCACCGATTTGGCGCTGGACTGGGGCGTGACCGATTGGACGGTGCCCGCGGGCGCACTGAGCATCACCGACACGCCGATCGGCGTGGTGCGGCACGTGGCCGACGCGGCGGGCGCCGTGGTGCGCAGCGCGCGCGCCGGCGATGTGCTGGCGATCGCGCCGCGCTATCCGCTGCCGCCATGGCAGTGGGACACCGCTGCGCCTGACGTGACGATCGCACTCGGTGCGGTGGAGGTCGAGGGCTACGAGCGGGCCGACCAGCCGGCTTACGACGGCGTCTACGTCAGCGGCCAGGCGCAGGGCGTGTTGGCGTTGGTCAAGCGTGCCGGCAGCGGGCCGACCGCCACCGCGGCGCTGGTCACGCATCCGCTGCTGACGCACGTCGACGCCTGCCGCCAGCGCGGCCTGGCCACGCTCGGCGCCGCCGGTGCGCAGGCGCGCATGACGCTGACGCTGCCGGTGCACACCGGCCCGGGTGATGGCGGGCTGATTGACGTCGGCGCGCTGGTGGCGGTGGCCGACCCCTCCGGGCCGTGGCGGGGCATGGTGCGGTCGACCGCGCTTGGGTGGGACGGTGCGACCGCCAAGCTGCGCCAGACCATCACGCTGGAGCGCCACCTGTGAGCGGCAACCTCTACCTGCGCCTGCGCGAGCTGCTGCCCCAGCCCACGCTGCTGATCGGCACCGTGCTGGCCATCAACGCCGACCAGACGTCGACCGTCGAGTACCCCGACGGCTCGCAGCAGCGGGCCTACGGGACGTCGGTCGCCGTCGGACAGGCTGCGTTCGTCCGGGGCGGTGTCATCGACGGCGTGGCGCCGTCGCGCGAAGCCGTGGTGATTGAAGTGGATTGAGCGACGGCATTCATGCCAGCATGAGGGGGGGGCAGAAGTCGGAAGAGAAATGTTGACAATACATTGTCATAGTGCATAATAGACATCTCACAACGGAGATCACTATGGCCCGCTACGACGTCACCAACATGCGCACCTCTCACAGCTTTGGCGCCTACGAGGCTGAGACTGCTGATGAAGCTATTGAGGCTTGCATTCGCGATGCCGGCTATGACGACAAGGCCGATTCGGAGTCAGTCGTGGGCCATGAAATTGATTTCGTCGCCACCGAGATTCGGGAGTGATCGATCGTCCGGTAGCTGCCTCAGTCCGTGAGGCAGCTGCATACGTCGCTGGAGACCTCGTGCAGTGCTTGATCTGCGGACGGTCCTACCTTGCGGTCGGGCACCATGTACGCTTTGCCCACGGATTGACTGCGCGTCAGTACAAGGTGCGCTTTGGTCTACCGGTGACCCGCGGCGTGGCGGCCGCTGCGTCCCGGGAGCGCTGGGCCGCCGCAGTGCGCGCCACAAGAGATGGTGGGGCGCTGGAGGATCCGATCCCGCCACGGTCATCCAAGCGTCCCTTGCCGCCCTATGCGCTCAATGACATGAGGCGCATTGATCCGTTGACGCTGCTCGCCGTGATAGACAGTGTCAAGGGCGGCATGACGCTTACTGAGGCATGCTCTCGGGCAGATCTTCCGGGGTGGACTTGGCTGCATTCGCAGCTCATTCGGGAGCCAGAGATGGTCAGCGAGGAGGCCGTGCGTCGCCGGCGCTTGCGAGTCGCAAAAGGGGGCGGCTGATGTCTGGGCGTACCTCAGCAGCTGGCGATTTAGCCACGAAGCTCATTGCGGAAGGCGTCGGCGCAGCGGAAGTGGCTGAGCGATCTGGCCTGTCCCTCAGTCGGGTACAGGCGCTTCGGCGTGCGGCCGGCAAGAGCGGTCCGGTAGGACGCCCTCCCCTGACGGAGCGCACTCCCCGACGTGACTATCTACGAGCCGCGTCACGTAAGGCGCGGCAAGCTGACCGCTGACCGCCTGACCCTATTTCACCCGGCTGAATTTTGTTGCGTACCGCGCAATTTCTCGCGTCCTCATTTATCTCGCTTGAGCGCGGTCATTTATCGCGCGCGGCATCAGCCTTCAGTCTGCCGCAGAGCCGGCGTCGGGCGGCGTTCGCGGTTGGCCGGGGGCGTCGCCGGCCACCACCGGCGCGGTGGGCGCAGTGGGCGCGGGGGCCGCGCTGAGCACGAACAGCCCGCGCCAGTCGCGCACCCAACCGGCGATGTCGGCCGCCGGCATGGCCGGGGCGATGCCCACGCCCTGGCCGATGTCGCAGCCCATCTCCAGCAGCGTGCGCACCTGCGCCGCCGACTCGACGCCCTCGGCGACGACGCTGCAGCCAAAGGTCTTGGCCAGACTGATCACGCCCTTGACGATGGCCCGGTCCTGGGCGTCGTCAAGCATGTGGCTGACAAACGAGCGGTCGATCTTCAGCACCTGCAGCGGCAGCCGCTTCAGGTAGGTCAAGGTCGAGTAGCCGGTGCCGAAGTCGTCGACCGCCCAGCGCACGCCGAGCGCCGCGCAGCGCGTCATCAGCTCGGCGGTGAAGGCGATGTCGGCCAGCGCCGCGGTTTCCAGCACCTCCAGCTCCAGCCGGCCGCCCAGCGCGGGCGGATGGCGCGCCAGCAACTCGGCCAGCCGCGGCACGAAGCCGGGTTCCTGCAGGTGGCGCGCCGAAATGTTGACGCTGACCGACAGCGCCAGCCCATCGGCATGCCAGCGGGCAAGCTGTTCCAGCGCCTGGCTCAGCACATGGTCACCGAAGCGCGCCGACAGCGCGGTGTCCTCGATCAGCGGCAGAAACTGCGCCGGCGACACCATGCCGTCCTGCGGGTGGTTCCAGCGGATCAAGGCCTCGACGCCCAGCACCTGGCCGCGCTTCAAGTCGACCTTGGGCTGGTAGTACAGCACCAGCTCGCCCTGGTCGAGCGCGGCCTGCAGGCGGTCAATCGCCACCATGCGCTCCTCGGTGCGCCGGCTGTATTCGGCGTCGAAGAACAGAAAACCGTTGCGCCCGCACTGCTTGGCGCTGTACATCGCGTGGTCGGCGTGGCGCAGCAGCGTGTCGGCGTCGCTGCGGTCCAGCGGGTACAGCGTGGCGCCGACGCTGGCGGTCACCACCTCGCGGGCGGTCCCGGGCTGCAGCACGATCGGCTGGCTCATCAGCCGCAGCACGCGCTGCACCGCGGCGCGTGCCTCGTCGACCGTGCGCGCGCGCAGCAGCAGGACGAACTCATCGCCACCCAGCCGCGCCGCGGTGTCGCTCCAGCCGCGGCCGCGCATGCGCAGCACCGCGCGCATGCGCTCCGCCAGCTCGGCCAGCAACAGGTCGCCCTGGTCATGGCCGAGGCGGTCGTTGACCGCCTTGAAGTGGTCGATGTCGAGGTAGCACACCACCAGCAGGCTGCCGTCACGGTCGGCCGCGGCAATCGCCTCGGCCATCAGTTCGGCCAGCCGGGTGCGGTTGGGCAGCCGGGTCAGCTCGTCAAAGTGCGCCTGGCGCGCCAACTGCTCGCGCTGCAGGCGTTGTTCGGTGACGTCATTGACCACCACCACGTGGTAGCGCGCCGCGCTGTCCGAGGCGGCCACCGCCGACACCGTGACCTCCAGCGCATACGGCTCGCCGTTGCGCCGGCGCAGCACCAGCTCACCCGACCACTGGCCGTGTACGCGCAGCGCGTGCCACAGGTCGGCCACCTGCTGCTGGGCCAACGGGTCGGCGGCACTTGGTTGCAGCAGCTCGGGCACCGTACCGAGCAAGGCCTCGCGCGGGGTTTCGGCCAGCCGGCAATAGGTCGGGTTGGCTTCGACGATGCGCATTTGCGCGTCGGCAATCGCCAGCCCATCGGTCAGATGGCGGTAGACATCGCGCGAGACGCGCTGGTGCTCTTCGGCCGAGCGGCGCGAGGCCACGTCGGTGGCGGTGGCGACGATGCGCGAGGGCCGGCCCGCGTCGTCGCGCTCGGCCACCGCCAACTGCACCTCGTACCAGCGCCAGCGGTCGGCCACCCGCACGCGCGCCTCGCGGGCGATGCCGGCGTCGGGTTCGTGGGCGGCGGGCACCGGCTGCGCGCTTATCGCGCGCAGCGGTGGCTGGTCCTGGACATGGACCAGGCTCAGCCAGCGCTCGAAGCTCGACGACAGCTCGCCCGAGGCGTCGGCCATCAGCGCGCGCCAGCGCGGGGAGCAAAAGCTGGAACTGCCGTCGAGCGACCAGTCGGCGATGCCGATGTCGCTGCCCAGCAGGGCGAACTGCGCACGTGCCTCGCGCCGCGCCAGCGCGCTGACCTCCACGCCGATGGCCAGCACCAGCGCGGCCAGCAGCGCGACATAGGCCCACATCAGGCACAGGCCCAGCGTACCGCCCACCGCCGCGAACAGGCCAATGCCGCTGCCGGTCAGCCCCATCAGCGCCACCGCCATCAGCAACACCAATGCCGAGGCCGTGCCGATGCCGTCGCGCAGCACCAGCCAGCCCAGCACCAGCGGCGGCGTGGCCAGTGCCGCCAGCGCCAGCGCCAGCGGCGCGAGCGCTGTGACGGGGCTGGCCAGTGTGACCGCGGTCAGCGCCGCGGCCATGGCCAGCAAGGCAGCGCGCACACGCCGGCGGGCGTCGCCGGCCAGCGCGCGCAGCAAGTCGCCGCGCCGCAGGGCGAGCAGGGGCACGCCGGCAATCAGCACGCCGACCGCGTCACCCAGCCACCACAGCAGCGCGGTCTGCGGCAGTTCAAGCACCGACACGCGCTGCGACAGCGCCAACCAGGCGCTGCCATTGGCCGCGCTGAGCAAGGTGCCGCCAAGCGCGCCAATGCCGATGGTCAGCGCCAGGTCGCGCCAATTGTCCAGCCGTGGCCGCACGCCCATGCGGCGCAGCCACCAGGCCGCCAAGGCCGGGCCGAAGGCGCTGCCAAGCGCCAATGCCAGGCCCAGCGCCGGCGGCAGTTCGGCCTGCAGCTCGACCCACCAGGCCGCCAGCACCAGCGCTGGCAAATAGGCCGGGCCCCAGCGCACCTGCACCGCCAGCGCCAGCCCGGCCGGTGGCCAGAAGGCACTGACATAAGGCGGCACGCCAGGCAGCGCCAGCCCGAGAACGCCGATGGCCGCGTAGGCCAACGCGACCAGCAGCGAACGCACCAGCCAGCGGCGAATGTCGCCCAGCGTGCCGGCGCGCTGCCACAGCGGCACCCGGCCAGGTGCGGGCGATTCTGGTGCGGGCGATTCGGGTGCCGGCCCGGGCGCCGCGGCACGCGCCCCGGGCGCGGCTTGCGACTCAGGCACGGCGTCGTCGTCTGGTGCGGCCATCAAATTTGACGATGGACCCGGCGCCGTGCCGGTCGATTCAAAATCAATGCGTCGGCAGTCGACCAGCGACGTACCGACGCAGCGATCAAATCACGAAGTCGTTGAGATTGGCGCCGGCCGCCAGTGCCGATTTCAGCCATTTCGGCTGCAAACCCCGACCGGTCCAGGTTTCCCCGGTGGCGGCGTTGCGGTATTTCGGCGCCACCTTGGTGCCGGATTTGGAACCGCCGCCGCGGGGCGCAGTCGAGCGGGCCGTGATATCGGTCGCGGTCAGGCCGAAATCGGCCATCAGCGACTTGATCTGGGTGATCGCCGCGGTGCGTTCCTCGCGCTGGGCATCGGCAATCTGTTTCTCGATTTCCGCGCGCTGGGCCAACAGTTCCTGCAAGCTTGTCGTCATACTGGTCTCCACACCACAATTGGTGGCGGCAGCAAGTATAAGGCGACAGTTGCCAAATATCAGAAAAGTTTGCTTCGGAATGTGCAGTCCGCGCCTGTCCGCTGGCGCATCCACGCCAACCCATCAGGATTGCGGTGGCACATAACCGGCTGGCTGGTCGGCCGCGCCGGTGCCGAACAGAAAACTTTCCATCTGTCGCGCCAGGTATTGACGGGCGCGCTGGTCGGCCAGATTGAGGCGGTTTTCATTGACCAGCATGGTCTGGTGGCGCAGCCATTGGTCCCAGGCCGGGCGGCTGATCTGCTCGAAGATGCGGCGGCCCAGTTCGCCAGGGTAGGGCGCAAATTCCAGCCCGGGGGCTTCGGTCTTCAGGTAGGCACATTGCACGGTGCGGGCCATGGTCATTTCTCCTAAAAGAGTTGCGGGTTGCGGCGCGGCGCTGGTTCATCCGCCCAGTTTCTTGACCAGCACTTGCGAACGGCGGTCCCAGTTGTATTTGCGCTTGCGCGCTTCGGGCAACCAGTCGGGGTCGACCGGTGCAAATCCGCGTTTGATGAACCAGTGCATGGTGCGCGTGGTCAGCACAAACAGGCTGTCCAGGCCCAGCGCGCGGGCACGCTGCTCGATGCGCTTGAGGATGCGTTCGCCATCGCCCTGGCTTTGTACCTCGGTCGAGACGGTCAGCGCGGCCAGCTCGCCGGTGCGCGCCTCGGGGTAGGGGTGCAGCGTGGCGCAGCCGAATATCACGCCGTCATGCTCGATCACCGTGTAATTGCTGATGTCGCGCTCGATTTCATGGCGGGCCCGGCGCACCAGCGTGCCGTCGCGTTCGTAAGGCTCGATGAGCTGCAATATGCCGCCGACATCGTCGGCCACCGCCTCGCGCAGGCTTTCGAGTTTTTCGTCGACCACCATGGTGCCGATGCCATCGTGCGTGAAGATCTCCTGCAATATCGCGCCATCAACCGCCAGCGGCAGGATATGCGAGCGCTCGACACCGGCCTCGCAGGCCTTCACGCAATGTTGCAGATAAAACGCCAGATCGGTCGGCTCAACCGGTGCCGGCGCGGCGGCCAATATGCGGCGCGCGTCGGCCAGCGCCAGTTCGGTGTCGACCGGTGAGTCGGGGTCGTCGAATCGTTCATGAATGCCGGTGGTTTCGGTCATGAACAACAGCTTGTCGGCCTGCAGTGCGCTGGCTGCGGCGGTGGCGACTTCTTCCATCGATAAATTGAACGCCTCGCCGGTGGGTGAGAAACCAAACGGGCTGAGCAGCACCAGCGCGCCCGAATCAATCGCCCGCCGGATGGCTGCCGCGTCGACCCGGCGCACGATACCCGAATGCATGAAATCCACGCCGTCGACAATGCCCACCGGCCGCGCGGTGAGGAAATTGCCCGACACCACGCGCACCGTGGCGTTGGCCATCGGGGTATTGGGCAAACCCTGAGAAAACGCGGCCTCAATCTCGAAGCGCAATTGACCGGCGGCCTCCTGCGCGCAATCGAGCGTCACCGCGTCGGTGATGCGCCGGCCGTGGCTGAAGCGCGACTTGTGGCCTTTGGCGGCCAACTGTTCGGTGACCTGCGGCCGAAAACCGTGTACCAGCACCAGTTTGATGCCCATGGCATGCAGGATGGCCAGATCCTGCACAAACCAATTCAGCTTGCCGGCGGCGACCAGTTCGCCGGCCATGCCGACGACAAAGGTTTTGCCATGGTAGGCATGGATATACGGCGCCACGGCGCGAAACCACGGGACGAAGGTGTGTGGAAAGACCAGGCTCATGGCGTTTGCGTGGCAGCGGGCGGGCCGATTCTGCCGTGCGCGGCGCTGCCGAACGCACGGCCGCAAAATGCCCCGATGACCGACCACCACGCTGCATTGCTGCGCCATGTGCACGCCGAACTCGACGCGCTGCGCGGCGCCGGAACGTTCAAGGCCGAGCGCGTGATCACCAGCGCCCAGGGCGCGCAGGTGCAATGCGGCGGCCGCACGCTGGTCAACCTGTGCGCCAACAACTACCTCGGGCTGGGCAACCACCCGGCGTTGCGCGCGGCGGCGCGGCGCGCGCTGGACAGCCATGGCTACGGCATGGCCTCGGTGCGCTTCATCTGCGGCACGCTTGACCTGCACAAGACGCTGGAGGAGCGGCTGGCGCGCTTTCTCGGCACCGAGGACGCCATCCTCTACGCCGCTGCCTTTGACGCCAACGGCGGGCTGTTCGAGCCGCTGCTGGGCGAGGCCGACGTGGTGATCAGCGACGAACTCAACCACGCCTCGATCATCGACGGCATCCGCCTGTGCAAGGCGCAGCGGCGGCGCTATCGCCACGACGACATGGCCGACCTCGAAGCGCAACTGCGCGCCGCGCGCGACGGCGGCGCGCGCTTGGTGCTGGTGTTTACCGACGGCGTGTTCTCGATGGACGGCACGGTGGCGCGGCTGGATGAAATTCGCGCGCTGTGCGACCGCTTCGACGCGCTGTTGGGTATCGACGAGTGCCATGCCACCGGCGTGTTGGGCGAGCGCGGGCGCGGCACGCACGAGCGGCGCGGCCTGCTGGTCGATGGCCGGGCGCGGGTCGACCTGATCACCGGCACCTTTGGCAAGGCGCTTGGCGGCGCCAGCGGCGGCTTTACTGCCGGGCCGCGGCCGGTGGTCGAGCTGCTGCGACAGCGCTCGCGGCCGTACCTGTTTTCCAACGCGCTGGCGCCGGCGATCGTTGCCGCGTCGATTGCCGCGCTGGACCTGCTGGAGGCGTCGACCGCGCTGCGCGACACGCTGCATGCCAACACCGCGCACTTCCGCGCCGCGATCGCCGGCGCCGGCTTTGCCATTCGCCCCGGCGAGCACCCGATCGTGCCGATCATGGTTGGCGATGCGCCGCGCGCGCAGGCGCTGGCCGCGCGGCTGCTGGAACTGGGTGTCTACGTGGTCGGCTTCGCGCACCCGGTGGTGCCGCACGGCCAGGCGCGGGTGCGGGTGCAGGTCAGCGCGGCGCACAGCACGGCGCAGCTCGATGCCGCGGTGGCGGCGTTTGCGCAGGCCGGGCGCGAGCTGGGGCTGATCGGCTGACCGGCTGCACCGTTGACCGCGCCGCCGCCGGGCACGGGCGGCGCGCGCCGGGCCTACACGCCGAGCAGGCGGCGCAGCGCGGCCAGCACCGCGTCGGGCGCCTCGGCCATTTGCAGGTGGCCGCCGGGCACGCTCACCACCTCGGCGCGCAAGGCCTCGGCCAGCGGCCGCGCGGCGCGCGGCGGCGTCATCTGGTCGTCGCGGCCAAGCACCATCAGGCTGGGGCAGCGCACCTCGGCCGCCGCCTGCAGGCCGCGCGCGTAGCGGTCGCACAGGCTGAAATCGTGGTGGAACAGGTTGACCGCGCAGCCGGCGGCGTGCCGGCCGTTGAGCACGCGCCGCATCAGCGCGCGGTTGCTGCCGTGCAGCCACATGCCCGGTCCGGGGTACGACGGCTTGCTGGCCCAGCCGGCGATCGACAGCCGGTTGACCAGGTCGATGGCCTGCAGCGGCGCGTCCTGCGCGGCCTGCAGCAGCGCCGCCGACACCGGCATCGGCGCGACGCTGCCGATCAGGCCCAGGTGGCTGACGCGATCGGGCGCGCGGGCGGCGGCGTCCAGCGCGATCAGCGAGCCAAGGCTGTGACCGACCAGCGCCGCGCGCGGCACCGACGCGGCGTCCAGCAGCGCAACGATCCAGTCGGCCAGCGCCGCCACGTCGGCCAGCGGCGGGCCGGCGCTGCGGCCGTGGCCGGGCAGGTCGGGCGCCAGCACGGCGTGGCCATGGTGCGCAAACCAGCGCGCCAGCAGCGTGAAGCCGCTGTGGTCGTGCAGCGCGCCGTGGATGAACACCACGCAAGGCAGCGCGGCGTCAAAGGCCACGCCGCCGGTATAGGCATAGGCCGCGCGGCCAGCGACATCGGTTGAAAAACAGGCGGGTGGCATAGGGCAGCGCTGCATTGCGTGAACGCCGTTCGGCGAATGGGCCTGTGGATGTGGGATCGCAGCAATAAGCGGCTGATGTTACGGTTGCCGACCCGCCTGCTTAAGCCCAGCCCCCTCCGCCGCAAGCGCCGTGTCCGACACCGCCCCACACACCAGGACCGCCCACCTGGTTGCGACGCTGGTCGCCACCGTCACCACCTATGGTGTGGCGCTGGCCAGCGGCGCGGCGGCACTGTTGCTGGTGCTGTGGATGTGGTTTGGCGAGGCACCGTTTGCGCTGCCGCTGGCCAGCCCGGCGGTGGCCGCCGCGCCCCCCGCGGCGTCGGCCGCCTCGGCGGTGGCTGCCGGCGCGCCTGACCGATAAACGGCGCGACCTGGCGTCTGCTGGGTGGGGTGGCGGCTGCTGCGGCATGACGGCAGCCCAGCCGCCCGGCTGACCCGTCAGGTGTGCGCTCGGCGCGGACCAATCAACCGCGTTGCGCGGCCTTCAGCGCGCGCTTTAGGTCGTCGATCAAGTCGTCGGCGTCTTCCAGTCCGACCGACAGCCGTATCGTGGCCGGGCCGATGCCGGCGCGCGCCAGTGCCGCGTCGTCCATGCGGAAATGCGTGGTCGACGCCGGGTGGATGACCAGCGAGCGGCAATCGCCCACGTTGGCCAGGTGCGAAAAAATCTTCAGCGCCTGGATGAAGGCCTGCCCCTGCGCGCGGCCGCCGGCCAGGTCGAAGCTGAACACCGCGCCGCAGCCGCGCGGCAGCAGCCGCCGCGCCAGCGCGTGGTCGGGGTGGCTGGGCAGTTCGGGCCAGCCGATGCGCGCCACCGTCGGCTGGCCGGCCAGAAACTGCACCACGCGGCGCGCGTTGTCGACATGGCGCGCCATGCGCAGCGGCAGGGTCTCAATGCCTTGCAGCACCAGCCACGCGGTGTGCGCGGCCATGCAGGCGCCAAAGTCGCGCAGGCCCTCGCGGCGCGCGCGCAGCGAAAACGCGCCGACCGTGCTTTCGTGGCTGAAGACCATGCCGTGAAAGCCGTCGTAGGGCTGGGTCAGCTCGGGAAAACGCCCCGAAGCCTCCCAGTCGAAGCTGCCGCCATCGACCAGCAGCCCGCCGACCACCGTGCCGTGGCCGGACAAAAACTTGGTCGCCGAATGCAGCACCAGGTCGGCGCCATGGTCAAACGGCTTGAGCAGCCAGGGCGGCGTGAAGGTGCTGTCGACCAGCAGCGGCAGCCCGTTGGCGTGGGCGATGGCCGCGACCGATTCAAGGTCCAGCACGTCCAGCCCCGGGTTGCCCAGCGTTTCGCCGAACAGCAGCCGGGTCTCGGGGCGGATGGCCGCGCGCCAGGCGTCCAGGTCGCGCGGCGGCACGAAGCTGGTGTGGATGCCAAAGCGCGGCAGCGTGTAGGCCAGCAGGTTGTGCGAGCCGCCGTACAGCGCGCTGGAGGCCACGATGTGGCTGCCCGCGCCGCACAGCGTGGCCAGCGCCAGGTGCAGCGCGGCCTGCCCGCTGGCGGTGGCGATGGCGCCAACGCCGCCTTCCAGCGCGGCGATGCGCTCTTCCAGCACCGCGCAGGTCGGGTTGCTGATGCGGCTGTAGACGTGGCCGGCGCGTTCCAGGTCAAACAGCGCCGCGGCGTGCTCCGGCGAGTCGAAAACAAAGCTGGTCGACAGGTGGATGGGCAGCGCGCGCGCGCCGGTGGCCGGGTCGGGCGCGGCGCCGGCGTGCAGGGCGAGCGTGTCAAAGCCGGGGTCGGCGTGGCCGGGCATGGGCGTCAAAGGTTGTGGCGGGCGTGGGATAGTGTGCTATGTTTTCCGGCTGCAAATGACCACCGCTCGGTGCGGTGCCACCTCCCGGAGAAGAGCTCGAAATGAAAGTCAGCGACATCCTGCGCGTCAAAGGCCACACCCTCTACACCGTGGCGCCTGACCAGCCGCTGGGCGAAGCGGTCAAGACCATGGCCGACCACGACATTGGCTCGCTGGTGGTGATGGAGCGCGGCGAACTGGTCGGCATGCTGACCTTCCGCGAAGTCATCAAAGGCGTGGTGCGCAACGGCGGCGCGGTCGGCATGCTCAGCGTCGGCCAAGTCATGCACAACACGCCGCTGACCTGCACCCCGGAGACCGAAATCGACGAACTGCGCCGCATGATGCTCGGCCAGCACGCGCGCTACATGCCGGCGATGGACGGCAAGATGCTGATGGGTGTGATCTCGTTCTATGACGTCGCCAAGGCGGTGGTCGACGGGCAGGACTTCGAAAACCGCATGCTCAAGGCCTATATCCGCGACTGGCCGGTCGAGCAGGACGACGGCAACGACAAGGCCTGACCACGCCGCCTGATCCGCCGGCGCGGCGCGCCGGCGGAGGGTTGACCTGCGGTGCCGCGCTTGATCGGCACGCAGCGCCGTTTGGTGCCGTTTGTATTGGCCTTTACTTCCGCCATCACCCGATGTCCGGCTCCACCTTCGGCGAACTGTTTCGCGTCACCAACTTCGGCGAAAGCCACGGGCCGGCGATCGGCTGCGTGATCGACGGCTGCCCGCCGGGGCTGGCACTCGATGCCGCCGACATCCAGGTCGAACTTGACCGCCGCCGCCCCGGCACCAGCCGCCACGTCACCCAGCGCCAGGAGGCCGACGCGGTCGAAATCCTGTCCGGCGTCTATGAAGGCCAGACCACCGGCACGCCGATCGCGCTGCTGATCCGCAACACCGACCAGCGCAGCAAGGACTACGGCAACCTGCTCGACACCTTTCGCCCCGGCCACGCCGACTACGCCTATTGGCGCAAATACGGCCTGCGCGACCCGCGCGGCGGCGGCCGCTCGTCGGCGCGGCTGACCGCGCCCACCGTCGCCGCCGGCGCGGTGGCGCGCAAGTGGCTGCGCGAGCGCCACGCCATCAGTTTCATCGGCTGGATGAGCCAGCTCGGCGACATCGCCATTCCGTTTGACGACGAGGCCGAGATCGCGCGCAACCCCTTCTTCGCGCCCAACGTCGCCATCGTGCCGCGGCTTGAGGCGGCGATGGACGCGCTGCGCCGCGCCGGCGACTCGTGCGGCGCGCGCATCGAGGTGCGCGCCCGCGGCGTGCCGGCCGGCCTGGGCGAGCCGCTGTACGACCGGCTCGACGCCGACATCGCCTGGGCCATGATGGGTCTGAACGCGGTCAAGGGCGTCGAGATCGGCGCCGGCTTTCGCGCCGTTGCCCAGCGCGGCAGCGAACACGGCGACGCGCTGACCCCGCAAGGCTTCGTCGGCAACCACGCCGGCGGCGTGCTCGGCGGCATTTCGACCGGGCAGGAGCTGGTGGTCTCGCTGGCGATCAAGCCGACCAGCTCGATCCGCATCCCGCGGCCATCGATCAACCGCGCTGGCGAACCGACGACGGTGGAAACCCACGGCCGCCACGACCCCTGCGTCGGCATCCGCGCCACCCCGATTGCCGAAGCCCTGCTGGCGCTGGTGGTGATGGACCACCTGCTGCGCCACCGCGCGCAGTGCGGCGACGTGGCGCTGCCGCTGCCGGCAATCGCGGCTTCGGCGCCTTGATTGGCGCGCGCGCCCGGCCCGCACCGGCTTCTCTATCGCACGATTGAAGTGGCCGTGTGATTGCACGGCCAAGGGGTTGCGGGTTTCCGGCAGGCGGCACGAGCAACCGCCTGCGATAACCTTCTGATACAAGTTTGGCCGCCACTCCAGGCGCCACCACAATGAATCAGCAGGGGAGGGCGCCTATGCCGCGCCGTGAGGGGCCCAATGGCCAAGCGCCACCTGCGCCGTCAAATGCGCCGTCACGTGCGCCAAAGCAGGCGCCAAAGCAGGCGCCAACGCAGGCGAGCGCGCCATCGTCGGCCGCCGACGACCACGACGCCGACTGGGCCCACGCGCCGCCAGCCGACGGCCTCGGCCCCAGCGCGCCGCACCTGCTCGATGACCACTTGGTCGCGGTCGGCCGCCTGGCCGCCGAACTGGCCCCGGCGCCACTGCGCGCCTGGGCCGCCGCGGCCGGCCAGTGGCATGACCTGGGCAAGCGCCGGATCGGCTTTGTGCGCTACATCCGCTCGGCCAACGGCGCCGCGGCACACATCGAACAGCCGCTGCGCGATCAGGACAAGACGCATTCGGCGGCCGGCGCGCTGTGGGCCGAGCGTTGGCTGACCGATCACTTTGGCCGCCCGGGCAGCATGCTGTCGCGGGTGCTGCAGTACGTCATCGCCGGGCACCACGCCGGCCTCGACGATTGGGAAGGACGCCTGTCGAACCGGCTGGCTTCGCCCGAGGCGCAGTGCGAACTGGCCGATTCACTGGACAACCCGCGCGCCCAAGCCCTGCTGGCGCCGCCCGACCCCGCTCTGGCGCTCACCGACTGGCCGCTCAAAGGCGAAGCCGACAACCCCGGCCGCGTCGCGCTGTGGGTGCGGATGTTGTTCTCGGCGCTGGTCGACGCCGATTTCCTTGACACCGAGGCCTACTTCAATCCGCAGCAGGCCGCGGCGCGCGCGTCGACCGTCGGCATTTCCGACCTGCTGCGCGCCTGCGACGCGCACCTGGACGCATTGGCGGCCACCGCCGCCGACACGCCAGTGATGCGGCAACGTGCCAAGGTGCTGCGCCAATGCCGCGACAAGGCGGCGTTGCCGCCCGGCGTGTTCACGCTGGCGGTGCCCACCGGTGGCGGCAAGACGCTGTCCAGCCTGGCCTTTGCGCTGCGCCACGCGGCGGCCAACGGGCAGCGGCGGGTGGTCTACGCCATCCCCTACACCAGCATCATCGAGCAGACCGCCGATGTCTTTCGCCAGGTGTTTGCGGCCTTCGGCCCCGACGCGGTGCTCGAACACCACAGCAGCGTCGAGTCCGACCCGCAACACGAAACGCCGCGGTCGCGCCTGGCCTGCGAAAACTGGGACGCGCCGCTGGTGGTGACCACCAACGTGCAGTTGTTTGAAAGCCTGTTCGCCAGCCGCCCGTCGCGCTGCCGCAAGCTGCACCGGCTGGTCGGCAGCGTGATCGTGCTCGACGAGGCGCAGTTGCTGCCGGTCGAGTTTTTGCAGCCGGTGGTCGACGTGTTGCGCCTGCTGGTGCGCGACTTTGGCGCCAGCGTCGTGCTGTGTACAGCCACCCAGCCGGTGCTTGACGCGGCAGCCAGCGCCGACCCCCGCCACGGGCTCCGGCGCGGCATCGGCGCCGTCACCCGCATCATCGACGACGAGGCCGCGCTGTACAGCGCCATGCAGCGCGTGCGCGTGCATCTGCCGGCCAGCCTGGAGGCGCCCACGCCGTGGGCCGAGCTGGCCGACGCACTGGCCGGCCACGACGCGGTGCTGGCCATCGTGTACCTGCGCGCCGACGCGCGCGAACTGCACCGGCTGCTGCGCCAACGCGTGGGCGACGCGGGCTGCTGGCACCTGTCGGCGCTGATGTGCCCGCAGCACCGCAGCGACACGCTGCGCCAGATCCGCGCCGCGCTGGCGCAACGCCGCGAGGCGCTGGCGGCCGGCCTGCCGGCGCCGCCGGTGCGCATCGTTGCCACCACGCTGGTCAACTGCGGCGTCGACATCGACCTGCCGGTGGTCTACACCGCGCTGTCGGGGCTGGATGCGGTGGCCCAGGCCGCCGGCCGCTGCAACCGCGAGGGCCGGCTGGCGGTGGGCGAGGTCCACGTCTTCGTGCCGCCGACCAAGCCGCCGCAAGGGCTGCGCCCCGCCGTTGAACAGGCGCGCCGGGTCTGGCATGACCGCCCCACCGACCCGCTGGCGCCGCTGCGGGTCAAGCGTTACTTCAGCGCGCTGTACCACGACGCGGCCTCGCTGGACGCACACGACATCGTCGGCGCGCTGTGGCTGAAGCCCGACGCCAAGCACCTGGCCTTGCCGATCGCCTTCCGCCGCGCGGCGCAGGCCTTTCGCTTCATCGACGACGCCGGCAGCGCCACCGTGCTGGTGCGCTACCGCAGCCCGCACAGCGCCACCGACATCGACGCGCTGATCGCCCAGCTACAGCGCGAAGGCCCCAGCCGCCGCCTGCTGCGCCAGGTGCAGCGCTGGGGCGTGACGCTGCGCGAGCGGCAATGGCAGGCGCTGCTCAAAGCCGGCGACATCGAACCGCTGAACAGTTGCCCCGGGCTGTACGCGCAGCGTGCCGGCTGGGATGCCTTGTATGACGACGCCTGCGGCCTTCAGGTCGACGGCCCTGCGACCTTGCTGTACGACTGAAACGGGCTGCGTGGGTGAAAAGCAGTGCATCCGACCAGCGCGAGCAACATGAACCATCAGGAGAGGACAGATCAATGCCAATGCATTGCCTTGAAGTGCAAGGCGACTTCGCCTGCTTCACCCGGCCCGAGCAAAAGGCCGAGCGCATGTCTTACGAGCTGATCACGCCGTCGGCGGCGCGGGCGGTGTTCGAGGCGATTCTGTGGAAGCCCGGCATACGCTGGCGGGTGCGGCGCATTGAAGTGCTCAGGCCGCTGCGCTGGATCAGCATCCGGCGCAACGAGGTGGGCGCGGTGGCCAGCAGCCGCAACGCGCTGTCGGCCATGCACGCCGGCCAGGGCCGCATGGCGCTGTACATCGAAGACGAACGGCAGCAGCGCGCCGGGCTGCTGCTGCGCGACGTGGCCTACCGGCTGCATGCCGAGCTGCAGAGCATCAGCGACGAGGCGCGCGCCAACCCGGCCAAGCACGCGGCCATGTTTACCCGCCGCGCCGATGCCGGCCAGTGCATCAACCAGCCGTACCTGGGTTGCCGTGAATTTGCCGCCCGCTTTCGCCGCGTGCCGCTGCGCCCCGACGGCGCCGGCGGCTGGCAGGTGGCCGACGACGAGCCGCCGGCGCTGCGCGACTGGCGCGGCGACGCGGCCGAGTCGCAAGACCTGGGCTGGATGCTGCACGACATGGATTTCGCCGCCAACCCGGCGGCGCCGCCGCCGCGGTTTTTCCGCGCCTTGGTGCGCGCCGGCGTGCTTGACCTGGGCGCCGCGGAGGGCCAGCCATGATCCTCGCCGCCTTGCACGACTACTACCAGCGCCGCTGTGCCGACGCCGACCCCGCGCGCCGCCTGCCGGCCTTCGGCCGCGAGTGGAAGGAGATTGGATTCCTGCTCGAACTCGACGCCCACGGCGCGCTGCGCGCCATTACCGACCTGCGGCAACGGGTCGACAAGCGCCTGCTCGGCACGCCCTGCCTGGTGCCGGCCGGGGTGAAGAAAACCTCAGGTATCGCGGCCAACCTGCTGTGGGACAACGCCGAATACGTGCTGGCGCTGCCCGACGCGAAAAAGCTGGCCGACGCAGCGGCCGCCGGCAAGGAAGCCGACTATCGCCAGCGCCTGGTGCAGATGCGGGCGGCGTTTCTCGCCCGCATCGCGCAGTTGCCCGAGCCCGCCCGGCAAGACCAAGGCGTGCAGGCGGTGCTGGCGTTTTTGGCCACCGACACCGTCGCCGCCTGCCAGCCCTTTGCCGCGCTGGCCGAGATCATGGCCGGCAGCGCGCTGCTGAGCTTTCGCTTGGTCGACGAGCCGACCAATGCGCTGGTCTGCCAGCGCCCGGCGGTGGTTGCGGCAATGGCCGCGGCGGACGCCGACGACGACGCCGACCCGGCTGCGGACGGCGCGGCCAACGCCGCCAACGCGGCCAACCCCGCGCCGCACATGTGCCTGGTGACCGGCGAGGATGCCCGGCCCGCGCGCGTACACACCGCGATCAAGGGCGTGTGGGGTGCGCAAAGCTCGGGCGCCAACCTGGTGTCGTTCAACCTCGACGCCTTTGCGTCCTACGGCCACCACCAGGGCGACAACGCGCCGGTCGGCCGCGCGGCCGCCTTTGCCTACACCACCGCGTTGAACGCGCTGCTGGCGCGCGATTCGGCGCAGCGCATGCAGGTCGGCGACGCGTCAACGGTGTGCTGGGCGCAACGGCCTGATCCGCTTGAAGACGATCTGGCCGCGCTGCTCGACGGCGGCGACGACCCCGACGCCCACACCGCGCAGGTGCGGGCGCTGTACCAGTCGGTACACGACGGCCGCTTCGACGGCGGGCGCGGCGACAACCGCTTTTTCGTCCTCGGGCTGGCGCCGAATGCGGCGCGGCTGGCGGTGCGCTTCTGGCACGCCGCGCCGCTGCACGACGTGGCACGCCGGCTGTTGCAGTGGTTTGACGACATCGACATCGTCCACGCGCCGTTCGAGCCGCGCTGGCCCAGCCTGTACGCGCTGCTGCGCGCGGTGGCGGTGCAGCGCAAGGCCGACAACATTCCGCCGCGGCTGGGCGGCGACGTGATGCGCAGCATCCTGACCGGCGCGCCCTATCCCGCCGGCTGGCTGAACGCGGCGGTGCAGCGCTGCCGCGCCGAGCAGCAGGTCGACCGCCTGCGCGCCGCAGCCATCCGCGCCTGCCTGAACCGGATGGCGACCGCGCGGCCGATGCCGCCGCGCGGCGCCGACCACGCCGCCACCACCGCCGCTGTTTTCACCACGACCCACAGGGAGATCACCCCGATGCTTGACCCCGACAACCAGACCCCGGCCTACCGCCTCGGCAGGCTGTTTGCCACGCTGGAAAAAATCCAGGAAGAAGCCAACCCCGACCTGAACGCCACCATCCGCGAGCGTTACTACGGCGCGGCCTCCAGCACGCCGGTGGCGGTGTTCACCACGCTGCTGCGGCTGAAAAACCACCACCTGCCCAAGCTGAGGCCCGGCCGCAAGGTCGAATTCGAAAAGCTGATAACTGAAATCATGTCGGCACTGAGTGAGTTTCCGGCCCAGCTGGATCTGCGCGGCCAGGGCCGCTTTGCGATCGGCTACTACCACCAGCGGCAGGCGTTGTTTGCCCCGCGTGCCGCCGACGCCGGCGACACCGCCACCGAGGTCACCGAAAAGCCCGCCCCCGCCACCACCGACTGACCCGCCAACAGAGGAGGACCACCCCATGAGCCTGAACCACCGCTACGACTTTGTGCTGCTGTTTGACGTCACCGACGGCAACCCCAATGGCGACCCCGACGCCGGCAACCTGCCGCGGCTGGACGCCGAGACCGGCCACGGCCTGGTCACCGACGTGGCCATCAAGCGCAAGCTGCGCAACTTCATCGCGCTGACCAACGACCAGACCCAAACCGAGCCCCAGCCCGGTGAAAAGCGCTGCGAAATCTACGTGCGCGAAAAAGCCATCCTGAACCTGCAGCACCAGCGCGCCTACTCGGCGCTGAAGCTGGACGCGCCGGCCGCGCCCGAGGAGGGTGCCGAGACGGCCGCGGCCGGCGACAACGCCGACGCCGGCAAGGGCCGCAAAGGACAAAAGCCAGCGAAGGAAAAGCGCAAGGGCAGCGGCGAAGAGGTTGACCGCGCGCGGCAATGGATGTGCCAGAACTTCTACGACGTGCGCACCTTCGGCGCGGTCATGTCCACTGGCACCAACTGTGGCCAGGTGCGCGGCCCGGTGCAGTTGACCTTTGCGCGCTCGGTCGAGCCGGTGGTGGCGCTGGAACATTCAATCACCCGCATGGCGGTGGCCACGCAGGAGGAAGCCGACAAGCAGCAGGGCGACAACCGCACCATGGGCCGCAAGCACACCGTGCCCTATGGCCTGTACCGCGCGCACGGCTTTGTGTCGGCGTTTCTGGCCGACCAGACCGGCTTTGACGACTCAGACCTTGAACGCCTGTGGCAGGCGCTGGAGCAGATGTTCGAACACGACCGCTCGGCCAGCCGCGGCGCCATGGCCACCCGCGGGCTGTACCTGTTCAAGCACGCCAGCGCGCTGGGCAACGCCCACGCGCACAGCCTGTTTGACCGCATCAGCGTCCGCCGCGTCGACCGTGCCGACCCGCTGCACGCCGACCGCACGCTGGGCCGCGACAGCCCGGCGCGCCGCTTCGAAGACTTTGCGGTCGACATCGACGACGCCGCGTTGCCGGCCGGCGTCGAGCTGATTCGGCGCGTCGGCTGAACCGCGGGATGCGGCGCCATGCCCGGTTCAGCGACCACGCCGCCCGGGTCCGCGCCCGCCGCAAACGCGGCGCGCGCGCCGCAGGCCGCTGGCCTGCCGCCTGTGGCCGACGAGCGCGATGCGCTGCCGCTGTCGGCGCTGCAGCACTGGGCCTACTGCCCGCGCCAGTGCGGCCTGATCCACCTGGAGCAGGCCTTCGACGACAACGTGAACACGCTGCGCGGCAACGCGCTGCACGCGCATGTCGACCAGGCCGGCGCGGCGGCGCAAAAAGGCCTGCGCTGCGAGCGCGCGCTGCCGCTGTGGCATGACGCGCTGGGGCTGATCGGCAAGGCCGATGCGGTTGAATTCAGCCGTGACGGCCGCCCCTACCCGGTCGAATACAAACAAGGCAGCCGCCACAAGGCCAAGGCCGTTGCCGCCTGCGACGACCTGCAGCTTGCCGCCCAGGCGCTGTGCCTGGAGGCAATGACCGGGCACGCGGTGCCCGAGGCGGCGATCTTCTACGCCCGGTCCAAACGCCGGCGCGTGGTGGCCATTGACGCCGCACTGCGGCAGGCGGTGGTCGACGCCACGCACGCCGTGCGCGCGCTGCTGGACAGCGCGCGCCTGCCGCCGCCGCTGGCCGGCGAGCTGGCCGCCCAGCGCTGCGGTGGCTGCTCACTGCGCGAGCGTTGCCAACCCGAGGCCGCGGGACACCCGGCGCTCGCCGCGGCCAGCGCGGCGCTGTTCGACCCCGACCGTTGAGCCAAACATGAACCGCGGCGACCCCCGCCACCCCAGCCAACGACAACCGCGGCCGCCGCCGTTGCGCCCACGATGCACCTGCTGAACACGCTGTACGTCACCACGCCGGGGAGCTGGCTGCGGCTGGACAACGACACGCTGCGCGTCGAAGTCGACAGCGAGCTGCGCCTGCGTGTGCCGCTGCACCACCTGGGCACGGTGGTCTGCTTCGGCCACCTGGGGCTGTCGACGCCGCTGATGCACCGGCTGGCCGACTCAGGCATCGCGCTGATCCTGCTGGACGAAAACGGCCGCTTCAAGGCCCGCCTGGAAGGCGCGGTCAGCGGCAACGTGCTGCTGCGCAGGGCGCAACACCTGCAGTCGGGCCAGCCGAGCGTTGCGCTGGCGCTGGCGCGCACCTTTGTCGCCGGCAAGGTAAAGAACACCCGCCGCGTGCTGCAACGCGGCGCCCGCGACGCCAAGGCGGCCGACGACGCCGCCGCGCTGACCCGCGCCGCCGACGACCTGGCCGCCACCTTGCGCGCGCTGCCCAGCGCCGCCGAAATCGACGCGCTGCGCGGCCTGGAAGGCGAGGCCGCGCGCCGCTATTTCAGCGTCTTCAGCCTCTTGCTGCGCGCCGACGCGCGCAGCCGCTTTGCGATGGAAGGCCGCAACCGCCGCCCGCCGCGCGACCGCATCAACGCGCTGCTGTCGTTTCTGTACGCGATGTGGATGAACGACTGCCGCAGCGCGCTGGAAGCCGCCGGGCTCGACCCACAGGTTGGATTTCTGCACGCCCTGCGCCCCGGCCGGGCCGCGCTGGCGCTGGACTTGATGGAAGAGTTCCGCGCCTGGGCCGACCGGCTGGCGCTGTCGCTGGTCAACCGCAACCAGTTGACCGCGGACAGCTTCATCACCCGCGACGGCGGCGCCGTGGCGCTGACGCCCGACAGCCGCAAGCTGGTCGTCGCCGCGTTCCAGGAACGCAAGCAGGAAGAAATCCACCACCCGCTGCTGGCCCAGCCGGTGCCGCTGGGCCTGGTGCCGCTGGTGCAGGCCCGCCTGCTGGCGCGCGCACTGCGTGGCGACACCGACGCGCCGGGCCAGCCCGCCGCCTACGTGCCTTTCATGCCCAAATAAGCGGCGCTGAAAGCACCGGCTGGCGATACCCTCGGAAAGCGCCGCCGCACCTGATGTTGATCATTGTTTGCTACGACGTCAGCACCGAAACCAAGGCCGGCCGCAGGCGATTGCGCCGGGTGGCCAAGGTATGCGAAGGCGTCGGCCAGCGGGTGCAGAAGTCGGTTTTCGAGTGCGAAGTCGACCTGGCCGGATTCGAAGCGCTTGAACGCCGCCTGTTGGCCGAGATCAACACCGCCGAAGACTGCCTGCGCCTGTACCGCATCCCCGAACGCCGAGCCGCGCTGGTGCATGAATTCGGTGTATTCAAGGCCATCGATTTCGAAGGACCGCTGGTGTTGTAGCGCCGATGTCGACCATGCCCTCAGCCTCAGGCCACGATCAACCCGCCCGGACTGCGCGCACCCCAAGTGACCGCCACCACCCGCACCGCTTCGCGGCACCGCCAACCCTTTGTCGCCGCAACGATTTTCAGCGCCATGGACCACAGACGCACGCCCGCAGCGTCGAGCAAGCAGCCGGTTCGCGCTGCATCGGCCAATTCGTCCATGGCGACGCGGCTTTGCTAAGCTGGCGTTTCACCCGGCCAAACCGCCGGGTGGGGATTGAAACTGCACGGCCTCGGGGCTGGTGTCGGCCGTGGTGTGGTTTCACCCGGCCAAACCGCCGGGTGGGGATTGAAACGCGCGCACCATGCGGATCACGCCGGCATCGTCGTCGTTTCACCCGGCCAAACCGCCGGGTGGGGATTGAAACACCGAAGAGCTGATGCTGGCCGGCGGGTGGGCAGGGTTTCACCCGGCCAAACCGCCGGGTGGGGATTGAAACCTGCAATTCGGCGTCAAAACCGGCAGACGGCCGGGGTTTCACCCGGCCAAACCGCCGGGTGGGGATTGAAACTGCTGTCGCTCAATGTCGGCGACGGCGATTCGATCGTTTCACCCGGCCAAACCGCCGGGTGGGGATTGAAACCAGGAGCGTACTGGCGAAGCGCGTCCATGATGGTCGTTTCACCCGGCCAAACCGCCGGGTGGGGATTGAAACCGCGCAATAGCGAATACCTTGCATTTGTTGTAATGTTTCACCCGGCCAAACCGCCGGGTGGGGATTGAAACGAGGTCAGCCGATCCAGTGTGCGCGACGTGATCAAAGTTTCACCCGGCCAAACCGCCGGGTGGGGATTGAAAC